>Ga0209572_1000339_pt1 | contig 77903 bp, 69 predicted proteins | sample EBPBio232012_DNA_FD_185867 | JGI IMG/M metagenome (GOLD analysis project Ga0209572, IMG submission 185867) | Wastewater treatment Type I Accumulibacter community from EBPR Bioreactor in Madison, WI, USA - Reactor 1_1/23/2012_ DNA (SPAdes)... | ecosystem: Engineered > Bioreactor > EBPR >...
CCTGCGGCCCGGCGCGGAGGCGCGCCAAGCCATCCCGCCCGGCATGCGCATGGGCGAGAGCCTGCCACTGCTGCCGCCGCGCGCCGAGCCGCGCACGCCGTCCGAGCCGGGCGAGCTGCCCGAAGAGTACGGCCGCGACAAGCCGCGCGGACGGTTGCTGGTCTACTGGGGCTGCGGGCCCGAGGTGCGCGCCGGCCAGCCGCGTGTGATCGACTTGGCCCAGGCCAGCGCGGCGCAGTTCGCACAGGCCTTTGCCGGCCGTGTGGTGCCCGAGCGTGGCGCGCGCGTCGGCCCTGGCCACGCGCTGTACCCCAACGAGCGCAGCCAGGCGCCTGTGCCGCGCGGCAGTTCGCTGGTGGGCGAGCACCAGGTGCTGGGCGAGGGGGTGCCGGCATCGATGAAGTTCAGCCTCGGCAGCGCGCAGGACCTGATGCCGCCGATCGAGCTGAGCAGCAGCGGCCGCGTGCAGGACAGCATCCTCACGCAGTGGCAGCCGGTGCCGCACGCACGCGCCTACTACCTGCACGCCCTGTCGCAGGCTGGCGACGACATGATTCTGTGGTCGAGCGCCGAAACGCCGGACACCGGCATGGGCCTGTTCGACTACCTGCCCAACGCCACCCAGGAGCGCTGGGTGCGCGAGCGGGTGCTGCTGGACGCCCAGGCCACGCAGTGCGCCATCCCGCGCGGCATCTTCGCGGCCGGCGGTCGCGACGCCACGCCCATGCTGCGCATGATGGCCTATGGCGGTGAAAGCCATTTCGCGCACCCGCCGCGTCCGGCCGACCCCAAGGCGCGCTGGGAGCCTGACTGGGCGGTGCGTGTGCGCGTCAAGAGCCACACCATGGCCATGCTGGGCGAGGAAGGCGCCGCCGCCGCGCGCGGCGGTCGATCGGGCGGTGCCGCTGCCGGCGCGCCGGGGCAGGGCGGCGAGCCCAGGCCGGAGGACAGCTCGCCGGCCCAGATCCTGCTCAACCCGGGCAATCTGCTGCGCGGCATCTTCGGCCGGTGAGCAGGCTTCACATGCGTGCACCGGATCAGCCGACCAGCAGCACCCCTGGCGCGCGCGCCATGGTCCGGCTGGCGCGCCGCCGCGGTGTTGGGCGCGCGGCGCCACTGCTGGCCCTGCGCGCCGCCCGCGCCGGGGTGAGCCGCGTGCGGCGCGCGGTGGAACGGGTGGTCGACCGATCGCCGCGTTCGGTGTTTCTGCGCGCCCTGGTGACGCAACCGGCCCGGGTGGGCGCCATCTGCGCCAGCTCGCCTCAGCTGGCCGCGCGCATGGCAGCCTGGGTTGATCCGGCGGCGCCGGGCCTGGTGGTGGAGCTGGGCGGTGGCACGGGCGTCATCACCGCGGCCCTGCTGGCGCGCGGCGTGGCGCCGCAGCGGCTGGTGGTGATCGAGCAGTCGCCGGCGCTGGCACGGCACCTGGCGCAGCGTTTCCCCCAGGTGCGGGTGGTGCAGGGCGACGCGGCCGAACTGGAGCGGCTGCGCGTCGCGCCCGACTGGCCGCGTGCCGACGACGGCGTGCCGCTGCCGGTGTGCTGCATCGTCTCCGGCCTGCCTCTGCTGTCGATTCCGCCGGACCTGCGTCAGCGCATCCTGCACGCCGGGGCGCAGGTGCTGGCACCGGGTGGTCGCCTGTTGCAGTTCACCTACGCGCTGCGCGGAAACTCACCGTGGCAGACGGCCGGGCTGGTGATGGGTGGATGTGAGCGCGTACTGGCCAACCTGCCGCCGGCACGCATCGACGTGCTGGAGCATCTGGGCGGCGGTTGAAGGGCGGATTTCGGCATCTTTTCTGGGTTTTGCTGACCCCAGATCTGCGCTGGAAGCTACAAAAATCATAGTCAATGACGGACTCCCCGGCCGCCGGCGCATTCGGCTGGCGCGGGCAATGCACCCCCCAGTCGTGTGAACAAAAACAACAAATCCTGACTTCCTGATGCACTTGGCGCGGCTTCTTGTTGTGTCGCTTCAACAGAGTGCGCAAAATGTATTCAAATGACTCAATCGGCTGGCCGCTTCCTGCGGCATGGCATTGCACCTGTTCGAGGAGAAACCATGAAGCGTTCACTGCGCATCAGCGCGCTCGTGCTGGCGGCCGGCGTGGCCGCCCTGCCGGGCTGCGCCACCAAGGCGCCCATTCCCCTGGCCGAGAACTTCGACCTCACCGTTCAGCCCAAAGTGCGTTCGGCCGGTCACTGGGATCTGCTGTCCAACGATGTGGTGACGCAGACGCTGGCCTCGCTGAAGAACGTGCAGGTGCCGGCCAACACGCCGATGGTCGTCGGCCTGCCGGCCAACCCATCCCAGTTCGATCGCGGCTTCAGGGAGTTCCTGATCACCAAGCTGGTGCAAAGCGGCCAGACGGTCTACATGCAGCCTGACCAGGCGGCTGCCGTGGCGTGGCAGACGCAGGCTTGCGCCGCCACGCCCGCCTGCCGCGACCAGGACGTGCTGGAAGTCACCTACCAGACCCAGGTGGTGCGCCACGACAGTCCGCGCCCGCATTTCGTGCCGGGCCAGTTCACGGTGCTGGCCGCCGGCCTGATGGCCGCCTACGGCCTGCGCCTCGAACACCTCGACGCCAAGCTGTTCGCCACCCTGGGACTGGCGGCGGCGGCCGACTACGGCGCCAGCGTGTACACGGGCGGCCCCACCAACACCGAACTGATCCTGACCACCACGGTGAGCAACCGCGGCCGCTTCCTGAGCCGCAAGACCGACGTGTATTACCTCGAGAATGTCGACGCGCCGCTGTTTCTGCGCTCCGCGCCCGGCTACAAGGCCGTCAACCTGAAGGTGGTGTCATGAGGAAATTCGCACCCCTTGTCTTTTCGCTGGTACTGGCGTCGCTGGCCGGCTGCTCGAGCCTCGGCGAGCCGGCGCCGGTCCGCCGCGCCGGTCCAAGCTACGAATCGGCCGCGCAAAACGCGTTTCTCGACAGCGGCCGCGCTGCCGTAGGCAAGCTGGTCGACGGTCTGCCGGCCGATACCCTGGCCGGCGGCCCGGTGCTGGTGGCCACGGTGGTCAACGTCAACAACCTGACGCGCTCGGCGCCGCTGGGCCGCACCCTGTCAGAGCAGTACGCCTCGCACATGGCGGCACAGGGCTTCAACGTGAAGGAAGTCAAGCTGCGCGGCGAGCTGTTCGTGCGCGAAGGCACGGGCGAGCTGCTGCTGTCGCGCGAGCTGCGCGACATCGCGCGCAGCCAGAACGCCGCCGTGGTGCTGGTGGGCACCTATTCGCCCGCCTCCGACTACACCTACGTCAGCATCAAGCTGGTGCGCACCGAAGACAGCCGCATCCTGCGCGGGCACGACTACGCCCTGCCCAACGACCGCGACGTGCAGCGCCTGCTGCAGGACCCGACGTTCCGCTGACGGCGCGGCGACGGCGCCCGCGAGCCTGGCCGGCCGCGCGGCGCTTGTCGGCACCGGGCACCGCCCCCCGAGCGACACCCTGCGAGGTGTACGGGAGGCCACTGGCATCCGTGGCGGCGGGCTGGCCGTGCCTTGCCCTGCGACCGCCGCACCGCCGTATGATTGCGGGCACCCGCACTGAACCGCGAGCGGGCGTTTTTGGGTGGACCGCCACGGTCCGATTTCACCGGAGAAGAACCGATGTCGAACAAGAAAAATGCCCTGACCATCCTGCTGGCAACGGGCACGGCGCTGCTGCTGGCCGGCTGCGAAACCACCAGCATGAAGATGGGCAACCCCGAAGCCAAGACCGTGGCCACCGGCAGCGCCGCCGGCGCCGCCACCTCGGGCGAGAACACGGCGCTGGAAAAGTGCGCGTCGCCGCTGGGCACCGTCTCGCTGGTCGAGAACCAGACCGCCGGCTGGTACACCATCCTGACCGGTGAATACAAGCTGCCGCCCACGGCCAACCTGCTGCGCCTGCTGGTGCAGCAATCCAACTGCTTCGTGGTGGTCGAACGCGGCGCCGCCGGCATGCGCGCCATGAGCCGCGAGCGCGAGCTGATGCAGTCGGGCGAGATGCGCGGCGGCAGCAACTTCGGCAAGGGCCAGATGGTCGCCTCCGACTACGCGCTGTCGCCCGAGATCGTGTTCAGCGCCGACAACGCCGGCGGCATCGGCGGCGTGCTGGGTGGTCTCATCGGTGGTGGCAGCGGTCGTGCCGTCGCCGCCATCGGTGGCGGCCTGCAGACGCGTGAGGCCAGCGCCATGCTGACCCTGGTGGACAACCGCTCGGGCGTGCAGGTGGCGGCATCGGAAGGCAGCGCCTCCAAGACAGACCTGAATTTGTTCGGCGGCCTGTTCGGCGGTCGCGCCGGCGCTGGCCTGGGCGGCTACACCAACACGCCGCAGGGCAAGGTGATCACCGCTGCCTTCATGGACGCCTACAACCAGATGGTGCGCAGCCTGCGCAACTACCGCGCGCAGAGCGTGCAGGGCCAGGGCCTGGGCGGCGGTGGCCGGCTGGGCGTGGACGGCGGCACGGCGCCGAGCCAGACCTACACGCCAGAGAACGCGCCCAGGAGCACGGCGCCCAAGAGCGCCCCGGCGCGCCGCCGCTGAGCGCTGCCCGATCATCCGGTCGGCCTGGCAAGCCGGGGGCCGCCGGGCTGAACCACGCCCTTCCGGGGACCTTCGCGGTCGAACGCAATCACTATTAAAACAATAGCTGTTTGCGCTTGCCAGAAGCGCCCCGGTTCGACAAATGGTCTGCGTTGGGCGATGCGTGACACCGTGGTCCAATCCGCCTTCATGCCTTCCCGTTGCCGCCCATGAGCCTGATCGAGCTGCTCCGCCGCCGTCGCGCCAGCCTGCCCGACTGGGTGCAGGACTGGCTGGACGTGCTGGTGCCGGCGCTGCAGACCGGCCTGATCCTGCTGGCCGCCTGGCTGCTGCACTGGCTGCTCAAGCGGCTGGTGCTGCGCCTGGCGCGGCGCTACGGCCTGCCGCCGCAGATCGTGCTGCCGCTGCGCGGCGTGCTGCGCTGGCTGATCATCACGGCCACGGTGCTGCTGGTGCTGGGGCGGCTGGGCGTGTCGGCCTCGGTGCTCTGGACCGCCTTCACCGGCTTTGCCGCCGTCGGCGCCGTGGCCTTTTTTGCCGCCTGGAGCGTGCTGTCCAACCTGTTTTGCGCGCTGCTCATCATGGTGGCGCAACCGTTTCGGCTGGGCGACGATGTGGAGGTGCTCGACACCGCCGAAAAGCCCGGCGCCAAGGGCCGCGTGGTCGATATCAACCTGCTCTACACCACGCTGCGCGAAGCCGACGGCGGCGGGCGCCTGCTGCAGATCCCCAACGCGCTGTTCTTTCAGCGCGTGGTGCGGCGCTGGCGCGGCGGCATGGCTGACGCGGACGCAGAGAGCGAAGCGGCACCGCGCGATCCGCCCGCCCGCCCGGGCTGAACAGCGCCCGCTCAGGGCGCCAGCACCTTGCCTGGGTTGAGGATGTTGTCCGGGTCCAGCGCCTGCTTGAGGGTGCGCATCAGCGCCACCGCGCCGGCGCCGGCCTCGTCGAGCAGAAAGCCCATCTTGTGCAGGCCCACGCCGTGCTCGCCGGTGCAGGTGCCGCCCAGCGCCAGCGCGCGGCTGACGACCTGGTGGTTGAGCTGTTCGGCGCGGGCGCGTTCGTCGTCGTCGTCGGGGTCGATCAGGTAGCCCATGTGGAAGTTGCCGTCGCCCACGTGCCCGACCAGGAAGTAGGGGATGCCGCTGGCGTCGGCTTCCTCCACGCTGGCCAGCACGGCGTCGGCCAGGCGCGAGATCGGCACGCAGACGTCGGTGGTGATGCAGCGGCAACCCGGGCGGCTTTGCACGCCGGCAAAGTAGGCCTTGTGGCGCGCTGTCCACAGGCGGGTGCGCTCCTCGGGCGTGTCGGCCCATTCGAAGCCGGCGCCGCCGTGTTCGTCGGCGATCGCCTGCACCGTCTCGGCCTGCTCCTTGACGCTGGCGGGCGAGCCGTGGAACTCCATCAGCAGCAGGGGCGCTTCGCGCAGCGTGAGCTTGCTGTGCTGGTTGACGGCGCGCACGGTGCGCGCGTCCAGCAGCTCCACGCGGGCGATCGGCACGCCCAGCTGGATGGTCTGGATCACCGTGGCCACCGCCTCGGCGATGCCGGGGAACGAGCAGATGGCGGCCGACACCGCCTCGGGCAGCGGGTACAGGCGCAGCGTGATTTCGGTGATGACGCCCAGCGTGCCTTCGCTGCCGACGAACAGGCGCGTCAGGTCGTAGCCGGCGCTGCTCTTGCGCGCGCGGGTGCCGGTGCGGATCACCTCGCCGCTGGCGGTGACCACTTCCAGCGCCAGCACGTTCTCGCGCATGGTGCCGTAGCGCACGGCGTTGGTGCCGCTGGCGCGCGTGGCGCTCATGCCGCCCAGGGTGGCGTTGGCGCCCGGGTCGATGGGAAAGAACAGGCCGGTGTCCCGGATCTCGGTGTTGAGCTGCTCGCGCGTCACGCCGGGCTGCACCGTCACCAGCAGGTCTTCGGCGTTGATCGACAGCACGCGGTTCATGCGCGACAGGTCAACGCTGATGCCGCCCTGCACCGCCAGCAGATGCCCTTCCAGCGAGGAGCCGATGCCGAACGGGATCACCGGCACCTTGTGCTGTGCGCACAGGCGCACCAGATCGGCCACGTCCTGCGTGCTTTCGGCGAACACCACGGCCGCGGGCGGCGGCACGGTGGTGAAGGCCGACTCGTCGCGGCCGTGCTGCTCGCGCACCGCCTGCGCATCGGAGAACTGCGCGCCGAAGCGGCTTTTCAGGGCGTCGATCAGCGCCGCCGGCACGGGGCGCGGCTTGATCTCGGGCAGGACGTGGCGGGCGGTGGCGGGGGCGTTCATGGGCGGGCTCTCCTGTGACTGAGGGCTCAGTGTAAACCGCTGCCCGATATGTCGCGCAGTGGCCAAATGCTATCTAAATCATAGCTATTCGCGATTGCCCAGCGGGCGCCGCGGCCCGAATCATTTGTATTCCGGGCGCGGCGCCAGCACCGCCATGGTCAGGCGCGAGACGCAGGTGAGTTCGCCGGCGTCGTTGTGCATGTCGATCTGCCACACCTGCGTGGTGCGGCCGATGTGCACTGGCCGCGCGGTGCCGGTCACCCAGCCACGGGTGGCGGCGCGCAGGTGGTTGGCGTTGATGTCCAGCCCGACGGCGCGCCAGCCCTCGGGGCAGGCGTAGACGGCACCGCAGGAGCCCAGCGTTTCGGCCAGCACCACGCTGACGCCGCCGTGCAGCAGGCCGAAGGGCTGGCGCGTGTGCGCGCCGACCGGCACGCGCGCGCGCAGGAAGTCGTCACCGACCTCGATGAACTCGATGCCCAGGTGCGACACCGCGGTGTCGCGGCTGATGGTGTTCAGAATCTCGGGCGAGACGGCTTGCTTCCAGATCGGCATGGCGTGACAGGTGAAGAACAGGGACGAAGCGGCCAAGCCTACCGCAGCCGGCCCGCTACCATCGCGCCATGCCTGATCGTTACGCCGTCATCGGCCACCCCATCGCCCACAGCAAGTCGCCCTTCATCCACGGCCTGTTTGCCCAGGCCACCGGGCAGGACATGGTGTACGAAGCCATCGATGGCGGCGCCGAGCCCGGCGGCTTCGAGCGCGCGCTGGCCGCCTTCCGCGCCGCCGGCGGGCGCGGCATGAACGTCACCCTGCCCTTCAAGCTGGCCGCGCTGGCCGCCGCCGACAGCGCCAGCGAGGACGCCTGCCTGGCCGGCGCTGCCAACACCCTGAGCTTCGAGGGCGGACGCATCGAGGCACGCAACACCGACGGCATCGGCCTGGTGCGCGACATCGAGGTCAACCTGGGCCTGCCGCTGGCCGGCCGGCGCGTGCTGCTGCTGGGCGCCGGCGGCGCCACGCGCGGCGCCGTGCGGCCGATCGCGCGCGCCGGCGCGGCGCGGATCGTCATCGCCAACCGCACCGCCGACAAGGCCGAGACGCTGGCGGTCGAGCTGGCGCCGCACCTGGGCGGCGTGCCGCTGTCCGGCCGCGGCCTGCCAGCCCTGGCCACGGGCGAGGCGTTCGACATCGTGATCAACGCCACCTCGGCCAGCCTGGGCGGCCAGGCGCCGGCCGTGCCGCCGGCTGCCTTCGCCCCAGGCGCGCTGGCCTACGACATGGTCTACGGCAAGGGCCTGACGCCCTTCCTGCGCCTGGCGCGCCAAGCCGGCTGTGCGCGGCTGGCCGACGGCGTGGGCATGCTGGTCGAGCAGGCGGCCGAGGCCTTCGCATGGTGGCGCGGCGCGCGCCCCGACACGCGCGAGGCGCTGGCGCGGCTGACGGTGCCGCTGGCGTGATTCACAATCGCGCCATGAACCTCCTCGTCCTGCATGGTATCAACCTCAACATGTTCGGCCAGCGCGATCCGGGCCACTACGGCACGGCCACGCTGGCAGACATCGACGCTGCGCTGCGGCAGTTGGCCGGCGAGCTGGGCGCGCGCGTCGACTGCTTCCAGAGCAACCACGAAGGCGCCCTGTGCGAGCGCATCCACCAGGCGCACCGCGACGCGGTGGACGGCGTGCTGATCAACGCCGGCGCGTGGACGCACACCAGCATCGCCATCCGCGACGCGCTGGCCATCCTGAAGTGCCCGATCGTCGAGGTGCACATGAGCAACATCCACGCGCGCGAGCCGTTCCGCCACCGCTCCTTCATTGCCGACATCGCGCGCGGGCAGATCTGCGGCTTCGGCGTCGATTCCTACCTGCTGGGGCTGCGCGCGCTGGCGGGGCAAGCGCAAGCAGCTATCAAAAAGTGAGAAGCCAGCCATGGGCAAGCGCCTGACGCAGATCGCCACCCGCACCGGCGACGACGGCACCACCGGCCTGGGCGACAACACCCGCGTGTCCAAGGCCAGCGGCCGCCCGCAGGCCATGGGCGATGTGGACGAACTCAACAGCCACATCGGCCTGCTGCTGTGCGAGGCGCTGCCACCGGCCGTGCGCGAGCTGCTCATCGACATCCAGCACCAGTTGTTCAACCTGGGCGGCGAGCTGGCCATGCCCGGCTTCGAGCTGCTCAAGGACGAGGCGCTGGCGCAGCTGGACACCGCGCTGGCGCAGCACAACGCCGCGCTGCCGCGGCTGGAGGAATTCATCCTGCCGGCCGGCACCCGGGCCGCCTGCCAGGCCCATGTGTGCCGCACCGTGGCGCGCCGCGCCGAGCGCGCCGTGGTGGCGCTCGGCCCGCAGGAGCCGCTGCGCGCCGCGCCGCGTCAGTACCTGAACCGCCTGTCGGACCTGCTGTTCGTGCTCTCGCGCGTGCTCAACCGCTACCGGCCCGACGGCAGCGTGGGCGACGAGGTGTACTGGAAGAGCGAGCGGCTGGCGCGCGCGTCGGCCGAAGGCTGATCGGCCCCGCTCAGGGCAGCGCTTTCAGCCAGGTCAGCACTGACTCGGCCGCCTGCTCGAAGTCGCCGTGGCCGCCGGAATACACCAGGTACTGGCTGGCCGGGTGGGGCGGCGCACGCCGGAATGCGAACTCTTCGCCGCCGCGATAGATAGGATCGGCCGTGCCCACCACCCACAGCAGGGGCACCGGCTTCTTGAAGGCCGCCGCACTGGCCGGCATGTGGCCCAGCCCCTCGGGGTCGAAGTAGCTCCACAGCACCTCGGCAGACATGCGCACGCTCTTGCGCTGGCCCTGGTTGAGGTCTTCCATCGTCAGGGTCTCGCTGCCCTGGCCGGCCTGTACCAACTGGCGCGCCTTGTCCACCGCGTCCTTGCCAATGCCGCGCGCATACATCACCGCCGGCGAATGGCCGGGCGCCACCGCCACCACGCCATCGGCGTCGCCCACCCGGGCCATGTAGGCCATGGCGGCGTTGGCGCCGAAGCTGTGGCCGCCCACCAGCACGCGGCGGTAGCCCTGATCTCGCAGCGCCTTCACTTCTGTCGCCATGTCGTCGAGCGCGCGCGAATAGGGCGCGTCGTAGCCACGCCGCAGCGACCATGGCGCCTCGGGCACGCGCACCTTGCAGTACGGCTCCAGCCGGCGCGTGAAGAATCCCACGTACTGGGTGTTGCCCCATTTGCCGTGCACGAACACCAGCGCACAGGCCTTGTCGTCCTGCGCCCATGCCGGGCCGGTCAGCGTCGGCGCCAGCAGGGCCGACAGAGCCAGCATCTGGCGACGGGTGGGCATCTCGGTCATCGCGGTTCTCCTTCTTGGCGGTGGCTTGCGCCGAGGCGATGGCTCAGGCGCGCCGGCGCAGCAGCGCATGCAGCAGCACCGCGCCAAAGGTGGCCGTGCCGATGCCGCCCAGGGCGAAGCTGCCGAACTTCAGCGTGAAGTCGCCCGTGCCCAGGATCAGCGTGATGGCCGCGGTCAGCAGGTTGGCCGGGTCGCCGAAGTCCACCTTGTTGTCCACCCAGATGCGCGCGCCGGCGATGGTGATGAGCCCGAACACCACGATGCTGACGCCGCCCATCACCGGCAGCGGGATGGCCTGGATCAGCGCGCCGAACTTGGGCGAGAAGCCCAGCACCAGCGCCATCAGCGCCGCCACCACGAACACCGCGGTGGAATAGATGCGGGTGGCCGCCATCACGCCGATGTTCTCGGCATAGGTGGTTACGCCGGTGCCGCCGGCGGCGCCGCTGATCATGGTGGCCACGCCGTCGGCGGTGAAGGCGCGGCCGATGTACGGGTCCAGGTTGCGCCCGGTCATGGCCGCCACCGCCTTCAGGTGGCCCAGGTTCTCGGCCACCAGGATCAACGCCACCGGGGCGATCAGCAGCATGGCGTTGCCGCTGAACTCGGGGGCGGTGAAGCGCGGCAGCCCCACCCAGGCGGCGTTGGCGATGCCCGAAAAATCCATCGGCTTGCCCAGGCCCAGGCCGTTGGCCAGCAGCACGTAGATCAGGGTGGCGATGGCCAGCCCCACCAGGATCAGCAGGCGCTGCACCATGCCGCGCGCGAACACAGCCACCAGCGCCACGCTGACGAAGGTGGCCAGCTGCATCCAGCTGTCGAAGTTGCTGGCCGCCATGTTCTTGACCGGGATGGCCGCCAGGTTCAGCCCGATCACCGCCACCACCGCGCCGGTGACCACGGGCGGCATCAGCCGCTCGATCCAGCGCGTGCCCACGGCATTGACCAGCGCGCCGATCAGCGCGTACAGCAGGCCGCAGACGATGATGGCGCCCAGCGCCACCGGGAGGTTGGCGTTGGGCCCCTGTCCGCCGTAGCCGGTGGCGGCGATCACCACGCCGATGAAGGCGAACGACGAGCCCAGGTAGCTGGGCACCTGGCCGCCGGTGATGAAGTAGAACAGCAGCGTGCCCACCCCGCTCATGAAGATGGCGAGGTTGGGATCGAACCCCATCAGGATCGGCGCCAGCACGGTGGCGCCGAACATGGCGATCACGTGCTGCACACCCATGGCCGTGGTCTGCGGCCAGGGCAGGCGCTCGTCGGGGGCGATCACGCCCTCGTTGGCCAGCGCGCTCGTCGGTTTCTCCTGCCAGTTGAACAGGCTCATCGTCTCCGCTCCTTGTGGGGTTGATGACCCCGATGGTAGTGGAGGAGTGGACCTGTCATCGGCGGCCCGGGGGGCTAAGCTGTGGCGGCGGCGCCCGTGTGCCCGTGGTCAGGCGGCAACCGCGGCCGGCAGCGCTTGCGTGCGGCACAACTTGGCCCAGGCGCCGTCATCCAGCAGGCGTCGGGCCATGTCCAGCACGGGCGCCCGCGCCTCGGGCGGCAGCCCGCCGATCAGGGCGGCTCGCTCCGCGGGGTTGAGCGCAGGGATCAGCCAGCGCAGCCAGACGTTCATCTCGGCCGCGTCGATGCTGGCATGGATGCGACCCTCGATGGCCTGCAGTTCGGCGTCGCTGCAGGCGGCCCACAGGGTGCGGTTGTGGGCCGTCTCTTCCATGTCCATGTGCTCGAAATTCTCGGCCACGAAGCTGGCCAGGTGGCGGTACAGCCGGTGCGCCAGTGCGGGCGAGGGCATGGCGCGCAGCGTGGCCGCCTCGGCGCGCAGGGCGGTGATGATGTCCAGGTGCTCCTGGTGGTCGGCCGCGATGCGGGCGCTGGCGCCGCGGCTGTGCGCCTCGATGGCGGGGTGTATGAACGCGTTCTCGTGTTGCACATGGTGGCCGGCGGCGTCCAGCAGGGCGTCGAGCTGGGCCAGCCCCAGCAGCAAGTCCTGCCGGTCGTCCAGGTCCAGCCGGCCCAGGCGCTGCAGCGTGTCGGTCATGAACTGGCGCAAGGCCTTGTGGATGGGGGCGTAGATGTCATAGCGGTCGGTGGTGCTCATGTCGAAGGTCCTTGGGTGGTGAGTGGGCCTTCAGTGTGTTTTTCTTGCCGGCGCGCCGGCATCGCCCGCAGGAGCCATGGCTGGCGCCGGCCTGGCATGGCTCTTCGGGCCGCCCGGCGCTGGCTCTTCGGAGCGAGGGCAGGACCTGAGCCGCCCGGCACAGTCGGCAGCCACACATCTCCCTGGAGCCCTGCATGACACGCCTTGCCCCCTTGTTGATCCTGTTCACTGCCATGACCGCGCAGGCCGCCGGGCCGGCGCCGCGCGAGCGCATCGAACGTGGCCGCTACCTCATCAACGCCACCGGCTGCATGGACTGCCACACGCCGCTCAAGAATGGCCCGCGCGGGCCCGAGCCGGATCGCACGCGCCTGTTCGCTGGCCACCCCGAGGCGCTGGCCATGCCACCGGCGCCGGCGCTGCCGGCCGGGCCCTGGCTGGTCGTGGCCTCGGCCACCAACACTGCCTGGGCCGGTCCCTGGGGCGTCAGCTATACGGCCAATCTGACGCCCGACCCCGATACCGGTCTGGGCCGCTGGAGCGCGCAGGACTTTGTGCGCACCATGCGCAGCGGCCGCCACCTGGGCGCCGGCCGGCCGCTGCTGCCGCCCATGCCTGCTGCCTATGGGCAGATGAGCGACGAGGATCTGCAGGCCATGTTCGCCTACCTGCAGACATTGCCGCCCGTGCGCAACCGCGTGCCGGCCCCGCTGCCGCCGGCCGCGCGCTGAACCCGCGACGCGGGCGCGGTCGTCCCGCCAGTCCATGGTGGGAGAAGCTCATGTGGCGGGCCTGAAATCGCCTCGCGCATCATTGCGCGCGGCCCACGTGTGCGCGGCGGCCGGAATAAAATCCGCCGCCCGCGCCATGACCACACCCTCGCCGCCCGGCAAGTACCGCATCCCGCGCAGCCGGCGCGACGTGGTGCCACGCCCGGCGCTGCTGGCGCGCACGCTGGCCCAGGCCACGACGGCGCGGCTGCTGCTGGTGCAGGCGCCGGCCGGCTTTGGCAAGACCACGCTGCTCGCGCAGCTCGCGGCGGCGCGGGCCGCAGACCCGGGCGCCGCCATCGCCTGGGTGTCGCTGGACGAGGAAGACAACGACTGCAACCGCCTGTTTGCCGCGCTGTTTGGCGCGCTGGCGCCCCTGCAGCTGCCCTGGACGCTGCCCCCCGACACGGTGCTGGCGCAACTGCAGGACGCCAGCGCGGCCGCGCGCACCGCGCTGGGCCCGCTGGTTGCGGCACTGGGCGCGCGGCCCGACGCCCACATCACCCTGGTGCTGGATGATCTGCACCACATCGACGACACGGCCGCGCTGCAGCTGCTGGACGCGCTGATCGCCCGCGCGCCGCCGGAGCTGACGGTGTGCATCGGCAGCCGCGTGACGCCGCCGCTGTCGCTGGCGCGCTGGCGGGCCGGGGGCGAGCTGGTGGAGCTGGGCCTGGACGACCTGCGCTTCGACCTCGACGCCGCCCAGGCACTGTGCCGGCTGCGCGGGCTGGACGAGCCCCCCGGCGAGGCGCTGCAGGGTGCGCTGGCACGCACGCACGGCTGGGCCGCGGGGCTGCAGCTGGTGCTGGGCAGCGCGCGCAGCCCGGACGATGCGCTGCCCGCCCTGATCGGGCCGGCCGCCCGCCGCCATCTGTTCGACTACTTCGCCCAGGAGGTGCTGGCCGGGCTGCCGCCGCCGCTGCAGCAGTTCGTGGTGCACAGCAGCGTGCTGCCTGAGCTGAGCCCGCCGCTGTGCCAGGCCGTCACGGGCCGCGCCGACGCGCGGACCGTGCTCGAAGCGCTTTACGCGCGCCAGCTCTTTCTCAGCGCGCTCGACGACGTGGCGCCCGTGCTGCGCTTTCATGACCTGTTTCGCGACTTCCTGCGCGCCGAGCTGGAACGGCGCCAGCCCGGCCTGGCGCCCGCGCTGCATGCCCGGGCCGCCGCGGCCGAGGCCAGTGCCGAGCGCGCCATCCCGCACTGGCTGGCCGCCGGCCGCTGGGCCGAGGCCCTGGCCTGCCTGCGCCAGATGGCCGACGGTCTGCTGGCCGTGGGCGGCACCCACCGGCTGGAGCGCTGGCTGGAGCAACTGCCGCCCGACTGGCGTGCCGCCGATGCCGACGTGGCCCTGCTGCGCGGCCTGTGCGCCTGGTCGCGCTGGGACTGGCTGCGCGCGCAGAGCGAGTTCGAGCGCAGCCACGCGGCCTTTGCGCGCCAGGGTCAGGAGCGCGATCGCATCGTCGCGCTCGGCATGCTGGCCGCCTGCCACAACGCCCTGGGCGACCTGCCGCGCGCCAGCCAGGCGCTGCAGGCGGTGGCCGCTGCCCAGCTGACGCCGGCGCTGCAGGTGCCGTTCGATTCGCTGCGTGCCTGGCATGGCCTGGCGCGGGGCGACCACGCCAGCTTGCTCGACGCCCTGGGCGCCATGGCCGACAACGCCGCCCTGGCGCCCGAGGTGCGCTACCCCAACATCGTGGACATGAGCTACGGCCACTTCGTCGGCCTGCCGGGCACGCGCGGGCCGATGCAGCGGCTGCAGCGCCTGTGCCGCGCCCACCCGCCCGGCGAGGTGCAGGTGCCTGCGCTCGATGCCTGGCTGGCCTTCTGGCATGGCACGCCCGCAGCGGCGCGCGAGGCGCTGCAGACCCTGCTGCAACTGCAGCGCCACCTGCCCGGTGACGTGATGCTGGGCATCGCCGCGCTGCACCTGCGGACCCTGCACCTGGCCGTACAGGGTCAGGCGGCCGAGGCACTGGCCAGCGTGGCCCAGGTGCAGCACCTCATGACCGCGGGTTATGCCAACGGCTGGCGCCGCACCTACCTCCATGTACAGGCCCGCATCCTGTGGCGCGGCGAAGACGCCGATGGCCTGGCGGCCCTGCTGCCCGAGCTGACCCGGCCGCGCACGGCGCGCGAATGGCCGGTGCTGGACACCGGCGCCGCGCTGGTGCAGGGTCAGCATGCCCTGCTGCGCGGCGAGCTGGCCACGGCACGCCAGCACCTGGAACATGCCGTGGCGCTGCAGGCGGGCGGCTGGCTGCCGGCCTTCATGGGCGATGCGCGCTTCGCGCTGGCCGCCTGCTGCTGGGCGCAGGGGGATGTGGATGCCGCCGCCACCGCCCTGGGACCGGTGGTGGCCGAGTCCGTCCAGGACGAGGGCCTGGGCCTGCTGCTGGAGCCGCCCGGGCGCCTGAAGGCGCTGTGGCAGGCCACCGAGGCCCGCCTGCCGTGCCCGGCGGCCGCGCAAGCCAGGCTGCGCCAGCGGCTGGCGGACTGGACGGCGGCGGCACCGCCCCAGGCGCAGCCCCCCGACGACCCCCTGTCGGAGCGCGAGCGCGAGGTGCTGGCCTTGCTGGCCGATGGCCAGAGCAACAAGCTGATCGCCCGCGCCCTGGACCTGAGCCTGCACACCGTCAAGCGCCATGTCGCCAACATCCTCACCAAGCTGGCCGTGGACAGCCGCACCCAGGCGGCCGCCTATTGGCATAGGCGCTGAGCGGGGCGATGCCTCGGCGCGGGAGCCCCCGCGCAGCCGGGCCGGAACGCCTTTTGACCATTTGTATGCTATCTAAACAATAGCTTCTGGCGCTGATCCATGGGGCGATGGAGCTCGATTCGACTCTGAACCCCGAGGATGCCGGACCACTCACGGGGCGCCGCCCGGCGGGTGCGGCTGGATCAGACCCGCCCGAACGCCCAGCCACTGTGCGCCTGCGTGCCCTCGATGCCATCCACCAGCCGCAGCAGCGGCGTCAGCTCACGGTAGCGCCCGGCGGTGTGGCGGATGTAGGCAATGAAGCGCGGTGCGTCCGCCAGGTACTTCGGCTTGCCGTCGCGCAGTGTCAGGCGGGCGAAGATGCCGGCCACCTTGAGGTGGCGCTGCAGGCCCATCCATTCGACGGCGCGCCAGAAGCTGCCGAAGTCGCTGTGCCAGTCCTCGAAATCCATCAGCCCCAGCTTGCGCGCGCGCTCCCAGTAGCGCACGGTGATGTCGATCACGAACGCCTCGTCCCAGGACAGAAAGGCGTCGCGCATCAGGCTGGCGATGTCGTAGGTGGCGGGGCCATACACGGCGTCCTGGAAATCCAGCACCCCCAGCGCCTGGCCGCGGGTGCCGGGCACCATCAGGTTGCGCGGCATGAAGTCACGGTGCACGTACACGCGGGGCGCCGCCAGGTTGCGCGCCACGATCAGCGCGAACTGGCGCTCCAGCGTCTCGGCCTGCGCGCCGTCCAGCGTCACACCGCGGTGGCGCTGCAGGTACCAGTCGGGAAACAGCCGCAGCTCGCGCCGCAGCAGCGCCTCGTCGTAGGGCGGCAGCACGCCGGGCCGGCTGGCCTGCTGCCAGGCCAGCAGCGCGTCCAGCGCCTGCGCGTACAGCGCGCGATTGGCCTCGGGGTGGTCGCGCTCGATCACCTCCATCATGGTGCGCGCGCCCAGGTCGGTCATCAGCATGAAGCCGCCGGTCTCGTCCCAGTCCAGGATGCGCGGCACGTTCAGGCCGGCGTCCCGCATCAGGCCGGCCACCTGCACGAAGGGCGCGCAGTTCTCCTGCGCCGGCGGCGCGTCCATGACGATGCGGCTGGCGCCGTCGGCACAGTCGATGCGGAAATAGCGCCGGAAGCTGGCGTCGGCCGAGGCCACGCGCAGGCTGGCGGGCAGCAGGCCGTGCATGGCGGCCACGCGCGCCAGCCAGGCGTTGAAGGCGGCGTGGCGGGCCGGGTCGGCCCAGTTCGGGGCGGTGGCGCCGGCGGCAGCGGCAGGCGGGCGGGAAGGGTCGGCGGCGCTCATGGATAATCGATTCTAGAGTGCGCCTGCCCGGACATCGACGGCGAGGGCGCGCCGAATCGACGGTTTCTGCCGTGCCTGTTCTGCCCTCTTTCCTGCTGTTTCCTGACCTCCCCCGTCCCCGGTGGCCGCTGGCGCTGCAGCCGGTGGTGCTGGGCGTGCTGGCGCTGCTGTGCGGCGCCGGGTCGGCGCAGGCCAGCGATCCACTGACGCTGCGCGCCAGCCCCCTGCTGGCCGAAATGCCGCCGGCCAAGGTCGGCGCGGCGACCACCGTCTACGGCGAGCGCGCCAGCGGCCGCGTGGGCCTGGAGGCGGTGCTGGAGGGCCAGGCCGAGATGCGCCAGCCCGGCACCGTGGCGCGCGCCGAGCGGCTGCGCTACGACCAGGGCGAGGACACCGTCACCGTCAGCGGCGGCGTGCGCCTGAACCAGGCGGGCGACCGCTATACCGCCGAATCCGGCCAGCTGCGCGTGGACGCCGTGGAGGGCTTCCTGCTGCGGCCGACCTACCAGTTCCTGGCCTCGGGCGCGCATGGCGAGGCCACGCGCCTGGAGTGGCTGGACCAGGACCGCGCCAGCCTGCTGCAGGCCACCTACACCACCTGCGTGCGCGGCGGCCCCGACTGGGTGCCGGACTGGATCCTGCGCGCCGACCGGCTGGACATCGACCGCGAGGACGACGAGGGGCGCGCGGCCGGCGCGGTGCTGGAGTTCAAGGGCGTGCCCATCCTGCCGGTGCCGGTGCTGAGCTTTCCGGTCAGCGAGCGGCGCCGCTCCGGCTGGCTGCCACCCACCCTGGGGCTGGACAACAAGAGCGGGCTGGACCTGTCCGTGCCCTATTACTGGAACATCGCGCCCAACCGCGACGCCACCTTCACGCCCGGCCTCATGTCGCGCCGCGGGGTCGATCTGGCGGGCGAGTTCCGCTACCTGGAAAGTGGCTACCAGGGGCGCGTCAACGCCAACCTGACGCCCAACGACCGCCTGCGCGACGGCCGCAACCGCTGGGGCTACTTTTTGCGCCACAACGGCCGTCACGACACCGGCATCGACGCCGTCGGCGCGGTCGGGCTGGGGCTGAACCTGAACCGCGTCAGCGACAACGACTACTGGCGCGACTTCACGCGCCGCGGCCTGTCGCTGACCACGCGACTGCTGGCCAACGACGGCGCGCTGTCGTGGTCCAGCGGCGATGTGTCGCTCAACGCCCGGGCGCTCAAGTGGCAGACCCTGCAGGACGTGGCCGCCCCCATCGTGCCGCCCTATGACCGCCTGCCGCAGCTGAGCGGACGCTGGGCGCGCACCAACGACCGCGGCTTCGACTACGCCGTCGACGCCGACTTCACGCGCTTTCGCGCCGACCCGTTCTGGACCCGCCAGCCGAACGCCGATCGCGGCTTCGTGCAGGCGCAGCTGGCGCACCCGTTCACGCGCCCGTGGGGCTTCTTCACGCCCAGGGTGCAGCTGCACGCCAGCCACTACCGGTTCGATCGCCCGATCCCCGGCGGCGCCACCTCGGCCGCCCGCGCGCTGCCCACCGTGAGCCTGGACGGCGGCCTGGTGTTCGAGCGCGAGGCGCGCTTTTTCGGGCGTGACTTCACGCAGACGCTGGAGCCGCGCCTGAAGTACGTCTACACCCCCTACCGCGACCAGAGCCGGCTGCCGCTGTACGACACCGGCGCCTACGATTTCAACTTCGCCACCATCTGGGCCGAGAACGCCTTTGCCGGCAACGACCGCATCGTCGACAACAACCTGGTCACCGGCGGGCTGACCACGCGCCTGCTCGACCCGCAGACCGGCGCCGAGGCGCTGCGCCTGGGCATCGCGCAGCGCTACCGCTTCTCGGCCCAGCAGGTCAGCCTGCCGGGCGGCCTGCCGACCGCGCGCGGATTGTCCGACCTGATGCTGGGCGCCTCCGTCAGCTGGGACCCGCGCTGGGCCTTCGACACCGTCGTGCAGTACAACCTGGACACGCGCCGCTCCACCCGCACCACGGTGCAGGCGCGCTATTCGCCCGAAAAATTCCACACCGTCAGCGCCGCCTACCGCCACCAGCGCGACCTGCGCAGCGAATCGCTCGATGTGGGCTGGCAGTGGCCGCTGGCGGACCTCGTTGGGCGCCATGGCGAGCTCGGTGCCAGCCGCGCCAGCACCGGCGGCAGCTGCAACGGCCGCTGGTACGGCGTCGGGCGGATGAACTACAGCCTGCAGGACAAGCGCCTGGTCGAAGGCCTGCTGGGCTTCGAATACGATGCCGGCTGCTGGATCGGCCGCGTGGTGCTGGAAAAGCTCAACAGCTCGATCAGCACCTCCACCAAGCGCATCATGTTCCAGATCGAGTTCATCGGTCTGTCGCGCCTGGGCAGCAACCCGATGCGCACGCTGCGCAACAACATCCCGCGCTACCAGTACCTGCGCGAAGAAACCTCCTCACCCAGCCGCTTCACCGACTATGAGTAAGACCCCGCCCCGCCACCCGTCTGCCTGGGTGCTGTTGCTGCTGCTGGCGCTGGTCGGACCGGCCAACGGCCAGGGCGCGGCCGACGCCGCACCGTCGGCCAAGAAGCCCAAGGCGACGCAAAAGAGCCGGCCGGCACCGCGCAAGGCCCCCGCCGCCAAGCCGGTGGCAGCGCCTGCGCCCGCGCCCGCCAGCGCCGCCCCGGCGGCTGCTGCGGCCAGCGTCCCGGCCGTTGCGCGGCCGGCGGCCAGCAGCGCGCCGCGCGAGGCCGACTACATCGTCGCCCTGGTCAACAGCGAGCCGGTCACCAACCAGGAGGTGCGCGCCCGCATGGCGCGTGCCCAGCGCCAGCTGAGCGAGCGCGGCGCCCCGGCGCCGCAGGCCGAGGCGCTGCGCCAGGAAATCCTGGAGCGCCTGATCGCCGAGCGCGCGCAGCTGCAGTACGCGCGCGAAACCGGCCTCAAGGTCGACGCCGCCGCGCTGGCCCAGGCCGAGCTGTCGATCGCGCGCCAGAACCAGCTGGCCACGGTGGCCGAGCTGCACCGCCGCGTCGAGCAGGACGGCATCCCGGTGAAGGACTTCCAGGACGACGTGCGCAACCAGGTGCTGCTGGCGCGCCTGCGCGAGCGCGAGATCGAGCCCAAGCTGCGCGTCACCGACGCCGAGGTGGACGCCTTCATCCGCGAGCAGACCGGCGCCACCGCCGCCATGGACCTGAACCTGGCCATGATCCTGGTGGCCGTGCCCGAGGGCAGCAGCGCCGCCGAGCTGGCCCGCCTTCAGGCGCGCGCCGACGAGGTGGCGCGCCGCGCCCGCGCCGGCGAGGACTTCGCGGCGCTGGCGCTGGAGTTTTCCGACGCCAACAACCGTGGCCGCGACGGCGGCGTGCTGGGCCTGCGCCCCGCCGACCGCTACCCCGAGCTGTTCGTGCGCAGCGTCCAGCGCGCGCGCGTGGGCGATGTCGTCGGCCCGGTCAAGTCCGAAGCCGGCTTTCACATCCTCAAGCTGCTGGAGCGCAAGCAGAACAAGGACCTGCCCGAGGTGCGCATCCCGCAGACCCACGTGCGTCACATCCTGCTGCGCACCGGCCCGGCGCAGAGCGAGCGGGTGGCGCGCCAGCGGCTGGCCGACTTCAAGCGGCGCATCGAAGCCGGCCAGGCCAACTTCGAGCAGCTGGCGCGCGAGCAGTCGCAGGACGCCAGCGCGGCCGACGGCGGCGATCTGGGCTGGGCGCCGCCGGGGCAGTTCGTGCCCGAGTTCGAGCAGGCCATGAACAACCTGGACCCCGGCCAGATCAGCGAGCCGGTGGTCAGCCGCTTCGGCGTGCACCTGATCCGTGTCGACGGCCGGCGCGAGCAGGTGCTCAGCAGCAGCGAGCAGCGCCAGCTGGCGCGCAACGTGCTGCGCGAGAAGAAGGCCGAGGAAGCCTTCGAGACCTGGGCCAGGGAAGTGCGCGGGCGCGCCTACGTCGAGATGCGCGAGCCGCCGCGATAGGGCCCGATCCGGCGTTCGACGTGTGAAGAAGAGGTTGAGCGTTGAGCGTTCAGCGTGAATACCGGAACTTTCGCGGCCGCGTCCATCTGTCAACGCTCAACGCTCAACGCTCAACGCTCAACGCTCAACGCTCAACGCTCAACGCTCAACGCTCAACGCTCAACGCTCAACGCTCAACGCTCAACGCTCAACGCTCAACGCTCAACGCTCAACGCCCAACGCCCAACGCCCAACGCCCAACGGCATGAAGCACATCCCCCGCAAACGGTTCGGCCAGCACTTTCTGGCCGATCCGGCCATCATCGACGCCATCGTGCGCGCCATTGATCCGCGCCCGGGCCAGGCGATGGTGGAGATCGGGCCGGGGCTGGCAGCGCTGACGCAGCCGCTGGTCGAGCGGCTAGGACGCCTGACGGTGATTGAGCTGGACCGCGACCTGGCCGCGCGCCTGCGTGCCCACCCACAACTCGACGTGATCGAATCCGATGTGCTGAAAGTCGATTTTGGGCAGATGGCGCAAGCGCGAGCAGCTACGAAAATAAGAGTCTGTGGCAACCTCCCCTACAACATCTCCAGCCCGATCCTGTTCCACCTGCTGCCCTTCGCCGGCGTCGTCGAAGACCAGCACTTCATGCTGCAAAAAGAGGTGATCGACCGCATGGTGGCGGCGCCATCGACGGCCGACTACGGCCGCCTGTCGGTGATGCTGCAATGGCGCTACGCGATGGAGAACGTGCTGTTCGTGCCGCCCACCGCGTTCGACCCGCCGCCGCGCGTCGACAGCGCGGTGGTGCGCATGCTGCCGCGCAGCGACTTCGCCCCCGTCGATGCCGACCTGCTCTCCGAGTTGGTCCGCGTCGCCTTCAGCCAACGCCGCAAACTGCTGCGCCACTCGCTGGGCAAATGGCTCGACGCGCGGGGCTTTGCCGGCGACTTTGACGTGCAGCGGCGTGCTGAGGAAGTGCCGGTGGCCGAATACATCGCCCTGGCCCATGACCTCGCTGCGCTCGATGACGGCGGCTGCGCCGGCCTGTGACAAATGACGAATGACCCGTGAGCGAACGACGGTCAAGTCATTTGTCATTGAAGCCGCGGCAGCGGCGAAGTCATCGAGCGCAGCGAGGTCATGGCGCGCCAGCGCCGTCATGCGTCCTCAGTTCAGCGCCATGCTCAGCTTGCGCCGATAGTTCGACAGCAGCTCGGCCTGCGGGTCCTGCTGCTGGGCGGCCTTGCCGGTCAGCTCGATGCCGCCGGCGCTCTTGCCGTCGGCCTGGGCACCGGCCTTGGCGGGTGGCGGGGTCAGCAACTCCAGGATGGCGACGCAGGTCTTGCGCGCGGCCTCGTCGTTCCACTTCTTGTCGCGCATGATGATCTCCAGCAGCTCGTCCATGCTGGCGGTCCACTGGCCCTCGGCCATCAGCGCCTGTGCCTTGGCAAAGCGGGTGTCGAAGTCGCGCTTGTTCTCGGCGATCTTGGCGTCGAACTGCTCGAGCGGCCAGTTGCCGCGTTCATCCTTGTGCACAAATTCAATGGCGTCCAGCCAGCGGCGCAGCGCGTCGAAGCGCAGCGGGCGCGGCTCGCGCGCCAGCGGCTCTTCCAGCGTGGCGGCGGCTTCTTCCAGGGCGCCGGTGGCGATCAGCAGACGCGCGTAGTCGGCGCGGGCGTCGTCGTTGGCCGGGTCCTGCGCCAGCGCGTCGGCCAGCTTGGCCAGCGCGGCCTGGGCGTCGCCGGCTTCCAGCAGGGCCTCGGCCTCGTCCAGCTCGGCCTCGGCGGCCAGCGCACCCTCGCTGGGCACGTGCTTGTCCAGGAACTGGCGCACCTGTCCGGCCGGCAGCGCGCCCATGAAGCCGTCCACCGGCTGGCCGTTCTTTAGCAGGATGCAGGTCGGGATCGAGCGGATGCCGAAGGCGCTGGCCAGCTCTTGCTGCTGGTCGGAGTCGATCTTGACCAGCTTGAAGCGGCCGGCGCATTCCACCTCCAGCTGCTCCAGGATCGGGCCCAGCGTCTTGCAGGGGCCGCACCAGGGCGCCCAGAAGTCCACCAGCACGGGGGTATGCATCGAGGCGGCGATGACCTCGGCTTCGAAGTTTTGAACGGTGACGTCGATCATGTGGGGTATCTGCGGGCAAAATCGGGGATTACCAGCCATTGTGCCAATAGCGTGATGACAACTCCTCTCGTGGGTGTGGTGATGGGCTCCAGCAGCGACTGGGACACCCTGCAGCACGCCGTGCAAATCCTTGCGCAGTTCGGCGTGCCGCACGAGGCACGTGTGGTGTCGGCCCACCGCATGCCGGACGACATGTTCGCCTACGCCGAAGGCGCGCAGGCGCGCGGCCTGCGCGCCATCATCGCCGGTGCCGGCGGCGCCGCGCACCTGCCCGGCATGCTGGCGGCCAAGACCGTGGTGCCGGTGCTGGGCGTGCCGGTGGCCAGCCGCCACCTGCAGGGCGTGGATTCGCTGCACTCCATCGTGCAGATGCCCAAGGGCGTGCCGGTGGCCACCTTTGCCATCGGCGCGGCGGGCGCGGCCAATGCGGCGCTGTTCGCGGTGGCCCTGCTGGCGGGCGAGGATGCGGTGCTGCGCGAGCGGCTGCACGCCTTCCGCGCCGAACAAACCGCCGCCGCCCGCGCCATGACGCTGCCGCCGGCGGGTTGAACCGCTTGGAACAGCCGGACGCGAAGGGCGCGAAAAAACCGCGAAGAACGCGAAAGAATTCAGAAAATTTGTTTGGTTTGTTTTGCGCCTTTCGCGCACTTTCGCGTCCTTCGCGTCCGGTATTCAGCTGCCAAAACCCATGCCCACCCACCTGCCCCTGCTCCCCGGCTCCCTGATCGACGGTCGCCCCGCCACGCTGGGCGTGCTGGGCGGTGGCCAGCTGGGGCGCATGTTCGTGCACGCGGCGCAGGCGCTGGGCTACGAGACGGCGGTGCTTGACCCCGATGCCGCCAGTCCGGCCGAGCGCGTGAGCCAGCACTTCATCCGCGCCGATTACCGCGATGGCGACGCGCTCGACCGGCTGGCGGCCTGCGCCCACGCCGTCACCACCGAGTTCGAGAACGTGCCCGCCGACAGCCTGGCGCGCCTGTCAGCCACGCGGCCGGTGTCACCCGCCGCCGACGCGGTGGCCATCGCCCAGGACCGGGGCGCCGAGAAGGCGCACTTCGCGCGCTGCGCCGCCGCCAGCGGTGTGGCCCCGGCGGCCAGCGCCCTCATCGCCACCGAGGCCGAGCTGGCCGCCGTGCCCGCCGCCCTGCTGCCCGGCATCCTGAAGACCGCGCGCCTGGGCTACGACGGCAAGGGCCAGGCGCGCGTGGCCACGCCGGCCGATCTGGCCGCCGCCTGGCAGGCCATGGGCTGCGTGCCCTGCGTGCTGGAGCAGCGGCTGCCGCTGGCGCTGGAATGCTCGGTGATCGTGGCGCGCGGGCGCGACGGCCAGGCCGTCACCCTGCCGGTGCAGCGCAACCTGCACCGCGACGGCATTCTGGCCGTCACCGAAGTCTATGAACAAAATCTGCCACCAGCGCTCGCCAGGCAAGCGCAAGCAGCTACGATTGATATAGCAACCCAGCTGGGCTACGTGGGCGTGCTGTGCGTCGAATATTTCGTGCTGCAGGACGGCACGCTGGTGGTCAACGAGATGGCGCCGCGCCCGCACAACAGCGGCCACTACAGCATCGACGCCTGCGACGTGTCGCAGTTCGACCTGCAGGTGCGCGCGCTGGCCGGCCTGCCGCTGGTCGCGCCGCGCCAGCACAGCGCCGCCATCATGCTCAACCTGCTGGGCGACCTGTGGTTCGACGGCCAGGGCGCGCCGCGCACCCCGCCCTGGGCCGATGTGCTGGCCCTGCCCGGCGCGCACCTGCACCTGTACGGCAAGACCGAGGCGCGGCGCGGCCGCAAGATGGGCCACCTGACGCTGACGGCGCCTGGCGCCGACGCCGCGCGCGCCGTGGCGCTGCGGGCCGCCGCGCTGCTGGGCATCGAGGCCTTCTGATGGTGCTCGACGGCACGCAGGCGCAGGCCATTGATCTCGCGGTCGAGCAGCTCGCCGCCGGCCAGCTGCTCGGCCTGCCCACCGAGACGGTGTATGGCCTGGCGGCCGACGCCGGCCACGACGCAGCGGTGCGCGCCATCTTTGCCGCCAAGGGCCGCCCGGCCGACCACCCGCTGATCGTGCACGTGGCCGGGCCGGCCGCCGTGGCGGACTTTGCCGCCGCCGTGCCCGATTTCGCGCAGCGCCTGATCGACGCCTTCTGGCCCGGCCCGCTGACCCTGATCCTGCCGCGCCGCGAAGGCGTGGCCAGCGCCGCCGCCGGCGGCCACGCCACCATCGGCCTGCGCTGCCCGGCGCATCCGGTGGCACGCGCCCTGCTGGCGGCCTGCGCGGCGCGGGGCATCGCCGGGCTGGCGGCGCCCAGCGCCAACCGCTTCGGGCGCGTCAGCCCCACCACCGCGGCGCACGTGGCGGCCGAGTTTGGCGACGAGTTGCTGGTGCTGGACGGCGGGCCCTGCGCCGTGGGCATCGAGTCGACCATCGTCGACTGCACGCGCGGCGCCCCCGTGCTGCTGCGCCCGGGCCAGCTGGGGCGCGCCGATATCGAGCGCGTGGCGGGTCGGTCATTGCTATCCAAAGAGGAGCTGCTGGCGCCCGACCCGCAAGCACCAGGCACGCTTTTGGCTCACTACGCCCCGCGCGCCAGGCTGCGCCTGATGGACGCGCGCGAGCTGCGCGCCGCGCTGCGGGTGCTGGGCGCCGACGCGCGCCACATCGCGGTGTGGGCGCGCGCGCCGCTGCATTCCGATGCGCGCCAGCTGATGCTGCGCCGCATGCCCGAGTCGGCCGACGCCGCCGCGCGCGAGCTGTTTGCCGTGCTGCGCGACTTCGACGCCGCCGGCGTCCGGCTGATCTGGGTCGAGACGCCGCCGGCCGAGCCGGCCTGGGACGGGGTGCGTGACCGCCTGCAGCGCGCCGCCGCCTCGGGCTGACGCGCCCTCGTTAAACTACGTGGCCCTGTCCCAAGCAAAGAGTCCTTCATCATGAACGCATCCTGGTTTCGCCGCGCCGCCCTTGCCCTGGGCTGCGCCGGCGCGGTGGCCCTGCTGGCGGCCTGCGGCTCCGGCTCGGTGGTGTCCGACCTGGAGCCCAAGCGCTTTCTCACCGTCGGCGACAGCTTCATGGACGTCGGCCAGGCCGGCAAGCGCTACACCGTCAACGACGGCTCCAGCAACTGGGTGCAGGAGCTGGCGGCGCACTACAAGCTCACGGTCGGCCCCGCCAGCGGCGGCGGCACCGGATATGCCCAGGGCCACGCGCGCGTCGGCACGCCCGACCCGGTGGGCGGCGCGCCCAGCGTCACGGCCCAGATCGACACCCTGCTGGCCAGCACCACGCTGGCCGGCAAGGACGACGTGGTGCTGATCAACGGCGGCATGCACGACATCGTCGCCGCGGTCGAGGCCACCGGCATCTCCGAAGCCACCACCCAGACCGTCAAGGACGCCGGCAAGGCCCTGGCCGCCCAGGTGCGGCGCGTGGTGGGCGCCGGCGGCCAGCACGTGGTGGTGACCGGCGTGCAGCTGCTGGGCGACACGCCCTGGGCGCGCGCGCGCAACCAGCGCGACGAGATCAACGCGCTGTCGGTGGCGTTCAACGATGCGCTGCTGTCCAGCATCGTCGACCTGGGCCAGAACGTGCTGTACTTCGACGCCGCCTTCTTCTTCAGCCTGATGTACGGCAAGCCGCAGAACTTCGAGCTCGTCAACGGCAAGGACGCCGTCTGCACCACGCCCGACGCCAGCACCTGCACCGCCGCCACCGTGGCCTCGGCCGACTACAACCGCTGGCTGTTCGCCGACGGCCTGCACTTCTCGCCCGGTGCGCAGCGCAAGTTCTCCTCCAACGACTACGCCGAAAGCGCCTACCGCCGCTTCAAGGAGCGCTGGTAAGCGCTCGCCGCGCGCACCCCGGACAGCCGGCCGCGCGCCGGCTTTTTCGTGGCCGGCGCTATGCTCGCGGGTTCAAGGAGAAGCGCATGAACCCCACCCGCACCCACCGCGTCGCCGTCATCCCGGGCGACGGCATCGGCCAGGAAGTGATGCCCGAGGCACTGCGCGCGCTGGCCGCCGCCCAGCGGCGCTTTGGCTTCACGCTGCGGCAAACCCCCATTGAATGGGCCAGCTGCGACTACCACGCCAAGACCGGCCAGATGATGCCGGACGACTGGAAGGCGCGGCTGCAGGGCCAGGACGCGCTGCTGTTCGGCGCCGTCGGCTGGCCCGCCAGCGTGCCCGACCACGTCTCGCTGTGGGGCAGCCTGCTGAAGTTCCGCCGCGAGTTCGACCAGTACATCAACCTGCGCCCGGTGCGCCTGTTCGAGGGCGTGCCCTGCCCGCTGGCGGGCAAGAAGCCCGGCGACATCGACTTTCTGGTGGTGCGCGAGAACACCGAGGGCGAATACACCAACCTCGGCGGCGTGATGTACGCCGGCACCGAGCGCGAGATCGTGGTGCAGGAAACCGTGATGAGCGCCTTCGGCGCCGACCGCGTGCTGAAGTTCGCCTTCGAGCAGGCCGCCGCGCGAGCGCGCCGCAAGCTGGACGTGGCCACCAAGAGCAACGGCATCGCGATTTCCATGCCCTGGTGGGACGGCCGCGCCGACGCCATGGCCGCCCGCTATCCGCAGGTGGCGGTGGAAAAGCACCACATCGACATCCTCACCGCGCGCTTCGTGCTGCAGCCGCAGCGCTTTGACGTGGTGGTGGCCAGCAACCTGTTTGGCGACATCCTGAGCGACCTGGGCCCGGCCTGCACCGGCACCATCGGCCTGGCGCCCTCGGCCAACCTGAACCCCGAGCGGCGCTTTCCCAGCCTGTTCGAGCCGGTGCACGGCTCGGCGCCCGACATCTTTGGCCGCAACATCGCCAACCCCGTGGCCATGATCTGGTCGGCCGCGTTGATGCTGCAATTCCTGGGCGAGAGCGCCGCGCACGACGCCATCCTGCGCGCCATCGAGCAGGTGCTGGCCCACGGCCCGCGCACGCCCGACCTGGGCGGCACGGCCACCACCACGCAGATGGGCGAGGCCATCGCGGCCCGTATCGAGGCCGGCAGCGACGTGTGAGTCGCGGTTCGTTCGCTATCAAAACAAGAGCTACTGGCGCTTGCCAGGTGGGCGCCAAAGGCTTGAAAGGGGCTCTACTCGCGAATGATGGCGGGGTACTCGATCAGTGCCGCACCGCGACACGCCCACGAGAAAAATGAACAGCCATGCGCAGAGGACGCAAAAAACCCCGATGGATCTTCTTGCCTTCTGCGTCCTCGGCGTTCGGAGGTGGGCGGTTTCCAATAAACCCTCATTCGCGAGAAGAGCCCTGAAAGGCTCTGAACGTCGGCGTGCGCGCCAGGTTCAGGGCGCGTCCTGCACCGCCCACTCCACCAGCCGGTCCAGCGCCGGGCGCGCGGCGCCGGCGTTGGGGTGGTTGATCAGGCCCACCACGGCGTAGTTCTGCCCCGACTGGCCGTAGGCGTAGCCGGCGACGGCGGCCACGTCGCGCAGGCTGCCGGTTTTCAGGCGCGCGTTGCCGATGGCGGCCGAGCCCGGCCGGCGCTGCGCCAGCCGGCGCGTGGTGCCGTCCACCCCGGCCAGCGACAGCGACTGCTCGAACACCGCGCCATGCGGGTGGCTGGCCGCCTGCTGCAGCAGCGCCGCCAGCGAGGCGGCGGTGGCGCGCTCCTCGCGCGACAGGCCCGAGCCGTTGTCCAGCACCGGCGTGGCGCGCAGGCCGAAGCGCTCGCGCCACCAGCGCTTGATCAGGTTGCGCGACTCGGCGAAGCTGGCGCGGCCGTCGCCCGCCGACAGCGTCAGGAACAGCTGCTGCGCCATCACGTTGTTGGAGTACTTGTTGATGTCGGCAATCACGCTGGCCAGCGGCAGCGACAGGCCGGTCACCAGCAGGCGCCCGCCGGCGGCGGGGTGCTCGGCCCACTTCACCTGCCCGGTCAGCGTGCCGCCGGCGGCGCGCCACATGGCCTCGATCACGCGCGGCGCGTAGCTGGCCGGCTGCGGGTAGGCCACGGCCCATTCCTGCTCGCCACAGGCCAGCGGGTAGCGCCCGCCCAGCTTCAACTGCCGCGGGTCGGCGAAGTCGATCGCCAGCCGCGTGCGCCAGTCGCCACAGGCGCCGCTGGTGGCCGGCAGCTCGGCCGGGATGGCCACGCCGGCCATGGGTGGCTGGCTGTCGACGCGCACGCGGCGCTGCGCCGGCTCGGGCACGAAGCGCAGCACCAGCGCCTTGAAGTTCAGCAGCAGCCCGTCCGGCCCCACGTTGTAGGCGCGCAGCGGGTCGTCGTCAAAGGCGGCGGCGTCGTGCGGCGCCAGGCGGAACACGCTGTTGTCCAGCACGATGTCGCCGGCGATGTGCTGCACGCCCTTGTCGCGGATGGCCGCGATCAGCTCCTGCAGGCGCTCGACCACCAGCTTGGGGTCGCCGCTGCCCTGGATCAGCAGGTTGCCGCGCAGCACGCCCTGCTCGACCGGGCCTTCGGCATACACCCGCGTGCGCCAGAAGTAGTTCGGCCCCAGCCGGTCCAGTCCGGCGTAGGTGGTCACCAGCTTCATCACCGAGGCCGGGTTCATCGGCAGCTCGGGCTGCCAGGCCAAGCGCGGCGGCGGCAGCGCCAGGCTGGCGGCGGCCGGCGCCGGGTTGGCCTCGCCGCTGGGGTTGACCGGCTCTGGCTGGCGCGTGACGGCCCCCGGTGGCGGCGGCAGCGGCGCCACCACCATGGCCACGGCGCTGGCGGGCACGCCGGCCTTGGCCAGCGCCTGGGCGATGTCGGGGGGCAGCGCGCCCTGGGCGCGGGCGGCGGGGCTCAGCAGCGCGGCGGCCAGCAGCAGGGCGGCGGCGCGGCGGGGGACGATGGCGGGGAAGGTCTGGGGCACGGCGGCAAGTCTATGCTCCGGGTGGCTCATCTGGCCGGTCAATCGGCGATCTGCACCAGCGAGCTGACGTAGCCCGCGCCGCCCGCACCCTGATCTTCCACCTCGACGTACCAGGCCAGGCGCTGGCCTTCGCGTCGTGGCAGGCGGGCCGCATAGGCGCCATCGACCAGCGGCAACTCGATCGCGCTCCAGTGTGCCCGACGCCAATCGGTCTGCAGCGGGTTGTAGGCGTGAAACAGCCGTACCTTGACGGGGCCGGTCGCGGCTTCGACGCGCGCCTGCACCGCCAGCTCCGCGCCATCGGCGTGGGCGCGCGCCGAGATGCCCGGGATGGGGCGTCCCAGGAAACTGTGCGCCAACCACATGCGCCAAGCCGCCAGGTGCTTGGTCGACACCCAGCTGTGGCGCAGGTTGTCGATGGCCAGGAATGCCCGGTCGCCCTTCATCTCGCTGAGCATGCTGTTGGGCGTGCCCAGGGCGAAGAACTCGTCGTTGGTGCCCAGGGCAACCAGGAAGGGGGCGCGGATGTGATTGCGCCACATGTAAGGGTCGTAGTGCACCAGCATCTGCAAGCCGATGGGGTTGTTGATGGCGCGCAGCACCTCGTCGGCGGGCTGAAAGCCCGGGCCCTGGCGCACCTGGTCGGGCCCACCCACACCGGCGCCGAACTCGGCGAACTTGCGCGCGATGTAGTACAGCGTGTTGCCGCCGAAATGGCAGGTCGCCATGACGCCGGCCACGCGCTCGGGATCGACCCCGGTGGCGATGCCCACGGCCTGACCGCGCTTGGAACAACCCATCAGCACCGCCCGCTGGCTGGCCACGCCGGGCAGCGCATGCAGCAGGGTGATGGCGCGCAGATAGGCCACGGTGATCGGGTGGTAGCCGTTCCAGCTCAGGTCGCCGGTCTTGAGCGCCTGCCGCAGGGTGTGGCCGGCCAGGTCGGACTCGCCCAGGCCCCAGTAGTCCTCGGCCGGGTTGGCGAACAGCATGATCGGCAGCCCCAGGTCCAGCGCCGTGGCCTCGCCGTACTCGGCTTCGGTGTCCAGCGCGGTGCCGGGGATGCGTCGGCGCGGCGCGTCGGGCCGGTCGAAGAACTGGCGCTCGGTGCCGATGATGCCGGCGTTGCCGCCGCCCGCGTAGTTATCCGGCACGTAGATGCGCGCCGGGTGCTTCCACACCAGGCCCTTCCAGTGCTGGCTGGTGAACTCCAGCTCGATCACGCGCACGCGCTGGCCCGGGCGCACACGGCTGGCGCGCACCGCGTCGCTGCGGATCGTGGTGGCCAGCGTGCTTTCGTCGCGGATGGCGGGCAGGTCGAAGAAGCGCGCCGGGCCGACGTCCTGTGCCAGCGCCAGGGCGCTGAACGTGAGGGTCAGCAAGCCGAGCAGGACACGGCAGGTCGAGGTCCACATGGTTGGGGGTCTCCGATGAGGTGGCGTCAGGGCTTCAAACAGCGCACGCGGCGGCCGGTGTTGCTTGCGGCAGGCGCAGCACGCCGCTGGCTTGCAGCGTTTGCAGTTCGGTCGCGTCCAGGCCCAGCGCCTGCAGCAGGGCCTGACCGTCGGCGCCCAGGGCGGGCGCGGTGCCGCGGCCGGCGTGGCTGGCCGGCCGGGTGCAGAAACCCAGGCCCGGGGTGTGCACCGGACGCTCGGCCGGGCCCAGGGTCAAGGGCGCGAAGCTGGCCTTGTCGCCGGCGCGCACCTCGTCCAGGAACTCGCCCAGCCGGCGCACCCGCGCCGCCGGCACGCCTTCGGCGTTCAGGCGTTCTTCCATCGGCTGCGCGCATTGACTGGCAAAGGCCGCCTCGAAGCGCGCGCGCAGGCCGCCGGCGTCGCGCGCCACCACGAAGCCGCCGCCGGGGGCGTTGAAGGCGCGCAGGTCCAGCAGCTCGCCGTCCTCGCACAGCGCCTGCAGGCCGAGCGCGGCGGTGAGCTTGCGAAACTGCGCCGGGGTGTTGGCGGCCACGGCCAGCCAGCCGTCGGCGCAGCGGTAGGTGTCGGCCGTGGGGCTGCCGGTGTAACCACGGTTGCCCGCGCGCTGCGGCTCGACGCCTTCGGTCAGGTAGCTGCTGGCGTTGGGGTACATCAGCATCATCGAGGCCTGCAGCATCGAGGCGTCGATGTGCTGGCCCTCGCCCGTCCGCGCGCGCCGGTGCAGCGCGGCGCTGACCGACAGCGCGCCCAGCATCCCGACCGCCACGTCGATGACCGGAAAGCCGACCTTGATCGGCGGCGCGTCGGCGCTGGCGCCGGACATCAGCATCATGCCGGTGAGTGCCTGCATCACGTGGTCGTAGGCGCCGCGGCCGGCCCACGCACCCTGCTGGCCGTAGCCCGAGATCGAGCAGTAGATGATGCCGGGCCGCACGGCACGGATGGACTCGTAGTCCAGCCCGCAGCGCGCCACCACGCCGGGGCGGAAGTTCTCGATGAACACGTCGGCCGTGGCCGCCAGCCGGCGCACCAGCTCGGCGCCTTGCGGCTGGCGGATGTCGATCGCCAGCGAACGCTTGCCGGCGTTCAGCGCCGTGAAGCCCGCCGGCGTGTCGCCATCGCCGGGACGCACGCGCGCCGCGCGCATCACGTCGCCGCCTTGCGGAGCTTCGATCTTGATCACCTCGGCGCCCAGTTGCGCCAGGTAGAACGAGGCCAGCGGCCCGGCGATCACGTGCGACAGGTCGAGCACGCGCACGCCTTCCAGGGGTTTGCTCATGTGCGGCTCCTCAGTTCGGGGTCAGGCCGATCAGGCGCACGATCTCGGTCCATTTGGCGCTTTCGGCGCGGATGAACTCGGCATAGGCCTGCGGACTGGCACTGGCCGCCAGCTGGCCGCCACCGGCCTCGATGATCTTGCGTGCGGCGGGCGTCTTGAGCGTGCTGCCCAGCGCCGAGAACAGGCGCTGCGCCACCTCGGGCGGCGTGCGGGCGGGGGCCCACAGGCCGGACCAGGCTTCCTGCACCGCCAGCTTGCTGCCCAGCAGCTCGTGCAGCGTGGGCACCTCTGGCAGGGCTGACGCCCGTTCCGCACTGGTGATGGCCAGCGCGCGCAGCTTGCCGCCCTGGATTTGTGGCAGCGCGGTGGCGGCGATCGGGAAGGCGAACTGGGTGTCGCCGCGCAGCAGCGAGCCGGCGATCTCCACCGAGCCACGCAGCGGGATGTGGGTGGCCTGCAGCTTGGCCAGCGCCACCAGGGTGGCGCCGGCCAGGTGCGCCGCAGTGCCGATGCCGCCCGAGCCGTAGTTCATCTGGCCCGGTGCAGCGCGCGCCGCGGCGATCAACTCCTGCGCCGAGCGCCAGGGGGCGTCGGTCGCCACCACCAGCACGGAGGCGCCGGTGGAAATATTGCCGATCGGGCTGAAGTCGGCCAGCGGGTCGAACTTCAGGCTGGGTTGCAGGATTTTCTGCAGCAGGTGCGTGCTGGCGCCCTGCAGCACGGTGTAGCCATCGGGCGCGGCGGTGGCGACGACTTGCGCCGCCAGCACCCCGGCGGCGCCGACCTTGTTCTCGACCACGATCGGCTGGCCCAGCGCCTCGCCCAGCAGCGGGCCGAGCTGGCGCGTCTGCACATCAGGGCCGCCGCCGGCGGCGTAGGGCACGACGATGCGCACCGGGCGCACCGGGAAGTTGTCGGCCGCGCGGGCGCTCCAGACGGGCAGACAACAGGCGGCGCTGGTGGCAAGAAAGGCTCTGCGTTGCATGGCGGGTCTCCTGGGGTTGACGGTGATGGGCTCAGTCTAGGGTCTTGAAGATATTCATGAAACTGGTAAATTTCTATGGATTGATAGCTAAACGGAATTGCGAATCAACGCCATGGACCCTGCCGTCGATCCCGATCGCCGCTGGCGTCACCTGCTGGGCAAGCTGCGGTTCCGCCACCTGCAGCTGCTGGCGAGCGTGCATGCGCGTGGCAGCCTGCACGCGGCCGCCGCGGCCATGCACCTGACGCAGCCATCGCTCAGCAAGGCGCTGGCCGAGGTCGAGGCCGCGTTCGGTTTTCCGCTGTTCGAGCGAGGCCCGCGCGGCTTGACCGCCACCGCCGACGGTCGGCTGGTGCTGGACAGCGCCACGCTGCTGCTGGCCGAACTGGCGCATCTGCACCGCAGCACGCTGGAGCAGCCCGCCAGCGCCGTGCTGCGCCTGGGCATGCCGTCGTTCGTCGCGCAGGCCCATGTGCCCGCCGTGGTGGCGCAACTGGCGGCCGTGGCGCCGCTGCTGCGCCTGCAGCTGCGCGAAGCGCGCGTGCCGGCCCTGGTGCAAGCGCTGCTGGATGGGCAGCTGGACGCCTTGATCACCAGCTATGCGGTCGAAATCAGCCAGGCGGGCGCCGGCCTGTGCTTCGAGAAGTTGCACGAATCGACGGTGGCCGTCATCGCACCGCTTGGGCACCCGTTGGCACGGCGCGCGCGCCTGGCGTGGGCGGCGCTGCTCGACGAGCGCTGGATCCTGCCGGACCGCGGCACGACGCTGCGCCGCTGGGTCGACGAGGTGTTCGCGCTGTCCGGGCAGCTGGCGCCCGCGCCCTGGATCGAGTCGTCCAACCCGATCACCAACCTGCGCCTGGTGGCGGCCGGTCAGGGCCTCAGCGCGGTGCCGGCCGAGCTGCTGTCCCAGCCCGGATTTGCGGGCCAGGTGGCGCAACTGGCGCTGCCTGCGCGCCTGGGCCAGGGGCCGGTGTCGCTGGTCCATAGGGCCGGGGCGGTGAATCCCCGCGTCGGTCTGCTGCGCCAGGCGTTGGGGCTGGCAGCGCGGGAGCCAGGCCCGGGGCGATAATTCGCGCCATGTCTCTGTCTCCCCGCACGGTCGGCATCGCGGCGGCCGTGGTCACGGTGGCGATCTGGACCGGCTTCATCGTCATCGGCCGCGCCTCGGCCGGGCACACCCTGCTGCCCTTCGACATCGCCCTGCTGCGCATCCTGGGCGCCGGCGCGGTGCTGCTGCCCTGGGGCTGGGTGCTGGCGCGGCGCGCCGGGCCGGATGGCCGCTCGCTGGCCGGCTTCTCGCCGCTGCCGCTGCGCCCGACGGTGCTGACCGGGCTGTTCGGCGGGCTGGTGTACGCCATCCTGTGCTACGCGGGTTTCTTCTACGCGCCGGCGGCGCACGCCGCGGTGCTGATGCCGGGCAGCCTGCCGCTGTGGACGGCGCTGCTGGCGGCGGCGCTGCTGGGCGAGCGCATCACGGCGGCGCGCGCGCTGGGGCTGGGCTGCATCGTGGCGGGCGACCTGGTGGTGGGCGGCAGCGGCCTGCTGTCGGCGTTCGACGGCGGCCAGGTGTGGAAGGGCGACTTGATCTTCATGAGCGCGGCGTTCTGCTGGTCCACCTACAGCGTGCTGGCGCGCCGCTTCGGGCTCGATCCGGTGCGCGCCACCATCGCCATCACGGTGTTTGCTTTTGTCATTTACGTACCGGCGTTCGCCTTGCTGGCCGGCAGCGGGCTGCTGCCGACGCGGCTGGGGCAGGCGCCGTGGGGCGAGATCGCCTTCCAGGCGCTGTTCCAGGGCGTCGGCTCGGTGGTGATCTCGGGCATCACCTTCGTGCAGATGGTGCGCGTGTTCGGGCCGGTGCGCTCGACCATGATCACGGCCCTGGTGCCGGGGCTGTCGGCGCTGGGCGCGGTGCTGCTGCTGGGCGAGCCGCTGGGCCTGAACCTGCTGGCCGGGCTGGCGCTGGTGACGGCAGGCATCCTGTTCGGGGTGCGGGCGGCACGCCGAAATACTCCTGGTTCGATAGCTGTTGGCGCACGTCAGGCGGGCGCTGGAGCCGTAAGAACCCCATGACTCACGCCGCCTTCAACCTGCTGGCCTTCGACACCAGCACCGAGCAGCTGTCGGTGGCCGTGCAGCGCGCCGCCGACGGCCGGCGGCTGACGCACCAGGGCGCCGGCGGCGCGCAGGCCTCGGCCACGCTGATCCCCACCGTGCAGCGCCTGCTGGCCGAGGCCGGGCTGGCGCTGGGCGATCTGCACGCCATCGTGTTCGGGCGCGGGCCGGGCTCGTTCACCGGGCTGCGCACCGCCTGCTCGGTGGCTCAGGGGCTGGCCTGGGGCGCGGGCGTGCCGGTGCTGCCGCTGGACACCCTGCTGGCCGTGGCCGAGGCGGCGCGCCAGTTGGCCGGCGCCACGCAGGTGCTGGCCCTGCTGGACGCCCGCATGGGCGAGATCTACCACGCCGAATACGCCTGGGCCGACGCCGGCTGGCAGGCGCTGGTTGGCCCCGCCGTCAGCCCGCCCGAGCGTCTGCCGCTGCCGGGCGCCGGCGCCGTGCTGGCCGGCAACGCCTTTGCACCCTACGGTGAGCGCCTGCCCGCCGCGCTGCGGGCGCTGCCGCGTGTCGCCGCCCTGCCCACGGCCGAGGCGCTGCTGGCGCTGGCCCCCGCCGGGCTGACCGCCGGTCGGGCCGTGCCCGCCGATCAGGCGCTGCCGCTCTACATCCGCGACAAAGTGGCGCAAACTACGGCCGAACGCGCCGCCGCGCGCGCCTGAGAGCCCGCCCCTGCCATGAGCGCCGTCCTGTCGTCCCCCCCCGCCGGCGCCGCCGCCACGGCGCTGGAGGCCCACTTCGCCCCCATGACGCCCGAGCGGCTGGACGCCGTGCTGGCCATCGAGCAAAGCGTCTACAGCCACCCCTGGTCGCGCGGCAACTTTGGCGATACCCTGGCGGCCGGCCACCAGGCGCAATGCCTGCTGGCGGGCGACGAGCTGCTGGGCTACTTCATCGCCATGCTGGGCTATCGCGAAGTGCACCTGCTCAACATCACCGTCGCGCCGGCCCACCAGCGCCAGGGCTGGGCGCTGGTCATGCTGGACGCGCTGGCCCTGTGGTCGCGCGCGCGCCAGGCCGAATGGCTGTGGCTGGAAGTGCGCGCCAGCAACACCCGCGCGCAGCAGGTGTACCTGCGGCACGGCTTTGCCCGCGTCGGCCTGCGCAAGGGCTACTACCCCGACGGCCACGGCCTGCGCGAGGACGCCGTGGTCATGAACCTGCGGCTGGAGCAGCCCTGATGGCGCCGCAGCGAAAGGCCGCCCCATGAGCCTGGCGCTGGATGCACGCCAGCGCGCCATGCTGGCCGAAATGGGCGTGCGGCTGTGGCAGCGCCCGGCCGAGCGCGCGGCACCCGTTGCTCCTGAATCAGGAGCTGCCGCCGCCGATCAGGCGCGCGCTGCGACCGCATTTTGCCCTGAGCCGGCGGCCCGCGCCGCGCACCCACCGGCGCCCGGCCCGCGCTCGGCCCGGCCGGCCCCCGCAGTGCCTGCCCCGGCGCCCGCGGCCCCGGCGGACAGCCCGTTCGGCCCGCGCCCCGAGGGCATCGAGCACATGGACTGGCCGCGGCTGGAGGCCGCCGTCGCCGCCTGCCGCGCCTGCGGCCTGTGCGCCGGCCGCACGCAGACCGTGTTTGGCGTCGGCAGCCGCCGCGCCGACTGGATGGTGGTCGGCGAGGCCCCGGGCGAGAACGAAGACCGCCAGGGCCAGCCCTTCGTCGGCCAGGCCGGCAAGCTGCTGGACGCCATGTTGGCCGCCATCGGCCTGTCGCGGCAGGCCAGTGACGCTATTGATTCAGAAGCTGCTGGCACAGACCGGGCGGGCGCTGGAGGTCAAAACGACGCCAAACGCGGCGTCTACATCGCCAACGTGCTCAAGTGCCGCCCGCCCGGCAACCGCAACCCGCAGCCCGACGAGATCGCCCAGTGCGAGCCCTACCTGCGCCGCCAGGTGGCGCTGGTGCAGCCCCGGGTGATCCTGGCCATGGGGCGCTTTGCCGTGCAGTCGCTGCTAAAGACCAGCGAGCCCATCGGCCGCCTGCGCGGCCGCGTGCACCACTACGCCGGCGTGCCCGTCATCGTCACCTACCACCCCGCCTACCTGCTGCGCGCCCTGCCCGACAAGGCCAAGGCCTGGCAGGACCTGTGCCTGGCGCTGGAGGTGATGGGCGGGCAGGACGGGCGCTGAGCGCGGGCCCATCGGCAACCGCGCTCAGCCCTCGCCGGGCGCGCCGCTTCAGCCGCCGCGCCGGCGGCGCGGGTAGGCCAGCCAGCCGAGCAGGCCGGACAGCAGCATGAGGCCCCAGGCTTCCAGCGTCGGAACCGGCTGGACCGTCGCCGGGGCGAAGCTGGCCGTGACCGCCTGGTGGGCCGCGATGCCACTCAGCGTGCACACCGCGTTGGTGCCCGAGCAGGCGCCGGACCAGCCGGTGAACACATAGCCCGGGTTGGCCGTGGCCGTGCAGGTGCTGCTGCCGCCGGCCGCCACCACGGCGGGCACGCACACCGCGCTGCCGCCGGCCGGGTTGTTGACGCTGGCCGTGACGTTGTAGGCAGGCAGGAAGTTGGCCGTGGACGCCATGTCGCGCCGGATCGCGCTCAGCGTGCATACCGGATTGGTGCCCGTGCAATCGCCCGACCAGCCGGTGAACACATAGCCCGGGTTGGCCGTGGCCGTGCAGGTGCTGCCGGCGCCCGACAGGACCGTGGGCGGCGCGCAGACCGCGCTGCCGGCGGCCGGGTCGCTGACGGCGGCCGACACGTTGTAGCTGGGCACCGTCACCGTGGCGCTGGCGCTGGCCGACAGGCTGCCCGAAGTCCAGGTGGCGGTGTTCGTGATGGTGCTGGCGATGACCGCGGGCACGCTGATGCCCAGCGTGACGGTGTCGATGCTCGCTCCCGGCGCCAGGCTGTGGCTCAGGCCGCTGAAGATCGTGCCCAGCGCGTCGTCCACCAGGCCGTGGGTGTTCAGTGTCGTGCTGCCGCTGTTGGTCGCGGTATAGCAGTAGTACACCGTCGTCCCGGTATCGACCGAGAGGCTGTTGGTGGCCGCGCACACGCCGGGGGTGGTGCCCACGGTCTTGGTCAGCACGATCGCCTCGGTGGTGCGGACCTGGGCCGTCCAGCCGAATCCAGTCACGGAGGCGTCGGAGCAGAACGCGAACGTGATCGCATTGCCCGTGGAGCGCACCAGGCCCGGGCCGGCGTTGCCGGGCAGCCCGTTGCCCCACCACGCGCCCGCGGTGCCCCCGCACGCCGGCGGGAAGGCATTGCCGGAGCCGATCTGCGGCGCGGCCGTGCTGGCGCCGTCGTAGATGAACAAGCCATCCCAACCGGCCTCGACCTGGAACGCCCCGAACGCCACGTCGATGGTGGTGCCCGGCGCCGACATGAAGGTGACGACACTGGTCGTCCGGTTGGCGTTGTCGGCGTAGTTGCCCCCCGGCCCGCCGCTGTCGTAGTAGTTGAACCAGGCAGTACCGGGCCCCGAATTGAGCGTGTAGGTGGCAAGCCCCGTGTTGTGCGGGTGGTTGACGGCCGTCTGCGCCGATGCCGAACCCCAGCCCAGCAGCACGCCGAGCGAAAGCAGAAGAACCCGAACAAGCCTCATCACAACCCCCTCTTGCGGTGCAAACCATGCAATCCAAAAGGTGATTTTATTCGCCATGTAACAAGATTTACACGACGCCGGGTCAAACTGGCGGTGTTTGTGGCCGCCAGCCGACATCGTGAAAGGCGCGCGGTCCTTCAAGCGTCGATATTCGCCGCCCGCAGCGCCTTGGTTTCGGTGAAGGGCGGGAGGGACGCCTGGGCGCCACTTGCTCCCTGGCGGCAGGGGGTGGTCCTCAGCCGAACGGCATCGATCAGGTGCGAGCCTTGCGCTGCGCCGCGGGCGCGGTCCGCGGCCCGCTGGGGTAGTCGCCGGTAAAGCCCAGGGCGCGAGACATCTGCTCGCCGCAGCGCACCACCAGGTTCTTGAAGTGCTCGGCATCGCGTTCATAGCGCGCCGTGGGCCCGGCCATGCCGACCGCGGCCTGCAGCTCGCCACTGCTGTCGAACACCGGCGCCGAGACGCCCGTCGCCCCCTCGATCGAGCCGCTGCTGCAGGCGCAACCCTCGGCGCGGATCCGGCGCAGCGCCTGCTGCAAGGCCGTGCGGCTGGTGATGGTGTGGTGGGTGACCGCGTTCAGCGGGGTGGATGCCATGTAGTGCTGCTGTCGCTCGGGCGAGGCGAACGCCAGCATGGTCAGTCCCAGAGACGTGGAGTACAGCGGCCGGCGCGCGCCCACGTTGGCCGAATAGCGCAGCCAGCTGCTGGCCTCGATGACGTCGACGTAGATCAGCTGCGTCCAGTCGTTGGACGGAACGCCGACCAGCACCGTTTCATTGCATGCCTTGTGCAGTTCGCTCAACCAGGGGCGCACGTTGCCGGGAAAGCCGTCGGTCTTCTGGATCGCGGCGGCGAGGCTGTAGGTCTCGGGGCCCAGGCGATGGTGGCCGTTCTCCGACATCACGTAGCCGCCCGCCTCCAGCGCCCGCAGCAGGCTGAACAGGCTGGTCTTGGGCAGCTGCAGCGCTTCGCTCAGCTGCGCCAGCGACAGGCCGTCGCGCTGGCCGGCCAGCGCGGCAATGACCTGCATCACGCGCACGGGAGCCCGCGGCGGGGCCAGGCGATCGCTGTCGGTGTCAGGGGACGGTTTGGTCATGGCGGGAGCAGGCAGGTGCTGGAAGCGTGAGATCGGGAATTACCCGCAGGGCCGTTGACAGCGCGCGGACATGGTTTTCATAATTCTGTTATCGAAATGCTCATTCGTATATCGGAATAACCCCGAGATCCCCAATTTGACCACGTCGCATTCGCGCGCGCTCCAGCCCATGTCTTTTGAAGCCACTCCCGACCAGCAGGCCATCATCGAGGCCGTGCGCCAGTCCTGCGCGCCCTTCGGCGACGACTACTGGCTCGAGCGCGACCGCACGGGCGAGTTCCCCAGTGACTTCTATGCCGCCATGGCGCAGGCCGGCTGGCTGGGCATCGCCATCCCCGAGGCCTATGGCGGCTCGGGCCTGGGCGTGACCGAGGCCGCGCTGATGATGCAGACCGTGGCCGCCACCGGCGCCGGCATGAGTGGCTGCTCGGCCTTTCATATCAACATCTTCGGCCTGATGCCGGTGCTGGTGTTCGGCACCGAAGCGCAAAAGCGCCGCTTTCTGCCACCCATGGTGTCGGGCCAGGTCAAGTCCTGCTTTGGCGTCACCGAGCCCAACACCGGCCTGAACACCACCCAGCTCAAGACCCGCGCCGTGCGCCAGGGCGACCGCTACGTGGTGCATGGCCAGAAGGTCTGGATCTCCACCGCCCAGGTGGCCGACAAGATCCTGCTGTTGGCGCGCACCACGCCGCTGGAGGACTGCAAGAGCCACAGTCACGGCCTGTCGCTGTTCTACACCGATCTGGACCGCGGCAAGATCGCCGTGCGCCTGATCGACAAGATGGGGCGCAAGGCGGTCGACTCCAATGAGCTGTTCATCGACGGCCTGGAGATCCCGGTGGAAGACCGCATCGGGGAGGAAGGCCAGGGCTTCAAGTACATCCTGCACGGCATGAACCCCGAGCGCGTGCTGATCGGCGCCGAGGCCATCGGCATCGGCCAGGTGGCGCTGCGCAAGGCTGCCGCCTATGCCCAGGAGCGCGTGGTGTTCAACCGTCCCATCGGCCAGAACCAGGGCATCCAGCACCCGCTGGCCGCCAACTGGATGGAGCTGGAGGCCGCGCACCTGATGATGCGCAAGGCCGCCTGGCTGTACGACCAGGGGCGCGACTGCGGCGCCGAGGCCAACGCCACCAAATACCTGGGCGCCGAGGCCGGCTTTCACGCCTGCGAGCGCGCCATCCTCACGCACGGCGGCTTTGGCTACGCCAAGGAATACCACGTCGAGCGCTACCTGCGCGAGGTCATGATCGCGCGCATCGCGCCCGTGAGCCGCGAGCAGATCCTGTCCTACATCGCCGAGCGCGTGCTCGGCCTGCCCAAGTCGTACTGAGCATGACGACCGACGTGTCCGTCCCGGCCGGCCTGCTGCCCGAGCGCAGCTGGCTGGCGGCGCTGGAGCAGGGCCAGTTCCTGCTGCAGCGTTGCATCAGCAGCGGCCAGTTCATCTTTCCGCCGCGCATCGCCGAGCCGCGCAGCGGCGCCACCGATCTGGAATGGGTGCCCGCCTGCGGCGAGGGCGTGGTGTATGCCGTCACGGTCATCAGCCCGCGGCCACCGGCTGCGCCCTACACCGTGGCGCTGATCGATCTGGTCGAAGGCCCGCGCGTGATGGGCCGCGTCGAAGGCCTGGCGCCGGATCAGGTGGCCATCGGCCTGGCTGTCACGGCGCAGGTGGGCCATATCGACGGCGTGCCGGCCCTGATTTTCTATCCGCGGGAGCACGCCCATGCGTGACGCCTTTCCGCGCGCCGCCACGGCCATCGTCTCCACCGCCACCCATGGCATTGGCGAGGCGCCGGGGCAGACCTCGATGGAGCTGGCCGTGCGCGCCAGCCTGCTGGCACTGGGCCGCGTGGGCCTGAAGCCGGCCGATGTCGATGGCCTGTTTGTCTGCCTGCCCACCGATTTCTTCTCGGGCCTGGGCTTGGCTGAATACCTGGGCATCCATCCGCGCCTGACCAACAACAACCGCGTCGGCGGCTCGTCGTTCCAGACCTATGTGCTGTGGGCAGCCCTGGCGCTGGCCGCGGGCCAGTGCGACGTGGCACTGATCGCCTACGGCAGCAACCAGCGCACGGCCAGCGGCAAGCTGGTGAGATCACTGCTGCCCTCGCCTTACGAGGCGCCCTACCAGGCCCTGGTGCCGGCCTCGGCCTATGCGCTGGCGGCCTCGCGCCACATGCACGAGTTTGGCACCACGCGCGCGCAGCTGGCGCAGGTGGCGGTGGCGGCGCGCCAGTGGGCGCAGCGCAACCCCGAGGCCTTTGCACGCGAACCCCTGAGCGTGGAGCAGTGCCTGGCCGCCCGCATGCTGTCCACGCCCCTGAGCGTGCGCGACAGCTGCCTGGTGACCGATGGCGCCGCCGCCCTGGTGATGACACGCGGCGATCGCGCGCGCGAGCTGTGCCTGCGCCCGGTCTACGTGCTGGGCGCGGCCGAGGCCACGCACCACCGCATGATCTCGGCCGCGCCCGACCTCACCGTGACCGCCGCGGTTGAATCCGGCGCACGCGCCTACGCCCAGGCCGGCATCCATGCCCGCGATGTCGACGTCGTGCAGCTGTACGACGCTTTCACCATCAACACCATCCTGTTTCTCGAAGACCTGGGCTTCTGTCCCAAGGGCGAGGGCGGCCGCTTTGTCGAGGGCGGCCGCATGGCCCCCGGTGGCGCCTTGCCGGTCAACACCAACGGCGGTGGCCTGTCGTGCGTGCACCCGGGTATGTACGGCCTGTTCGCCCTGGTCGAGGCCGCGCGCCAGCTGGCGGGCGAGGCGGGCGAGCGGCAGATCACCGGCGCCGAAGTGGCGCTGGCGCATGGCAACGGTGGCGAGCTGTCCAGCCAGGCCACGGTGATCCTGGGCACCGGGGCCACGGTTTGAAGCACATTCAGCAAGGAGCGGGTTCTTGACAACAGAAGGCATGCTGCAAGGCAAGGTGGTGGTGGTCACGGGCGCCGGCAACGGCATCGGTCGCGCTATCGCGCTGGCCATGGCGCGCGAGCAGGCGGCGGTGGTGGTCAACGACATCGGCACCGGCCTGGGTGGCGACGGCCGCGACGACGCACCCGGTCAGCAGGTGGTGGACGAGATTCGCCGCGCTGGCGGCCAGGCCGTGCTCAGCACCGACAGCGTGGCCGAGGCCAGCAGCGCCGAGCGCATCGTGCAGACCGCGGTCGATCACTTTGGCCGCATCGACGGCGTGGTCAACAACGCCGGCATCCTGCGCGACCGCATCTTCCACAACCTGAGCGTGGCCGACTGGGAGGCCGTGATCCAGGTGCACCTGCATGGCGCGTTCTACATGAGCCGGGCCGCGGCCCGCTTCTTCAAGGAGCAGCAGTCGGGCAGTCTGGTGCACATGGTCTCGACCTCGGGGCTGATCGGCAACATGGGCCAGGCCAACTACTCGGCGGCCAAGCTCGGCATCGTGGCACTGTCCAAGTCCATCGCCCTGGACATGGCGCGCTTCAACGTGCGCTCCAACTGCATCTCGCCCTTTGCCTGGAGCCGCATGACCAGTTCGGTGCCCACCGACACCCCCGAGAAGGCCGCGCGCGTGGAGCGCAACAAGCAGATGACGCCCGACAAGATCGCGCCCGTCGCGGTCTATCTGGCCAGCGACGCGGCACGGGACGTCAACGCCCAGGTCTTCGCCGTGCGCAACAACGAGATCGTGCTGATGAGCCAGCCGCGGCCGCTGCGCTCGGTGCACCGGGGCGAGGGCTGGACGCCGCAAACCGTGGCCGAGCACGCCATGCCGGCGCTGCGCGCCAGCTTTGTCGGCGTGGACCGCTCCAGCGACGTGTTCAGCTGGGACCCGATATGAACGCCAGCGCTCTTGGCATGGACAGCCTGCGCTGCCTGATGGCGCCGGACAGCGTGGCCGTGGTCGGCGCCTCGTCCGACCCCGGGCGCATTGGTGGACGGCCCATCGCCTGGATGCAGCGCGCCGGCTTTCAGGGCGCCATCTACCCGGTCAACCCCACGCGCAGCGAGGTCCAGGGCCTGCCCTCGTTCGCGTCCATCGACGCCCTGCCCGCCACACCCCAGGCCGCCATCGTCGCCGTGCCCGCGCCCCAGGTGCTGGCCACCGTCGAAGCCCTGGGCGCGCGCGGGGTTGGCGCGGCCGTGGTCTTCAGCTCCGGCTTTGCCGAGGTGGGCGCGCAGGGCGCGGCCCTGCAGCAGCAGGTGGCACGGGCCGCGCGCCAGCACGGCATGCGTCTGCTGGGGCCCAACTGCCTGGGGTTGTTCAACGCCCCGCTGGGCTGGTATCCCACCTTCACCTCCTCGTTTGAAGGCGGCTGGCCCCTGCCGGGGCGCATTGGCGTGGTCAGCCAGTCGGGGGCCTTTGGCTCCTACCTGGTCACGCTGGCGCGCAACCGAGGCATCGGCACGCCGCAGTGCGTGACCACCGGCAACCAGGCCGATGTCACGGTGGGCGAGATCATCCACTGGTACGTACAGGACCCGAACGTCGACGTGATCGCTGCCTATGTCGAGGGCGTGACGCAGGCCGAGGTGTTTGTCGCGGCGCTGGCGGCGGCCCAGCGTGCGCGCAAGCCGGTGGTGCTGCTCAAGGTCGGGCGCAGCGCCGTCGGCCACCATGCGGCGCAGTCGCACACGGCATCGCTGGCGGGGAACGATGCCGTCACCCAGGCCGTGCTGCGCGAGTTTGGCGTGGTGCAGGTGCGCTCGGCAGAAGAGTTGCTTGACATTGCCTACGTCGCCACGCGTCGCATTTACCCAGCCGCCAACACCCTGGGCGTGGCCACGGTCAGTGGCGGGGTGGGCGTGCTCATCAGCGACATCGCCGAGGACGAAGGTCTGGCCATGCCGGTCATGCCCGCCGCCGCGCAAGAGCGTCTGCGCGCGCTGCTGCCCTACGCCTCGCCCGCCAACCCGGTCGACTGCACGGCGCAGGCGGTCAACGACTCCAGTCTGGTGCGCCGCTTCACATCGGCCATGGTGCAGGACGGTGGCTACCGCTCGGTGCTGAGCTTCTACGCGCAGCTGGCCGACGTGCCGGAGGTGGGTGATCGCCTGCTGGCCGATCTGAGCGCCGTGCAGCGCCAGCATTCGGATCGCTTGTTCGTGGTTTCGGCCACGATGAGCGACGAACGCCGCCGGGCCTATGACGCAGCCGGCCTGGTGGTGCTGGAAGACGCGGCCCGCGCCACCCGGGCCATTGCCGCCATGGGACGGCTGGGCGAAGCCTTTGCACGTGCGCTCCTGGCACCGCCGCCACACCAGTCTGCCATCGCGCTGCCTGCCGGTCCGCTGTCCGAGGTCCAGGCCAAGCAGCTGCTGGCTGAACACGGCATTGCCTTCGCGCCCGAGCGTCTGTGCCGCGACGCCGATGCCGCGGCCCACGCGGCGCGTGAACTGGGCTGGCCCGTGGTGCTCAAGATCGTGTCGCCCGACATCGCGCACAAGACCGAGATGGGCGGCGTGCTGCTGGGCGTGAACAGCGAGGCCGCCGTGCGCACCGGCTTCGAGCTGCTGCGCCAGCGCGCCGCGCAGCATGTGCCCGCGGCGCGCATCCACGGCGTGCTGGTGGCGCGCCAGTTGCACGGCGGCGTGGAATGCCTGATGGGTGTCCAGCGCGACCCGGTGTTCGGGCCGATGGCGGTGTTTGGCCTGGGCGGCATCTTTGTCGAGGCTCTGGGTGACGTGGTGCTGCGCCGCTGCCCGTTTGATGCGACCGAGGCCGAGCGCCTGATCCGCTCGATCCGCGGCGCGGCCGTGCTGGGTGGCCTGCGGGGCCGGCCCGCCGCCGACGTGCCGGCATTGGCGCGCCTGCTGTCCGCCCTGTCGGTGTTCGCGCATTGCGCCGGCGACAGCCTGCAGAGCATTGACCTCAACCCGGTGCTGGCCCTGCCGGCGGGCCAGGGTGCCTATGCGCTCGACGCGCTGGCTCAGACTCAGGGCGCCCCGGCGCAGGAGCAGGCGCCGTGAAACCCCGCTACGACTTCAGCGGCCGCACGGTGTTCGTCTCGGGCGGCACCAGCGGCATCAACCTGGGCATTGCCGACGCCTATGCCGCAGCGGGCGCGCGCGTGGCGGTGATGAGCCGCAACCCCGATCGCGTGGCCGCGGCCCAGGCGCAGCTGGCACGCCACGGCCAGCCGGTGCTGGGGCACACGGGTGACGTGCGCGACCCCGTGCGCGTGCAGCAGGTGCTGGCCGAGGTGCATGCCGCCTGGGGCGCGATCGACGTGCTGGTGTCGGGCGCGGCGGGCAACTTCCTGGCGCGTGCACTCGATCTGTCGCCCAACGGCTTTCGGGCCGTGGTCGACATCGACCTCATCGGCACCTTTCACGTGCTGCGCGCCGCTCACGCCTACCTCCGCCAGCCCGGCGCCTCGATCATCAACATCTCGGCGCCGCAGTCCTACAACCCGGCGCCGCTGCAGGTGCATGCCTGCGCGGCCAAGGCCGGGGTGGACCAGATCATGCGCGTGCTGGCCATGGAGTGGGGCGCACAGGGCATCCGTGTCAACTCCATCGTGCCCGGTCCGGTGGAGGGCACAACCGGCCTGGCCAAACTTTCATCGGATCGTGCCCGCGCCGGCATGGCGCGGCGCGTGCCGCTGGGCCGGCTGGGACGCCTGCAGGACATCGCGGCGATGGCGTTGTTTCTGGGCTCCGACGATGCGAGCTACATCACCGGCGCCCTGATCCCGGTCGATGGAGGCATCTCGCTGCTGGGTGCGCGCAACCATGCGCTGGACGAGGAGGCCGCGGCATGACGCAGACCATCCTGGACGCGCAGGTCACCGACGGCGTGCTGCAGTTGCAGCTGCGCGCACCCGAGGTACGCAATGCGCTGAGTGCCGAGATGAAGCAGGCGCTGCATGCCCAGGCCAGGCGCTTTGTCGACGACGACAGCCTGCGCTGCCTGCTGATCACCGGCTGCGATGCCGTGTTTTGTGCCGGTGGCGACCTGCGCACCATGCAGAGCGACCGCAGCACCGTCGGGGTGCGCCGGCGCATGGCGCTCACGCACGCCAGCATCCGCCTGCTGGCCGAATGCGAGAAGCCCATCGTCACCGCCATCAATGGCGCGGCCGTGGGCGCCGGCCTGTCGCTGGCGCTGATGGGCGATGTGGTGGTGGCGGCCGAGGACGCGTATTTCATGGCCGGCTTTGCCAATGTCGGCGTGTTGCCTGACATGGGGCTGCTGTACCACCTGCCGCGCACCGTGGGGCGGGTGCAGGCCAGCGATCTGCTGCTGAGCAACCGGCGCGTGCCGGCGCCCGAGGCCCTGGCCCTGGGCCTGGTCAGCCGGGTGTTGCCGCAGGCGGGTTTTCTCGAACAGGCGCTGGAGCTGGCCCGCGGCATTGCCGCCGGCCCGGGCGTTTCGTTCGGCCTGGCGCGGGCCCTGATGGCCGGCTCCTACAAGGACAGCTTCAGCGAATTCTTGCTGAAAGAGAGTTTGGCGCAGGCCGTGGTGTTCGGTACTGATGACTTTGCCGAGGGCGTGAGCGCCTTTGGCGCCAAGCGCAAACCGCGTTTCACCGGCCGCTGAAGACGGCCCTGCCTGCAACTTCAACCAGGAGACGACATGCACCCTCTCATCAAGACCCTGTTCTCAACCGCCTGCGCCCTGTTGTTCGCCGGTGCCGCCCAGGCCACGTACCCCGACAAGCCCATCAAGCTCGTCGTGCCTTACGCCCCGGGTGGCATCACCGACAACCTGGCCCGGGCCTTGGCCGAGGGTGTGAGCCGCGAGCTCAAGCAGCCCATCGTGGTCGACAACAAGGCCGGCGCCAGCGCCATGATCGGCACCGGCATGGTGGCCAATGCTCCTGCGGACGGCTATACGCTCCTGATGGCATCCAACGGCAACATGACCGTGACGCCGCTGGTGATGAAGAACCTCAGCTACGACCCGATCAAGGCGCTGCGCGTGATCGCCGTCGTGGGCGAGATACCCACCGTGGCAGTGACCAACCTGCAGACGCCCGCCACCGACCTGCGCTCCTTCGCGGCCTACGCCAAGGCCAACGACGGCAAGCTCAACTACGCCTCGCTGGGACAGGGCAACGTTCTGTACCTCACCGCCAAGAAAATCGAGGGTGATCTGGGCGTGCGCATGACCGAAGTACCCTACAAGGGCAGCGCGCCCTCGCTGACGGCGCTGATGGCCAACGACGTGCAGTTCTACGTTGATGTGCTGCCCGGCGCATTGCCCTTCATTCAGAGTGGAAAACTCAAGGCACTGGCCGTGCCATCGGACAAGCGCCTGCCTTGGTTGCCCGACGTTCCGACGCTGCAGGAGTCGGGGTATGGCGCGTTCCATGCAGCCAGCTGGCTGGGCTGGGCCGTGCCCGCAGCCACCCCGCCCGAGGTGGTCGCCCGCCTGCAGGAGGCGATCGTCCGCTTTGCCCAGGACGAGAAGTTCCGCGCCACCTTCACCAAGGCCGGTGTGCTGATGCTGCCGGCCATGAGCCCGGCGCAGGTCGACGAATACCTGAAGGCCGATCGTGAGCGCTGGGGCGCACTGATCCGCCAGCACAACATCTCCATCGACTGAGACGCCATGCACCCCCACGATCTGGATGCGGAACATGCCTTTCGAGTCGAGGTGCGCGCCTTTCTGGGCCAGTCCCTGCCCGAGGCGCTGCGGCGCAAGGTGCTGGCCCATGAGTCGCTGGACAAGGCCGACTACGTGGCCTGGCAGTGCATCCTCAACGCCCGTGGCTGGCTGGTGCCGGCCTGGCCAGTGGCGCGCGGCGGCACGGGCTGGAGCCCGCGCCAGATCTACATCTTTGAAGAGGAATGCTGGCTGGCCGGCGCGCCCGAGGTGTTTGCCTTCGGGCCCAAGATGCTGGCGCCGGTGCTGATGCAGCACGGCTCGCCTGCGCAGCAGGACTTTTTTCTGCCGCGCATCCTGAGCAGCCAAGACTGGTGGTGTCAGGGCTATTCCGAGCCGGGTGCCGGCTCGGACCTGGCGGGCCTGCGCACCCGCGCCCGGATCGAGGGGGACACGCTGGTGATCGATGGCCAGAAGACCTGGACCACCTACGCCCACTACGCCAACCGCATGTTCTGCCTGGTGCGCACCGACCCGCAGGCCAAGCCGCAAGAGGGCATTTCCTTCGTGTTGCTGGACATGGATACCCCAGGTATCACGGTGCGCCCGTTGATCCTGCTGGATGGCGCGCACGAGGTCAACGAGGTGTTTTTCGATCAGGTGCGCGTACCCCTGGAGCGCGTCGTCGGTCAGCTGCACCACGGCTGGAGCTATGCCAAGGCCCTTCTGGGGCATGAGCGTTTCAATGCCGGCAAGATCGGCCGCTCGCTGCGCGAACTGCGCTTGCTCAAACGCCTGGCGGCGCAGCCCGATGCCCGGGGGCGCTGTCTGCTGCAGGACGCGCGCTTTGCCGAGCGCATTGCCGTAGCCGAGGTCGACCTGCTGGCCCTGGAGCAAACCACGCTGCGCCTGATCGCGGCAGCGCAGGCAGGTCAGAGCCTGGGTGTCGAGCCGTCGATTCTGAAAGTTCGTGGCACCGAGATCGCGCAGCAACTGTCGCAGCTGCTGGTCGAGGCCGCAGATGCCGGTGCCGTGTCTGCTGCGGGTGACGATCTGCCCAGTTTCGCGGCCCTGGTGCGGCAGTACCTGAACTGGCGCAAGCTGTCGATCTACGGCGGCTCCAACGAAGTGCAGCGCAACATCATGGCCAAGTTCGCGCTGGGCCTGTGAAGCAGAGGTAGACGATGCAGTCTTCCAGTCTCGAATCCAGCGCCCTGCAAACCAGTGCCGTGCGCTTTCTGGCTCAGCAGTGCAGCTTTGCGCGCCACCGGCAGCGACAGCCCGGAGTCCGTCTGGATCGCGCGCTGTGGCGCCAGCTGGGCGAAATGGGCTGGCTGGGTGTGATGCTGTCCGAAGAGTCGGGCGGCCTGGGCCAGTCTCCGCGCGAGGCCCTGACGCTGGTCGAGGCCATGGGCGCCCAGTTTGTCGCTGCCCCCTACGCGCCGGCCCTGGCGGCGGCCCAGCTGCTGCAAGCCGCAGGCAGCGCCGAACAGCGGGCACGCTGGCTGCCGTCTGTGTGCGACGGCTCGGCCCTGCTGCTGCTGGCCCATGCCGAGGCGGGGTCGGGTCACGCGCTGCCCTGTGTGCAGACGCGGGCCAGTGCGGTGGCCGATGGCTATCTCCTGAGCGGAAGCAAGTGCACCCTGCCCTGGGGCGATGACGCCGACGCGCTGCTGATCTCTGCGCGGCTTGGTGGCGCCCTGGACGACGAGGATGGCATCGCGCTGTTCATGGTCGAGCCCGGCAGTGCCGGACTGCACTTTGAGCGCCGCGAGGGCATTGCCGGCGAGCCGCTGGTCGATGTGCGTCTGGATCGGCTGTGGGTGCCAGGCCAGGCCCGGCTGGAGCCGGCGGGTGGCGCCCTGGCCGGCCTGAGCCGGGCGCACGATCTGCTGCTGGCCGCCGACTGCGCCGAGGCCGTGGGCACCCTCGAGGCGGTGCTGCAGGCGACGCGCGACTATGCCCGGACGCGCCATCAGTTTGGTGTGCCGCTGTCGAGCTTTCAAGTCATCGCGCACCGGCTGGTGGACCTGTTCATCCAGGTGCAGCTGGCGCGCTCGATGGCGCAGCTGGCCGCCACCCTGGTGTGCGTGCCAGCGCCGGAGCCGCAGCAGCGCGCGCAGCTGTCGGCCTGCAAGGCCCAGGTCAGTGCGGCCTGCCGCTTTGTCGGCGAGCAGGCGGTGCAGATCCACGGCGGCATCGGCATGACCGACGAGCTGGCGCTGTCGCACCAAGTGCGGCGCCTGCTGGCGCTCGAGCGCAGCCGGGGTGATCGCTTTCACCACCTGGGTGTGCTGACCGACGGTGTGATGCAGGGCACGGGCCTGTATGTCTGAGCCGAAGCGACGCCAAAAGCCATGAACCACCCACCCGCCGCACCCACACCCGAGGCCGCGCAGCCGCCGCTGCACGGCATTCGCGTCATCGACATGAGCTCGGTGCTGATGGGACCGTTCGCGTCCCAGGCGCTGGGCGACATGGGCGCCGATGTCATCAAGATCGAGGCTCCGGCGGGCGACCTGGTGCGCCAGATCGGCCCGTTGCGCCACGAGGGCATGGGCCCCATCTTCCTCAATGCCAACCGCAACAAGCGCAGCGTGGTGCTGGATCTCAAGCGCCCTGATGGTCTGGCTGCGCTGCGGCGCCTGCTGGCCACGGCCGACGTGCTGCTGTACAACGTCCGGCCGCAGGCCATGGCCCGTCTGGGGCTGGACTACGACAGCGTACGCGCCATCAACCCGCGTCTGGTCTATGCCGGCGTGTTTGGCTTCGGGCAGGACGGGCCCTATGCCGCCCGCCCGGCCTACGACGACCTGATTCAGGGTGCGGCCACCCTGCCGCATCTCATGGCGCGCGCCAGCGGCGACATCCCGCGCTACGTGCCCACGGCGATGGCCGACCGCATCGTCGGCCAGACGGCGGTCGGGGCCATCCTGGCCAGCTTGCTGGCGCGTCAGCGCACGGGCCTTGGCGATCGCGTGGACATCCCGATGTTCGAGACCATGGTCGGCTTCGTGCTGGGCGATCACCTGGGCGGTCTGACATTCGAGCCGCCACTGGACAGGGGCGGCTACGCCCGACAGCTCTCGCCCGAACGCCGGCCCTACCGCACCCGCGACGGCTATATCTGCGCCTTGGTCTACAACGACAAGCAATGGGCGGGCTTTCTGGCGGGCATTGGGCGCAGCGACCTGCCGCAACAGGATGCGCGCTTTGCCAGTTTTGCCAGCCGCGCGCAGCACATCGACCACGTCTATGGCTGGTTGGCCAAGGTGTTCGAGCAACGCAGCACGCAGCAATGGTTTGAACTGCTCGAGGCTGCCGACGTGCCCTTCATGCCCATGCACGACCTGCACAGCGTGCTGCAAGACCCGCACCTGCAGGCCACGGGATTCTTTGAAACCGTGCAGCATCCCACTGAAGGCGCCGTGCGCTCCATGCGTCTGGCGCCGCGCTGGCAGGCGGCGCGCATCCCGGCGCCACGGCTGGCCCCCAATCTGGGTGAGCATACGGAGCAGGTGCTGCAAGAGGCCGGCTTCAGCGCCGCCGAGGTGCAGCAGTTGCTGCAGACGCGCGCCGCCGCTGCGGCGGTGGCAGCGCAGGAGCGATCATGAAGTCTGCGGGCCAAGGCGTGAACGCAAGTGGCCCACTGCGCGGCGTGCGTGTGGTCGAGTTTGCCGGCATCGGCCCCGGCCCCCTGTGCGGCATGTTGCTGGCCGACATGGGCGCGCAGGTGCTCCGTCTTGAGCGGCTGGGCGCGCACGATGTGGGCATCGAACGCCCGCTGGCGTTTGATCTGGCGCAGCGCGGCAAGCGCACGCTTCGACTGGACTTGAAGACGGCGCCGGGCCTGACCGCAGCGCGAGCGCTGGTGCGCCAGGCCGATGCCCTGATCGAGGGCTTTCGTCCCGGCACCCTGGAACGCCTGGGCCTGGGCCCCCAGGATTGCCTGCAGGACAATCCCCGGCTGGCCTACGGCCGCGTGACTGGCTGGGGCCAGCAAGGGCCGCTGGCGCAGGTGGCCGGCCACGACCTGAACTACATCGCACTGACCGGCGCGCTGGATGCCATCGGCCGCTCGGGCCAGCCACCGACGCCGCCGTTGAACCTGCTGGGCGATTACGCCGGCGGCTCGCTGCTGCTGGCCATGGGCCTGCTGGCGGCCATCCTGCATGCCCGAACCAGTGGCCAGGGCCAGGTGGTGGACGCAGCCATGATCGACGGCGTGGGGGCGCTGATGGCGCCTCTACACGGCATGCAGATGGCCGGCCAACACGCCGGGCCGCGCGGCACCAATGTGCTGGATTCGGGCGCGCCTTACTACGAGGTCTATGCCTGTGCCGATGGCGCGTGGCTTTCGGTCGCGCCCATCGAGAAGAGGTTTCGCGCCGTGCTGATCGAGCGCCTGCGCGGCGCGGGCGCGGCCGTCGACGGCCTGCCGGATTTTGACGACCGGGCGCGCTGGCCCGAACTGCGCGCCCGCCTGGCCGCCATCTTCGCCAGTCAGCCGCGCGCCCACTGGTGTGCCCACCTGGAGGGCTCGGACGCTTGTGTGGCACCGGTGCTCGATGTCCGCACCGCCGCAGACCATCCGCACCATGCGGCGCGTGGCAGCTTCGTGCAGGTCGATGGTGTCACGCAGCCGGCGCCCGCGCCGCGCTTCAGCGTCACACCCAATGGCGTGCCCAGCGGGCCCGGCCAGGGTGGTGACGCCCGCGACTGGGCCCTGGCCTGGGGCGTGGCGCCCGAAATCTTGTCAACCCTGAACTGAGGAGTCCCATGGCCGGACTGTATTTCGAGGAGTTTCATGTGGGCCAGCAGTTCGTCCATCCCTGGTCGCGCACCGTGACCGAGATGGACAACACCCTGTTCTCGCTTTTGACCATGAATCCGCAGCCCCTGCACCTGGACGCGCACTTTGCGGCGCAGACCGAATGGGGGCAGCGCCTGTTCAACAGCTTGTACACCCTGGGCATCCTGGTCGGCATGAGTGTCAACGACACCACGCTGGGCACGACGGTGGCCAATCTGGGCATGGGTGATGTGCGCTTTCCCAAGCCGGTGTTTCACGGCGACACCCTGCGCACCCGCACCGAGGTGCTGTCGGTGCGTGCCAGCCAGTCGCGGCCTGACACCGGCCTGGTTGAGTTCAAGCACACCGGGCTCAATCAGCGCGACGAGGTGGTGGCCGTGTGCCGGCGCACTGCACTGATGCGCAGAAGGCCGGCCCCATGAGCGCCGAGCCCGCTTCATCCGGTGCGGCACCCGCCTGGTATCAGCGCCTGACCCGCATGGTGGATGCCATCGACGGTGTGCTGGTCAGTATCGGCTGCGTTCTGATGTTTGCGCTGATGTGCCTGGTGGTGGCCGACGTGGGACGACGCTATGTGTTCAACGCGCCGATTGGCTGGTCTTACGAAGTCATCAACCACTACCTCATGCCCGGCATCTTCTTCTACGCCGTCTCGCACACCTTGAAGGCCCATGCGCACGTGGCGGTGGACATCCTGCACAACTATGTCGGCGCACGTTGGCGCTATGGATTCGAACTGGTGGGCACCGTGCTGGCGGTGCCGGTGTTTGGCCTGGCCACCTGGCTGGGCCTTTGCAACACGCTGGACGAATATCGCGCCGCAGCCGAAGCCAGCAGTGGCCTGGCCGTGCCCACCTGGACCATCAACATGGTGCTGCCGATTGGTTTTGGCATGCTGACCCTGCGCCTGGCTCTGAACGCCATTGGCTATGCCTGCAGCCTGGCCACGGGACGTGCGATCAAGGTCCTGCCACCGATCTCGGGGACCGAGGAGGGCGCCGAATGACCGCCGCGCTGATCACCCTGCTTTTGTTCGGCCTTCTGGCCATTGGCATGCCCGTGGCCTTCGCGCTGGCTTTCACCGGTGCCCTGGGTTTGTACGCGGTGGGCGGCTGGCAGGCGGTGTCGGGCGTGCTGGCGACGGCGCCGCTGTCCAGTGTCGAGTCTTACGAGCTGATCTCGGTGCCGCTGTTTATCCTGATGGCGGAGTTCGTCATCATGAGTGGCGTGGCCGACAAGCTGTTTGCTGCGGCCGCCACCTGGGTGGGGCGCGTGCCGGGCGGACTGGCCATGGCCACTGCGCTGGCAGGCGCCGGCTTTGGCGCCATCTCGGGCTCCAGCACAGCGTCGGCGGCCACCTTGTCGTCGACCACTCTGCCGGCCATGCTCAGGCAGGGCTACGACCCCAAGCTGAGTGGCGGTGTCGTGGCCATTTCAGGCACCTTGGCCATGCTGATTCCGCCGTCCATCGCGCTCATCCTGTACGGCATCATTGCCGACGTCAGCATCGGCGCGCTGCTGATTGGTGGCGTGATCCCGGGCATTCTGGTCACGCTGGTGATCATCGGCACCGTGTGGGTGCTGGTGCTGATCGAGCCCAGGTCGGCGCCTCACGGACGCGCCTACACCCTGCGCGAGAAGCTGGCGTCGCTGCGCGTGGTCGGGCCGATGCTGTTTCTGTTCATGGCCGTGACCGGCGTCATCTACACCGGCATTGCCACGCCCACCGAGGCCTCGGGTCTGGGCGCCTTTGGCGCCTTCCTGATCGTGCTGTGGGAGCGCCGGTTCACGCGCGCGGGCCTGGCCAGGGCCTTGCTGCATGCCGCGCACGCCAGCTGCATGATCGTGATGATCATCGTCTGCGCCAAGGTTTTCGGCTACTTCTTCACACTGACGCAAAGTACCCAGCTGCTGGTGGCCTGGGTCAGCGCCCTGGATGTGTCGCACTGGATCATTCTGACGCTGATCCTGCTGGGCTACCTGATCCTGGGCTGCCTGATGGACCAGGTCGCCATCCTGATCCTCACCGTGCCGATCGTGCTGCCGGTGATCAAGGCCCTGGGCTTTGACCCGGTGTGGTTTGGCGTGATCGTGATCCTGATGGCCGAGGTGGGCTTGGTCACGCCCCCTGTGGGCCTGAACGTGTTTGTCGTGGCGCGCTATGCCAAGCGCCCGCTGGCCGAGATCTTTGGCGGCGTGTGGCCGCACGTCTTCAGCCATTTGCTGCTGGTGGTGGTGCTGGTGGCGTTTCCACAAATCATCCTGTGGCTGCCCTCGCAGATGGGCGGATGAATTTTTAACCCGAAGAAGGAGACAAGACATGAACAAGCTGCTCGTGACTGGCCTCGCTGCGGCCACCCTGTGTGCCGCCGGCATGGCTGCGGGCCAGACCAAGATCAAGGTTGCCGACTCGTTCCCGGTAGGCCACTACCTGCCCAAGTACTTCACCACGCCGATGATGGAGCGGCTGAAGGCCGATCCGGCCGCAAAGGACTACAGCTTCGAGTACTACCCGGCCGAGCAGCTGGGCAAGGCCAAGGACATGCTGACGCTCACGCAATCCGGCCTGGTGGATATCGCCTACGTCGGCCCCGGTTTCGTGTCGGACAAGATGCCGCTGTCGGTGGTGGCCGAGCTGCCCCTGCCCTACACCGGCTCCTGCCAGGCCACGCTGGCCTACTGGAACCTGTCCAAACCTGGCGGCCTGCTGGACAAGAAGGAGTTCGCGCCCAATGGCGTGCGCCTGCTGTTCACCATCGTGCTGCCGCCGTATCAGGTCATCACCCGCAAGCCCTTTGCCAGCCTGAAGGACATGGAAGGCATGAAGATCCGCGCTTCGGGCTCGGCCAAGGAGCTGCTGCTCAAGAAACTCAAGGCGGTGCCGGTGCTGATGCCCACGCCCGAGGTGTACGAGTCCCTCTCGCGCGGCACCATCGACGGTGTGCTGTTCCCCTTCAACAGCCTGGCGCCGTACGAAGTGGACAAGCTGTCCAAGACCGGGACCATCGGCTCCAACTTCGGCTCTTACGTCGCCAACTGGGTCATCAGCGAGAAGCGCTTTCAGGCGCTGCCGGCCGCCCTGCAGAAGGATTTGACGGCCATGGGCGATGAGCTCACACGCAGTGTCTGCAAGAAGGTCGAGCAGGACGAGGCGGCCGACATCGAGAAGACGCGCGCCGCTGGCGTCAAGCTCACGCCGCTGTCGGCCGCTGATCAGCAGGCGCTGGAGCCGATTGCCGCCCAGGTCGCGACCGAGTGGGCACAGAACCTGGATCGCCGCGGCAAGGGCGGCACCGAGGTGCTCAACGCCTTCAAGGCCGGGCTGAGCCTCAAGTGACATCGAGCTGGTCGCTGCAGCAACTGCCACCCGAGGCCGAGGCGCTGCGTGCGCCGCTGCGCGCCTTCCTCGACGAGGCCCTGGCCGGCATGCCGGCCGACCTGCGCGCGCGTTCCTGGCTGGGTTTCGACGCCGCCTTCAGCCGCGAGCTGGGGCGGCGCGGCTGGATCGGTCTGGCGCTGCCCGGCGAGTACGGCGGCGGCGGGCGCAGCCAGCTCGAGCGCTTCGTCGTCGTCGAGGAGCTGCTGGCGCGCGGCGCGCCGGTGTCGGCGCACTGGATCGCCGAACGCCAGAGCGCGCCCATGATCCTGCGCTACGGCAGCGAGGCGCAAAAGCGCCTGCACGTGCCGCGCATCTGCCGCGGTGAATCCTTCTTTGCCATCGGCATGAGCGAGCCGCAGGCCGGCTCCGACCTGGCCAGCGTGCGCTCGCGCGCCACGCGCACGGCCGAGGGCTGGCGCCTGTCGGGGCAGAAGATCTGGACCACCAACGGCCCCGAGTGCGACCACATGATCGCCCTGGTGCGCACCTCGGGCCAGCCGGAGGACCGCCAGCGCGGCCTGTCGCAGTTGCTGCTGGACCTGCGCACGCCGGGCATCACGGTGCGGCCGATCGAGGACCTGACCGGCGACCACCACTTCAGCGAGGTCTTCTTCGACGACGTGCTGCTACCGGCCGACGCTCTGCTGGGCGAGGAAGGGGGCGGCTGGCAGCAGGTCACGGCCGAGCTGGCCTGGGAGCGCAGCGGGCCCGAGCGCATTTATTCCAGCATCGTGCTGCTGGACGCCTGGCTCGCGCAGCTGCGCGCCGACGGCAGCCAGGACGACGCCGCCATCGCCCTGGCCGGGCGCCTGGTGGCGCAGCTGGCGGCGCTGCGCTCGATGTCGCTGGCGGTGACGATGCAACTGGCCGCCGGCGCCAACCCGATGACCGAAGCCGTGCTGGTGAAGGACCTGGGCACCGAGTTCGAGCAGCAGCTGCCGATCCTGATCGCCGACCTGCTGGGCGCCGCCGACGCGCCGCCGCCGCCCGAGCTGGCGCGCACCCTGGCCTACGTGACGCAGTTTGCCCCCACCTTCTCGCTGCGCGGCGGCACGCGCGAGGTGCTGCGCGGCATGGTCGCGCGCGGACTGGGGCTGCGCTGAGGCGCCGCGCGTCAACCAGCCAAGGAGCACGCACATGAACGAGTTTGCTGAATCGCTGGACCGGCTGCTGGCCGAGCAGTGCCCGCCGGCGCGCGTGCGCGCGATCGAGCGCGGCGCCGATGCGGCGCCGCTGTGGCAGGCACTGGAGCAATCGGGCTTCCTCGACGCCATGGTGCCGTTGGATCGCGACGGCGCGGGCCTGGCCCTGGCGGAGGCCTTCGACCTGTTCACGCTGCAGGGGCGCCACGCGCTGCCGGTGCCGATGGCACGCGAGATCGCCGCGCGCGCCATCGGTCGCGACGAGCTGCCGCGCGAGCTGGGCGCCGTGGTCTGGGCGGCGCAGATCGTCGGCGCGCTCGAACGCGTGCTGGAGCTGAGCGTGGCCTTTGCCAACCAGCGCGAGCAGTTCGGCCGCCCGATCGGCAAGTTCCAGGCCGTGCAGCACCAACTGGCGGTGATGGCCGAGCACGTGGCCGCCGCGCGCATCGCGGCGCAGATCGGCTGCCAGGGCGCCGGCCCGCTGCCCGACGCGCTGCAGGCGGCGGTGGCCAAGGCACGCACCAGCGAGGCGGCGGCGCTGGTGGCGCCGATGGCGCACGCCGTGCATGGCGCCATCGGCGTCACCGCCGAGTTCGACCTGCAGCTCTACACGCGCCGCCTGCACCAATGGCGCGGCGAGTACGGCTCCGAGCTGGCCTGGCAGCGCGTGCTAGGCCGCGCCGTGCTGGCCGCCCACCAACCCCTGACGCTCGACTTCATGCGCGAGCGACTTCTGCCCACCGGAGCCTGAGCCATGAAATCCCTGATTCGCTACCAGCAGAGCGGCCCCGTCGTCACGCTGACCCTCGATTCGCCCGAGACGCGCAACGTGCTCACCGGCAACAGCGCGGCCGACGAATTCGCCCAGGTCTGCTCGCGCATCAACGCCGACGCCTCGGTGCGCGTGGCCATCCTCACCGGCGCCGACCCGGCGTTTTCCGCCGGCGGCAACCTCAAGGACATGCAGCAACTGTTCGAGCGCAGCCCGGCCGAGCTGCGCGACTGGTACCGCCACGGCGTGCAGCGCCTGGCGCTGGCGGTCTACAACCTGGAAGTGCCGGTGATCTGCGCCGTCAACGGCCCGGCCATCGGCGCCGGCTGCGACCTGACCACCATGTGCGACCTGCGCATCGCTTCCGACAAGGCGGTGTTTGCCGAGAGCTTTCTCAAGGTCGGCCTGATCCCGGGCGACGGCGGCGCCTGGCTGCTGCCGCGCATGGTCGGCCGGGCGATGGCGGCCGAGATGACCTACACCGGCCGCAACGTCGACGCCGCCGAGGCGCTGGCCATCGGCCTGGTCTCGCGCGTGGTGCCGCATGAGCGCCTGCTGCCCGAGGCACAGGCGCTGGCGGCGCAGATCGCGGCGCAGCCGGGGGTGACGCTGCGCATGGCCAAGAAGCTGCTGCGCGAGGGCGAGCGGCTCGACTTCCCGGCGCTGCTGGAGCTGTCAGCCGGCCTGCAGGCGCTGGCGCACAAGACGCCGCAGCACCAGGAGGCGGTGAACGCCTTCGTCGAAAAGCGCCGGCCCGACTTCTCCAAGTTCTGAAGCCGCTCGCGCGGCCGCTCGTGCCGCGCCGCGCGCCGCGGCCCACCCCTTCATTTCCATTGCAGGCGCCTGACCATGATCCGATCGCTGTTCTTTGCCCCCGCCAACCGGCCCGACCTGGTGCTGAAGTTCCCGCGCTTTGGCGCCGACTGCTGCGTCATCGACCTGGAGGACGGCACGCCGCCAGGCGAAAAACGCCGCGCGCGCGAAATGCTGGCCGACACCGTGGCCCAGGTGCGCGCCGCGGGGCTGGCCGGCACGCTGATGGTGCGCGTCAACGTGCCCGACTCCGAGCACTACCTGGCCGACCTGCAGGCGGCGTTCGCCAGCGACATCGACGGCGTGGTGATTCCCAAGCTGGAGACCTGCGCCCAGGCCTACCCGGCCCAGCACTGGATCGCGCAGCGCGATGCGCAGGCGCCGCGCGCGCAGCCGCGCAGCCTGGTCGGCGGCATCGAGTCGGTGCGCGGGGTGCTGAATGCCGTCGCCCTGTGCCGCGACATCGACGCCCTGGGCGCGGTGTTCTTCGGCGCCGAGGACTTTGCCGCCGACATCGGCGGGCGGCGCACGCCGCGCGGCGACGAGGTCTACACCGCGCGCTCGATGGTGGTGATGGCGGCGTGCGCGGCCGGGCGCATCGCCATCGACCAGGCGGTGATCGACATCCGCAACGACGCCCTGTTCCTGGAGGACGCGACGCGCGGGCGCGACCTGGGCTACGAGGGCAAGATCTGCGTCACCCCGGGCCAGGTCAAGCTGGCGCACCGCGCCTTCTCGCCCACCCCCGAAGAGCGCGACTACGCGCGCCGCCTGGTGGACACCTACGAGGCGGCCATGGCCCAGGGCCTGGGCACCATCGACTTCGAGGGCCGCATGATCGACGGCCCCACCTTGAAGCGCGCGCAGCAGGTGCTGGCGCTGCCTGTGGAGGGCCAGTGATGCGCCACGAAACCCTGGACCGCCTGGAGCTGGCGCGCTACATCCGCCCGGGCGACGGCGTGATCCTGCAGCAGGGCTGCGGCGAGGCGATCAGCCTGGCAGAAAAATTCGTGCAACAACGGGCCGCCTACAGCGGCGCCACGCTGTTCATGGGCTCGGGCTTTTCGCGCACCTTCCAGCCCGAGCACGCCGACCACCTGCGCTTCACCGGCATCGGCGGCATCGGCACGCTGCGCAAGCTCGCCAGCGCCGGCGCGCTCGACCCCATTCCCTGCCACATCTCCTCGATCGAGGGCCTGCTGCGCAGCGGCGTGATCGCCGCCAACGTGGTGCTGCTGCAGGTGAGTCCGCCCAACGAGCGCGGCGAATACAGCTTTGGCCTGGTCAACGACTACGTGCGCACCGCCATGAGCAAGGCGCGCGTGGTGATTGCAGAAGTGAATCGGCAGGTGCCCTGGGTGCACTGCGACCGGCTGCTCACGGCCGACGACATCAGCGTGGCTGTCGAGACCGACCGGCCGCCGCTAGAGCTGCCGGCCGCGCCCTTTGGCGCGCTGGAGCAGCGCATCGCGCACAGCCTGGGCGAGCTGATCGGCGACCGCGCGACGCTGCAGATGGGCATCGGCAGCGTTCCCGAGGCCATCATGAGCATGCTGGCCGACCGGCGCGAGCTGGGCATCCACTCCGGCATGATCGGCGACTCGGCTGTGACGCTGATGGAAAGCGGTGCCGTCACCAACGCGCACAAGGGCATGGACGCCGGCGTCACCGTCAGCGGCGTGCTGTTTGGCACGCGCAGGCTCTACGACTACGCGGCGCGCAACCCGCAGATTCGCCTGCACCCGACCAGCTACACGCACCACATCGGTGTGCTCGGGCGGCTGAAGAACTTCGTCTCCATCAACTCGGCGCTGGAGGTCGACCTGACGGGCCAGATCAACGCCGAGGCCATTGGCGGCGATCACATCGGCGCCGTCGGCGGCCAGGTCGACTACATCCGCGCGGCAGCGCTGTCCGAGGGCGGCGTCTCGATCGTCGCGCTGCCCGCCAGCGGCAAGGGCGGTGAATCCAGGATCGTCAGCCGCCTGTCGGGCCCGGTGACCACCGCCCGCAGCGATGTCGACGTGGTCGCCACCGAGCACGGCGTGGCGCAGCTGCGCGGGCGCAGCCTGCGCCAGCGCGTGCGCGCCCTGGTGCAGATCGCCGCGCCCGAACACCGCGAGCGGCTGCTGGCCGAGGCACGCCAGGTCCTGGGAGAAAACGTATGAAGCTGAACGACGAAATCCTGTTTGAAGTGGAAGACGGCGGCATCGCCGTCATCACCATCGACCGGCCGCAGGCGCGCAACGCCATCAACAGCGGCGTCATCGACGGCCTGCGCCAGGCCTGGCAGCGCTTCGGGCAGGACGAGAGCCTGCGCGTGGCGATCCTCACCGGCAGCGGCGACAAGGCCTTCTGCGCCGGCATGGACCTCAAGCAGGCGGCCGCCACCGGCCTGCGCATCCCGCCGCGCGACATGTTCCCGATCCTGGGCGATGCGGTGCGGCTGGACAAGCCGGTGATCGCCGCCGTCAACGGCGTCGCCTACGCGGGGGGCTTTTTGTTCGCGCAGATGTGCGATCTGTGCGTGGCCAGCGAGAACGCGCTGTTCGGCATCACCGAGGCCAAGGTCGGCCGCGGCATGCCGTGGGCGGCGCCGCTGGCGCACATGCTGCCGCAGCGCATCATGATGGAGTTGCTGCTCACCGGCGCGCCGATGACGGCGCAGCGCGCGCACGCGCTGGGCTACGTCAACGCCGTCGTGCCCCTGGCCGAGCTGCGCGCCACCGCGCTGACCATGGCGCGCAGCATTGCCGCCAACGCGCCGCTGACGGTGCGCGCGGCGCGCGAGCTGGTCTACCTGGCCAGCGAAATGGGCCGCTCGGCGGCGCTGCGCGCCGCCTACCCGCTGTTCGACAGCGTCTACCTGAGCGAGGACGCGCAGGAAGGCCCGCGCGCCTTTGCCGAAAAGCGCGCCCCGCACTGGAGCGGACGATGAACAACCGCCTGTGCGAGATGTTCGGCATCGAAGCGCCGATCTTTGCCTTTTCACACTGCCGCGACGTGGTGGTCGAAGTGTCCAAGGCTGGCGGCCTGGGCGTGCTGGGCATGGCGCGCGCGCATGCCGACCGCGTCGAGGAGGACCTGCGCTGGATCGATGCGCACATCGGCGGCCGCCCGTATGGCGTGGACATCCTGATGCCCGCCACCTACGAGGACGTGGCCGAGGTGGACATCGACGTCTTGCCCGCCGAACACGTGGCCTTTGTGCAAAAGCTGCTGGACGATGCCGGCATCCCGCGCCTGCCGCCGGAGCAGTCCGACCGGGCGGCGCGCGAGCTGCTGGCGGGCTTTCACATGACGCCGCAGGAAAGCCTGCGCATGCTCGAGGTCTGCCTGCGCCACCCGATCAAGCTGATCGTCAATGCGCTGGGCAGCCCGCCGCGTGAGCTGGTCGAGCGAGCCCATGGACTGGGCATCAAGGTGGGCGCCCTGGCCGGAAAGGCCAGGCATGCGCTCAAGCACCGCGCCGTTGGCTGTGACCTGGTGGTGGCCGTGGGCACCGAGGCGGCGGGCCACACCGGGGACATCGGCTCCATGGTGCTGTGGCCGCGTATCGCCGACGCGGTGGCGCCCCTGCCGGTGCTGGGCGGCGGCGGTGTGGGCCGCGGGCGCCAGCTGGCCGCGGCGCTGGCGCTGGGCTGCGAAGGGGTCTGGTGTGGCTCGATCTGGCTGAAGACGGTGCAAAGCGAGCTGGTGCCCGAGATCCGCGCCAAGCTGCTGGCGGCGGGAGAGGGTGATGCGGTGTTGACGCCCACCGTTACCGGAAAATCCTGTCGCACGCTGCGCAACGCCTTCACCGAGGCGTGGGACCAGCCCGGCGCACCCCAGACACTGCCGGCACCTCTGCAAAACATGCTGTGGTGGGCCCACGGCCGCACGCGCGTGGAGCGCGTCAAGGCTGAGGCGTTCCTGACCTACCCGGTCGGGCAGTTGGTGGGTGACATGAACGAGGAATCGTCAGTGCGCCAGGTGGTGCAGGACATGCTGCAGGAGTTGGCCGAGACCAAGGAGCGGCTGGATGCCATGCTGGGTTGATGCGTCCGTGCAGCGGTAGGTGTCAAGCTTCGTCGACGACGCGTGCGAACCGCACGTTGGTAGCCCCCGTGCGCGATGATGGACCGGAAGCATTCGGGCTCCTGCGAATCCACGTTGAACCCCGGAGGGCAACCTCAAGGCGATCTGTTCGGGCGTCGCCGATTCCGCTGCCGACATGGTGGCGCGAGAGCCTCTGGCGCACCTCGACGTGGCATTGCCCTCAAGCGTCGATATTCGCCGCCCGCAGCGCGTTGGTTTCGATGAAGGCGCGGCGCGGTTCGACCTCGTCGCCCATCAGGGTGGTGAACACGCGGTCGGCTTCGATGGCGTCTTCGATCTGCACGCGCAGCAGGCGGCGCACGGTGGGGTCCATGGTGGTTTCCCACAGCTGCTCGGGGTTCATCTCGCCCAGGCCCTTGTAGCGCTGGCGCGCGGTGGTGCGCTCGGCTTCGGCCAGCAGCCATTGCATGGCCTGGCGGAAATCGCTCACGCGCTCCTCGCGCTGGCGCTCGCCCTCGCCGCGACTGACTCTGGCGCCCTCGGTCAGCAGGCCCTTGAAGGTCTGCGCGGCTTCGGCCAGCGCGGCGTAGTCGGCGCCGTGCACGAAGTCCTGGGTGATGACGCTGCTCTTGATGTTGCCGTGGTGCCGGCGGCTGATGCGCAGCACGGGCTTGTCGGTGCGGGCGTCGAATTCGCTGGCGACTTCGGGCGCGCTGCCGCCCGACTGCTGCTCGTGCAGGTATTGCTGCAGCGCCAGGGCGCTGGCTTCGGCGGCGCCGGTGCTGTCCAGGTTCAGCGCCACGCCGGCGGCGATGGCGCGCAGGGCCTCGGCGTCCATGAAGGCCGATAGGCGCTCGATCACGGCCTCGGCCAGCTGGTGCTTGCGCGCCAGCTCGGCCAGGGTGTCGCCGGTGAACTGCTGCCCGGTCTCGCCACCGCTGTGCACCACGGCATCCTTGAGCGCCACGCGCAGCAGAAAGGCGTCCAGCGCCGCGCCGTCCTTCAGGTACAGCTCTTCCTTGCCGGCCTTGACCTTGTACAGCGGCGGCTGGGCGATGTAGATGTGGCCGCGCTCGACCAGCTCGGGCATCTGGCGATAAAAGAACGTGAGCAGCAGGGTGCGGATGTGGGCGCCGTCAACGTCGGCGTCGGTCATGATGATGATGCGGTGGTAGCGCAGCTTGTCGATGTTGAAGTCGTCGGCGCCGCTCTTGCCATTGCCGTTTCCACTGCCGTCTTCGGCGCTGCGGCCGATGCCGGTGCCCAGCGCGGTGATCAAGGTGACGATCTCGTTGCTGGTCAGCAGCTTCTCGTAGCGCGCGCGCTCGACGTTCAGGATCTTGCCGCGCAGCGGCAGGATGGCCTGGAACTTGCGGTCACGCCCCTGCTTGGCGCTGCCGCCGGCGCTGTCGCCCTCGACGATGTAGATCTCGCACTGGGAGGGGTCTTTTTCCTGGCAGTCGGCCAGCTTGCCGGGCAAACCGAACCCGTCGAGCACGCCCTTGCGGCGCGTCATCTCGCGGGCCTTGCGGGCGGCTTCGCGCGCGCGGGCGGCCTCGACGATCTTGCCGCAGATGATCTTGGCGTCATTCGGGCGTTCTTCCAGGAACTCGGCCAGCGCCTTGCCGATGATGTCCTCGACCGGCGCGCGCACTTCGCTGGACACCAGCTTGTCCTTGGTCTGGCTGCTGAACTTGGGCTCGGGCACCTTGACGCTGAGCACGCACACCAGGCCCTCGCGCAGGTCGTCGCCCGACACGTCGACCTTGGCCTTCTTGGCCAGCTCGTTGGCCTCGATGTACTTGGTGATTACGCGCGTCATGGCGGCGCGCAGGCCCGTGAGGTGGGTGCCGCCGTCACGCTGCGGGATGTTGTTGGTGAAACAGAGGACTTGCTCGTTGTAGCCGTCGTTCCACTGCATGGCCACTTCGACGCCGATCTCGGTGCCGGCAATGCCGCCATAGCTTTCGGCCGGGCGCGTGCCGCTGGCGTAGAAGGCGTTGGGGTGCAGCACCTTCTTGGCCCCATTGATGAAGCCGACGAAGCCTTGCACGCCACCGGCGCCCGAGAAGTCATCCTCCTTGCCGCTGCGTTCGTCGATCAGGCGGATGCGCACGCCGTTATTCAGAAAGGACAGCTCGCGCAGGCGCTTGGCCAGGATCTCGTAGTGGAAGTCGTGGTTTTCCTTGAAGATCTCGGTGTCGGGCAGAAAGCGCACCTCGGTGCCGCGCTTGTCGGTGTCGCCGGTGATGCGCATGGGCGAGATCTCGACGCCGTCCACCGTGTCGATCAGGCGGTTCTGCACGAAGCCGCGGCTGAACTCGATCTCGTGCTTCTTGCCCTCGCGCCGCACCACCAGATGCAGCCGGCTGGACAGCGCGTTGACGCAGCTCACACCCACGCCGTGCAGGCCGCCCGAGACCTTGTAGCTGTTCTGGTTGAACTTGCCGCCGGCGTGCAGCTCGGTGAGGGCGATCTCGGCGGCCGAGCGCCTGGGCTCGTGCTTGTCGTCCATCTTGACGCCGGTGGGGATGCCGCGGCCGTTGTCCACCACGCTCAGCGAGCCGTCGCTGTGGATGGTGACGACGATGTCGTCGCAGTGGCCGGCCAGCGCCTCGTCGATCGAGTTGTCGACCACCTCGAACACCAGGTGGTGCAGGCCGGTGCCGTCGCTGGTGTCGCCGATGTACATGCCGGGGCGCTTGCGCACCGCCTCCAGTCCTTCCAGGATCTGGATGGCGCCTTCGCCGTAGCCCTCGGCCCCGGTCTGCGGGGGCGTGGGCAGCGGCTGCTCGGGGGTCTGGCGGGGGTCGGTCATCGTCATTTCTCGCTCATTTGAAAGCCAAAACCCGCCATGGACGGCGGGTTGCGGGCGCGGGCAGCTCCTGAATCAGGAGCGCACTCAGATCCGCATCGGCATCACCACGTACTTGAAGTGGGGGTCATCGGGCAGGGTGACCAGGGCGGAGCTGTTGCCGTCCTGCAGTTCGACCCGGACCATGTCCTGCTGGTTCATGTTGGCCAGGGCATCGATCAGGTAGGTGACGTTGAAGCCGATCTCGATCGGCTCGCCGTCGTAGTCGATGTCGAGTTCGTCCACCGCCTCTTCCTGCTCGCTGTTGTTGGAGGCGATCTGCAGGCTGCCGGGCTCGAAGTTCAGGCGCACGCCCTTGAACTTCTCGCTGGTCAGGATGGCGGTGCGCTGCAGGCTGGCCAGCAGCGGTGCGCGGCCCAGCGTGACGTGGTTGCGGTGGTTGCGGGGGATGACGCGGTTGTAGTCGGGGAACTTGCCTTCGACCAGCTTGGTGACGAACTCCATGGTGCCGAAGCTGAATCTGGCCTGGTTGGCGGCGAACTGCATCTCGATCATGGGCGCCTGCTGGCCTTCCGGCACGCTGGCGTCGGACAGCAGGCGCTGCAGCTCGATCACGGTCTTGCGCGGCAGGATCACCTCCTGCTTGGGCACTTCGACATCCAGCGTGGCGCTGGCGAACGCCAGGCGGTGGCCGTCGGTGGCCACCAGCGACAGCTGCTTGCCCTCGGCCACGAACAGGATGCCGTTGAGGTAGTAGCGGATGTCGTGCACCGCCATCGCGAACGCCACCTGGTCGAGCAGGCGCTTGAGTGTCTTTTGCGGCACCTGGAAGCTCGGGCCGAAGTTGGGCGCTTCCTGCACCAGCGGGAAGTCCTCGGCCGGCAGGCTGGTGAGGGTGAACTTGCTCTTGCCGCCCTTGAGGATCAGCTTGGCCTGGTTGCTCTCCAGGCTCACCGTTTGGTCGGCCGGCATGGTGCGCAGGATGTCGATCAGCTTGCGCGCGCCCACCGTGGTGGCGAAGGCGCCGTCATCGCCGCCCAGCTCGGCCGTGGTGCGGATCTGGATTTCGAGGTCGCTGGTGGTCAGCTGCAGCGAGCCGCCATTCTTGCGCAGCAGCACGTTGGCCAGCACCGGCAGGGTGTGGCGCCGCTCGACGATGCCCGATACCGACTGCAGCGCGGCCAGCAGCTTGTCTTGGGTGGTCTTCAGAACAATCATGTCTTCCTCTTGATCCTTGTCATGATCGTCGGCGCGTCCCGCATCGCCGCTCCCTGGGGCAGACGCAAGCCAACCCCGCATTGTCGCCGGTTTTCGTGGCCTTTCGATTGCGCAAGCGTCATCCCTTGAGTGTCTGCTCCAGCACGTGCAGCTGCTGGTTGAGTTCGGTCAGCTGCTGGCGCTCGCCGGCGATCTTGCGCACCGCGTGCAGCACGGTGGTGTGGTCGCGCCCGCCAAACAGTTCGCCGATCTCGGGCAGGCTCTTTTGCGTCAGCTCCTTGGCCAGGTACATGGCGATCTGGCGCGGCCGGGCGATGCTGGCCGGGCGCTTCTTGCTGTACATGTCGGCAACCTTGATCTTGTAGTAGTCGGCGACCGTCTTCTGAATGTTCTCGACGCTGATCTGGCGGTTCTGGATGCTGAGCAGGTCGCGCAGCGCCTCCTTGGCCAGGGCGATGGAGATCTCTTTCTGGTTGAAGCGCGAATAGGCCAGGATCTTGCGCAACGCGCCTTCCAGCTCGCGCACGTTGGAGCGCACGTTCTTGGCAACGAAAAAGGCCACTTCTTCCGGCATCTCGGCGCCCTCGGCCGCGGCCTTGCTGATCAGGATGGCCACGCGCATCTCCAGCTCGGGCGGCTCCAGCGCCACCGTCAGCCCGGAGTCGAAGCGCGACACCAGGCGCTCGTGGATGTCCGTCAGGCCCTTGGGGTAGGTGTCGCTGGTCATCACGATGTGACTCTTCTTGGCCAGCAGCGCCTCGAAGGCGTTGAAGAATTCTTCCTGCGTGCGGTCCTTGTTGGCGAAGAACTGCACGTCGTCGATCAGCAGCAGATCCAGCGAGTGATAGCGCTCCTTGAACTGATCGAAGGTCTTGCGCTGGTAGGCCTTGACCACATCCGAGACGAACTGCTCGGCGTGGATGTAGAGAACCTTGGCGCCCGGCCGTCCCTGCAGCAGCCGGTTGCCGACCGCGTGCATCAGGTGGGTCTTGCCCAGGCCCACGCCGCCGTAGATGAACAGCGGGTTGTAAAGATGACCGGGCGCGCCCGCCACATGCAGCGCCGCCGCTCTTGCCATTCGGTTGGCCGTGCCCTCGACCAGGGTGTCGAAGGTGAGCGCGCCGTTGAGCCGGTTGCGAACCTGGCCGGCCTCGCTGTCCGCCGCAGTCGGCACGGCGATCGGGTCAGGCGCCTGGGCGGTTGCCGGTGTGCTCTGTGATGCTGCCCCGACATGATCGAAAGATGACGATTTGACGGTACTTGTTCTGGGTGCAAGCGCTAACTCAAGTGCAACGGGTTGGCCGTGCAGGGATTCCAGCAGGGCGGCGATGCGCGTGGCGTACTGGGCCCGCACCCAGTCCAGCTTGAAGCGGTTGCCCACGTACAGCGTGAGCCGCGCCGGGTCGGCGCTCAACTGGGCGGACAGGGGTTTGATCCAGGTGTTGAACTGTTGCTCAGGCAGTTCCCGGGCCAGCGCGTCCAGGCAGGCGTCCCACAGCGCGGCACCGTGGACGGCGCCGGCGCGCAGGGGTTCTTCGATGTGCATGGGGGTCGATGGCGTTGTGGATAAGTGGCGCGGCGCGGGCGCCTGACGCGGTCGGTCGGGGTCAATTATCCACATGTCGGCGGCGGCCGCAAGACGACGCAACCCGCCGGCCAGCGGCTGTCGCCGGATGACGCGCGGCGGCGGCCTTGGCTGAAAGGTGGAAATTTGCGATAATGACGGGTTTTCCTGGATCCGCTGGGCAAAAGGGGGCTGCGCGTTTGGCGTGGCCGTGGCGGCGCGGCAGGGGTTGCCCATGGCGCACAGTGCGACAGTGCGCCGAGGCAGTCGCTGGTTCGCGCGGCACGCCAGACGGCCGTCCGCATGACGAGGCGGCGGGCCGGGACGATCCGATTTCTATTCACTTCAAGGACGATTCGTCATGAAACGCACTTACCAGCCTTCCAAGACGCGCCGCGCGCGCACCCACGGCTTTTTGGTCCGCATGAAGACCCGCGGCGGTCGCGCGGTCATCAACGCACGCCGCGCCAAGGGCCGCAAGCGTCTGGCGGTCTGAGCCTGCCGGCTGAGACTGCGCATGGTCAGCGGCGTCGAAGCGCCCGCCGCCTCGGCGCTGCGCCCGGGCTTGGCGCGCCGGATGCGCAGCCGCGAGCAGTTCCAGCTCCTGCTGGGGCTGCGGCCGGTGGCGCGCACGGCGCACTTCGCGCTGCATCGCCTGGGCTTTGCAGCCCTGCCCGAACGCGCGGACGGCGCGGCGCCCGGCGCTTTTTGTCCGGCCGACGGCGCCTGGCTGGGCGCCATGGCGCCCAAGCGCTGGGCGCGTCGGGCGGTCACGCGCAACCTGATTCGTCGCCAGATCTACGCCGTGGGTGAAAGCCTGCGGCCACCGCTGGCCGAGGGCGCGCACCTGGTGCGCCTGCGGGCGGCGTTTGCGCCGTCGCAGTACACCAGCGCCAGCTCCGAGGCGCTGCGGCGCGCGGTGCGCGCCGAGCTGTGCCAGCTGTTCGCGCAGGGCCGGAGCGCGTGATGCGCACGTTGCTGATCGGCCTAGTCAAGGCCTACCGCCTGCTGCTGTCGCCCTGGCTGGGCTCGTCCTGCCGGTTCGAGCCGACCTGCTCGCTGTACGCCATCGGCGCGCTGCAACAGCACGGCGCGCTGGCGGGCAGCTACCTCACGCTGCGCCGGCTGGCGCGCTGCCACCCGGGTTGTGACGGGGGCTGCGACCCGGTGCCCGAGCATCCGCCCCGCCCCTTCACCCGCCTGGTCGACCCCGAGCGGCCGAACTCGCCAACGCCCCGTCAGCCGTCATGAAAGACATTCGCCGCACCATCCTCTGGGTGATCTTTGCCTTCTCGCTGGTCATGCTGTGGGATCAATGGCAGGTGCACAACGGCCGCAAGGCCACGTTCTTCCCTGGCGCGCCGACGCCGGCCACGCAGGCCAGCGCCCCTGCATCGGCGGTGCCGCCGGCCGGCGCGCTGCCGGGCGCGGTTGCGGCTGCGGTTCCGGGCGCTGCCACCGCCGCGGCGCCAGCCAGCGCGGCGCCGACGGTGCCGGCGGCCCCGCGCGAGCGCGTCGAGGTCAGCACCGACGTGCTGAAGCTGGTGTTCGACACCGAGGGCGGCTCGATCGTGCGCAGCGAGTTTCGCAAGTTCGACGAAACCGGTCACCCCGGCCAGCCCTTCGTGCTGCTGGACGACAGCGCAGCGCGCACCTACCAGGCGCAGTCGGGCCTGATCGGCGGGGCGTTCCCGACCCACAAGACGGCCATGCGCTTCAGCGGCGAGCGCACCCTGGCCGACGGCGCCAACGAGCTGGTGCTGCGCTTCGAATCGCCTGAGCAGGGCGGCGTGCGCCTGGTCAAGACCTACACGCTCAAGCGCGGCGACTACGTGGCGCGGGTGCGCCACGAGGTGGTCAACGCCGGCGGCGAGCCGGTCAGCCCGCAGCTGTACGTCCAGCTGGTGCGCGACGGCAACCCCGCGCCGGGCGGCACCAGTTTCTATTCGACCTTCACCGGGCCGGCCTTCTACACCGACGCCAAGAAGTTCCAGAAGGTTGAGTTCGCCGACATCGACAAGGGCAAGGCCGAGTTCGTCACCCAGGCCCCCGACGGCTGGGTGGCCATGGTGCAGCACTACTTCGCCAGCGCCTGGTTGCTGCCGCCGGGCATGGCGCACGACAACTTCGCGCGCAAGCTGGACAACGCGCTGTACGCCGCCGGCATGATCGCGCCGCTGGGCGCCATCGCCCCGGGCGCCAGCCAGGCGGTCGAGACGCGCCTGTTCATCGGCCCGCAGGACGAGAAGGTGCTGGAAGGCATCGCTCCCGGTCTGGAACTGGTCAAGGACTACGGCTACTTCACCATCCTGGCCAAGCCGCTGTACTGGCTGCTTGACAAGCTGCACGGCGTGCTGGGCAACTGGGGCTGGGCCATCGTGGCGCTGGTGGTGCTGCTGAAGATCGCCTTCTACTGGCTCAACGCCAAGGCCTACGCCAGCATGGCCAAGATGAAGTCCATCAACCCGCGCATCCAGGAAATGCGCGAGCGCCTGAAGGACAGCCCGCAGCAGATGCAGCAGGAGATGATGCGCATCTACCGCGAGGAAAAGGTCAACCCCATGGGGGGCTGCCTGCCCATCATGATCCAGATCCCGGTGTTCATCGCCCTGTACTGGGTGCTGTTGTCCAGCGTGGAGATGCGCGGCGCGCCCTGGATCCTGTGGATCAAGGACCTGTCGGTGAAGGACCCGTACTTCATCCTGCCGGTGGTGATGACGCTCAGCACCCTGCTGCAGACCGCGCTCAACCCGCTGCCGCCCGACCCGATGCAGGCCAAGATGATGTGGATCATGCCGCTGGTGTTCAGCGTGATGTTCTTCCTCTTCCCCGCCGGCCTGGTGCTGTACTGGGTGACCAACAACATCCTGACCATCGCCCAGCAGTGGGTCATCAACACCCGCATGGGCGTGCCGCCGCAGTTCAACCTGCCGAAGTTCTGAGCCCTGCGCCGAGGCGCGGGGGCGCCTCGGCGCAGGCGGCGGGTCGGTGGACCCGAACGGCATCGAACCGTTGAAGAATTAGAGCCCCAGCGCTTGGCTGTTGCGCGCAAGCAGCTATTGAATTCATAGTAATCGTCGATCATGTCGACCCCCGGGGAAACCCCCGGGAGCCCGAATTCGAGGCCAATTCTTCGGTAGCATCGGCGCTTTCCAACTTCACTGGAAGGTGATTTCATGGCTCGTCCCTTGTTCGTTCGTGGCGCCGTGGCGCTGGCTGCCCTGGCCCTGACGGGCGCCGCCCAGGCGGCCGCCCTGCGCATTGCCGGCGCCAATGACATCCTGTCGTTCGATCCGCACGCGCAAAACCACCAGACCACGCTGGCCTACCAGCAGATGGTGTACGAGGCGCTGGTGCGTTACAACGAAAAATACGAGGTCGAGCCCTCGCTGGCCGCCAAGTGGACCTTCGTCACGCCGACGCAGCTGCGCTTCGAGCTGCGCAAGGGCGTCAAATTCCATGACGGCGCGCCGCTGACCGCCGACGACGTGGTGTTTTCCATCACCCGCGTCATGACCCCGCCGTCCAACATGACGGCCTACGTGCAGAGCGTCAAGGAGGTCAAGAAGGTGGACGACGGCACGGTCGACCTGATCCTCAAGGCGCCCAGCCCCACCGTGCTGCGCGAGCTGACCGACGCGCGCATCATGAACAAGGCCTGGGCCGAGAAGAACAACTCCGTCAAGGCGCAGGACTACAAGGCCAAGGAAGAGAACTTCGCCGCCCGCAACGCCAACGGCACCGGTCCCTTCATCCTGGAGGCCTGGCAGCCCGACACCAAGACCACGCTGAAGAAGAACGACGCCTGGTGGGACAAGCCCAGGGGCAATGTCGACAACATCGTGTTCACCCCCATCAAGGCGGCGGCCACGCGCTCGGCGGCGCTGCTGTCGGGCCAGGTCGACATGGTGGTCGATCCACCCGTGCAGGACCTGGAGCGCATCAAGCGCGACCCCAACATCCACGTCATCGAGGGCGCCGAGAACCGCACCATCTTCATCGGCTTCGACCAGTTCCGCGACGAGCTGCTGGGCTCCAACATCAAGGGCAAGAACCCCTTGAAGGATAAGCGCGTGCGCCAGGCGCTGTACCAGGCGGTGGACATCGCCGCCATCGAGCGCAACGTGATGCGCGGCTTGGGCAAGCCCACCGGCACCATGATCGCGCCCATGGTCAACGGCTGGACCAAGGAGCTGGCCGCGCGAGCGTCCAAGTTCGACATCGAGGCGGCCAAGAAGCTGCTGGCCGACGCCGGCTACCCGCAGGGCTTCGAGCTGACACTGGACTGCCCCAACGACCGCTACCTGAACGACGAGGCGATCTGCCAGGCCATCACTTCGATGTGGACCAAGATCGGCGTCAAGACCAAGCTGCAGACCAACCCGATGGCCATCCACTCGGCCAAGATCCAGAAGTTCGAGGTCAGCGCCTACCTGCTGGGCTGGGGCGTGGCCACCTTCGACGCGCTGTATTCGCTGGACTCGCTCATCAGCACCGTCGACACCCAGGGCGGCGCGGCCGGCAACTTCAACTGCGGCCGCATGAGCGATGCCAAGGTGGACGGCCTGATTCAGCAGATCAAGAGCGAGATGGACGCCAAGAAGCGCACGGGCGACATCCACCAGGCACTGCAGCTGGTCAAGGACAACTACAACTACCTGCCGCTGCACGATCAGATCCGCCCCTGGGCGATGCGCAAGGGCGTGACCACGGTGCACCGCGCCGATGACCGTCCGATGGTGATCTGGACGACGGTCAAATAAGCAACACCCCCCTGTGCCGCTGACGCGGCTTCCCCCTCTGCTGCGCGAGGGGGGGCAACGCCGATGCCCGGTACAAGCCCGTGCATGGCGTTCGCTGGCATGGCCTGCTCCGCGGCCTTTCGAATGTTGGGGTCGCTGGTGCGTCGGGGACGCCGTTACGTCGCGCGACGGTCGATGGCGACGCGGCCGGCCTGCATCACCAGCGCGATCTGCTCGCCCTGGCCGGTCAGGCAGCGCAGGTCCTGCAGCGGATCGCCGTCGACCAGCAGCAGGTCGGCGCGGGCGCCGGGCGTGATCTCGCCCAGCCGGCCGACCTGACCCAGCAGCTCGGCGCCGATCAGGGTGGCGCTTTGCAGCACCTCCAGGTTCGACTGCACCTGGGCGCGGATCAGCAGCTCCTCGCTCTGCAGTCCATGCGAGCCGCCCAGCAGGTCGGTGCCCAGCGCCAGCTTCACGCCGGCGGTCTTGAAGATTTCCAGCGAGCGCAGCCCGGCGGCGCGCACGCGCTCAATCTTGGCCGCGCTCTCGGCGCCCAGCCCCAGGCGCACGCCGCTCTGCGCCAGCGCCTCGTAGGTGATCAGCGTCGGCACGGCGTAGGCGCCGCGCTCGGCCATCAGCGCCGCCGTCGGGGCGTCGATCAGGTTGCCGTGCTCGATGCTGCGCACGCCACATTCCACCGCGCGGCGAATCGCCGCCGGCGTGTAGGCGTGGGCCAGCACATAGCTGTGGCGCGCCGCCGCCTCGTCGACGATGGCGCGCGTCTCCTGCACCGAATAGCCCAGCGCGTCGATCGGGTCGGTGGGCGAGGCCACGCCGCCCGAGGACATGATCTTGATCTGGTCGGCCCCCATCTGCAGCAGCTCGCGCACGGCGCGCCGCACGGCGTCCACGCCATCGACCACGCGCGTGCTGGCCAGGCGCTGGAGCACGCCACAGCTCGGGCAGTCCAGCGGACGCAGCCGGTCCGAGCGCGGCCGAAAGTCGCCGTGCCCGCCGGTGGGGCTGAGCGGCGGGCCGCTGACGAACAGGCGCGGCCCCGCCACCGTGCCGTCCAGGCCGTCGTCGATGGCCTGCTTGAGCGCCCAGTCGGCGCCGCCGGCGTCGCGCACGGTGGTGAAGCCGCGCGCCAGCATGTCGCGCAGGATGGGCAGCGCGCGCAGCGTCAGCGTGGTCTGCGGCGTGTCGGCCAGCAGCGCCAGGTTGGTCTGCGAGAAGGTGACGTGGGCGTGGCAGTCGATCAGCCCCGGCATCAGCGTGCGCCCGCCACCGTCGATGACGCGGGCGCCTTCGGCGGGCAGCGCCGCGTCGGACACGGCGCGGATGGCGTCGCCCTCGACCAGCACCTGGCCGGCCCGGCGCCGGCCGTGGCGCACGTCCAGCACGTGCACGTTCTGGAACAGGATCAGGTTCGTCATGGCCAACGTCGGTGCAGCGGGGTCGCGCACAATCATGCCATGTCGACCGCCGCGCTGGACCCCATCGTCGCCATTGCCACCGCCCCCGGCCGCGGCGCGGTGGGCATCGTGCGCGTGTCCGGCCATGGCCTGATGCCGCTGGCGCGCGCCCTCACGGGGGGCCGCGCGCTGGCGCCGCGCCACGCCCACTACGGGCCGTTCACCGAAGCCGACGGCAGCCCCATCGACCACGGGCTGGCGCTGCACTTTCCGGCCCCGCACTCCTACACCGGCGAGGACGTGCTGGAGCTGCAGGCGCACGGCGGGCCGGTGGTGCTGCAACTGCTGCTGGCGCGCTGCCTGCAGGCGGCGGCCGAGCCGGACGCGGACAGCGGTGCGCCGCGCCTGCCGCGCCTGCGCCTGGCGCGCCCGGGCGAGTTCACCGAGCGGGCGTTCCTGAACGACAAGCTCGACCTGGCGCAGGCCGAGGCGGTGATGGATCTGATCGACGCCAGCACGGCGGCCGCCGCGCGCTCGGCCAGCCGCTCGCTGGCGGGCGAGTTCTCGCGCCAGATTCACGGGCTGGTCGACGGCCTGATCGCGCTGCGCCTGCTGATCGAGGCCACGCTGGACTTTCCTGAAGAGGAAATCGACGTCCTGACCGCCCACGACGTGCGCGGTCAGCTATCGAAATTGCAGCAAACACTGGCCGATGTACGGGCGCGCGCACGCCAGGGCGCGCTGCTGCGCGAGGGCATCCAGGTGGTGATCGCCGGCCAGCCCAATGCCGGCAAGAGCAGCCTGCTGAACGCGCTGGCTGGGGCCGAGCTGGCCATCGTCACACCGATCGCCGGCACCACCCGCGACGCCGTGCGCCAGACCATCCAGATCGACGGCGTGCCGCTGCACGTGCTGGACACCGCCGGGCTGCGCGAGGCCGGCGACGAGGTCGAGCGCATCGGCATCGAGCGCGCCTGGGGCCACATCGAGGCCGCCGACGCCGTGCTGTGGCTGCACGACCTGACGCGCCACGGCGCGCCCGACTACGCCGAGGCCGAGGCACGGATCGCGCGCGGCCTGGCCAAGCGGCTGCCGGCCGCCGTGCCGGTGCTGCACCTGTGGAACAAGCACGACGCCATGCCCGGCGCCCGCATCCCGCCCGAGGGCATTGCCCTGTCGGCGCGCACAGGCGAGGGGCTGGACGCGCTGCGCCAGCACCTGCTGGCGCTGGTCGGCTGGCAGGGCGGCGCCGGCGAAGGGCTGTTCATCGCGCGCCAGCGCCACCTGCAGGCGCTGGCGCGCGCCAGCGAGCACCTGGACGCCGCGCAGGCGCATCTGGACGGCGCCGCCGCGCTCGACCTGCTGGCCGAGGAGCTGCGGCTGGCGCAGCAGGCGCTGGGCCAGATCACCGGCGCCTTCAGCGCTGACGACCTGCTGGGCGCCATCTTCGCGCGCTTTTGCATCGGCAAGTGATGTTGGATCCAGGGGCGTCCACTGAAGTCTGCTGATGCGCCTGTAAGTCGCATAAATAAAGGAATTTTTGTCTACTGAGTGATTCGGTGATACAGTCGAAGCCATTCGTTTTTATGTCCAAGTTTGGTTCCAAGTAGCTGGGTTCTTGTCTCTCATCCCTTTGCTTGGACATACGGAGGATGAGATGGCACTGACCGACACCGCGCTCAAGGCGCTCAAGCCCAGGGACAAGACCTATACGGTTACCGATGACAGGGGGCTGTATGTGGAGGTCTTCCCGACCGGGGGCATCGTCTGGCGCTACCGCTACCGGCTGAATGGCAAGTACGAGAAGCTGACACTGGGCAAGTACCCGGCGCTGACGCTGAAGAACGCACGCCTGAAGCGGGACGAGGCGGCCCACCAGGTGGCGATGGGAGAGTCGCCGGCAAAGAAGAAGCAGCAGGAGAAGGTGGCCGGTGCAGAAGACGCCACCGTGGCCGAATTCGCCGAACGCTTCTTCAAGGACATCCAGTCACGTGACCGCAAGAACGTGACCATGCCCCGCCGCTACCTGGAAAAGGACATCCTGCCTCATATCGGCAGCAAGCCGATCCGGGACATCACCGCCGAGGACGTGCGCAGTGTCATCTGGCGCAAGAAGGAACAAGGCTTCGATGCCGCCGCCGGCCAGGTGCGCGGCCTGCTCAAGCGCATGTTCGACTACGCGCTCACCTGCGGCCTGATCCAGGCCAACCCGGTCATGGCCCTGCCCATGCGGCACGTCTACCGCGCCGCCGCCCGCG
>Ga0209572_1000340_pt1 | contig 77866 bp, 50 predicted proteins | sample EBPBio232012_DNA_FD_185867 | JGI IMG/M metagenome (GOLD analysis project Ga0209572, IMG submission 185867) | Wastewater treatment Type I Accumulibacter community from EBPR Bioreactor in Madison, WI, USA - Reactor 1_1/23/2012_ DNA (SPAdes)... | ecosystem: Engineered > Bioreactor > EBPR >...
CCTACGCCGTTTGTACCGTTTTTGACGATCTGATTTGACCCGCATTTGTGACAACATTTTTGCTCCGTAACCATAAGAAAATCCTTTTTATCACAAAAATACAAATCACTCACATATTTACACTACCAAATTCTAATAGTGCCATACAGTGGATTTTAATATTTCGCGACCGTTTCATTCCTACTCACCCAACTCCACCCTTTCAATCAACAACTCATTCCCCTGCACCACATTCGCACAGGGCTTCCCGCACTGGCAGACAAACCTGTAGTTGTGAACTTCTGTAATTTGCCCGCAATCAAGGCATTGGATCAGCACGGGCACCAGGTTTACGCGCAGGGCAACGCCTTTAAAACGCACTTCGTCTTCTTCTACTACGGCATCGAAAGCGTTTTGCAGGAGCACGGTTTCTACATTGGCAAGCGGGCCCACCTTGAGTTCGATGGCTTTCAAACGCCCGAGTTCCTCGGTAGAAAATGTTTCTTCGAGGGTGCGGAAAATGGTGCGGACGAGTGAAATTTCATGCATGTGGAATGTCTCTGTGCAAATCCATACTCTACACTTTGTGTCCTTTGTGAAACCTTCGTGTTCTTCGTGGTAAAAAGATTTAACCACAACGGGCACGAAGGTTTCACGAAGGACACAAAGTGTAGAGTGTACAGATATTATTCATTACAAGGTAATGGCCGTCAGGCCATAAAATCCGTTAAAATCAGAAAAAATCCGTTTCATCCGTTCTTCCATCCCTCTACGAGCGGCGTAGCCGAACAGACACTACTGTTCCTCCAGCACCACCCGCAACTGCTCCAGTTTGAGCAATTGTTTATCCGCTTCGGCAACAAGCCCCGGGTCGTTCGTCAGCGATTTCGCTTCGCGCGCCATCTCGATCATCTGCTCGAAAAACGCCTGGTTGGAGTTCTCTTCGTCTAATTGCACATGCCAGCAAGACTCCACGTAGTTCAGCAGCGTGACGGCGCGCTCCATTGGCCAGGCTTCTGCGGTGCGTATAGCCAGCGCTTCGGCGTAGTAAAACAGCGCTTTTTCATAGTTATCGGTGTGGATGGCCTCGGGATATTTCGTCAGCGCATTGGCGTAATTGCAGCACACCATGGCGTATTCGTACGGGTACTGTTCGCGGGTGTAAAACTTCAGCGCCTGCTGAAACGAGGACGACGAAATGCCCGCCCAGATGCTTTTTTTCTTTTCCTCATCCGGCATTTCCGCATAAATAACGCCCAGATACTGATGGATGTCGGCATACACGTCGGGGGTTTCATCGATGTCGAATACCTTCAAAGCATGCTGAAAACTTTCCAGGGCACTTCGGAAAAACTGCGGATTATCTTTTTGGGCCCAGGTGTACAGCAGAATGCCCCTGCGATAGTGCGCCTGCGCGAGCAGTTCGGGCATTTCTTCCGCTCTCAGAATCTCGACCGCCCGGTTGATGTAACCCAGCGCTTCAGAAAAACTTTCCGAGTAATTGGCCACCTGGGCGGCGTCGATCAGCAACAGCGCTTCTTCCAACTTGCGCTCCTGTTTCTGATATTGCTGGAGCACATCCCAAAGCATGTCTTTCAGACTGGAAAGCAGCGCAGTGTCGTAAGGGACTACCAGTTTTTTCATCCACACGCCGCAGAGCGTTGCCTTGAGTTCGGGCGTTGCGTCGTCAGAAATGGCCGATTTAAGTGCGTCTTCCAGCAAGTGTTCCGCTTGCAGCAATTCGCCGAGGTCGGTCAGGAAAATGGCATATTGCCGTGCTGTGAAAGCATAATATTCGCCATTGGGCGCGCTGTTGAGCGCTTCCCGGTAGAAATAGCGGGTTTTATCGAGGTCGAAACCCGTTTCCGTGGCAGCATAATGGTGTAAAATGGCCGAGTTGTGGCAGAAGCGGTATTCTTCAAAAGGGTTGAAATCCGATGTAAGGCGCTGTGTATCAATGGGAATGCCGTTTTGAAGGCAATTGATGATGTCGATGTCATTCAGCAGCACTGAACTGCCGGCAAGGTATTCGTAGGCCTTTTCGTAGTTGCCTAATTTGGCAAAAACGAGGCCCAGCAAATGCGACGCATTGAACTCGATTTCCTCCGACAGCAGGTAAGGCGGCATCACATTCTGCCAGTCGAGCGGCTGCGTGATGCCGTTCTTTTTCCGGACAATCAGGTGAAAAGCCGAAGATTTAGGCGCTTGTTCCAGCAGATCGACAAGGTCGACGAGTTCGTGGAGCCGCGGCTCGGAATGTATCATCTGCCCGATTTCAGGCAGCAGGTCGGAAGTAGTGAAAATGCTTATCATAAAGTGACGTGCAGCATGCGAACGCCCGGCTGGTGCATGTACAGCAGGTCGCGGTCAGAGTCATCCAAATCGTGGTCAATGATAATTTCCTGCAGGGAAATGGTTTTGTCGCCTTCGAGATTTCTGGTTTTCAACATTTGCAGGTCGCCCTTGTGAATGGTCGGAAAAATCTCGTCGTCCATAGGCGCCAGTAGCAATGCATGAAGTTGCGGGTAATAAACGGTGTATACCTTATCCAGGTCGCCAAAAACAGTTCCGGCAATATCGCCTGAAATCCAGAGGTGTTGTGTGCGCAGTTTTATTCCCATGTGGAAGGTATTTCAAGGCCCAGGTCGGCCATGATCAAATCGGTTACCTGTTTTCCTGCCTGCAAAACACCTTCGCTGATGCCAATTTCCAGGCGTGTATCGCTAACGGCGATCAGGTAAACGGAAATGTCTTCGGGGTATTCCGCACCCAGTATTTTTTTGGCGTAGGAAAGCGCCTGATCCCATTTGAGGCTGTGCAAAAACACCATCGGATCGTCCTGGATCGAGGCTTCCACTTCACTTGCCGGAAGCCGGTACAAGGTGCCATCGGGTTCGCCGGTGTTCATCACGGCATCCACGAAAATGATGCGCTCATGGCCTTTGAGTTGAAACAGCACCTCGAACGCGGACGTGCCCATATCGATCAGACTGATATGGTCGGGGGTATCGCCGAGCCGTTTTTTCAGTTCATCGATCACCGTGCAGCCGATGCCGTCGTCGCTGCGCACAGGATTGCCGAAACCGAGAATGGCTGTTTGCTTCATTTATTCTTTCGTTTTGAATGTGTTTTAGTGTTTTGGGGGCCTCAGCCCCCGGCCCCCTCTCCAACGGGAGAGGGGGAGGGGGCCGCTCTTGGCTTTTGTAATAATTGCAGGCTGTTAAGTTCGGTATTTGTTATCAAAAACGGGTGCAATAATAACTACAAATGACTATCCGCATGTTGTACCCCACAGTTGGGCTGGCGCCAGTACAACAACTGCCAAGCACTGTTCAGGCGGTGGTATGGGCTTTAGCCCGTCGGGACAGCGCCATTCATGGCGCTCTGCACAAAAATTATGAATAATGCGCCTTAAAAGGCGCTATCCCGACGGGCTAAAGCCCATACCACCGCCTGAACAGCGCTTGGCATATCTCGTAACTTAGGCCACTATCAAGGTCTTACCCACAGTAAAAGTCGACAGGATTCAATATGGAGATTGTCATTTAACCACAAATGCCAAGAGCGAAGCACCTCCCCCTCTCCCGTTGGAGAGGGGGCCGGGGGGGAGGCCCCCAAAACACCCCAACCTCACAACTTAAACTTCGCCAGTTCCTTGCCCGTTTTAGCGTCGTGCGCATGCACGGTACACACCAGGCAGGAGTCGAACGAGCGGGCCACCATGCCTACTTCCACCGGATCGTGTGGGTCTTCGATTTCGATGCCGGTGAGGGCCGATTCAATCGGGCCGCTCTTGCCTTGTTCGTCGTTCGGGCCCACGTTCCAGGTGGTGGGCGCCATTACCTGGTAGTTCTTGATGACACCGTTTTTGATTTCGATCCAGTGCGCCAGCGAGCCGCGTGCGGCTTCCGTAGCGCCGAAACCGATACCATCTTTTTCTTCCGGTTTGATGTAGAACGGGCCATCAAGGTCGATTTCCGACAGCCACTGGTTCAGAAATTCGTACAAGCGTGGAGCCTCGTGTACACGCGCCAGCGAGCGTACGAAGACGCTGGGGCCCATTTTGGCCATAACGTCAGCGAACAGCGGGTCTTTGATCTGGTGATCCAGGTTGGCCGGGTTGGCGTTCATCAGAACGCGGGCCAGCGGGCCTGCTTCTGCTGCGAAACCGTCGTAACGTGGTGCTTTGGCCCAACTGTATTTGCCACCGAAGTCCGTTTCAGCCAGCGTATGCGAAGGCATGGGCGTGGGGAACGGCTCTTTCCAGGGGTGTTCGGCAGGCACATCGGCGTACCAGGAGTGTTTGACGTGTTCGCGGATTTTGAGGTGGTCGAATTCATGCCAGTTTTTACCATCAAAAAAGCCGGACGAACTGATGAGGGCCTTGTTGCGGCCTTCCACCGTCGGATGGTTGTACAGGTCTTTATGCAGGTAGGTGCCGTAAGCGAGGAATTTGCCTACGCCCTGACCGAATTTATCAAGTCCGAATTCGAGGCTGGCGCGGATAAACAGACCCAGGTCGCTGTTGCGCTGGCTTTCGTTTTCTTCCACCCAGGCCATGAGGTCGTCCCAGGTTTTGATTTGCAGGTAGCGCTCGATGGAGCATCCCAGCCAGACAGGCTCCAACCAGTCGTTGCGGAAGTGGTTCATGATGGCGTGTGCCCGCGTGATGTCTTTCAGCGTAGGCGCGCACATCACACCGCCAGGTACCATGTAGGAAGAGTGCGGCCATTGTCCGCCAAACAGCGAATACACTTCCACCGTGCGGCCGGAAGCCGTTACCCCTTTCTGGAAAGAAGTGCCCACGTAAGCGGCAAAACGTTTGACTACTTCGGCATACAAGGGTTTGTTGGCAAATTTTTTATTGGCCAGGTCGGTAGCAAAAATGGCGTAGAACCAGCGTGGAATCGACTGAATTGTTTCCGTCGCCTGACCGATGGCGCGCAGCAGCAGGGCATTTGGCGGCAAAGTGGTTTTCCAGGCCGTATCGAGCGCGGAAGAAGCGCAGTAGAGGTGCGAACCGCCACAGATACCACAGATACGCGGCGTCACGATCAGTCCCGACTGCGGGTCTTTGCCCTCCATAATTTTTTCAAAACCGCGGAACATGGCCGCTTGAGTATGTGCCCGCGTGACCACGCCGTTTTCCATGTAAACCTTTACGTCGAGGTCGCCTTCGACACGGCCCACCGGAGATATATTGAGTTCTTTTATTGTTGACATGATGGTTAGATATTTTAAAGATCAAATCGGTGCGAGGATGGCCTCCGCCCCAAAATTCCGGTTGACTATTTGGAGGTTTCGAAGTGCTCCTGGTCTACGCCCAAAACGCGTTCGATTTTGCCCATGGCTTTTTCCACGCCAGCGCGGGTGTAATAACCCAGTTTGGATACGCCTGTAGGCACATCTTGCGGCAGGAAGCCCAGGTATTTCAGCGTTTTGAATACACTTCCTTTTACCAGATCGTGGTGCGGGAAGCCGGGTTCGGTGCATCCGAGACAGGGGTGATTGGAGCGCGTTTTACTGGAATGGCGGTTCCACAGGATGCGGTTGCAACTGGCACGCGTCATAGGTCCGCGACAACCAACTTCATAGAACAGACATCCGCCGCGTTTGCCAAAGCCACCGTCTACTTTCTGTGCAAAACTAATGGCGTTGGTGCAGCCCGTTTGTACAAAGTCAGTAAAGAATGTTTTAGGGCGATGAAATTCATCCACCAGCACATCTTTGATGCGACCGGTAGCAATGGCAACCAGAATTTGCGTTACCCAGTCGGGGTGCGCCGGGCAGCCGGGAATATTGATACAAGGCAGGCCACCTTTCGATACATAGCCTGCACCCAGGAAACCGCCTTTTTTCTCTTTATGGAATTGTACGCCGGTACTTTCGCTCGGATTGGGTGGTACGGCCGGAATGCCACCCCAGGTGGCACAATCGCCGATGGCAACCACGAATCCAGCTACTTTGGACAGGTCGCGTACCCAGTCCTGCATTGGGCGGTCGGCAAAGTAGTTCATGGTGCCGGTTCCATTTGGCCCCTGCACGATACTGCCCTCAAAGACCAGGATATCCATCTGGACTTTTCCGGCAATGATGTCGCGAAGCAGGTCGCCCACCTGATCGCCTATTTCCAGACCAATCGAAGGGTGCCAGAGGATGTTAATTCCGAAGTCGGTGATCAGTTCCACGACGGTTGGTTCTTCGGCATTCAAAAAGGACATGGTGTTGCCGCTGCACGCTCCTCCCTGTAACCAGAGTACATTTGCCATGAGCAATAAAGTTTTGGTGAGCCAAATAATTTTGAAATCTTGTCTTGTGGTAAAAAGAACTGAACAAAGATAGTTGTAGGTCAGTATTTAGAAAACTTTTTCTAAAAAATTTAGAAAATTTTTTCTAATCAAGATTTCGTCTAAGATAGACTGTTGGCCTTTATTGTATTTAAGGTAGCAAGAAGAGGAATGAATGAATCGGATAGGGGAGATTCGTTGCGGATTCCCTTACCATGCACAAAAATGATTTGTACACTCTACGCATAGTGTCCTTTGTGAAACCTTGGTGTACTTCGTGGTTAAAAAAAATTTACCACAAAGGCCACCAAGGTTTCACAAAGGACACTATGCGTAGAGTGTGCCCGCTTCTTATTATTCGATTCATCCAGTTTATCCATCCTGATACCAACTTACGGGGTTTCAGAAGAACTATCCAGCGTTCCGAGTGCTTTTTCGGCAGAAACAGGTGCGTTTTGGGCGCCTGAGTAGGCATAGTATCCCAATTGAGAACTACCGGTCGGCACGTCTAGTGGCGCAAATCCGAGGTATTTCATGGTTTTAAAAACGCTCCCTTTTTCCAGGTCATGGTGTGGGAAGCCGGGCTCGGTGCAGCCCAGGCAAGGATGATTGGCGCGTGTTTTACTGGAGTGCCGGTTCCAGAGAATGCGATTGCAGGTAGCGCGCGACAAGGGGCCCCGACATCCGACCTCGTAGAACAGGCAGCCGCCCCGTTTGCCAAAACCGCCTTCCACCCGTGTGGCAAAACTCATGGTGTTGGGGCAGCCCGTTTGCACAAAATCGGTAAAGAACGTTTTGGGGCGATTGAGTTCGTCGAGTACAATGTCCTTTACGCGACCCGTAGCCAGGGCAACAAGTATCTGCGTCATCCAGTCAGGGTGGGCCGGGCAGCCGGGAATATTGATGACCGGAACACCTGCTTTCGACCTGAATTCGGCGCTCAGAAAACCGCCGTATTGATCCTTGTGGAATTGAAGGCCCGTGCTTTCGGTCGGGTTGGGTGGTACTGCCGGTATGCCGCCCCAGGCAGCGCAGTCGCCCACCGCTACCACATATTTTGCGATGGGGGCAATATCGTTGATCCAGTCGATCATGGGCCGGTCGGCAAAATAATTCATGGCGCCGCTGCCCGAAGGGCCTTGTATAACTGAACCTTCAAATACAAAAATGTCCACCTCCATTTTACCCTTCAAAATGTCGCGAAGCAGGTTGGATACCTGTTTGCCGATCTCGAGCGCAAGGGTAGGGTGGTACAATATATTTATACCAAAGTCGGTAATCAATTCAACCACATTGGGCTCTTCGGCGCCCAGAAAAGACATGGTATTGCCGCTACAAGCGCCTCCTTTTAGCCACAATATGTTTGTCATACTCGATGGATTGTGAATTGTTAACCGGTCCGGGGGTATGGTGGGTCAGGAAAGCATGATAGGTTGCACTTCCAGCAGGAATTCATCTCTCCCTTTCGACGTCAGGTAGGGCTTTATATGTGCCCAGGTGGCTTGTTTGAAAGCCGCTTCATCGGAAGGCTGTTCTTTCAGCATTTGCCGTGGTACCCAGAATACAATAGTCGACCACAGGTTATCTGTAAGCGTATCATATATGCCGGGTGCAGGTTCGGGGCAGATAATGCCACTATTCACATAGTAATCGAGGCGTTTTCTTATTTGCAGCAACATCTTTCCGATACAATTCCGCCAGCGCTCCATGATTTGAGGATAGGATCGATCTATTTCAAACAAGTCGATGAGATAAAACCTGTACTTGGTAAAAAAGCGCAGGTATTGCTCCATTTGAATGCCAAAATCCGTCAGTTTGGGACTGATCAAATAGGCAGACAGAATTTGCTGAAAGTCGTCGAACAGGTTTTCATACACCGCTTGTACGATCGCTTCCTTGTTTTTGAAATGGTAGGCGAGGTTTCCTACGCTGATACCTGTCTCGTCGGCAATTTGCTGCAATCGTACATTGGCTACATCATTCCAGTTAAAAAGTCGAATCGATGCTTCCAGTATCTTTTGTTTGGTGGTCAGGCTATTCATTTTGTTGGTAGCAAGAGATGCTCAATTAAGAGACAAATGAAGGTCGTTGATGTCCAGTGAAAGGGTGCCGCGCTGGTCTTTGGCTGCAAGGCGCCGCATATAAAATGCCATAGAGGTAGCCTTTTTTCGGCAGGAATGGCTGGTAATGCGGCGGCTCAGGAATTTCAAAGGCGTTTTGTAGTGCGCAAACAAGAGGTTGATTTCCCACACGCCCCGGCGGTGTTGCAAGGATTCAATTACCGCTGTATCGCTCAACCAGAAGTCATTGCGGTAAAAGTTCATATCTACATCCAGCCCCAGTTTTTCTGTAAAAAACAGGTTGCTCAGGTTGTCCAGCATTTTGGCATACAACTCGGGCGGCATGGAGAACATGGGTTTCATAATGCGGGAGTTGAAACGATGTTTATGAAAAATCGAATCTGCTTTTCACAGCGCCTCAAATTTAGGTGTTATTTTCTAAAAAATAAACCAACTGTTCAAATTCTCTCATTCCTGTATCGGTAAACATGGGTTGAAACAGCGCCCACAAGGTGTTTCTGAAAGAAGAATAGTCGCTGGTATCAGCCTGTAAAACGCACTGGCGGTACAGCCATGAATCGGAGATAAGCCAGAAATGCTGCGCCAACTGCAGGTATTGTCCCGGTGCTTTTTCCGGCAAAAAAGCACCCCTGGAATGATTGAACTGTATGGCAAAATCCATCTGCAGCACCTGCCATTCCATGTGCTGGCGATGCGCGCTTTGTATGGCCGGGTAGGCACGGATTACCTCCAGCGTGTCGGTATAAAAAAAACGATAAGCCTGCTGCAGTTCGAAAATATGCTGCATCAGGCGTTCCATATCTTCAAAAAGGGGCACAATCCTGAATTCTGTGAGCAAATCGCGTTGTTTCTGCGCCAGTTGTTCCCAGATGGCCTCTACAATAGCGTCCTTGTTCCGATAGTGATAGGTCATATTCCCGACGCTGACAAATGCCTGATCGGCAATGTGTTGCAGCCTGACATTGGCAATACCTTCGCGGTTGAAACATTGCACAGCCGCGTCCACGATTTTTTTTCTGGTAACAGAAGATGCCATAAGAGGTGAGGCAGGCTTGATTGGAAGCCCCTGCAAATTAATAGAATAGTAGTGCTTGTATGTTACAATTGTTGTGATTTGTATATGTCCGCACATTTTCTTGCCGGTCAAGTCGGTAATTTTGTGCGCCTCCATAACTTCTTCACTTCATCAACATCAAAAACAAAGCCTGCATGCGCTCTTTTCTACTCCTTTTTTGCTGCTGATTTCGGGAACCATCTTTGCCCAGGATCCTGCCAAATACCAGTTCGCACCTTGTGGCACCTTGCCCACCGTGGCTCCTATGCTGCAAACTTATCAGGAACACCCCGAAAGATTCGTAACAGAACGCTCGACGGATACCCTGAAAGTAGCCCTGCAATTGCACCTGGTTGCCAAAAACAATGGAATCGGCCGCATCGGCACAGACAGGCTGCTCGATGCTTTTTGCCAGTTGAATCAGGATTATGCGCCATCTTCCATCCGGTTTTACAGCAAGCATGACTGGCACCTGATCGATAGCACGGTATGGTATCAGCACGACACGATTCCTGCGGGTATCGACATGATGCTTTCCAACAACGTAGACGATGCGCTCAATATCTATTTCGTGTCGAGCTCGGCCGGCAACTGCGGCTACAACCTGCCCTACGGCGGCGTGGCTATGAACAATTCTTGCGCAGGACCAAGTGATCATACCTGGGCGCATGAAATCGGGCACGCCCTGTCATTGCCGCACCCTTTTCTGGGCTGGGAAGGAAAAACGTACAGCCCCTCGAACCCAACTCCCGACACATTGACGTACAATTACACTCATTTTCACGATACCCTGGATTTGGTGCCCGCGCCGCTGGACACCACGGTGTCGGAACGCCTCAATGGTAGCAATTGCGCAGTTGCTGCCGACCGTATTTGCGATACGCAGGCGGATTATCTCAGTTATCGCTGGGAATGCAACAGCGAAAATCAGAGTATTGCCGTACAAACTGATCTCAATGGGGAAACATTCCGTTCCGACGGCACCCTGATCATGTCGTATGCCGCAGATGGATGCCAGAGTCGTTTCTCCAACGATCAGATTTCCATTATGCGCGCCACACTGGAAACGGAAAAACAGGCATGGCTGACTACCGACCCGCCGGGCCCCGATCTGAGCCAGCCCGTTACACTACTGTTCCCGATTAATCAACAGCAAACCCCGCCAATTGGCGCTCAGGTGCAGTGGACTTCCGTTCCAGGCGCTACACACTACCTCATTCAAGTGTCTGTATTACAATCATATATATTAAAAGCAGTGGATATGGTGGTTACTGATACCACGTTAATTCTATCTGATTTGCAGCCCGATAAAAAGTACTACTGGCGGGTTCGCCCGTTCAACAACTGGTCGTTCTGCGCGCCGTTTACTGCTTCGGGCGTTTTCAATACCACCAGCCTTGTGGCGACCGAAGAACCTGAAAATGAAGGATGGAGTTGCTACCCGACAATCCTGAATGAAGGGCAGTTTTTGTCGCTCGAACTCCCTGCCAAATGGGTAGGTCACCCGGTGCAATATGCCTTGTACGATGTGGCCGGACGTATGTTGTGGCAGCAATCCACGCAGGCTACCTATTATCAGACGGTGTTGCAACCTCGGGTAGAACGTTTGCCGGCGGGTATCTATCGCCTGCAGGCCACCGGCGCTACGGGCATGAAGTGGCAAACGCTGGTGGTGGAGTAAAAAGATTTATGATATCCGATTACATGATGTATGATGTACGATTGGATTGAAGATTGGGGATTTTTGATTGATGAAGATGCCCTCCATCTAAAATCGTCCTTCCAAAATCCAATCATACATCGTACATCATGTAATCGAATATCATACATCTATTCAATTATCGTCGTGTCCCGGTCATACACCAAACACGTAAAAATACCCAGCGGATTGGCACTGCCGCTCACGTTGCTCTTGATCCGCGAAGGTTGTGCGAAAGGGTTGGCGCTGCCGGCAATAGCCAACTGGTAACTTTCCACATAATCGGAGTAATCCTTCGTCATATGAAAAACGGTGTTGAACACGGTGTCCCCGTGCGTCAGCTCGTAACCTGTACCAAAAGCGATGAGCGCATTGGTGGAGATGCGGTCGTTGACCAGGAAATCCTGCTCCGGGAAACTGTCCAGCGAACCATAGTGCAGCATCCGGCGGTAATAATTGGGCTGGCTGAGGTCGTCGGTGATATAAGCCAGCACTCGAGCCAGCGTGTCGCGCTGCGGGTTCCAACTGACCACTACGCTGTCGAGCGGCACAAAGGGAAGCATAGTCGTCTGGCCTGTGATCGTGCTTCCATTTTCGAGCACAATATTCAGGGTATAATTGGCGCCGACGGTAGCGGGCACAATTTTCGTACCCACATAATTGAAAATTTTCAACGGACTACTTTCAAATGCCAGTTGATTGGCCAGGGTATCGGTTTGTCCATTGTAGGAAATGGTTACCAGCGCGCCCTGCAAAAGGGTTTTGTTGAGAAAACTGGAATCCAGCCCAAAGGGATCGAAAAAACTGTAACTCTGTGTCAGCAAAAGGCGGAACGGTTTGCCAGGTTCGAGGTAGCATTCCACCACTGGCTGCCGGTCGTATTCGGGCAGGTTGATGTCCACGTCTTTGGTGAGGTTGCATGCGGCCAGAAATGCGAGGCCGAGGATAGGCAGTATATTTTTCATGTTGTTAGCGAGCGTTGAGTGTTCGGCAGCGGATTTACTGCTTCAGCAAGTTTTTGGTGTGGTTATTAAAATTTGAAGTTCCAGGTAAGCGAGGGCAGGACCGGGAACAGTGATACCTGTTTGGCCTGTAGTGCCACCGGCACATCGCCCAGCGGGGTTGTTTCAAAATCCGGTTCGATGTAAATGAAATACGGATTGCGGCGATCGGTGGCGTTGTACACGCTCAGGGTGAGGTCGTTTTCCAGGTGTCTGGTTTTGAATTTCCACACCACACCGAGGTCGGCGCGCATATACGCCGGGTAGCGGAACGAGTTGCGTTCGCCGTACACAGGCACTACCGTCTGAAACTGCTCGCCCGGTACCCCTGCAATGGAGTAACGTCCGATGGGCAACCACGACACATAACCGGAGGTGTACACCCAGGTAGCCGTGATTTGCCAGCGGCGGTTGATTTGCCACAAGGCTACCACGCTCAGGTTGTGGCGCGTATCAAAACGCGGCGAGAAATAGCCACCGTTGTTGATTTCCGGAAAATCGCCGCGCCGCGCCCAGGCCAGCGTGTAGCCGATCCAGCCGGTGAGTCTTCCTTCCTTTTTTTCAATTTCCAGTTCCAGCGGACTAAATGCGTAGCCGCGGCCGATGCTGAGTTCCTTTTCCAGTTCGTTGTTGCCAAAAATCTCGGCGCCGTCAATAAAGTCTACCTGGTTTTGTAGCCATTTGTACCAGGCTTCCCAGGTAATCAGAATATTATCGTTGAACAAGTAAGAGGCACCCACGGCTGCCTGATCGCTGATTTCCGGCTTCACATTTTTGGTGCTGGGATACCAGATGTCGGTGGGCAAGGAGAGGCCGCTGCTGGCCAGCAGGTGCACGTACTGGTTCATGCGCGCGTACGAAGCCTTGAAAGACAGTTTGTTATTGACCGAAAAATTGGCCGCCGCACGCGGTTCTATGTTGGCGTAAAACGCAGGATTGTTTTGCCAGGCAGAGAAGCGCGCGCCATAACTGAATTTCAGGCGCTCGGTAACGGCCCATTCGTCGTTGGCATACAAGCCGTATTCCATGCCATTGAAATCCTGACCGGCCTCAAAGTTGATTTGCCCGTCGTCGCTACCTGCTTTTAGTCGGCCTACAGCAAAGTCGTGGTACGTGGCGTTGGCGCCAAAACGCACGGTATGTTTGTTGGTCGGCTGGTAGTAAAAGTCGACTTTGGTATTGGCGTCTTTCACATTGGAACCGAGTTTGAAAGAAAATCCCTGAAGGATATTTTCGATGCGGTAGCGGTAGTCGGAGAATGTGAACGTGGTATTGGCAAACAGTTTGGGATTAAACGTGTGGTTCCAGCGGGCTGTGCCGGTCGTATTGCCCCAGTCGAATCGAAAATCGAAGGTTTCATTTTGAAACGCAAATACGTCGCGGCCGAAATAGCCGCTCAGATACAGGCGGTCTTTCTCGCTCAAGGTGAAATTTACCTTTGTATTCAGGTCGTAGAAATAGTAATCCGGAATCGGGTTGTAGTCTTCCTTGCCCTCATTGGCGCGGTTGATACCCCGCGTGATCAGGTCGGCATAAGTGCGTCGTCCGCTCACGATAAACGAAGACTTGTCTTTCTGAATCGGGCCTTCCAGCGTCAGTCGGCTGGAAATGAGGCCGATGCCACCGGCGCCGCTGAATTCCTGGTTGTTGCCTTCTTTCATACGTACGTCGATGACCGAAGACAGGCGGCCGCCGTATTGCGCGGGGAATCCGCCTTTGTACACTTTCAGGTCTTTGACGGCGTCGGAATTGAAGGTGCTGAAAAAGCCGAACAGGTGGTTGGCGTTGTACACCACCGCCTCGTCGAGCACGATCAGGTTCTGGTCGCCGCCGCCACCGCGCACAAACAGGCCGGTGGTACCTTCCGAACCGGCTGTGATGCCGGGTTTTAACTGGAGAATTTTGATCACGTCCGTTTCACCGAACAGTGCTGGCAGGGCCTTTATTTCTTTGGTGCCGATGGTGGCTACCGACATTTCGGTGCTTCGTCGCTTTTCATCGAGGGCATTGGCCTTGATGACCACTTCCGTGAGCACCGAACCAACCGGCGTCAGCGAGATGTCGAGTTTCAGGTTGGAAACGGGTTTGATTCGTTTCAATTGGGTTTCGTAGCCGATGTAACTGAAACGCAGGGTGACGGAATCCTGCCCGGCGGGCATAGAAAAGGAGTAAAAACCGTATTCATTGCTGACATTTCCTTTGCTCAGGCCTACGGCTTCTACCGTGGCGCCGATGAGGGTTTCACCGTTCATGGCGTCTTTCAACACCCCGTTCACGGTGATGACATTTTGGGCATAAAGAGGCGCACAGGCCAGCCATGTCAAAAGAAGGAGATAGTTTTTCATGTGCAAGTGTTTAGGCGAGGGTGTAATGGGTGAAATAACAGGTTGAAAAAAATATTGTTCCGCGTAGACGCCCGCAAAACACAACTCGTAGAATATCATTCGACAAATGGCTGGAACGGCTCGATTTACAACAGGAAAATTAAGACCGTCAATTTCCGCGCCCTCTATTTTATTCTGAAAAACCAAGAACGAATGCCTTAAAACCAAATTTTAATGCCCGGGAGTTTTTCAATGAATGGAAGGGGTTTATCAACGAATGGGGGTGATACGAAAAAGGCCGTTCGGCTTCGCCTCACGACAAAGGGGAACTTAGATTTAGCGGATCGGGCAGATTAAATAGATTTTTGTGGCCTGTCGGCCACATTTTGATATTATTTGCACACTACAAGTAACATCAAATAAGGCCGCAAGGCCATAAAAATCTATTTAATCTGCCCGATCCGCTAAATCTAAGTTCCCCTTATGCCGTGAGGCGAAGCCGAACGGCCTTTATCCAATTGAAGCCGAACGGCCTCTATCTTACTCCACCACCAACTTCCTCATCACCACCCCGTTCTCTGCCTGCACTTTCACCATATACATACCGGCTGCCAGCCCCGAAATGTCCATCGGCAGCGCATTGGCCGGGGTGTTGTCGAAGCGGTCGCTGCGCACCAGTCTGCCATCCACACTGTACAGGCCTACCTGTACAAAACGGCCGTTGGGTGCACCGCTCAGGCGCAGGAATGTTTTGCCGGTAGCCGGATTGGGCGCCAGTGACACGTCGAACGGAGCAGAACCCGGCGTATTCGTGCCGGTGAAGCCAATTGCCTGGCTGAATTCCGTTACACAGCCGCCGGTGCTCACCGTGAGGGTAACCGTGTAAACACCCGGCGTGGCATAGGTATGCGTCGGGTTGGGCAGTGTAGAAGTCGTGTTGTCGCCAAAATTCCACAGGTAGTTTGTCGGATTGCCCGTAGAGGTGTTGGTGAAAGTAACGGTCAGGCCGTTCTGTGTTGTAGTAAATCCTGCTACCGGCCCCGGTGTCACCTCTACCGTTACAGCACTTTCGTCGCTGCGGCAGGGCGTTTCCTGCACTTCCCAGTCGTAGAAATAGTAGTAGAAACCGGCCTGTCCTGCGTTGGAATTGGTAATCGTTACCAGCCCAGGAATCGTGAACGGATACTGCACACCGGCGTTGTCGCGGTACAGATTGGTATTCGGGCCGGCTGCCAGCGAGTAGTCGCCAGCACTCGGTACATCCATATTCAGATCGATGCGGCTTTCACCGTTTGGAATGTCGATGATTTTGGTAATCAGTGCGTTACCAGAATCGTCGAGCAGGCGCACCTCGCGCGGGCCTGCGCCTTGTGCGCGCACGAGTGCCGATTTGAGGGTGAATGCTTTTTCGGCAGTGAACAAAATTTCAGCCAGGAAAGCCGTGTTGTGGTTGCTGCCTGTGCCGGGGCCTGCCGGGCCCACATGTTGTACAGGCACGTTTTCTGCTTCCGATACAGAATAGGTTGTGGTGGCAAGCAGCGGTGGCGTTACGAAAGGGGTACCAGTGTACACCAGATTCCCATCGCTGTCGCGCCATTCGGCTACAGTACCCTGGCCACTGAGGCCGGCTGTCAGAGAAGCGCTTTGTCCGGAGCAAACCGTATTGACGGGTGAAACCGAGGGCGCAGGAATAACATTCACAGAAATCAAATCGGTAAATGTGGTGGAATCGACCCCGATGTTGTTGGTAACTGTCAGTTTCACTGTGTAAACGCCTGCTTCTGCGTATTCATGCACCGGATTGGTTTCGCTAGAAGTTGTTCCATCACCAAAATCCCAGAGCCATTGTTGGGCAATGTTTTGCGATTCGTCGGTAAACTGGAACGTAGCCAGCCCTACACAGGCAGTGGTACGGTCTACACTGAAATCGGCTACCGGAGCAAATTCGGCAATCAGACATGCTGGCGGCAAATCAAATGCGCCTGTACCATCGGAATAATCGTTGGAACTACCCTGGTCGGCCGAAAAACCGAGCCCTCGGCGGGCAAAGGCAGCCCAGATCAGGCATTTGTTGGCGCCATTGTACAGGAGTTCGTCGGCAGCCAGAATGGCATCGCGGCCATCTACAAAACCGGGGCTACATGCTTGCAGACTCATGCCGATGGTCACCAACTTCAGCGCGATGTTATTGCCCCCAGTCCCATTAAACATATCTGCGTCATAACCGTATTGATCAATCAGATCCCAGGTCATATCCCACAGCATTGCTGTCCAGAGTTCACCTGTGTTGTGTACTTCGCCGCCTGTGGCAGGCAAATCGTCATAAGTATAAGTACAAACACTCATGTCGGTCGTGTAAATCTGGTTGCGGATGCCCCCACCATTAGGCGACTCTCCGAGCGCATAGGTACCCATCGGACGCAGGGTAAAGCGGTCGTCTCCATCGCGAATGGTGGTGACGAGTGCATACCAATCGCTCCAGCCTTCCCCCATTTGTTCTTCGTTGTTCAGGCAGTCCGAATTATCGGGGCCACCCGTCAGGCGAGTGGAAATGCCGTGGGCGTATTCATGGGCAATAATGCCATTGTCTACATCGCTGTCGTGGTCGGCATCGCCTTGTGGTGGCTGGATAGTTATCGTGACCGGCCCGTTTTCGAGGGCTGCTAAAATCAGGTTGCCTGTTTCCTGCGATACCATGGCAGAAGGGATGAAGATGCTCGGGTCATTGCCACCCATGGAAAATGGCGCTCCTGCTACATTATTGATAACAATGGCTCCGATGGCGCCCTCATTTTGAGCAGCCAGTACTTTGGTCACGAAATTGCAGTTGCCACGCTCCAGAATGGCAATTTTCCCAAAAAGATCGATACCATTTTGAATCAAATCGCAGCCGTCGGAAGTAGGCGCCACATCGTCTTCCACCAGTACAACCTCGGAAGTAAGTGGATCAGTTACGGGTAAACCAAACCCTGAACGGGGTGCAAAATAGACACCGGCAATACCTGATGGCGAATCGATCGTGATGCTGTCGGAAGTTGCAACTGTCCACAAATACATCTGCATGCGCCCCGGAATTCCATCCGGTGGAGGGGAAAAGTTCGCATTGTTGGTTCCCGAACCATCCTGTGCATCGGCTTGAACAGCATCGCCGGCTTCTCCGCTGTGGCCATAGTTGTTTTCCTGATAATTACCGGCTTCTTCCGTAAAACCATACCGGTAACTCAGGTCGTGCATAAAGTTGTTGGCATAAAACAGGTTGGTAATGGCTGCATCTTCCCAAAGGACAGGCGATTGCTGAGGCGTGTAAGGGAAATCGAATACCAGCGCCGCACCGCCATCGGGAGAATAACCTGGCAGGTCGTCATCATCGCGGTCTTCCGATGCGTACACATTGTTTCCACGGGTGATGGTGTATTCCGCCCCTTCAACCCCGTCCGTGTCGTGCCAGCCATAAGGCGAAGCCACCACATCCGCAGGATCGGTAATGATCTGGTGTGCAATGTGATTGGGACTTTCACCCGGGAAAGGGAACACCCGGTAAGATGCCTGGGCATTCATACCAAGGGTTGCGTCCACCTGTTTGAAATATTCGTTCGCGGAAATACATCCTGCAGCCTGGATGCGACCAAATGCTTCCCTGCCAAATTCGCAATACACGGTATAATTGGATTTATCCAGCACTACGCCGGTAAGGGCATCCACTCGGATGTTCCACCAGTCGCTGTTTACCTGAATTTCCACATTCCAGGCCAGCCTAATCTGGTCGGCCATTTTCTGGTAAATAGCAGACACCCGAATCGGTTGTTTGATGCCGCCATCTGCAGTAAAAACGCGTTCTTTCACATCCGGGCGATCTGAAACGGTTTCTTTCAGGTTGGAAATGCTCAACTGGATATCCTTTGCAGCAGGCCAAATGGCGTCTTCTTCGGAAAGTACATTCATTGCTGGCCGGGCATTCGTCATACCAATGGTTCGGGGCGTAAAACGGCTGTTGAAAACGACCACTTTCCCGTCTTTCAGGACGGCGGTCGATACTGCATTGTATAACTTCAGGCCGTATATTGTTTGTTGCAGATACACCCGAGTAATCTGGTCGGTCGTGTACTGATCAGAAATGTACCAGTCGTGTGCGGCTTCTTCCGCACTCAGGCCCCATTTGTCTTTGTGATCGGAGAGATACCGGGCTACGGTGGCGGAAGCATCCTGTGCAAATAGCGAAGAAGAAATAACGCAAATGCACAGTAGCAAGGTGAGGATTTGTTTCATACAGCAAAGGCTAAGTGATAAGAAAGTTTGCGGGGCGAAATAAACAAGAGTTTGCCATTTCAATGCATCGGTGTGCGGTTATGCCCATTTTGACAAAAAGAATCCCGTTACTTTGCCTCCCTAAATTCAAACTCCCGCATGGATTACTGGAAATACAGCCTTTTGACCGACCCCGACACGGCGCAGGTGCTGCTCGCTTACCTGTCGGACGCACCTTTTGATACGTTTGAAGAAACGGAAATCGGCCTCGATGCCTACCTGCCTGCAAAGGCCTCCAAGGCCGAGGCAGATCATTTGCTCGAAGAATTGTCGCAACAGTTTCCCTTTACCATAGAACTGACTTTTTTGCCTGCTCAAAACTGGAATGAAATCTGGGAAAGCAATTTCAAACCGGTGGTCGTGGGCAATTTTTGCGCTGTCCGGGCCGATTTTCACCCGCCGCAACCCGACGTAAAGTGGGAACTGGTCATCAATCCCAAAATGGCCTTCGGAACGGGCCACCACGAAACCACCTGGCAGTGCATTGCTGCCATGGAACACCTGCCGCTGGCCGGCGCCCATGTGCTGGATTATGGCTGCGGCACAGGTATTCTGGCCATTCTGGCCTCTAAACTGGGCGCTGCCGATGTGGAAGCCGTCGATATCGAGGAGGAATCCTGGCGCAATACAGTCGAAAATTCGGCTGTCAATGATGTACACAATGTGACCGCCCGTTGCGGCACCCTGAACGATGTACAGGGCCACGATTTCGACGGCATCCTGGCCAATATCAATCGAAATGTCATACTGGACTCCTTGCCCCGCCTTGCCCAACTGACGCGCCCCGGCGGCTGGCTGCTGGTGTCGGGTATCCTCGCGGAAGACGAAACCATCGTGGTAGAAACCGCCCGACAGGCAGGTTTTGAGAAAAAAAAGCAGACGCAAAGGGGGAATTGGTTGTGTGTGGAGTTTTTTAGAGGGTGAGAGAGTGAGAGATGTGAGAGGGTGAGAGTCCGTAGAGTGTACCGCTTCGCTCATTGGATTTATGTAGTAAAGTAGTAAAATCTACGGTCTCTCACCCCTCTCACTCTCTCACCCTCTCACTTCTCTCACCCTCTCACATCTCTCACTCTCTCACTCTCTCACATCTCTCACCCTCTCACGCTCTCACTCTCTTTCCCCATCCATACCATTTTCCCGCTTTCATCGTTTAAGTCCGGAATCCAATAATCCAGACATATTGTATTTTTTCGCCCGGCGTTCAGACGGGCTGGTTTTCAAATGTTGTAAAAATTTCGATGATCAAACAATCCTGCCTTTCCATTGCCGCCTGCCTGTTGTTTTTGGCCACGTTTTTATTACCCAATCATGCCGATGCGCAAGCGCCAGCGCGTTTTTCGGAGGCGTCCAATGAGTATGTAGACCAACTCGGCCAGTTCATGACGGCTTCCAAGCGTCCCGACCTGGAAGAATCGTATTCCGTTTTTAAAAAACTGTATAAAACAGGCGCGTTCACTGAAGATAATTTGAAGCACATCATACTGGTTTCCAATGTGTTGCGCGACCAGAAACTCACGCCATATCCTTATTTTAAAAACTATTTAAATGCCTTGTCGGCAGCACGTATCGATGCAGATACCACCTTGTTTCGGCGCTGGCACAATTTTGCCGAAGCAGTGCTGATCGATGTCGAAAAAGGTAAGGTGAAACCCATCGGGCAATTTCTCGAATTTTCGGCCGATTTCATGGAGCAACGCGCCCTGAAAATCGGTGAAGGCGGCTCGGTTACCTGGAAAATCAAAAAAGGCAGTTTCGATTTTGATTACCGTGATCGGGTGCCGGTGGTAACATTTAAGGATGTCGACCTGATCGGCGCACGTAAAGTTGACTCCACCACCGTTCGGAAAACAAGTGGAAAGTTTCTGCCCTTCGACGGGGTCTGGCAGGGCCAGGGTGGCCGCGTGTCGTGGTCGGAAGCAGGGCTCGATTCATCGATTTATGCCGAACTGACAATGTATAAGGTAGAAGCGGTAAAACCCTTGTTTCAGTGCGATTCCGCGATCATGTATTACCCTTTATATTTCAAGGAAGGCATTCCAGGCAAATTTGAAAACAACGTAGTGGTGCGTTCCCGCTCGGCATCTTCCCGGCCCGATTCTCTGCAGGATTTTCAGTTTCCACGATTCGAGTCTTTTGCCAAAGTGTTGAAAATTACCAAAATCGGCGCTGGAATCGAATATGTGGGCGGTTTCAAACTGGCCGGCAATGCGCTCTACGGGTACGGCTCGGGTAGCGAACCGGCACAGGTGCGCATTTACAACAAAAAAAGAGAACAGGTCTTCTACGGCCGCGGCCCGCTGTTCATCATCAAACGCGGCGAAAGTATCGTGGCGGAAGGCGTCGACGCCCGCCTGTATATGGATCAGGACAGTCTGTACCACCCGGCGGCAGACCTCCGCGTGGATATTCCAAAACAGGTTATCACGCTGTCGAAAGGCGACAAGGGTTCTGAACGCAACCCTTTCTTTTCCTCCTTTTACAATATGAACCTCAATACCGACCGGATCGCATGGCACCTCAACTACGATTCGCTCGAAATAGGCGCCCGCATCGGTACGGTAAAAGGCATCGAACAAAAAGTGCGTTTCGAAAGCAGCAACCACTTCAACCCCGCAGAATACCACAAAATGCAGATGATTTCGGATAAAAATCCGATTTCAACGCTGTACACCCTGTGGCGGAAAAGCAACCAGGACGCTGGTAATGGCCGCCTCGTTTCTGATAATGCATTTGCACAGGAACTAAATCCCAGGTTCGACTATTCCAGTATTCAGACCTTGCTGGCAGAGATGGTAGAGGAGGGCTACATTAACTATTATTTCGACCGACACGAGATAGAACTGCGCGACAAACTCGAACTATACGCCCTCGCCAGCCAGGGCAAGCGCGACTTCGACGCCATCAACATCGAATCGGCGAGTACGCAGGCCAATGCGCACCTCGACCTGAAAACCAAGGAAACCGAGGTGTTCGATGTGCGGAAAATCGAGATCAGCCAGCGCAAACGCGTGGCAGTGATTCCTTACAACAAGGAATTTACCCTGCTGAAAAACCGCGACATGCGCTTCAATGGCCGCCTTTTTGCTGGTTTTGCCTTGTTTGAAGGCAAAGACATGCGTTTCAACTACGAAAAATTCCAGATCGAGTTCGACTCCGTGCGTCACCTCGATTTTTACATTCCCAACGGCAACAAGGATAAAAACGGACAGCCCATGGCCGACGCCATGAACTCTACCATCGAACGCCTCTCGGGCGCCCTGCTGGTAGACGCTCCCAACAACAAATCGGGTAAAGACACCCTGCCTACATTCCCTTCGCTGCAATCGAAGAAAAACTCTTTTGTGTATTACGACCGGAAAGAAACACAGGGCGGCGTGTACACCCGCGACTCTTTCTATTTCAAACTCGACCCGTTTTCTTTCAACAGCCTCGACAGTTACACCAAGGAACAGTTGAAATTTAAGGGGGAAATGACCTCTGCCACGATTTTTCCGCCATTCAAGGAAACCATTATAGTGCGCGACGAAGACAAATCCTTCGGTTTTAAGCACAAAACCCCTGCCAAAGGTTACCCGATTTACTCCGCCAAAGGCAATTATACCGGCGAACTGGATCTGAGCAACCGCGGTTTTCTTGGAAAAGGTACCCTCGAATACCTGACGGCCGATATTGAATCGGAAGACCTGATTTTCCGACCCAAACAGACCACGGGTACAGCAAAAAAATTCTTCATGGAAGAAGACCGCACCAGCGCCGTAAAAGTGCCGCAGGCCAAAGGCACCAATGTGTCTGTAAACTGGCTGCCGTTCCGCGACTCGATGTATGTGGAAAGCAAGGACAAGGCATTCGAACTGTTCAAGGCGCCTGGATATACCCACAAAGGGGTGCTGGTGCTGACCCCCACCGGTCTGAAAGGGCGCGGGGTGTTCGAATGGTCGGAGGGTAAACTCACGTCCAAACAGATTTCATACGGACCCTTCCAGGCCAGCGCCGATACGGCCAACCTGGAAATCAAATCGCTTGACGGACAAGGTATTGCTTTCGACTCCAAAAACATCGATGGCGAACTGGATTTCGATGCCCAAACCGGCATTTTCAAGGCCAATTCCGAAGTGGCTACCACCACCTTGCCACTCGACCAGTACCGTACTTCGATGAACGAATTTACCTGGGATATGAAAGGTAAAACCATCGAATTTAAAGCCGACGAAAAGAAACCTGGCAACTTCGTTTCCATCGACCCTGACCAGGATACGCTGGCATTTCAGGGAAAAACGGCTTTGTACGATATGAAAACCAACCTGCTGAAAATCGGCGGTGTGAAGGTGGTCAAATCGGCCGATGCGTTCGTGTATCCGCCCGATACAGCCGACATTTTTATTCAGCCCGGTGGTAAAATGAAGCAGATTACCAATGCACGTATCCTCTGCGACACGATCACGAAATACCACACGATCAACCGCGCGGTAGTAGACATTCTGGGTAAAAAACTGTACAAAGCCACCGGTTACTACGAATACAATATTCCCGGCCACAATCAGGAGGTGTTTTTCAACAACATCATTGGCGAGCGCCGCGGCCCGGGCACGCAGGCTACCAAAAACGTGCTGACCACCGCCAATGGCGACCTGGCCGAAAAAGACAGTTTTTTCATGGCCACCAAGGTGCGTTTTAAAGGCCAGATCATCTTACGCGGCAACCAGCCGAATATGCGTTTTGAAGGCTTCGCCAAACTGGATGCAGAAAAACTGCCCAACAACCAGTGGTTCAGCGTGTACACCGAAGTGGATAAAAACAACCCGGTGATTCGGATCAAAAAAGCCGAAAATGAAACCGAAGATCCGCTCGTAACCGGATTTTTCCTCTCGCGCGAACTCGGCGATATGTACCCGCGCGTGCTGCTGCCTGCCTATGCGCGGGTCGACCGGCCGATCCTCAATTGCCAGGATGTGTTCACCTATGACGCCAAAAATGACCGCTTCATTTTCGGCGACTCTGCCAAAATCGTGGGCGCCAGCCCCTGGCGCGGCAGCCGCATGGTGTTCGACAACAGGGTAGGTACTCTCCAGGCAGAAGGTCCGCTCAACCTGGGTTCCGGCCTCGCGTACATGAAGGTGAAAGGCGCCGGTCGCCTCAAATCGGATTTCAATACCGTAACCGACAGCACGGGCTACAATGTAACCGGCGAGTTTATGACCGGCATGGAAATGATCATTCCGAAAGCGCTGATGGACATCATGGTCAACGACATCAAAGCCGCCAGTTTTGATGCCCAGGTGGCCATTTACAATACCAACAATGCGTTTTACCAACCGGCCGTCAGCGAGTTTGTCAGCAGCGACAACGACATGACGGAAGTGATGGCCAACCTGCAAAGCAATTTCATCAACCTGCCCAAAAAAGACAACAACTTCGCATTCATGCTGGGCCGCCACCCGGTGATCTGGAATGCAGAATATCAATCGTTTCTGAGCCTGGAAGATAAAATCCCGGTGGTGGCTATCAACGGCGAACCTTTCAACAAGGTGCTGACTACCTTTGTGGAATACAAAATGCCGGGCAACCAGGACGACCGTTTTTACCTGTACATAAAACCTTCCGCCGATCTGTGGTATTTCTTTGGTTATCAATCCGGTACACTGAATGTAGTGTCCAGCAGCACCAAATTCAATGACGCCCTCCTGGCCCTGAAAAGCAAGGATACGCAGATCAAAATGCCCGACGGAGAAACCTATGAAATCGTAGCCGCCAACCCTTCATTGGCAGATGCATTTGTGAATCGGGTGAGAGCGGGGAGGAAAAAAGAATGAAAGTGAGTTATGAGTTTTTAAGTTATGAGTTATGAGTTATACGCACGTTGCTATCGGCTACTGTAAAAATGAAGCCAATAGCAATGTGAGTATAACTCATAACTCATAACTTAAAAACTCATAACTTCAAAAAGCCTCATCGTCTGTACCGCTTCCCTCACATCATGTACCCGCAGGATGCATGCGCCTTGCTGCAATGCCACCATATTCAGGGCTGTTGTGCCATTCAGGGCCTGATCGGGTGAGATACCGAGAAACTTGTAGGTCATTGATTTTCTGGATAGTCCGGCCAGTACTGGCAATCCGGTTGCTTTTCCAAAAACGTGCAGGTTTTTGAGAAGGGTATAATTGTGCGCGATAGTTTTCCCAAAACCAAAACCCGGGTCGAGAATAATGTCTTGGATCCCCAGGCTGCGAAGTTTCTGAACTTCTGCTATCAAAAAGTCGAGTACTTCCGTTACCACATTTTCATAAACAGGGTTCTTTTGCATATCGGCGGGGGTACCTTTCATGTGCATCAGAATGTAGGGCACATCGAGCGCCGCCACTGTGTCGTACATCGACGGGTCGAGCCGGCCGGCTGAAATGTCGTTGACAATGGCGGCGCCTGTTTCCACCGCTGCGCGGGCTACGGAAGCGCGCCAGGTATCGACGGAAATCAGGGCCTCGGGGAATCGCTTCAGGATGTCTTCAATGACAACTGTCACCTTATTTCGCTCCTCCTCTTCTGGCACTTCCACGGCTCCCGGGCGGGAAGATGCACCGCCTACATCGAGGATATCGGCGCCTTCTTCTAACATTTTTGCCGCCTGCTGTATCCATGCGTCACTTTTGGTGTACCTACCGCCATCATAAAAGGAGTCGGACGTAATATTCAGGATCCCCATGATTTTGGGGCTCGACAAATCGAGCAAACGACCTTTACAGGAAAGAGTAGGCATGAGAGAGAGGTGAGAAGCGAGAGGTGAGAGGTGAGAGATTTACGCGTAAAGGTAAATACAAATCTGTCGTGCTGCGGCATTCATCATTCATCGCTCATCATTCATCATTATCAACTACATTTACTGCCGAAAACGACCTTTTACATGAACCATCTTGCTTTACCTTCTTTTTCTGCTGAAGGCCATTTACAGGCTGTGATTGAAATACCAGCCGGCACCAATACCAAATACGAATACAACAAGCAACTGCTTCAGTTTCAACCCGATATACGAAACGGCCAACCGCGCCGGGTTGATTTTATGTCTTATCCGGTGAATTACGGATTTATTCCTTCTACCAAAATGGACAAGGAACGCGGCGGCGATGGCGACCCACTGGATGTGCTGGTGCTGGCCGAACATATTCCTACGGGAAGTGTGGTGCCTGTGGTACCCATCGGTTTGCTGTTGCTGAAAGACCTGGGCGAACTTGACAACAAAGTGTTGGCCATACCGGTCGATGCCTCCAAAAGAATCATAAAAGCCACAGATTGGGTTGGCTTTCAACGAGATTACAGCGCGATTCGCCATATTTTTGAAATGTTTTTCACCTATTACGACGGTCTGGGTACCATGACCATCATGGGCTGGTCCGACGAAACGGCCGCACTCGAAGAGGTTAAAAAATGGCAAACAGCCTCCTGAAAACAACCATTTCCATTCTCCTGCGTTTTCTTTGCCGCATCGAATAAGACCCATGCCCATGTGCGCAACTGTTTCAACATCCTCTCGTGCGGCTGTGGCCGCTCCTTCTTCCCTGCGGTATAGTTATTTCCGCTCCATCGATGCTGCCGGTCGCGATTGGGATCTGGCTGCACCTGCCCACGATATTTTTCTGCAACGTCCGTATCTGAGCATCCTTGAAAGCAACCCGCCTGAGGGCATGCGTTTCGGATACCTCGTTTTTTATGGAAATGACGAACCCATCGGTGTTGCTATTTGCCAGATCAAATACTTCAAAGGCGACGATAATATCAACGACCTGCAGGTATCTGCCAAAGAGCCCTGTTTTTTTCACGGTCTGGCGCAGTGGTTCAAACGCTGGGTAGCAGGAAAAACGGCTGCTGATATCCTCATTTGCGGCAATATGCTGCTGACCGGCGAACATGGTTTTTATTTCCATGAAGATAAAATCGGGCAAACTGCATTTACCGAACTGCTCGAAAAAGCCCTCGATGAAGTGATCGACATCATGGGGCGTGAAGGCGTAAAAATGCCCGTCATTCTGGTAAAAGATATTGCGCAACACCATAAAGAACAAGGCGAAACGCTCACACAAAAAGGTTTTTTTGAGTTCTGTATCCAGCCAAATATGGTGATGGAACTACCTTTTGCCGATTTCGATGCATATCTCGCCGCCATGTCGACCAAATACCGCACCCGTGCCAAAAGGGCCATCAAAAAACTGGAAGGTGTGGAAAAACGTGAAATGACGCTGGTGGATATTCAGCGAGAACTGCCGCGCATTTACGCCCTCTACAAGGAGGTGGCTAAAAATGCCGGTTTCAACATGGTCGACCTGAATGAGTATTACCTGCTGGCGCTCAAACGCGACCTCGGCCATGCATTTCGCATGCACGGATATTATCAGGGCGAAACTTTACTGGCTTTTTACACAACGATCGTCAACGGCCATGAACTGGAAGCCCATTTTCTGGGCTACGACAAACATCTCAACCACGACCTTCAGTTGTACCTGAATTGCCTGTACGACATCGTACGCATTGCTTTTGAAAGTTCATGTACGGAAATTGTTTTTGCCCGTACGGCCCTGGAAATAAAAAGTTCGGTCGGCGCCGTTGCGCACGACCTGTTGTGCTACGTGCGGCACCAGAATTCACTGGTCAATAATTTCACCGGCACGATACTGGAGTATTTGAAGCCTGTGGAAGAATGGGTGCCAAGGCATCCTTTTAGAGAGTGAGAGGGTGAGAGAGTGAGAGGGTGAGAGAGTGAGAAGGTGAGAGGCGTAGAGTACACCGTGTACTCTACGCCTCTCACCTTCTCACTCTCTCACCCTCTCACTCTCTCACCTTCTCACTCTCTCACCCTCTATCTATTTCACGACCGCGAACTGCTCCACTTTCAGCCTTCCGTCCGATTTTACCCAGAGCAGATACAAACCGGGAGAGGGGCGTTCGAGCCGCACCTGCTGATCTACCATGGCCATATCGGTGGAGGCGCCATCCCAAATAACTTTACCTGTTACGTCGCTGATCCACCATTCGGCAGGCGCGGGTTTGCCAGAGGAAGGTTGCACTACAAATTCGCCGTAGTTAGGATTGGGTACCACTACAAACTCCGTTTCGGTATTGATCGGGTCTGCGGTAGTGGCGGAGCCTTCGTCGATCCATACGGCTGCTTCATTGGTGCAAAATTGTTCCTGTGGTGCAAAAGTGATGCAGGCCCGATTGGTAATGACCTGTCCGGCTTCGATAAAAGGCCGGGGGCGTACGCTGAACATAACAAACCCGAAAGAATGTGCCGGATCAACAGACTTGCTGGGCAGGTTGATTTCTTCAAAATACCAGCGCACGTTGTTGTTTCCGTCGTGCAGGTAGGCATACCCGTGGCTGGAACTGATCATGGTAAGCGAAGTCGGATCAAGCCGGGCGTCGAGGGTATCGTAAATAATCACCTGGTAAGCCGTATCTTGCCCCATGTTTTGAAATCGTATCATATACAACACCGAAGCGCCTTCAGCAATGTCGTTTGTTGTAAATACCGCATCTCCAAGTACCTGCACATCATTTTGAGCCTGCATCCATTTGCCGGTGAAAACAAAGAGCAGTATAAGCAGGCGGGCAATAATACGTTTCATGACCACAGGATTCATTTACTTGGATGAGGTAAAGTGTGGATAACGATTTTACGAAACCCGAAGGTAAGGAAATTTTCTTTGCCTGCTTCCATGTTAACACTTACACGAATGCAGTTGCGTTGGCGGATTGCCCAATTTTTTGAAATGCACTGGTGGCGGCATTACCTGTCGGGAAAAGACAAGGCTGCTTATCTGAAATGGAAAAAAGCCTATTGGCATAGCCTGCTGCGACAGGTGGGCTGGCACATTCCGGATGGCGCCCGGGTGTTGGACGCCGGGTGCGGGCCGGCTGGTATCTTCACTGTGTTGGAAGGAAAGGAGGTAGAGGCGCTCGACCCTTTGCTGGATGAATACGAAAAGTCATTGATGCATTTCCAGAGGAATGACTATCCCTGGGTTCGTTTTTTTACCATTCCCTTGGAGGACTTTAAAACAGATAAACCTTTTGAATACGTGTTTTGTCTGAATGCCATCAATCATGTAGCCAGCCTTGATGCCTCATTGAAAAGTCTTGCCGGGTGCCTCCAACCTGGCGGCCACATGCTATTGACAGTAGATGCCCACAACTTTTCTTTTTTGCGGCAAATTTTTCAATGGATTCCCGGCGACATCTTGCATCCACACCAGTATGAACTGGCAGCGTATGTGTCAATGCTCGAACAAATCGGACTACGGGTAGAACGAAGCGTTTTGATCAAAAAAGAACTTATTTTCAGTTATTATGCGCTGTTGGTCATAAAATGATCGGGGATTATGCCTGTTTCATCTTGCCAAACAAAGACTCCAGTTTGTTCCAGCGGTAATCGAAAATGCCTTGCAACTGGCGTTTCACAAATAACCAGTGCGCCAATCGCCCCAGCGGCCCCAGCGGCAATTTATAATGCACCAGATCAGTCATTTCCACCCCGCCTTCTACCGCTGTGAAGCGGTGCTGGTGATGCCAGAACGTGTATGGGCCGAACCGTTGCTCATCGACGAAGAAAACGCCGTCTTCTACATGCGTAATTTCTGTCATCCAGAACAAGGGAATGCCAAACAAGGGCCTTACGGTGTAAGAAATGATCTGTCCGGCATATATTTTTTGCAGATGTTCAGGATCGGTTTTTACCTGAAAATTCATGTATTCCGGCGTGATCGTAGCCAGGTTGACGGGGTTTGAGAAAAAGGCCCAGGCTTCTTCAATGGAAATGGGCAGCTGTTGGCGGCGAAAGAGCGAATACATTTTTAGAGGTGAGAGGTGAGAGGTGAGATGCGAGAGGTTAGATTTGATGTGAGAGATGGGTACAACTATTTGTATAAGAGATTGTTTAAAAGACCGTTACGATTATGAAATTTGCCAAGTTGCCATCCGTCGACGATGTCGATTTTTCACTGCCTACAGACCCGCCGCAAAATGCCGAATTGCTGGCGTCGTTGCCCAGGGCTGCCGTGCGACATGTGTACATAGGCGGAACAGGCTACAACGTAAAGCACTGGGTCGGATCTTTATATCCCTTTGGCGCTCGCGACAAGGATTTTCTGAAATATTACGCGACTCAATTCAACACCATTGAGCACAATACCACGCATTACCGCATACCGGACGCTGCAAGCGTTGCGCGCTGGTATGAGGAGACACCGGCTGATTTTCGGTATTGTCCCAAAATTCCGCAAACCATTAGCCATGCCCGCGACCTGGGCATTTACTCTGGTCAGATTCCTGTTTTTTGTGCCGCTGTAAAAGGCCTGCGGGAAAAACTGGGCTGCTGTTTTATGCAATTGCCGCCTCATTTTTCTACACGCGATTTGCCTTTACTACAACGTTTCCTCGATCGCTGGGACAAGGCGGCGCCACTAGCAATAGAAGCCCGGCACGAATCGTTTTTCGAGCCGACCGTTGCTTCTGAATCGTTTTTTCAATTGCTACAGCAAAACAACATTGCTACCGTCATCACTGATGTGGCTGGCCGCCGCGATGTATGTCATATGCGCCTCACCAACAATCGGGTGCTGATCCGATTTGTAGGAAATGAACTACATCCCTCTGATTATCAACGCGTAGCAGCCTGGGCCGATCGCCTTAAATATTGGCTGGATGCCGGATTGCAGGATGTCTATTTCTTTACCCACGAGCCCGACGACATTCTGGTGCCCGAACTGGCAGAATTTACCATTCAAACTTTTCTGGAAAAAATACCCGGCGCAAGCATGCGAGGGCCGAAGAGGGTGGGAGGGCAGCAGGGAAGCCTCTTTTAGAGTTATGAGTTATGAGTTATGAGTTATGAGTTTTACTCACGTTGCCTTTGGCTACTATAAAGAAAAAGCCAAAGGCAACGTGAGTAAAACTCATAACTCATAACTCATAACTCATAACTCCAAAATGACCTTATTCGGATTCAAGATCCCCTTTGGATCAAATACCTTCTTTATCTGCCGCATCAGTTCCATTTCCGTTTTGGAAAAAACGATGTCCAGGTATTGCCGCTGAACGAGGCCTATGCCGTGTTCGCCGGAAATGGTGCCGCCGACACTTTTTACATACTGAAAAATTTCGCGGATACCTTGCGGTACGCTCACATTCCATTCCTCTTCACTCAGGCGGCCACGCAGAATATTGACGTGCAGGTTGCCATCGCCGGCATGGCCGTAACAAACGGATTCGAAACCATATCGGGCGCCCGTTTCTTTTACTTTTTTTAGCAAAAAGGGCAATTCAGCCCGAGGCACCACCGTGTCTTCTTCCTTGTAAATAGAATTTCTTTTGACAGCATGGGCCACGTTGCGGCGCAATTTCCAGAGGGTGGTTTTGGTGGCATCGTCGTCGGCAAAAAACACCTCTCCGCAGTCGTATTGTGCCAGTACGCCGGTAATCGTTTCACAGTCGGCATACAAACTGTCGAGGTGAAAGCCATCTACCTCTATCAGCAAATGCGCTGCATCTTCCTCGTGGATGGGAACAGGCGTTTCACCCACATAACGCACAGCCCAGTCGATGGCATTACGCTCCATAAATTCCAGTCCGGAAGGTGTTACGCCTGCCTGGAAAATGGCTGCCACTGCCGCACAAGCGCTTTCTGCCGAGCGAAAAGGAACCAGCATCAGCAGGCTTTGAGTAGGGTAGGGCTGTAGTTTGAGTACAATTTTCGTGACGATGCCCAGCGTGCCCTCACTGCCTACGATCAATTGTGTCAGGTTGTAACCAGTCGAGTTTTTGAGCGTGTTGGAACCTGTCCAGATTACTTCACCGTTGGGCAGCACCACTTCGAGGTTCAGCACATGGTCTTTCACCACGCCGTATTTCACCGCTTTGGGTCCGCCGGCATTGGTGCTGATATTGCCGCCGATGAACGACAATCCGCGGCTGGAAGGGTCGGGCGGGTAAAACAAGCCCTTCTCTTTCAAGGTGTTTTGCAATACTTCGGTGATAACGCCTGGCTGTGTGGTGACCTGAAAATTGCGTTCGTCAATGAACAATATCTGGTCGAAACGCTTCATGGAAATCACCAACCCGCCCTGTACCGGCAAAGCGCCGCCTGCCAGTCCCGAGCCGCCACCGCGAATGGTGACAGGTATATTTTCCCGATAACAAACCCGCATAAGGGCGCTGATTTCCTCGGTGCTGGCTGGAATGGCCACCGCTTCGGGCAGGTACAGCAGATCTTCCGTTTCGTCGTGTCCGTGTTCCCGGAGTGCCGTTTCATCTGTGAGGAGGTAGTTTTCACTCACTATGCTGCTTAATTCAGTAAGTGTGGAAGCGGAGATAGGGGCGAAGGCGTTACTTTTGCCGGGAATTGTGGTCATGTGATCGGAGGTCAACATATTTGAACTTACCATGAAAAAAATCTTGTTTCTCCTGCTGTGGGTACTGGCTGCGCAGGCGTCGATGGCTCAAAAATACCCGGAACACCCTTCTACGAAGGAGCACAACGGCAAAAGTAAGGCAATTCTCCTACATTTGTTGTTTGGCTACCATGAGCCTGGCGGTGACCTGAGGGACCGTTTCGGTTCGGCATTCAGTGCCGGTCTGGGCTCTGATTTTCTCACAAAAAACAACTTTATCCTCGGCCTCGAAGGTCATTTCTTTTATGGCAACAAAGTAAATGATGACCCGCTGGCCAACCTGCGCACCCCGGAAGGCGACATTATCGGCAGCGACCGACTGCTGGCCTCGGTGGTGTTGCGGCAGCGCGGACTGTACACGGGCGTGCTGGTCGGCAAACTCTTTCCTGTCACCGGGAAAAGAAGCGGCATCCGCTTCACCCTTGGCGCAGGCTGGTCGCGACACAAAATCAGGGTACAGGACGACAACAGCAGCGTATCGCAATTGACCGGCGATTACCTGAAAGGATATGATCGGCTCACAGGAGGTATTGGTATTCAGCAGTTTATAGGCTGGCAACACCTGGGCGCCGACAAACGCTCCAACTGGCTGGCCGGCCTCGAATTCAGCCAGGCATTTACCAATACCCTGCGCGATTGGGATTTTTATGAACAAAGAAAACTCGACCAGCGCCGTACCGACCTGCGCTTCGGCGTGCGGGTGGCCTGGACGCTGCCGTTCTATGTAGGCGACTCCAAAGAAATTTTCTATTGATGGCCATCCTGCGCGCCTTGTACAATGCTGCCATGTACCTGCTCGCAGCGGGGATGCGTGTGGCTGCCTGGTTTTCCCCCAAAGCGCGCCTTTGGGTGGATGGCCGCCAAAACTGGCGAAGCAAATTGCGCGCATCCCTGCCAACTGGCAGCGGAAAAACCATGTGGATTCATGCCGCTTCGCTGGGTGAATTCGAACAAGGCAGACCGGTCATAGAGGCCGTACGGGCCAGGTTTCCCGACTGGAAAATCGTGCTCACTTTCTTTTCACCTTCAGGCTACGAAATCCGCAAAAACTATCCGCATGCCGATCTGGTGTGCTACCTCCCAGCCGATACACGCCGGAATGCGGCCGATTTTATCGACATCGTACAGCCCGATGTGGCGGTTTTTGTGAAATATGAATTCTGGGCAAATTACCTGTTCGCTTTGAAAAAACGCTCGATTCCGGTGTTGCTCGTGTCGGCATTGTTTCGGCAGCAGCAACCCTTTTTCAAGTGGTACGGTGCATTTTGGAGAAACATGCTGGGCTGTTTTACCCGGTTTTTTGTACAGGACAAAAACTCCGAACTGCTACTACAAGGTGTTGGCTTTCAAAATATTACGATTGCCGGCGACACGCGCATCGACCGGGTGCTGCAACTGGCAGCCATGGCGCCCGAGAATGAAGTGCTGGCGGAATTTCAAAAGCATCCCGTCGACGGCAGCCGCTTGCCGCTGCTGATTGCGGGCAGTACCTGGCCTGCTGATGAAGCCATTTTGACGCAGACCATGTTGCCGCAGGTGAAATATGTATTTGCGCCGCACGACCCTACGGCGGCAGCCGTTGCGCACATACAATCGTTGTGTGCCGACAAGGACAAGGTGCTCGCTTATTCACAGACAAATCCGGAAAACGCGGCCCGGGCATCTACCTTGCTGATCGACAATGTAGGCCTGCTCAACACCTTGTATCGCTATGGCCGTATTGCCTACATCGGCGGAGGCTTCGGCAAAGGCATTCACAACACGCTGGAACCGGCGGCATTCGGATTGCCCGTGATATTCGGGCCCCAATACGAGCGTTTTGAAGAAGCCCGGCAATTTGTGGCCCGTGGCGGCGCTTTTTCGGTTCGCAACGCAAGCGAACTGGAAGCCGTTTTGCAAAAACTGCAAGACAAAGCGTTTTATGAAAATGCGTCGCGTGCGGTACGCAACTACCTGGAAGAAAACCGGGGGGCTACCGAGCGGATTATTTCCTTTCTGGAAAAGATAGCCTGAGCAGGTATGCTGCACAGCGACAAATGCATTATTTGTTGCCGTTCTTCCACCAATTTTGCAAGGATTTCTGCTTTTTTTCTCTTTTCCCTGCTACCTTCGCCCCGCTTTTAAGCGCATGTGCCAAATAATATTTCCACATGCCTTATTTATTCCACAGCATTATCAAATTCCAATATTCATTTTATCATGACTGGTTCTGAAATTACGATCCGCAGAGGCAAACTGAAAGTGCCCAACGACCCGATTATTCCGTTTATCGAAGGCGACGGTACGGGTCCGGATATTTGGGCCGCGTCCGTGCGTGTGCTCGATGCTGCCGTTGAAAAAGCCTATAAAGGCAAGAAAAAAATTGTGTGGAAAGAAGTACTGGCCGGTGAAAAGGCTTTTACCAAAACCGGTAACTGGCTGCCCGACGAGACGCTCGAAGAAATCAGCAAATATAAAGTGGCGATCAAAGGTCCGCTGACCACCCCGGTTGGTGGCGGTATCCGCTCGCTCAATGTGGCCCTGCGCCAGCAACTCGACCTGTATGCCTGTGTGCGTCCGGTGCGGTGGTTTAAAGGTGTACCCAGCCCTGTGAAAGAACCGGGACTGGTAGACATGGTGATTTTCCGCGAAAATACGGAAGACATTTATGCCGGTATCGAATACCTGGCAGGCACGCCGGAAGCAGATAAAATGCTGAGTTTTCTGCAAAATGAAATGGGTGTGAAAAAAATCCGTTTCCCGAAATCTTCCAGCATCGGCATCAAACCTGTGTCGAAAGAAGGTACGGAACGCCTCGTACGCTCGGCGCTGGAATACGCATTCAAATACAAGCGCAAATCGCTGACACTGGTACACAAAGGCAACATCATGAAATTTACGGAAGGTAAATTCAAGGACTGGGGCTACGAACTGGCCGAACGCGAATACGGCGACCGCGTATTTACCTGGGCCCAATACGACCGCATCAAAGCCGACAAAGGTGAAGAAGCAGCCAACAAAGCACAGTCGGACGCGCTGGCCGCCGGTAAAATGCTCGTAAAAGACAGCATCGCCGACGCATTCCTGCAACAGATCCTGCTGCGCCCTGCCGAATACGACATGGTGGCTACGCTCAACCTCAATGGCGACTACCTGTCCGATGCACTGGCCGCACAAGTGGGTGGTATCGGTATCGCACCGGGCGCCAACATCAACTACCTCACCGGCCACGCCATTTTTGAAGCCACCCACGGTACGGCTCCTAAATATGCTGGCAAGGACGTGGTAAATCCGTCTTCCGTGATTCTTTCTGGTGTGATGATGTTCGAATACCTGGGCTGGGACAAAGCCGCTAAACTGATCATCAAAGGTATCGAGCGCAGCATCCGCAAAAAACGCGTGACATACGACTTCGAACGCCTGATGAAAGGCGCTACCAAACTGAAATGTTCGGAGTTTGGTTCGGAGATTATTGCGAATATGTAAAAGAGGGGGTTTTGAACAGGATTGGGTGGATTTTGATGGATTAGAAGGATTTCCTTTTTAAAGTTGACAATTATTAGTATTGACAATTATATTAATTTCAAAAATTGTCAACTCTAAAAAGGAAATCCTTCTAATCCCTTAAAATCCACTTAATCCTGTTCAAACTCAAATCTTCCCCGCAGCAATTTTCTGCTCCAGCACCTCCGACCTCCTAAGCGCATTTGCTTTTTTCCATTGTTCTACGGCCTTTTCTTGTTGGCCGCCCAGCGAGAGTGCATCCCCATAATGTTCGAGAATACCCGGGTGTTGATCGCCGCCTTTTGGCAGGCTTTGTTCATAGCGGGCCGCGGCAGATGTAAAGTCCTTTTTGCCCATCAATGACAGCCCGATCTGGTCGATCAGGTCGAGGCGAAGTATAGCATTGTTGCCAGCCATCAGCAGGGCCTGTTCCAGTTGGTTTTGTGCCTCGTCGTATTGGCCTTTCAGGTTGGCAGCCGCCCCGAAATAAAAGTAGGCTTTGGGCTGGTTGGGGAATGCGTCCATGGCCTGTTCGGCGATGCGCAGCATTTCATCGTAGTTTTTCTGACCTGCAAGAATGGTAAGTGTATTGTCCCACACAGAAAAAACGCGCGGGTTGAGCCGAATACATTGCCGGTATTTTTCCAGTGCTTCGGCAGGGCGGTTGCTCAGGTACAACAGGTCGCCAGAAATGCTCCATGCTTTGGCGTCTTCCGGATGTGTTTTTTCGAGGATGCTGCCCAGTTCGATCAGGTTTTGGGAGAGCGCAGGGTCGGGGCGCTGATTCAGTTTGTCTACAAACGGAATTAACTCCTTGATTTTTGCATCGATGGCAGTATTGGGGTCGCCGAACAAGGGTTTGAGCGAGGCCAGATACGATACATCAGAGTTGTTTTTGTTTTTGCCCAGCAAAGCCAGTTGCGCTTCCGTATCATCAGGATGTCGGCGCAAAATGTCTTCATAAACCCGGCGGGCATTGGCTTCGTCGCCCATGGTTTCATAAAAATGTGCGAGGCGCTGGCGATATTCCAATTTGTGGGGGTAGGCATCAGCCAGGCGTTGGAGTTCGTTGGCGGCTTTTTTGTCGTCGCCGAGGCTGACATAGATAATGTGTTTTTTATCAGCCGTTTCTTCGCTCAGGCCGGTCACCTGTTCGAGTTTATCGAGGGCTTTGAGGCCCGATTTTGGGTCCTTGTTGAGTACGTAGAGGTAGGCCAGTTGCTGAAAAAACTCCGGGTTGGCAGGCCACTGCTTGCTCAGGTTTTCATATACGCCGATAGCGTCTTTCAGTCGGCCTGTTTTGACAAAAATATCTGCCTGCTGAATCAGGTACCACTGGTTTTGCGGCGCAATTTTGACGGCTTTTTCAATGGCTTCGTCTGCTTTCACATAGTCTTCCTTGGCCACATAACTGCGTGCGAGCCCGTACCACGCTGCATCGGCTTGCGGGTTGTCGTACACAAATTTTTCGTAACGTTCGATAGCCTTGTCGTAATGGGCCAGCAGGCGTTCTTTTTCTGCTTCCAAAAACTGGCTCTGGCGAGCAACTTCTGCTTCCGGCACAATGACCTTGTTGCCGCCGATGGTATTCTGGGCGGAGAGGGCAGAGATGCAAAGCAGACAGATCAATAGGATGTTTTTCAACCGTGTTGATGTTTTATGGTGTATTGTTCGGTTACAAAGTTCGCGGATTTACCCGGGAAAGACAGCGCGAAGGCTACAAAGTTCGACGGAAAGAAGGAGTTTGAAAAGATTTAACAGTGAGTGGTGAGTGGTGAGTAGTGAGTGGTGAGTGGTGAGTGGTGAGTAGTGAGTAGTGAGTGGTGAGTAGTGAGTAGTGAGACAAGGTACTGTACCCTTGGTTTTGACAATAGAGTAGCCAAGATTATTTCACCCTACTCACCACTCACCACTCACCACTCACCACTCACTACTCACCACTCACCACTCACTACTCACTACTCACCACTCACCACTCACTACTCACCACTCACCACTCACTTCCGAGAACAATCCGAATAATCCCCCAGATTCAATTCATCCAGCGAGCCGGAGAAGCGGCTGGAGTTACCGATCATAGAATTGTGCAGCAGCGCATTTTTGATATGCGACCTGTTTTGTATAATGCTATCGGTAATCACGGCATTTTCGACAATAGAGTGGTGGCCTACGCTGACGAAAGGGCCAATGACCGTATTGCGCACCACGGCGTGGTCGCCAATGAAGCAAGGCGGTACGATGACACTGTTTTCAACCGTAGCGTGTGGTGATACCAGGTCTGAATGGCGGTGAATTTCCAGCATCCGGGCATTCGAATGCAGAATATTGTCTTTGTTGCCGCAGTCGAGCCATTCCTTGATTTCACCGGTACGGAAGCGCAAGCCGTTGTTTTTCAGCAGTTCGAGGGCAGTCGTAAGTTGGTACTCGTTTTTTTCCTTGATGTCGTTGTCGATGATGTGTTTCAGGGCGGCGCGCAGGCGTTCCCCTTCGCGGAAATAGTAAATGCCAACGATGGCGAGGTCGGAAATGAAATCATTGGGTTTTTCTACAAATTCAATGATATAGCCTTGCTCGTCCAGTTTAACCACGCCAAAAGAAGAAGGATCTTCCACCTTCTGCGTCCAGATAACACCGTCTTCTTCGGCATTAAAACTGAAATCGGCCTGGAACAACGTATCGGCAAAAGCGATCATACATTTTCCTTCCATACTTTCCGAAGCGCAGGCAATGGCGTGACCTACACCCAAGGCTTTCTCCTGTTGGTAAATACGCCCGCGAGCCCCCAGGTTTTCTGCAATTCGAATCAATTCGCGCTCAATATCGGGGCCGAAATCGCCTACTACATAGGCTATTTCCTCGATGTCGTTTTTATAGGATGCCGCCAGGTCCTCTACCAGCCGCTGAATAATGGGTTTGCCGGCGACGGGAATAAGTGGCTTCGGGATGGTCAGCGTGTGTGGTCGAAGCCTTGTGCCACGCCCGGCCATGGGGATGATGATCCTCATTTTTTGTTATCTGTTATTGGTTATCGGTTATCTGTTTGCGCTTGCTTTGGACTGTCGACTGTCGACTGTTGACTGCCGACTGTTGACTGACTACCGTTGACTGACGACTGTTGACTCATCTCAGTCTGGTGCTTCCAAATCCGCCGGCGCCGCGTTCGGTGTCGTTCAGTTCGCTCACTTCTTCCCATACGACTTGTTCATAGCGGGCGATCACCATTTGCGCGATGCGTTCGCCTGGTTCGATGGTTTGGGTTTCATTGGAAAGGTTCACGACAATACATTTGATTTCGCCCCTGTAATCACTGTCGATGGTGCCGGGCGAATTGAGCATGGTCAGGCCGCGTTTGAGCGCGATTCCGCTGCGAGGTCTGATTTGGGCTTCGTAACCTTCCTGTAATTCAATAAAAAGTCCGGTTGGTACGAGGGCTCTTTCCAAGGGCGCCAGTACGACAGGTTCGTTCAGGTGGGCTCTTAGATCCATGCCTGCACTGCCAGGTGTTTCATACCGGGGAAGCGGGTATGGAGAAGTATTGATGATTTTCATAAACAGGGCATTTCAAAATTGTCGGGGCAAAAATAGCGGAATGTGTCAATTTGGGGAGTGCGTCGGGAGCATAGACAGGTATTTGTTGCCGAAGGGGAATAAAAGTAGTATGAACCGTATTTTTTTTCTGTCGGGTGGGTGCTGAAAACAGGTTAAAATGATAGTTTTCACGCCTAATTTGGCATTTACGGACACAAAGCCAAAATACGTGCACAGAACTTTGGAAATTCACAATATTTTCGGCCCGTTAAAACAACTGCTATGCGTTGCATGAAAACCTTCACTACCCTGATTTTTTCTTTTTGTTCCTTTTGGCTGCTGGCTCAGGCGCCTGTGAACGACGACTGCTCCGGTCTTATTGATCTTGGAGAAGTGCCATTTTGTTCTGACCCTGCACAATACACCAACGTGAATGCCACGACCAGTGTGATCGCCGTCCCGTCGGAAAATATTCCGGCCTGCTTCAACAACGAAGCAGATCGCGATGTGTGGTTTCAGTTTACCCTGCCTGCAGATGGCAGTATTGTAGACGTGTCGATTTCCGTTTTCGGAAATATTTTCGGCAATGGAACCATGCAAATGCCGCAGGTGGCCATTTATCGGGGCGACTGTACGTTTGGCGGATTGGCCGAACTGGACTGTGCAGCGGCTCCCTTGAATGTTAACCAGGTGGTCTTGGAACAGTTCGGTCTGACGCCAGGGATTCCATATTACCTGCGTATCAACGACTATTCTGCCACCGGCTCGCCCAATGCAGGTACGTTCCGTTTGTGTGTGGAAGAATATATTCCCGATATCAACATGGGCGATGCACCAGGCTCTGAAAGTTGTACCGGAACATTGTGGGACTCGGGAGGTGAAGATGGCGACTACTCGCCCAGTGAAAACCTGACGTTTTCTATTTGCCCACAGGATTTTCACCAGTGCATCATTTTGACGGTGCAGAATTATGCAACGGAAAGCGGATTCGACTACCTTCATTTTTATGAGGGAGAAGGTACAACAGGCACGCAGATTACACAAATCGGTGGCAACGGCCAGGATTTCCAGGTTCAAATATCAGGCGATTGTGCCACCGTCGAGTTTACATCCGACGGTTCCGTGCAGGATGAGGGCTTCCAGATTACATGGGTATGTTCGCCCAATGTGTGTAACGCGCCACCTGTAACCACCTGTGCCGATCCGGTATCGGTTGGCACACTTCCATATTCCATGTCCGGCCTGAACAACTGTTTTTCAGGTAATACTATTAATGGAGGCCCTTGCGACAACGACGAGGCTTTCCTGTCGGGCAATGACTATGTGTTTTCCTATACATCTCCCGGCGACGAGTGCATACACATTACCACCAGCGGCACCAATACGGAAGCCGGTATCGGTGTGTACGATGCTTGTCCGACAGCGCCCAATGCCAACTGTATTACCAGTGCTGGCGGCGGTTTTAACAGTTCGAACCCAATCGTAGGTGCCGCATTTCTGGAAAATCCGGGTACCTATTACATTGTGTTTGGCGCTGGCGACGATTGCTCGCCATTTAGCATCAGCGTCGATACAATTACCTGTCCCGTTATTTTACCGCCGGCATCCACTTGCGATGCTGCGCTGAATATTGGCGGTTGCAGTACGACGTTGCCACAGGTGATTGCACTGACCCCTGGCTCCGGCGATCCCGGCTTTATTCAACAGGGCGTCAATCAGGGATGCATTTTGGGCCCGCAGGAGAATTTCTCTTTCTTCTATTTTGTAGCAGGCGCGGATGGTAAATTCGGCTTTGCCGTGCAGGCCAATAACCCTGCGGAAGCATCCGATATCGACTTCAATGTGTGGGGCCCCATCGACAGCCCGGAAGATATTTGTGACCACGTTACCAATAACCAACCCATACGCTCGTCATGGGCGGCCGGAGCCGACCTGACAGGTCTGGCTGATGTACACCCCTTACTGGGCACGCCCGTACTCGATGAATTCGACTGTGGCAGCCCTGCAACACCGGGAACAGGCGCGAATGCGGATGACTTTGTAAGCCGTATCGATGTCGAACAAGGCAAAATTTATGTGATTCTGCTCGACGACTTTGGAAATGCCATTGTAAACGATGGTATTTCGATCAACTTTGATGTAACAACTGAAGGAGTACTCGATGCACAGGACAACCAAATCACCATCACGGCCGATACGGCTGTGTGCAATGGTCAGCCTGTTCAACTGCTGGTTACTGGTGGTGCAGCATACAGTTGGGAACCCAATCCGACACTTTCTTGTATCAACTGCCCGGATCCAATTGCTACGCCGAACGAATCGACCACCTATCAGGTACAGGTGGCTACCACTTGCAGCCAGATTACCAAAATCGTGGATGTTAAAATCATTGAACTTTCCCTCGGACCTGATGTAACGGTTTGCAATGGCGCCGACTTTACACTTAATCCGAATCCATATCCGGAAGCCACCTATACATGGAGCGGCAGCGCGGGCCTGAGTTGCACGGATTGCCCTTCTCCACAAGTGGCAGGTTTGACAACCGGAACCTATACCTTTATTGGCGTATTGTCTACTCCTCAGTGTGTCAAAACAGATACGGTTATTGTAAACGTTATCAGCGGTCAACAACCGCAATACAACATTGCCGAGGATCAGATCATTTGTGCCGGTACAACTGTCAACCTCGGGGGCGCCAGTGTACCCGGAACGTTCTATATTTGGACTTCTGTGCCAGCCGGACTGGAAGACGAAACATCCAACCCCTCGGTAACACCCACAGCGACAACAACTTATTACCTGGAGGCAGCCAACGGTTCCTGCGTGGTAACGGCTATCGACAGTGTAACAGTAACTGTATATCAATCGCCCGTACTTTCTGTACAAAGCGATACCGTGATTTGCCAGGGTCAAAGCGTGGTGCTGGGCACAACAGATGTAGAAACAGGCATTCAATATGAATGGACACCAGCCGACGGACTGGATGCTCCCAATACAGCCAATCCGATTGCTACACCAACACAAACTATCACATACACACTGGTAGCCTCTAATCCGGGATGTACTGAAACGCGTACAGTAGATATACAGGTGTCTACCATCGACCTGCAAGTAAATGTGGAAGATACCCTGCAAATTTGTCAAGGAACTTCCATCCCCATTCAGGCATTATCATCCCCTACAGGAACACCTGTGGAATGGTCGCCGCTGGCAGGATTGCAGGTGGGCCCCGGTGGCGCCAGTGTAACGGCAACGCCAAATGAAACCACCCTGTACACCGCTACCGTATCGGTTCCTGGTTGTGTAAAAACAGAAACCATTTACGTGATCGTCGACAGTCTGCCGCAAAACCTGGCTATTCTGCCGGGTGATACAACCATTTGCCAGGGCAGTCAGGTTATTCTTCGTTCTACTGTGTATGAGCCTGCTGAATTCCCGAATATTGAATTTATCTGGACGCCTGGTAACGGGCAATTGACACCTGACAGCCTGTTTAATATGGTCGTTCAGCCAGATGATACGATCACTTACCTGCGTTCGACCCGCAACGGTGCCTGTTTGTCTATGGACTCTGCACTGGTGAACGTTATTCAACCGCCTCAAATGACCGTAACCCCTGCCACGAGCAACCTCTGCTTGGGTGAAAGTGTATTGCTCGATCTGACTGTCCCGGATGGCGTGGAAGATATTATGTGGACGCCGGAAACTGGTCTGTCATGTACAGAATGCAACGACCCCACCGCAACGCCTACAGGCTCTACCACCTACACAGCGCAGGGAACTTTCCAGGGATGCCCGACCAGCGTAACTGCGACAGTCAATGTGAAAAACCCGCCGGCTTATCAGTTCCCATCGGATACAGACCTCTGCGGCGGCGAATCCATTACGCTGAACCTTGTCAATGATCCGACAGCAACGTACACCTGGACCTCTACCGATCCTGCTTTCGGAACGGTTACCACGGCGCAACCAACGATCACGCCCACGCAGAATGCTACATACACCCTGACGGCTACCAACGGTTGTACAGTGACCGCAACCCTGTCGGTAACCGTTGCCAACGGTGTACTGACAACTGATGGCGACACGACCATTTGTTCAAATTTCAATACGCCGCTGTCCGCTTCGGGCAACCTGCCAGGCACTTATCTGTGGAGCACTGGCTCCACACAACAGGCCATTGTGGTGGCGCCTGCTACGACGACAACATACACTGTGATTTATACATTCGGCGATGAGTGCACGCTGACTGATGAAATTGTGGTGAACGTACAAGGCCAGGGCGCAGAAGTTACATTCCCGACAGACGTTCAGTTGTGTCCGGGAGAAAGTGTAACCCTCAATTCTACCGTTACGCCTGGCGCTACTTATAGTTGGTCGGGTTCGCCGGGAGGCTTCACATCCAGTGATGGCGCGCCGACGGTTTCGCCTGCTGTTTCAACCACGTACTCGGTCACTGCTACCCTGGGTAGTTGTGTGCGTACAGAAAGCGTTTCCGTTACCGTATTCAGCGGTGTAACCTTGACAGCGCCCAATGACTTGACGCTCTGCGAAGGCGAAAGCGCTACGCTGACAGCGAATGGTTCGGCAACCGGTACCTATCAATGGACACCAGGTGGAAACACACCATCCATCACGGTATCGCCAACATCCAATACCACCTACAACCTCCTGTACACCTATGGAGACGGCTGTACGCTCACCGATGCTGTGACAGTGACGGTGGTGCCAAGTTTCGATGTCCGCATAGAGCCAACGCCTGATACTACTCGTATTTATGTTGGAACGCCGCTGGAATTGATGGCCATCGTTTCGCCTACCCAGAGCCTGACCGGATTCCAGTTCCAGTGGTTAGAGAATGGAGTGCCATTCGGTACAGGTGAAAGTTTCAGCGCTGAACCCACTACCCAGGACAGTGCCCGCTTCTCCTACGTAGTAGTAGCCACATCCCCGAATGGTTGTGTCGCATCCGATACGTTCTCACTGACGGTACTACCTCCAGTTGTGGTTATTCCAAATGCGTTCACGCCCGGCAACGACGATTCGAACAACACTTTTGGACTGGTTATCCTGGGCGGCAACGTCACTGTTGAAAGCATGGATGTGTACAATCGATGGGGCGAAAAAGTATTTACCAGCACAGCACCCAATGCCCGCTGGGACGGCCGCGTAGATGGCAATGAAGCGCCTTCGGATGTGTACGTCTATGTGATCAAATGGCGCCGCGGCGACGGCGCACTGGAAGTGGCGCACGGCGACGTGACGCTGCTGAGGTAGATGATTTACGATTTACGATTACATGATTTACGATGTACGATTGGAATTTTGATTGCAGATTTATGATTGGTGACGCCTCATTCGCTCAAAAATCATAATTCAAAATTCCAATCGTACATCGTAAATCATGTAATCGTAAATCGTAAATCATCACTCTTTGGGCAATGCTCGGTAAACCTCATTCACCAGCGTTTTTTGCCCTTCCCTGAAAATATTGGTGCAATAAAAATTGAGCAGAATCCCTTTGGGTTTTTCCAGCAGATTCATGTAGGTGAGTAACTGTGCCTCAAAAACGGGCTGCATTTTCTCCACAGACTTGATTTCCACCACAATGCAATCCTCGACGAGGATATCGAGCCGCAAAAGCGTCTCCAGTTTGCATCCTTTGTACAGAATGGGAACCTGTTGTTTGTGACAGACGTTGAGTTGTCGCCTTTGCAATTCATGGATCAGGCAGACTTCATACACCTGTTCCAGTAGACCGGGACCGAGTTGTTTGTGAACGTCGATAGCGGCGCCTATAATTTCATAGGTGAGGTGATTCAGCTGCCGCTGGGTGAGTGGTGTTTGCATAAAAGAAGCTGTTAGTTGATTAAAGAATCTGCAAATAAACACAGCGTTTTGAAAAACAGCAAGTTTTCAGGCCGCAGATATGACAAGTTCCCAATCCTGCACCTGAAAGCGATAAACAAATTTTCCTGTACCTTTGCGCTTCAATTTTTTTTGAATGGTAAAAATCGGCAATGTAGAACTGGGAGAGTTCCCTCTGCTCCTGGCGCCCATGGAGGATGTCAGTGATCCGCCTTTTCGCAAACTCTGCAAGGAACAAGGCGCCGACATGGTCTACACGGAGTTTATCAGTGCTGACGGGTTGGTGCATGAAGCCAAGAACACATTCCAGAAACTGGAAATTTTCGATTATGAACGCCCCATCGGTATTCAATACTTCGGCGGGCAGTTGGACAACATGATTGAAGCGGCGGAAATCATCGAAAGCAAAAACCCCGATGTGATCGATATCAACTTCGGCTGCCCGGTAGCCAAAGTAGCCTGCCGACTGGCCGGCGCCGGCTTGCTGCGCGATATTCCGCACATGGTGCGCCTGACAGAAGCGGTGGTAAAAAGCACCAATCGCCCGGTGACGGTGAAAACACGCCTCGGCTGGGACGATTCCACGATCAATATTCTGGAAGTAGCCGAACGATTGCAGGATGTTGGTATTCAGGCACTTACCATACATGGTCGCACCCGCGCCCAGATGTACAAGGGAGAGGCCAACTGGGAGTGGATTGCCAAGGTGAAAAACAACCCGCGTATGCATATCCCTATTTTTGGCAACGGCGATGTGGATACCCCGCAAAAAGCGCTGGAATATAAAAACCGCTATGGTACGGACGGCATCATGATCGGCCGCGCCAGCATCGGCTACCCCTGGGTCTTCCGCGAAATCAAACATTATTTTGCTACAGGTGAACTGTTGCCGCCTCCGGATATTCATGAGCGCGTTCGCGCTGCGCGTCAGCACCTGCGCGACAGCCTGGCCTGGAAAGGCCTGAAATTGGGTGTGCTCGAAATGCGCCGTCACTATGCGCCTTATCTGCGCGATTTGCCGCATATAAAGCCTTATCGAGCCAAACTGGTAACGGAAATGGAGCCGGATACTCTTTTTGCCATTCTGGATGAAATAGAAGAGGTGTACTCGGGTGAAGAGATGATGAGTTTACCGTCATAAACTGAAATTATGCTATTCTCGATAGAGCCCCACGAACGAAGTGCTTTCGAACTGGTAGGCCGCTGCGCACGCGCCATTGATGTGCCTGCATATGTGGTAGGCGGTTATGTGCGCGACCGGCTGTTGGGCCGCCCCACCAAAGACATTGATATCGTTTGTGTGGGAGATGGCATTCGCCTCGCAGAAGAGGTGGCCGCACAATTGTCGCCGCGCCCCAAAGTGGTCGTGTATCGCCGGTTTGGAACAGCCATGCTCAAATGGGAAGGAATTGAAATAGAGTTTGTAGGCGCTCGCCGTGAAAGTTATCGCGAAGACAGCCGCAAACCGGAAGTGGAACAAGGTACGCTGGAAGACGATCAGAATCGCCGCGATTTTACCATCAATGCCCTGGCGGTGAGTTTGCAGGAAGATTCCTTCGGTTTGATTGTAGATCCCTTCGATGGCCTCACAGACCTGGAAAACAAGATAATCAAGACGCCGCTGGAACCCGGAAAAACATTTTCCGACGACCCGCTTCGCATGCTGCGTGCCATCCGCTTTGCCACCCAACTCGGCTTCACCATAGAGCCCAACACCCTGCAAGGTATTTCCAAATACCGCAGCCGTATCCACATTATTTCAAAGGAACGCATTGCCACGGAACTGGAAAAAATCCTGATGACCCCGCAGCCATCCACAGGTTTTAAACTGCTGTTCGACACGGGTTTGTTGCAACTCATTCTGCCGGAAGTGGCTCAACTGCAAGGCGTAGAAGATAAAAATGGCCGGGGCCACAAAGACAATTTCTACCATACGCTGGAGGTGCTCGACAACCTGTGCCGTCGCAGCAACAATATCTGGCTGCGCTGGTCGGCACTGCTGCATGACATCGCCAAACCTGCCACCAAACGCTACAACAAGGAAACGGGCTGGACTTTCCACGGCCACGAATGGGTAGGCGCCAATATGGTGCCCAAAATATTTCGCAACCTGCGCCTTCCGCTCGATTCCAAAATGGAATACGTGCAAAAAATGGTGCGCCTGCACCTGCGCCCCATCAGCCTGACCAAGGAAGAAGTGACCGATTCTGCGGTGCGCCGGCTGTTGTTCGATGCCGGGCCCGATGTCGAGGATCTGATGAAACTTTGCGAGTCGGATATTACCACCAAAAATCCGAAAAAGATGTCGCGCTACCTCGAAGGATACGAATACCTCAAATCGAGGATGTCGGAAGTGACGGAAACCGATCGTATGCGCCTGTGGCAGCCGCCTATTACCGGGGAAATTATCATGCAGACGTTTGATATCCCACCCTCCCGGGAAGTTGGCACGATCAAAACGGCTGTCAGAGAGGCTATTCTGGATGGTGAAATCAACAATGATTACGAAGTGGCTTTCCAAAGAATGATTGAAGAAGGCGCCAAACTCGGCCTCACCCCCAAATAATCTCACTCTCTCTCACTTTCTCACTCTCTCACCCTCTAAACTCTCCGCCAGTACTGCGTGCGGTAAAAAGGCCCAAAATTGCCCCTCACCACCAGCGTATTCGGATCGCCTTCCTTGAGCCAGAATTTCAGGTTGTACCATTTGCCTTGTTTTGGATACAACACGCGGCCTTTGCTCCAGTATCCGTTGCTGAATTGCATGTCTTCAATGATGACCATACCAAGGATGGGTTGGTCTTTCCGGTAATCGGTACACTGATCGCAGTTGTGCGCCAAAGAAGGGCGTAGGAGTTTGGTGATTTTGCCATACACCATGCCATTTTGCTCATACAACTGGATATGGCTTTTGGCTTCTCCTGTTTCGTCGTCGCGGGTGAGCCAGGTGCCCAGAGCGGTCGTTTGTGCGTGTGTGTGCACAGAAAAAAGGTGGAATAGGGCTGCAAAAAACAAACCGGGCAATGCGTAACAAGAGGAAAGGAGCATAGTGGGAGAAATGGTAAATGTTTGAAAATGAACGAGGTACATCCTTCAAACGATTGTGCCAAAAACCAAACCGTTTCTGCGGACGAGCAGGGAAAACGTGCAATGTTTGGGAAAATGTATGTATTTAACTGTTTTAGCAGCTCGCCGGTACAGGATGGGACAACGGATGGACGGTTTTAGAGCAAGCAGGTGTACTCTACGCTTTGTGCCCTTTGTGAAACCTTGGTGTTCTTCGTGGTAAAAATTTTAACCACAACGTGCACAAAGGTTTCACAAAGACCACAAAGCGTAGAGTACACCTGCTTTTTTTAAGTATAAACCTGTTATAAGGCGGTACAATCGCAGCATCTTTTGAAATTTACAATGCCCCGCCCCGAATCGCCTCCAGCAATTTGGCCGTCGCCCGCGCCCGATGACTGATCTCGTTTTTAACCTCGTCGCCCAATTCGGCAAATGTATGGTCGTATCCATCCGGAACAAACACGGGATCGTAGCCGAAGCCGCCCGTGCCCCGTTTTTCAGTAGCAATGGAACCCTGGCAAATACCTTCCAGGAGCACTTCCTGTTGATCGTACAAAAGAGCGATGATCGTGCGGAAGCGAGCGCTGCGGTCGCTTTTGTTTTCGAGATTTTTCAGCAGCAGTTGGATATTATCGTCCGGATCGCGGCCCGGCCCGGCATAACGCGCCGTATGCACGCCCGGCGCCCCGTCGAGCGAGGTTACTTCCAGGCCGGTATCTTCCGAAAAACAGTCGTAACCGTACCGTTCCTTTACATACCGTGCCTTGAGCAAGGCATTGCCTTCGAGCGTAGGCTCGGTCTCTTCGATGTCTTCCAGACAGCCTATGTCCCGAAGGGTTTTGATCTGAAAACCCGGCCCGAGGATACTTTCTATTTCACGTGCCTTGTGGGCATTATTGGTAGCAAAAACGAGCACTTTCATAGGAGTAGAGACTTGATTTAACGCTGAAACAGGGACTCTACAAATGCTTTCTTGTTGAAAATCTGGAGTTTGTCGATGCTCTCTCCTACACCGATGTACTTGATAGGAATTTTGAACTGATCGCTGATACTGATGGCAACGCCGCCCTTGGCCGTGCCGTCGAGTTTGGTCAGCGCAAGGCAGGTGATGGGCGCCACTTCCATAAACTGCCGTGCCTGTTCCTGTGCATTCTGACCTGTGGAGGCATCGAGTACCAGCAGTACGTCGTGCGGAGCGCCAGGCAGTTTTTTGTCGATGCTGCGGTGGATTTTGCCCAGTTCGAGCATCAGGTGCGATTTGTTGTGCAGACGACCTGCGGTGTCGATAATAGCAATGTCGCAGCCATTTTCCACAGCATATTCGGTGGCTTCGTAGGCCACTGCAGCAGGGTCGGCATTCATACCTTTGGAGTAAAAATCGCAGCCTACACGATCAGCCCAAATTTTCAATTGATCGACAGCCGCAGCCCTGAATGTATCGGCAGCGCCCAGCACCACCTTGTATCCGTTTTGTTTGAACTGATAGGCTAATTTGCCAATGGTGGTGGTTTTGCCCACACCATTCACCCCGATCACCAGCAGCACATACGGTTTTTTCCCGGCAGGAATGTCGTAGTCTTCCACATCGGCGGTGTTGTTTTCAGACAAGAGTTGGACGATTTCGTCGCGCAGGATGGCATTCAACTCTTCCGTATTGATGTACTTGTCGCGGGCCACGCGGTCTTCAATGCGCTGGATGATTTTTACAGTGGTATCCAGGCCTACGTCGCTGCTGATGAGGATGTTCTCCAGTTCGTCGAGCACTTCCACATCGACGGTGTTTTTGCCGGCGACAGCGCGGGTGAGTTTGTCGAAAATGCCTTCCTTGGTTTTTTCAAGGCCTTTATCGAGGTCTTCTTTCTTTTCCCGGTTAAAAAATTTATCAAAAAAACCCATATTCTATTTTTGGTAACGAATTGATTGACAGTGTTTAATGAAAATTTTACGATCCGAACATCTCTGTTTCAATCATTTGGCAGATAATATGTCCGATCAGTATATGCGACTCCTGAATGCGAGGTGTATCGGCGCTCGGGACATTCAGCAGGACGTCGCAAATGTCGCGCATTTTTCCGCCTGAAATGCCTGTCATTCCAATGATGATCATGTTTTGAGCGCGGGCCGCCTCCATTGCTTTCAGGATATTGGGGGAGTTGCCAGAGGTGCTGATGGCCACGAGTACATCGCCTTTCCTGCCTGCGGCGCGAATCATGCGTGCATATACGTCATCGTAACCATAGTCGTTGGCCACGGCCGTAACGTAAGAAGAATTGACATGCAGGGCTTCGGCAAACAAAGGCGGACGGTCGGTGTAAAAGCGCCCCGACAATTCTGCCGAAATATGCTGTGCATCGGCCGCACTGCCGCCATTGCCACAGAAAAGCACCTTGCCATCTGCCTGAAAACAACGGGTGCAAACTTCTGCCGCCTGTCGTATTTTTTGACGAAAATTGTAATCTGCCAGTATGGCCTGTTTGACGGCAATACTTTCGGCAATGCTGTTTTCTATGATTGTACTCATTGTTTGACTGATAAAGTGGAGGATCGAGCCTCCTTTCATTCATCCCGAAGCAATAACACTGCCGACCGGATTCTGTTGCGCCAGCGTTCCATGTCGACCACCATGAGGTGGCGTTCGTGGAGCGGCAAAGTTCCATGCTTTTTTTGCAATTCAGTATATTCCATCAAACAAACACGGGTAATACTGACAAGAAAATGCACGACACGCAGTGTTGTCTCAATGTTTTTGCGCGGATAGGGAGTGCGCCGGAATGCCTCGCGGGTGGTATGCACCTGTTGTTCGAAACGCTGTACGAGGTGCCGGAGGTCGCCATGTTGTGTAGCGGCTGTCGCCATGGTGGCGATTCCTTCGTTTTTATCAAACCACAGATCGAAAATGTCGTCGCATAACTGGATCAGGAAACCAAACTGATACAGCGCATTTCGCTCGGCAGTGTCCAGCGGATGTTGCAAAACGCGTCGGAACAGCAGCACGGAATAACCGCCTTTTTCGGCTGTGAGATGCTGCAACTCATTGGATGACAGTGTTTTACTGGCATCTTTGTTTTGTCGGCCGGAAGTTTCCACATTAAAAACACGGTGCATGAATGATCGAAATTCTTCCAGATCGGAAGGCGGCAATTCCTGATTAATATTGTTCAGGAAATGAAGGGCCAGTCCGCGTTCATCGGCCGTTTGCCCGTATTTTTCCGGATTGTCCTGCCATAAAATCCCCGTAGTATCCTGGCTGCGAAAGGTGTCTACCAGGTCGTCGAAGAAATATGCCAGCGCTGCCAGGTTGGTAAATATCCGTTTTTCCCGAACGTTGCGCGTACTGCCTCGCAGGCTGCAAAAAATGACACTGAGGTAAGTGGTTCCGTAAAAATAGTGTTTCAGTCGTCTTTTTTCTTTCGAACTGAGCAGTTCGGGGTGGGGTAGGGCCAAGGTTTGCAATACCCTGAACCGAAAAAACCATGCAGCCCGAATAAATGCCAGGGCCAGCCAGAGGGTGGCACGACTGAGATAATACAGATGACGCATGGTGGATAAAAAACGATTGAAAAGTATTGATTTGGCAAAATGTTCCCTCCTGGAACATCAAATATCGGTCACAATATTGTCATATGCCTCTAGATGACAAAATTCCCGACTTGTATCCAATCTTCACATTTCATTATTGGCTATCCTTGCTCTGATTTTTTTTAACACAAACTTCTTACTGTTTTATTCAATGCAACGATTTACAGGTTTCACGCTCACGGGTTTCCTTTTGATGTTCCTGACGTCGATGACGTCGGCACAAGTCCTCCAACCATCTGTCGCAGTGCAGATGTTTATACACGATGGAGGTTCTTTTTCCAATTCTTCTAACCTTTTTTCTCCCAGCAAAGCGACGGACAAAGATATGGACAAGGCCGTGGCGGGTGCACAATTTCTGCGACTCGATCAACAGGAATTATCTTCCATTGTGGCACGACAGCCGGATGGGTTGCTCTTGTCTATCCCTTACAATGGCCAAACGGTTGAGGTGGAACTGCTCAAAACGGAGATATTCTCTCCTGATTTTCAGGTGGTTACAAGCGAATCAGGAGAACGCGCAGTACAGGTGCCAACAGGGGTACACTATCGGGGCCGTGTAAAAGGAATGGTGCATTCTTTGGCGGCGTTCAGTTTCTTCGAACATGAAGTAATGGGGCTCATGTCGGATGATATTTATGGAAATCGCGTACTCGGCCGGATGGATGTGCCGAACAACACCAGCGAATACATTCTGTATGAAGATGCGAAACTGAAATCAAAAAGTCCATTTTTCTGCGGTACTGAAGACATTGACCAGCACACTGAAACCAGCGATCCAATTCAGTCAACCACCGAAGTAAACGGCTGCGTTCGGGTGTACCTGGAAGCCGATTACGAGTTGTATCAAAACAAAGGTTCAGTCACCAATGTGACCAATTATCTTACGGGTGTGTTCAATCAAGTGGCAACCTTGTACGCCAATGAAACCATTAGTACCGTTGTTTCCACGATTTACGTATGGACTACGGCAGATACCTACAACAATACCAACAGTAGTACGGCTTTATCGCAATTTCGCACACTGCGCACCTCCTTCACCGGCGATATTGCCCACCTCGCGAGTTATGGCGGCAACAACATCGGCGGTGTAGCATATGTGGATGTGATTTGCAATAACCAGTACCGATATGCTTACAGTAATATCTCTTCTTCTTACCAGAACGTGCCCACCTACTCCTGGACGGTGGAAGTAATGACCCATGAAATGGGGCACAACCTGGGTTCCAACCACACCCAATGGTGCGGATGGACGGGCGGTGCGCTCGACAACTGCTATACCACCGAAGGTGGTTGCGCTGCCGGCCCTGCGCCTACGAACGGCGGTACGATCATGAGTTACTGCCACCTGACGAGTTACGGCATCAATTTCAACAACGGTTTCGGTACCCAGCCGGGAAATAAAATTCGTACAAGAGTTTCTGCTGCTACTTGTCTGGCCGCCACCTGTTCGACCAGTACCTCTTGTGGCACTGTTTCAGGCCTTGCTTCGGCATCCGTTTCTACAAGTTCGGCTACAGTGAGTTGGTCGGCTTTGAGCGGCGCCACTTCCTACAACCTGCAATGGAAAACGGCGGCTGCTTCTACCTGGAACACTGTTAGCAGTATTTCCGCTACATCGTACAACCTGACTGGTTTGAGTGCTGCTACTACCTACAATTTCAAGGTACAAGCAAATTGTAATGGTACCCTCGGTACCTATTCTTCCACTGCATCCTTTACCACCACGGCGATTTCCTGCGGAACACCAGCAGGGCTCACTGCCACGTCTATCACCACAGCATCTGCCGTTCTGAATTGGTCGGCCCTGAGTGGCGCTACGGCCTACAACCTGCAATGGAAAACCACTGCGGGTTCTACCTGGACAAGCGTAAATAACCTGACCAGTACCACTTACAACCTGGGTGGCCTGCTGGCCAGCACTTCCTATCAATTCCGGATACAGGCGAATTGCAGTGGTACGTTGGGCACTGTTTCAAGCGCAGTTACATTCACTACGCTTGCTCCTGGCTGTCCGGACGCTTACGAGCCCAACGACACGCGTACTTCTGCTCCTACTGTTCCTGTAAATACGGATATTCAGGCAATTATTGCTACTGTTTCGGATGTCGACTGGAACCGATTTGCCAATACGACCAGCACGCGCAATATCAAAGTGGATTTGACCAACTTGCCCGCGAATTATGATTTGCGCCTCTACAGAAACAATACACTGCTGGGTACTTCGCAAAACACAGGTACTACCAATGAGCGACTGGTGTACAATACCACCACGGTAGCCAATAACTATTACGCTTATGTGTATCGTACCAGCGGCGCCACCAGCACGCAGTGTTATACCCTGCGGATAAGCCTGAGCGCTACCTCCTGGCCGCTGAGTCTCCAGAACGGCGGCAATGAAGATGCGCTTACGTTTGAAATACCAGTGACGTTTATTGACCAGGATGTTTCCATTTTCCCGAATCCTGCGGATGAAGCGTTTACAGTTGAGTTTTCTGTAGTGGAAGACAAAACGCCTGTATCCATTTCCGTGTTCGATATCTCCGGCCAAATGGTTCGTCACCAACAGTCAGACCTGCCGCAGGGTATCAACCGCATCGATATGACCATGGATGGGGCCGCACCCGGTGTATATTTAGTGCAGGTGCGCAATGGTGAGCAACAAAGCACCAACAAGTTGATTATCCAACAACGATAGTCTGTTGTTTCTTAGTAATTTATGGAGTCCCGAGTTTTGGCCAAAGCCAGAATTCGGGACTTTTTCTTTTTCCCATGAACTTCCCTCTCGAACTTTTTGGAAGAATTGTAGTTCTCTCGTTTTCAGCAACCTACAAGAAGTGATTAAAGACAAAAATTACAGAAGATCACAACGGGAAGCCTTTCAAAATGGTAAAATGGCTACAAAAACCGATAAAAAAAGTTTTTGGGAGCAGTTCGACTCCCTGCGCAATGTCCCCCGCTTTTTTAAGATGATCTGGGCAGTAAGCCCCGGTTTGACCCTCTGGAACATTGTGCTCCGATTGCTGCAATCGGCCGTGCCCCTGCTCATGCTGTATGTTGGCAAGGAAATCGTGGACGAAGTAGTGCCGCTGATCGCGCAATACCAGAAAGGTGCATTGTCGCTCGAACAATGGTGGCGTTTCCCGGTGTGGATGTGGGTCGGGCTGGAATTTCTGCTGGCCGTGGCGAACAGTTTGCTCAGCCGCGCCATTGTGCTTACCGACAGCCTGCTGGGCGATATGGTCAACAACGACTCTTCGGTGCGCATTATCCGGCACGCCGCCACCCTCGATCTGTACCAGTTTGAAGACGCCAATTTTTACGACAAACTCGAACGTGCGCGCACCCAGACAGCCGGCCGCACCGCCCTGATGAGCATGGTGCTGGGGCAAGGGCAGGACCTGATTACCGTATTGTTTCTGGGCGCTGGTCTCGTGGCATTCAACCCCTGGCTGCTGCTCATTTTGGTGATTGCCGTAATTCCTTCCTTTGTCGGTGAAAGCAAATTCAACCAGGAATCCTACTCGCTTTCGCGCTCCTGGACGCCCGAACGCCGCGAAATTGACTACCTGCGCTACATCGGCGCCAGCAACGAAACGGCCAAGGAAATCAAGATTTTCGGGCTGGAAAATTTCATCGCCGACCGTTTTAAAAACATCTCCGACAAATATTTCCGAGCCAACCGCAAACTGGCGCTTAAACGGGCGGCCTGGGGCAGTTTTTTCAGCATCCTGGGCACGGCCAGTTATTATGCTGCCTATGTGTTTGTGATCTGGCAAACCATCGTTTCCCTTATTACACTCGGTACGCTCACCTTTCTGGCGGGCTCATTTGGCCGCTTGCAGGGCTTGTTACAGGGCATCGTAACGCGTTTCAGCCGCATTGCCGAAACATCACTGTACCTGCAGGATTTATTCGATTTTCTGGAACTCAAACCTTTGAGTGTCAGCCACATCGGCAAACGAAAAGTGCCGCGCCCGATCACGCAGGGTTTTGTTTTTGAAAACGTAGGCTTCCGTTACCCCGAAACGGATGTGTGGGCGCTGCGCAACCTGAGTTTTACCCTGCATCCGGGCGAAAAACTGGCGCTGGTCGGCGAAAACGGCGCCGGAAAAACAACGCTGGTCAAACTGCTGGCGCACCTCTACGAACCCTCCGAAGGGCGTATCCTGCTCGATGGCGTCGACCTCTGCGAATACGATCCCGACGACCTGCGCCGCGAAATCGGCATTATTTTCCAGGATTATGTGCGCTTTATGTTCACTGCCTCCGAAAACATCGCCATTGGCAATATTGGAGAAAAGGAAAATCACCCGCGCATCGAAGATTCGGCACATAAAAGCCTGGCCGATACGGTCGTGGAATCGCTGCCCAAAAAATACGAGCAAATGCTCGGCAAACGTTTCTCCGGCGGCGTCGACCTCAGCGGCGGGCAGTGGCAAAAAGTGGCCCTTGCACGCGCCTACATGCGAGAGGCCCAACTGATCATCCTCGACGAGCCCACCGCCGCGCTCGATGCCCGCGCTGAACATGAGGTGTTTCTCCGCTTCGCCGAACTGATGAAAGGCAAAGCGGCTGTTCTCATTTCACACCGTTTCAGTACCGTCCGCATGGCCGACCGCATCCTGTTCCTCGAACACGGCCGCCTGCTCGAACTGGGCAGCCACGAAGAATTGCTGGCCCAGGGCGGAAAGTATGCGGAGTTGTTTCGGTTGCAGGCGCGGGGATACGTGTAGTTATTGGTTATTGAGTTATTGGTTATTGAGTTATTAAGTTATTGGGGGTTGGTAAGGGTTTATTTTCACTATCATTTGGCATTCCTTTCTGTGTGGCCAAATGATAGTGAAAATAAACCCTTACCAAACCCTAATAACTCAATAACCAATAACTAAATGATAGTGAAAATAAACCCTTACCAACCCCCAATAACTCAATAACCAATAACTCAATAACTAAATTGTATCTTTGCCGCTTCTCTGCAAACACCCACAATTTCATGTCCACTTCAACCCTGCGGCTGCGTTCCGCACTTGTTTCCGTTTATTCCAAAGACGGCCTTGAACCTATTATCCGTCGCCTGCATGCACTCGGCGTTCAACTCTACAGCACCGGCGGCACCCAGACCTACATCCAGAAACTCGACATCCCCGTCACGGCCGTGGAAAGCCTCACAGGCTATCCGAGCATCCTCGACGGGCGCGTGAAAACCCTGCACCCTGCGGTGTTTGGCGGACTGCTTGCCCGCCGCGAACCTGAGCACCTGGCCCAGTTAAAAGAGTACAATATTCCGGAGATCGACTGTGTAATCGTCGACCTGTATCCCTTCGAGGATACGGTGGCCAAAACGCACGATGAAATGGAAATTATCGAAAAGATCGACATCGGCGGCGTGTCGCTGATCCGAGCCGCTGCCAAAAACTGGAACGATGTGGCCGTTGTAGCCAGCAAAGAGGAATATAAGATGTTCCTCGATATGCTGGAATCGCAGGATGGCCAACTGAGTGCCGACGACCGCCGCGAACTGGCGCGCCGGGCCTTCAAAGTAACCTCCAATTACGACATCGCCATTTTCAACTGGTTCAACGAAGGCACTACCGACATCGCGTTCAAATACTCCATTCACCGTTCCGATATCCTGCGTTATGGCGAAAACCCGCACCAAAGCGGCGTGTTCTTTGGCGATTTCGACAAGGTGTTCGACAAACTCAACGGTAAGGCTATTTCCTACAACAACCTGGTCGACATCGATGCAGCCGTGCAATTGATGCGCGAATTTCAGGTTGGAAAACCCTGTTTCGCCATCCTCAAACACACCAATGCCTGCGGCGTAGCGCGCCGCCATACCCTGCAAGAAGCCTGGCAGGCCGCGCTGGCTTGCGACTCCACTTCGGCTTTTGGCGGCATCTTTATTTGCAATGCCACCGTCGATCTGGCCACCGCGCAGGAAATCAACAAACTTTTCTACGAGGTGCTCATCGCACCCGATTTTGCGCCGGATGCGCTGGAACTACTGAAAAAGAAAGAACAGCGTATTCTGTTGAAAATCAAAACTTTCGACGTGCAAAAACGCTCCTTCCGCAGCCTGCTGAACGGCGTAGTGGAACAGGACGCCGACCTGAAAACCGAGACCGAAGCCGACCTGAAAACGGTGACGGAACGCGTGCCCACGCCCAAGGAAGTCGGCGAACTCATCTTCGCGGCCAAATGCGCCAAACACCTGAAATCGAACGCCATCGCTTTGGTGAAAGAACGTCAGTTGATCGGTATGGGTTGCGGCCAGCCGAGCCGCGTGGATGCGCTTCGCCAGGCCATCGCCAAAGCCCGCTCTTTCGGCTTCGACCTGAATGGCGCCGTCATGGCCTCCGATGCTTTTTTCCCTTTCCCGGATTGTGTGGAAATTGCGCACGAAGCGGGTATTACGGCAGTCATCCAGCCCGGCGGCTCGCTGAAAGACCAGGATTCTGTGGATGCCTGCAATAAATTCGGCATGGCGATGGTGATGACGGGGTTCCGGCATTTTAGGCATTGAGAGGTGTTTTGGTTTTTTTAGTGTTTTGGTGTTTTTGTGTTTTGGAGGGCGTTGCTCTCGGTATTTGTTATTTACTTCGCTCTCTTTGAGCCTGTAATCACCACGGCCAAGAGCGAAGCCTTCCAAAACACCAAAACACAAAAACACACGAAGAATGAAAAACATCCTCCTCTTCCTCCTGTTCGCCAGCGTTGCCTACGCCCAATCCGCTGCCGAAAAAACCATCCGTTCCATCATGGCCGATCAGGAGCGCGCCTGGAACCGTGCCGACCTCGAAGGTTTTATGGACGGCTACTGGCGCTCCGACAGCCTGCGATTCATCGGCTCGCGCGGACTCACCTACGGCTGGCAACAAACGCTGGATAACTACAAAAAAAGTTACCCGGGCCCCGAAGCGATGGGTCAACTGAAATTTACCATCCTTTCCGTAGAAATACTCTCTAAACGCAGCGCCTACGTCATCGGCAAATGGGAACTCACGCGCGAGGCCGGAAACCTGAGCGGGCACTACACGCTGCTGTGGAAAAAAATGAAGGGAAAATGGGTGATCGTGGCGGATCACTCTTCTTAGAGGTGAGAAGTGAGAGTGCGTAGAGTGTGCCATGTATGTTACGCCTCTTTTACCTCTTTTGCAGGTGATTTGGCGTTGAATGGCAAATTTTTGTCCTGCTGATTTATATGTTGGGGCAACGGGCAACGGTACGTAGAGACAAGGCATGCCTTGTCTCTACTGCACCCCGCCCGTTTCAAATCCGAACGTCGGCAGGGTTGTGCACCCTGCCGACGTTTCACCGTACACGCTATGGCCCCTCACCTCTCGCTTCTCGTCGGCGGGTTAAAATTTTAGTGAGCAGATCCAAAAATATCGTGGCAGGACCCAAACGCTTCATAAAATGACCGGAATGGGTCTATTTCAGGGCCGTATTGATCCATATGGCAAGGTGTATGGTGCGCGGTAGAGAGACAAGGCATGCCTTGTCTCTACTGCGTTGCCGTTTGCGCATTAATCCTTCCCCATCCAAATTCGCCATTTCGGCTCGGGTAATAGTTCGCACTCGTTTTCAGGCGGTCATATACCTGCTGGCGCGTCCAGGAAGGGTATTTTCCCCAAACAAGGGCGGCAATGCCAGCGGTAGTGGCGGTAGAAACGGAGGAGCCGCCGACGGTAGACGGAGCATCACCCGAATCAGCCAGAGACAGCGGGTGGTCGTCGGAGTTTTTCTCCATCACCACTACGAAATCCACTTTGCTGCCGCTGTGGCAGGCGCTGCAACGGCTGGTAAGGTTGGTTTTGATGCCCGTAACGGCCACCGCCTGGGTCATAGAGGCCGGGAAAATAACACCTGCAAACCAGGCCGTCCAGGAGAACGAGGTGCCGGCGGCGCAGAAGATCAGTTTGCCCTGGTTGTAGGCATAAATGATGGCATCGCGAATCTGGCTGGCCGTGGTAAGGCGGCCCATGCTCATGCTCACGATTTTTACAGAAGCCGTGTTGCCGGCCAGCGTAAAGGCATTGGAAACGCCCACCGTTTCATTGCTGGTGTCGAGGTACACGTCGTCGGCAGCGCGTACGCCCACGAGGTTGGCATTGTAGGCCACGCCAACGGTATTGCCGTCGGTGCCGCGCGGACCGGTGCAGGTACCCATCATGGAAGTGCCGTGGCCGCAGGGATCGTTGGCAGAAGTAGCGCCCGGGAGTGTGTAGTATTTGGTCACAGTGCGGCCGCTCGATTGGCCCTGGTTGAAGGCAGAGCCCAGGTTTTCCTGGCTGCTGCTGCAACCACTGTCGACGATCATCACGGTTACACCAGCGCCAGTGTTGCCATTGGCCCATGCTTGGGCGATGTTGTGATAGGAATAGTTCCAGGATTGTTTGCAGTTGGGAGCAATCACGGTGTAGTCTGTACCTGCTACCAGGCCCGTTTGAGCGGTATTGCTGCCGCAGCCGGAACTCGAGCGTTCAGAAACTGTTGTCATATAAGGCTCATAACCAATCGGTTCTGCGTAGCGCAACAGATTCGAATTGCGCAGGGCTGTGATGGTTTGCGGGTTTTTCACATACACATCGAACACTGGCAGGTTCGGATTTTCTTCGTACGCCAGGATGTCCGATGTTTTCAGCGAAGGATTCAGGCTGCGCTCCGAATCGAGTACGATACGGAAAACGGCATCCCGCGCGCCTTTCCATTCGGAAGATTGCAGGTCGATCAGGTGGATTTTTTCGTCGAGGTTGCTGAAACCGGCTGGTTGGTAGCCCACAGAAAGTACATAATCGGAATTGGACAGCGCGGTCCAGATTTGATCGTCGCTGGCCCAGGCCCAGAGAAATTGTTCTTCCGTTTCTAATTTGGCCTGAATAAACTTGTCGAGGGAAGCCGGGTCGGGTATGGCCGGATGATCGGTGGATACAGACGATTCCTGTTTTCGGCAACTGTTGACACTTAGAAACAATGCTGCACAGAGGAGTAAGGTTGTTCTTTTCATGCGAAGACGGTATTTAATTTGAATGATTAGAGTGCGAAAATATTGTTTGTTTTACGTTATTGCATAGAGGTGTATAAAGATTTGGAATTTTTATTTTGTGGAAAAGTGGGCGTACGCTACGCTTTGTGTCCCTTGTGCAACCTTGGTGTCCCTTGTGGTAAAAAATTTTGGTAACTATACCCATTTACACACAGGCTGTAAAAAAGGGTACAAAAACCTATAAGGTTTTATAAACCTTATAGGTTTAGGTGCAAATGGGTATAGTTACCAAAATTTTTTTAACCACGAAGAACACCAAGGTCTCACAAAGGGCACAACGCGTAGCGTACGCCTGTGCTCAACACTTGTTTCACCATAATCAATAAGCCACTCATTTTTACGTTCTTTGCTTTACATATACACACCCAGATGCGAATAGCCTTTTGTTTTATACTGATATTTTCCTTGCGCGCCAGCGCACAACAATCGGGTTGGGAACTGATTGAAGCCAATGATTTTATCGCTGCGCGCACTGCATTTCAAAAAGAGTTGCAGCAGAACCCAAACAACGAAGTGGCCCTGGCAGGCATGTTGTTTTGTACCGAAACCGTGCATGAAGAAGAACCATACGCCCAATACGCGCACCGCCTCATGCGCGCCGGCTGGCAAGCGCCATATTACTGGCTGTTCGGACATTTGTATGAAGGCAAACCGGAGGAAGTGCTGGCACAATCGCTGCCCATGCCCCTGCGCATTCCGATGCTGCTGCAAGTGGCTGATTCCCTTCGGTTCCATTATCGGGAACAGGAAAGCAGACAATTGCTGGCTACAGCACTGCCCGACTGGAACTGGTCTATCATCGGCCCCTTCGACAATATGCGCGGCAGTGGTTTTATAGAACCTGCAGAGGTAGAGCAAGGCCTGTTCGACCCCGAAAAGACCTATAAAAACAGCACTGGCAGCGAATTCAAATGGTTGCAACGCAGGACCCCCCAACCGGGCAGCCCCGTTTCGTTTGAATTGCTGCCTCGTCGCAACGACCTGGCTACCTACTACGCCTGCACTTTTTTGCAGGTGCCCACGGCCCGTCGTGTCCGAATGGGCATACAGCGCAACGCACCCCTGAAAATATGGCTCGACAACCAGTTGCTGGCCACACTAGCCCCCGATTTTACGCCGGATGAATGGGATGGCGAGTCGCTGGAATTCGACCTGAGCGCAGGCACGCACTACCTGTTTGTGAAACTCTCGGAATTTCCCGACGATGATGTGAATACCCCCCTTGCCCTGGAATTTTTGGAAGCGCCGGACGAAAGACAGGAAGATTTTTACCAGAACCTCTCCGAAATTACGTCCTATTTCTATGGCGGTGGTGTTCAGCCCTCGTTTCAGGTACGGCTGACCGAACCTGCGAGCGGTGCGCTGATGAGTGATGTTTCCACTTCTTTTCAGGGCACATACACACAAGCCCAACAAGCGGCAGTCGTGGTGTACGAGAACAGGCCTTTTTTGCAATACTACCTCCAACAGGCTGCTACGGGCGAACCCTGGCGCGTGTATCTTCTCTCAAAAGCCTTCCTGCACGCCGGTGCTGCCGAAGAAGCCGAGGCCTGGTTCGCCGCATACAGGGAAGCGCACCCGGGTTCGTCTTTTGCACGCTACCTGCTAGCCAAATGTTTCGACGCCAATGGCAAGGGCGAACGCGCCGAAGCATTGCTGAGTGAAATGGACACGGTGGCTACCCCGACGTTTGCGGAGTACTATAACCGCTTTCAGAAAATCAACAAGGAACAGGAAGAGGTCAAATTTGTGAGCGCCCTGGAGCAACTACTGGGCATTTCGCCTGCCAACTGGGAAATCGTGAATACCTACCTCGACTTTTTAAAAGAAAAAGGCAGAAAAGAACAGGTGAAAACCTGGGTGAATGATTTTTTAAAATATAATAATACGGAAAAGTGGAAAAAAAGACTGGAAATATACTTAAAAGAAGAAAGTTACCGCCCCGAAACCTTCAAACCCGTTTCCGATAAACAGCGGGAGAAAAAATTCAAGGCAGCGCGGAAAGAATTGAAAGAACATTTTTCGCTGATTTCATACGAGCAAATACTCGAATACTACAAATACCGCGAGCAGGAGAAAGACGTATTGGCCACCTACGATCAGATCATCGCCATGATGCCCTGGAATGGCGCTTATGCACTGTCGAAGGCGCGCTATTTGTTTGAAAAGGAACGACCTGCCGAAGCGCTCCAACTCCTGAACACCCTTGTTCGTGAGTACCCCTATTCGCCGGCAATTTTTGAACTCATGGGCGATATTGCCATCGAGCAAAAAAACGAAGCGGAAGCCTTGCAATGGTATCGGCAGGCCGAAAAAACGAGCGGAGAAAGTGCGCGTTATTCTGGTTTGCGCGAAAAAGTAGAAAAACTGGACAACAGCAAAAAATACTCAGGCTATTTCCGCCCCGTGTCGCTGGCGCAGATCGCCAAAAAAACAGAAGGGCTGGAGAAATACGTGGATGAAGACGCCGTGGTGCAGTTCTATTCGGTACAGAACACCTACCTGCGCGATGAACGCAAGGTCGAGTCGGCCCGGAAAGCCGTGATTCGCATCCTGAGCGATGCAGGCGCAAAAAACTGGACGGAAGCCGATCTGCGCCAAATTGGCCAGATTACCTCCGCCAAAGTGCTGAAAACAGACGGCAGCACCACCTCGCCGGAAATAGGCTACGGCATGGCCGTTTTCAAAAACCTGCAAGCAGGCGATGTGATCCTGGTAGAAGGCTCTACAGAAATCGGGGTATCGGATGAAATTGCCGGCGATTTCTGGGATCTACAGGTGCCCTCCTGGCAGGCTCCTGTGATGCGCTCGACAGCCGAACTGCTCGTGCCGGCAGGCCTCCCGCTGTATTTTGCGGCTAATCGGATTTCTTCAGAACCTGCTTCCTTACGCGACACCGGCGCTTTCTGCCTATACACCTGGGAATGGAAATCTATACCCAAAGTGGAAGTGGAAGAAGCATCGCCGGAAACGTATGACAATTTCGCATGGCTGATGACCGGCAGCATGCAAGACTGGAGTCCGGTGGTGCAGTGGTACGAACGCCAGACTTACCGGCGCACGGAACCCAACTACGAAGTGATGGAAAAAGCGCGCAAAATGATTCACCCGGGCATGTCGGAAACGGACATTGTGGAAGCCCTGCACACTTTCGTGGTGCAGGAAATCAATTATTCCTATGTGCCGTTTCTTAACAACAACTATGTACCCAAACGCCCCGGGGAAACCATTTCGGGCAAAGTGGGCGACTGCAAGGACGTAGCCACGTTGATGATCGCACTACTGCGTGCCTACAATATTCCTGCCTGGTACACCCTGGTGAGCACACATACTTTTAGCAACCGCGACATTCGCCCGATCATTTATGCTTTCAACCACGCCATTGTGGCCTACCAACTGAAAGACGGGCAATTGCGTTTTGCCGATCTCACGACAGACTATTTCCCGACGGGCATATTGCCTGCCGATGATTCGGATGCCTGGGCGCTGGTCATCCGGCCCGGTGAAAAGGAACTGCGCCGGTTGCCCAATGACGCCATCGACCCCCATACCACCGGAATAAATATCCGGGCTGAAGCCCTCATCGATGCAGAAAACAACCTGCAGATCGACATGAAGGCTACGCATCGGGGCACTTCGGCGGGCCACTGGCGCGAGATGCTCAAACGCGCCAATGCTGCCGACAGGCGCCAACTTTTGTCGGAATACTTCAGCGGCGGCGTGCTGACCTATCTCAACCTCGATCATTTTGAATTCGACAACCTCGACAGCATCAATGCTCCCCTGAACAGCCGAGTACATATGACTGTGTACAACCCGATCGACCGGGTGAGGGGCCTGTACATCCTGCCTTTGCCGCTCCCATTGAGTACGCCTACCCAGAAGGTTTTGTTCAGCGACAAACGTTATAATGACCTCGATCTGGATGCGTTGTTCGAACTGGCGCCCGTACAGGAAACCATCGATCTTACCCTGCCACGCACCTATAAATTAGTAGAACTGCCTGCACCCAAACACATCACATCGCCATTTGGTCAATACACGCTCAGGGTAGAGTCCACCGCTACGGGAATTCGCATTCATCGGTCGGTACAATTCACGCGCAGGTTTATTACCTACAGTGATTTTCAGGAAATGAAAAAGTTTTATCTGGGCATGCTGGATGCAGATGATACCTTGCTGGCACTGGAAGAAAACTGATCAGTTTTGACAAAACCGGTGAAAAAATCCGGTTTTACACCCTGGTATCGGGAATGTTCGTATTTTTCATTTGGAATCAAATTTTCTTTCTTCTTTTGCAAAACAAACAAGGTTTTACAGAAACCCTGTTTTGAAAATTTTTTTCTGAAAAACAAGACCTAACCCGCATGAAAAAAATGTACAAATTTTTGAAATTCAATATCTTGTGCGTACTGTGTTTGGGAACTGCCGTATTGAGCGCCCAGGCTACACTTCGTGGAAAGGTAATGGATGCCGAAAGCGGAGAAGAACTCATCGGTGCAGCAATTGTAATCGTGGGCAGCACTGGAGGAGCCGTTACCGACTACGAAGGCGCGTTCTCCTTAAAAGTGGATAAACTGCCTGTCACCCTCAAAATTTCCTATACAGGCTATTCTGCCCAGGAAATTACGGTGACAGACCCTGCCCAGAAACTCGACGTCAGGCTGAGCACCAGTTCCATCGTCATAACCGAAGCCGTTGTACGGGGGCAGCGCATCGACGACAAGCAAAAAGCGGCGCCACTTACGGTGGAAAACCTCGATGCCATCGCCATCAAACAAACCGCTGCCGTGAGTTTCTACAACGGCCTTGGCAACTTGAAAGGCGTAGACCTCACCACGGCCAGCCTTGGTTTTACGGTGATCAACATGCGCGGTTTCAACTCCACGAGTCCTGTGCGCTCTCTGCAAATCATCGACGGTGTAGACAACCAGGCGCCCGGACTCAACTTCTCGCTCGGTAACTTTCTGGGCTGTAGCGAACTGGATGTCAACAAGGTCGACCTGATTGTGGGCGCCAGTTCGGCATTTTACGGCCCCAACGCTTTCAACGGCGTTATTTCCATGGAGTCGAAAAATCCGTTTATCAACCGTGGCCTTGCCGTATCGCTCAAAACCGGCGAACGCAACCTGCTGGAAGGCGCATTTCGTTATGCCGACGCTATAAAAAACAAGGCCGGACACCCATTTATGGCCTATAAACTCAATTTCTTCGGCCTGCGCGCCAACGACTGGGTGGCCGACAATTACAATCCGATTACGGAAGCCGAAGGCAACCAGATATTTACTGCCTCGCAAAATCCGGGTGGTTGGAATGCGGTAAATATTTATGGCGACGAATATTCAGGTCGTTTTGTATCCACCTACGATGCACGGGCGGGCCTGAACAGTTTTCATCGTCAGGGTTATAAGGAAGAAGATATTGTTGATTATAACACTAAAAACGCGAAAGCCGGTGTGGCGCTGCATTTCCGCCTCAACCCGGCCAAGGAATTTGAATCGCCCGAACTGATCCTGGCTTCCAACTATGGCACTGGCACCACTGTGTATCAGGGTGATAACCGTTTCAGCCTGCGTGGCATCCAGTTCTACCAAAACCGCCTGGAACTGCGCCAGAAAGACAAGTTTTTCCTGCGCTTTTATGCCACCAATGAAGATGCAGGCAAATCATATGACCCGTATTTTACGGCGCTGAAACTTCAGGAAGCATCAAAAACGAACGATAAATGGCAGCAAGCCTATGAGTTCTGGTGGGTGCGCAACGACCTGGGCGCTGTTTTCAAAAAAATGAAAGATGCCGGCTACGGACCGCCCGACAACTACGAGGCCCTGTTGCAGTGGCAACGCGACAATGCCGCTACACTGGCCGACTACCACCGCCAGGCGCAGGCATATGCCAATGAGGCCGATCACCCGAACGATTCGGGCGCCTTTTTTGAGCCTGGCACGGCTCGTTTTGACTCGCTGTTCAATGCCATTGTGAGCCGTAAAAACAACAGCCGCGAAAATGGAACTTTGTTCTACGACAAATCGGCCCTGTACCACGCCCACGGTGAATACCACTTCAAGCCGCGTTTCCTGAACGACTGGGTGGTAGGCGCCAGCATGCGCATGTATCGCCCCAATTCGGACGGCACCATTTTCAGCGATTCGCTGGGCGCCCGTATCAAAAACTCGGAATGGGGCGCATATACCGGCGCAGAAAAGCAGGTCGGCGACTTCAAGTTTTCGGCTACCGTACGAGTGGATAAAAACCAGAATTTCGATTACCTGGCCACCCCGGCGGCCTCCATCGTGTGGACGCCCAAGGAAAACAACTACCTGCGTGTATCCTTTTCCTCGGCCATCCGCAATCCGACGCTCACCGACCAGTACCTCAACCTGAATGTTGGCCCTGCTACGCTGATCGGTAACCTGAATGGCTTCGACAGCCTCATTACGCTCGAATCCTTCCAGGCATACCGCGACGACAACAGCAAACCGCTGGTGTACCAAAACGTAGCGCCTATACAGCCGGAAAAAGTAAAAACCTTCGAACTCGGGTATCGTACGACCCTGTTCAAGCGCATTTATGTGGATGCCGGATACTACTACAACATCTACGACGACTTTATCGGATACAACATCGGACTCACGCTGCCCTTCGAACGGGTGGAAGTGTTTCCGGGTCAATACACCTATTTCCCTGATTTTGACCGCTTGAAGGTGTACCGTGTAGCTGCCAATGCCTCGCAACGCGTTACTTCACAAGGGTTTGCGATCGGTTTGAACTACTATTTCCTCGACTATTTCATGCTGCAGGGCAACTACAGTTGGAACAAACTCATTACGGATGCTTCCGACCCGATCGTACCCGCTTTTAACACGCCGGAGCATAAGTTTAATATCGGATTTTCAGGACGCGATATCACTGCCTGGGGTAAAAACACATTCGGATTTACAGTGAACTACAAGTGGATCGACAATTTTACATTCGAGGGCTCGCCACAATTTACGGGCCTCATCCCATCGTATGATTTGCTCGATGCACAGGTGAATCTGACCATTCCGAAGATTCATAGCACGGTCAAACTCGGCGCCTCCAATGTGCTCAACAACAAACAATTTCAAACGTACGGTGGGCCGCGTATTGGCCGAATGGCTTACCTTTCGCTCCTCTATGATTTTCGCGAAAAATAACCCCCGATATTACGATAGAAATGAAACCATTTCGCGAATATTCCATTCCCGTTCTATTTCATCATTAACCTGCTAAACTTTTTAACCATGCAATTATCAAAATTACCCATCCTTCTCCTCCTGTTGATAGCCATCGGAGCAAGGGTATCGGCCCAGAACCGCTACCTGGAGCCCGTGTTCTCGCAGGCGAGCAAAACGACAGCCCTCTACGGCGCCAACTGGACGGTTCTGCCCCTCGCAGTACCAGGCGCACATACGCTCAAACAACCGCTGCAAATGCAGGTGTATCAACCAGTCGGCGATACCGAAACAGCACGTCCGCTCATCATCTACCTGCACACGGGTAACTTTTTCCCGTATCCGCAAAACGGCTCCTGCGGCGGTACCTTGTACGACTCCTCCAATGTAACCTTTGCAACCCGCCTCGCGCAAATGGGTTATGTAGTGGCGGTAGCCGACTACCGCCTCGGCTGGAACCCATTCGCTTCACAGGAATTGGTTCGCCGTTTTACGCTGATCAACGCTGCCTACCGTGGTGTGCAGGACGTTCGTACCTGCATTCGCTACTTCCGCAAAACGGTCGCATTGGATGGCAATCCTTGGGGTATCGACCCAAGCAAAATCGTTGTTTGGGGACAGGGTACCGGCGGCTACCTGTCGCTGGCTACTGCCTATCTGGATACATTCGGAGAAATCTACACCACGGCTGACCCGAATAAATTCAAACTTCCAGTGGCTCCGGGCGTATTCCTTCCGATGGTACAGGAAGCGTACAATGGCGACATTGAAGGCGTACAAGCTGCTCCTGGCGTAGTGGACGCTACCTACAACGCTATCACAGGTATTCCGCTCGGCGACACGCTGTACACACAAAACCACCCGGGATACAGTTCCGAATTCTCTTTGGCTGTAAATATGGGTGGCGCGCTGGGCGATAGTTCCTGGATGGATGCAGGCGACGTTCCGCTCATCTCCTACCACGTTCCTTCTGACTTTTTTGCACCATGCGGAACTGACATCCTGAATGTGCCTACTACTACCGGCCCTCAGCCAGTTGTGGAAGTATCCGGTTCTTGCGACATGCAGGAAATTGCTGACGACCTGGGCTTGAACACCATTTTTAGCACTATTCCGGCAGGTTTCGACCCTTATGGTGCAGTTTCGGGCAGTTCGCATAGCGGCTTCTATCCTTTTGTGGGAACACCGAATAACACCTCTGCTCCATGGGAATGGACGCCAACGGACTTCTCTCCCGCGCCGGCTCCAACAGCAGGCTGTAATACGGATGCTGCTGTAGCACATGCCTATATCGACACCATTATCGGTTTCTTTGCTCCACGCGCTTGCGTTGTACTCGGTCTGGGTTGCAACTTCGTGGCTACACACGAACTCAACGAACAAGACCTGGGTCTGCAGGTAGCACCGGTGCCAAGTTCCGATGCTGTAACCTTCACTACGAAAGAAGCGCCGATCCGCCACATCTATGTGTACGACCTGAACGGCCGTCTGGTGAAAGCACATACCAGCATCGACAGCAATGTGTTCCAGATGCAGCGCAACAGCCTGACCAACGGTATGTATATCGCAGAACTTCGTTTTGACAACGGTTTTGTGAAACGCAAAATCGTGTTCAGTAACTAATTCGCAATCAGCGTTTTATAGAGATGGGCCATTGCCGGATTGACGGTAGTGGCCCATTCTTTTATGCATGGTGGAGGGATGGAAAAACGGATAATTACGGTTGAAAGCGGATTGTTGACGAGAAAACCTCTTTTAGTAGAAACCGGTGTACTCTACGCTTTGTGTCCTTGGTGAAACCGTGGTGTTCTTTGTGGTTAAAAATTTTTACCACAAAGTGCACAAAGGTTTCACAAAGGACACAAAGCGTAGAGTACACCTTTAGTTTTATCAAAAAAAAACGTTTATATCCGCCCCAATCCATTTCACCTCTGTTTAGTCAGAAAAGCCAAATGATTGATTATGAATAAACTGTACATTTTTTTACTGGCCATCACCTGCTTGCTCACTGCATGTCGACCTGCCGAGCGCCACATCACCCCGGGGTTTTATTACTGGCAAACCCGACTCGACGTCGATCGGGAGGAACTTGCATACCTGGACTCGGTGGCTTGTAAAAAAGTGTATATCAAGGTGCTAGACATCGGCATCAATCCTGCTTCCGGTGTAGTAGAGCCCTATGCGCGACTCGACATGGCCGATACCGCTGAGTTGCGAAATGTGGAAGTAATACCGGTTGTTTTTATTACCAATGCTGTTTTTGCTGCCATTGGCGAAGGGAAAGCCGAGTGGCTGGCGCAAAAAACCACCGCTGCCCTCGAATCCTTTTCATTTCACAAAACTGCCCGCGAAATCCAGTTCGACTGCGACTGGACGGCTTCTACCCGGGATGCTTTCTTTTCGTTTCTTCGAAAAATGAAACAGGCGATGCCGGGTAAATCCCTGAGCGCCACGATCCGCCTGCACCAGTATAAATTTCCGAAACAAACCGGCGTGCCGCCCGTATCGCGCGGTATGCTGATGTTTTACAACACCGGCGATATTGAATCCGAAAGCACTGAAAACTCCATTTTTCAGGTAGCGGATGCCGAAAAATACGTGCAAGGCGCGCCGCCGAAATATCCCATTCCCCTCGACCTGGCCCTGCCGCTGTTTTCCTGGACTCTCGTGTATCGGGAAGGCGAATTCTGGAAAATTATCAACGGTACGCCTGCTGACCTGAGAGATACATCGCGTTTTGAAAAGTTCCAGGCCGATACATTTCGCTATGCTGTGAAACAGGCGACTTTCCTCGCCGGCCATTATCTTCGCCCCGGCGATCATTTGCGCGTGGAAGGTTTGTCGGAAACACAATTGATGAAGGCGGCGCAACTGGCAGCCCGAACCGACCTGGCCGACGATGCTACGCTGGCGTTTTTTTACCTGGATACTGCTGTCATTCGGAATTATCCTCCCAAACTGATACGTGCCTTATGTCAAAAAACTGGTTTCAAGGGCGACCGATAAGTCGATGGATACGCACACTGCTGTGCTGCTTGTTTGCATGCGCGTCCGTGGCCTTCGATGCGCCCAGGCCGGATACGCCGCCGCCCGGAACCTGTTCGCCCGATGCAGGCCCGTTTCGGGGCTACACTTTTCTCAACCCCGACCTTTTGAGCAAAAGAGAGGTGTTCGCCCCGTATTTTTTGAAATGGGATGATTACTACGATCGCTATTATTTCAACCTCGATTTGCAAAAAGAGGAAAACGTGCAGGAATGGCGCGAGCGTTTTTGCGACAAAGCCAGCGCCGCCGACGTGGAAGCCCTGGTGTATCAGTCGGACATCAACGACCTGTCCGGCTTGTACAACGCTACCGCCGACCTGAAAAAAAGGACGCCGCTGCCGTACAGCCTGGCCAATAATTCCTTTGCGGAGGTGATTGCGTACAACAGTTGCACGGAAGCGGTGGCCTATCTGATGTTTGCCAAAAAATGTGAGCCTTACGTCGTGTCCCGCAGCGACGGCTGGACGGAGGCCTACCGCGATACCAGCGCCATGTACATGCTCATCCGGGAAGGCATCGGCCGTTTTCGCGACACAGAATCGCATTTTATCAAGATGCGCTATGCCTACCAGATCGTGCGGCTGGCGCATTATGCGCAAGACTGGAATTACACCGTAGAACTGTACAACTACCTGATGCCCAAGGTAGATCGCAAACGCTATAGCATCATCTACTACTGGACGCTCGGGCACCTGGCCGGCGCCTTGCAGCAACTCGGCAAATACCCGGAGGCCGCCTATCGCTACTCGCTGATTTTCAAAAACTGCCTGTCCAAACGCACACAGGCTTACCGCAGTTTTGTCATCCGTACCGACAAGGACTGGGAGGCCACGCTCAAACTGTGCACCTCGGATGCGGAAAAAAGCACGCTGTACCTGATGCGTGCCGGCGGTTCGCATGCATTTGCAGTGTCGGATATGGAAACTATTCAGCAACTCGATGAGGGCAACTCCCAACTCGATTTGCTGCTCGTAAGCGACGTACAGGAACTGGAAAAAATATTCCTCCGTACCTGGGTCACCGATCGTCGGCAAGGCGCGGCCAAAGGCGCCATCAAACGAGAGGCCGCTTCGAAACACCTGCTGGAATTACAAAAATTTGTGCGCACGACCATTCGAGAGAAAAAAGCCGCCAACCTGCATCTCTGGCGCGCCATGGAAGGCTACCTCGAACTGCTGGCCGGCGATCGCTATGCTGCCCGCACGACCTGGGACCGGCTCGAAGATGACCTCGACGACGACGACGAAAGCGACGAAAAAATCGGGGAACAACTGGAAATCTGGTACGTGCTGCTGGAAATCCTCAACCTCGATGTCAATTCTTCCAGCGCCGATAACCTGGCTTTCCGCATTCGGAGTTATGCGGCATTTAAAAAGAATCCGTATTTCGAGCCGCTGCTACAAGACTGGTTGTCAGCGGGTTATGCGGCCGGAAATCGTCCCGGCAAAGCCATTCTGGCGGCCTACCCGCCTTCCGCACTGGGCTATAACCCCAACCTGGAAATACTGGACGACCTGTTGAAACTGCTGGACGAAGACGATCCCATTCTGCTCGAACGTACGATGCAGATGGATACCAATCCCGAATACATCCGCGCCCAGTTGCTCGAACGCAAAGGCGCCTACCTGCTCAGCATCGGGCAGCCGGAAGCCGCGCTGGCGGTGATGGATAAAATTCTGCCCTCGGAAGCGGCGAAAATGATGCGTTTCAGCCCGTTCCGGGAAAAATTCGGGGAAAAAATCCATCGTCAGGTAGCCGATTCCATTCAGTTGAGTCGGCGCGGCATCGCCAAACGCATCGTCGACCTCGAATTCAAGGCCAAAGCCGCCCTCGCCACCAACGACCCCAATGCTGCGCGCTACTGGTACCAGATCGCTATTGCGTATTACAACATGTCGTATTTTGGTTACGAATGGGAGGTAACGGACTATTACAGAAGCGGTTACAACCAGATGCGGCTGGCACAGGGGCCCGTGTTTTCGATGTATGGCACACCCGATGGCAACCGCGAAAACATCGACTTGAGCCTTGCGCTGAACTACTTTGAAAAGGCCCTCCTGGCCGCAACCGACGATGAATTTGCCGCCCGCGCCGCCTTTATGGCTGCCCGCTGCCAGCAAAAAATGTATTTCTGCGATAAGGACACGCCGTATCGGCCGGGCAGCAAACTGATCCCGACACTGCCCGCGCAGTATTTCGAGTATTACAACCTGCTGATGACCAAATATGCCAACACTACATTTTACAACAACATCGTCAAGGAATGTATGTGGCTGAATGCGTATGCGCGTCACTGATTTTTGGAGGCTTCTTTCGTTTTTTCAGAGGTTTTTTCCACCTTTGCGCTTCTTAAGAGAGTGAGAGATGTGAGAGGGTGAGAGCGTGAGAGATGTGAGAGAGTGAGAGGCGTAGAGTACACCGTGTACTCTACGCCTCTCACTCTCTCACATCTCTCACGCTCTCACCCTCTCACATCTCTCACGCTCTCACTCTCTCTCACCTCTCACTCTCTATTCATGTCTGAAGATTTATTTAAACGGCTTGTTTCGCATTGCAAGGAATATGGATTTATTTACCCCTCCTCGGAAGTGTATGAAGGACTGAACGGTGTGTACGACTACGGTCCGATGGGGGTAGAATTGAAAAACAACATCAAGGACTACTGGTGGAAAGCGATGGTGCAGATGCATGACAACATTGTCGGGCTGGATTCGGCTATTTTCATGCACCCCAAAATCTGGAAAGCCTCGGGCCACGTCGATGCGTTCAACGACCCGCTGGTGGACAACAAAGATTCGAAAAAACGTTTCCGCGCCGACGTACTGATCGAAACGGAAATTGATAAAATGATCGCCAAAGCCGACAAGGAAGTAGAAAAAGCGGCCAAACGCTTCGGCGACACCTTCGACGAAAAAATGTTCCGGGAAACCAATCCCCGGGTGCTGGAATACACGCAAAAGGCGCTCGATACGGAAAAACGCTTGGCTGCTGCGCTCAAAACGGGCGACATGGCCGACCTGAAGACCATGATTGACGAACTGGAAATTGCCGAGCCAGATACAGGTTCGCGCAACTGGACGGAAGTGCGGCAGTTCAACCTCATGTTCTCCACGCAGATGTCGAACATCGGCGGCGACGACGGCAAACTGTACCTGCGCCCCGAAACGGCCCAGGGCATTTTTGTCAACTTCCTGAACGTGCAGAAAACCACGCGCCAGAAAATTCCGTTTGGCATCGCCCAAATAGGCAAAGCCTTCCGCAACGAGATTGTGGCGCGCCAGTTCATTTTCCGTATGCGCGAATTCGAGCAAATGGAAATGCAATATTTCGTGCGCCCTGGCACCGAAATGGAGTGGTACAACTACTGGAAAGAAAAACGCATGGCCTGGCACCGCGCCGTGACGCCGGCGGAAAAACTGCGCTTCAAAGACCACGACAACCTGGCGCACTACGCCAATGCGGCCGTGGACGTGCAGTTTGAATTTCCCTTCGGTTTCAAGGAACTCGAAGGCATCCACTCGCGCACCGATTTCGACCTCGGCAGCCACTCCGAACTGTCGGGCAAAAAAATGCAGTACTTCGATCCCGAACTCAACGAGCACTACACGCCATACGTGGTAGAAACCTCGGTCGGCTGCGACCGGATGTTCCTCACCGTACTGAGCAATGCCCTCGTAGATGAAACGGTGCCCGACGCCAAAGGGGAAGACAGCACCCGTACGGTACTGCGCCTCGCACCGGCCCTCGCGCCGGTGAAATGCGCCGTGCTGCCGCTGCTGCGCAACAACGAAGAACTCGTGGGCAAAGCCCGTGAAATTTACGACCAGTTGAAATTCCTCTTCCTGTGTCAGTACGACGAGAAAGACGCCGTCGGCCGCCGCTACCGCCGCCAGGATGCCATCGGCACGCCGTACTGCGTCACCGTCGACCACGAAACGCTCGAAAACGGTACCGTGACGATCCGCGAACGCGATTCCATGCAACAGGAGCGTGTGGCGATCAGCGAGGTGGCCAGGATCGTGAGCGAGCGGGTGGATATGCGGAAGATATTGTAAGGGGAGGTGCTTTTGTAAGCAGTTCGTTTTTGGTTCCTTCATGCCGCCAGCATGAGTCATTTCGAATTTTTCGCACCTTCATGACGCCATGCCACCCTTTGTCGTCCTGACGGGACCCGTCCACTCTACGAAGGAAAATGCGTTGTTATGCGCCGTAGAGTGGACGGGTCCCGTCAGGACGACAAGGGGCGGCATGGCGTCGCTAAGAGGCGAGGTTTGGTGTGTGTAGTTTTAAGGACTGCAATTTACCCCAGACCCAGCAGCCCTTTCAGCGCATCATAATACACCGATGCGGATACATTCACCGCAATGCCTTCCGCATTTTTATCGATCCATTTCAGAATGGACCTGCCCAGCCCTGTTTTTTCCTCGGGACTATCCGGTTCGGGTAGTGCATCTACAAAAGCAGTCAGAGCGGCTTTTGTGTCAGCCGACATTTGTTCCAGCATTTCTTTCAAGGCATCTACATCGGATGTCTTGACCGTGTTGGCGATCTGGATGCTGGGCTTGTTTTCAATATTGACCTGAAAAACAGGGTTGAAATCCATGCCGCCAAAACCCGGTTCGTGCCTTCTTCCGCCGGCCAGTGCGGGTTGCAGCGCCATGATTTCGCCGCTTTGGTACACACCTTCCAGCAGTTGCACCACCGGCACGTTGTCTTCCAGGCGATTACAAAATGCCTTGCCTTTGGTAAGTTTTACCAGTTCGGACAGTTTGTAGGAAAAAGGATCCTCGCTGTTTTTGCATACCTCACAATTGCAAGGCACCCATTCCTCAAACTTGATGTTTTTGAACCACTTCTGGTGGATGGATTGCACTTCCCGGCGCACCAATTCCAGCGCGTATTTACGGTTGCGGAAGGGCTCGTTTTCCTCCAGCACTTCAATCACAATCTGTTTTAAACCACTTTTGGATTCGCCGTCGTCTTCGTACATGAGCAGGCGGCAGAGGGTGCCTTCGCGTGTGATATTTAACACAGCGCCCTTTTTCCAGACGATTTCCACGCCCTCTACTTTTTCCAGGTGTGCGCTCAGGCGTACAATCAGGCGCGACATCAGGCCTTTGGGCATGATCGGGTATTCGTAGCGGAATTGCAGGGCGCCCACGTGTTTGTACCAGGCATATTGCTCGGGGCGGTTGTCGGGCAGCAGTTGGGCCGCCACGTAATGTCCTTTTTCGTCCGTTTCGTAACAGATATCGAAGTTGTTTTTCGACATCAGTTTGAGGATTTTCTGGGCGTCGGTGCTGGAATACCCTTTCCCGCGCAGGATATGGAAAATATCCTCGGTGGTGAATTTTCCTCTCTGAGTTTCCTTGATCAGGTCGCTTTTGAGCGTGGTGTACACGCCTTCCACGGCCCATTCCGGCCGTAGAATGACCACATCGACAAGATCCGGGTCATTTTGAAAATGCAACAATGCGCCGAGTTGGTGCAGGTAGCCGGTCATGGTAAACTGGTCTATTTCTTCCGTCACCTCATATTCGCTGCAAATTTCATGCAGGCGTAGCGTCGTGATGTAGTTATGTTCCTGTCCTTCTTCGCGCAGGGCATCGCGGATAGGGCCCCATTGTTTGGGCAGGATGTTTTTTACAATTGGCAATTCGGCCAGTCGACGTGTTACCGCTTCGTGCAGGCATTCCCAGCGTTTGTCGTTGTCGGCCAGGTCGACTTCCAGAAACTGGTAATCGAAATCGGATTCGTAGAGTTTCAGCAAATCCTGGTACTGTGGCATGCCTGTGCCGCCTTTCTTTTTGTTGAGAACCAGCAGGAGCGATACTTTGTCTTCTTCCCGTTCCCGGCCCAGCAGGCTGATGATTTTGAACCAGTAGGCGAGATTGGGTGCTTCGGCCCGGGCTTCCATCATCAGCACGTACAGGGCTTTGGGTGAGAGGAAAAACTGGTGGGTCATGTACTGTAATTCCTGTCCGCCGAAGTCCCAGAGGTTGGCGCGGAAGTCGTAGCCGATTTTTAACCCTTCGTGGATATTGATACCGTGCGTTTCGTCGGTGGGCTCATTCAGCGGATCGAACGCCGGATCGATCAGTTTTTTGAAAAGGGTGGTTTTGCCGGTTTTGCCTTCTCCGACGATAAGAAGTTTGGCTTCGTTGAGGGTGGCTGCGCCTTGTTTTTCAAGTTGTTCCCAGTAGGCCAGGATGGCTTCGTTGCCTTGTTTGGCTACTTCAACCGGCGGGTTGGTGAGGGGGCAGTTTTTTAAACTATTAATTTTAACAAGTATACCTGTTGTGCCTAATTCTTCATAAATTTCTTCGCCTTCCCATCTAATATAAATATCCATCTTAATTTGCTGACGAAGTGGGGTAAGGTTGTTGATCTGTGTATTGAAGCATTCGAGTTTTTGTAAGTTTATGAGGTTTTGCAGGGGCGTCAGATCGTTAATCTGCGTGGAGCTGCAGTCGAGTATTTGTAAGTTTATGAGGTTTTGGAGGGGCGTCAGATCGTTGATCTGCGTGGAGTAGCAGTTAAGAACTTGTAAGTTAAGGAGGTTTTGGAGCGGCGCGAGGTCGTTGATCTGAGTGGAGGAGCAGAAGAGTTGTTGTAAGTTAAGGAGGTTTTGGAGCGGCGCGAGGTCGTTGATCTGCGTGGAGGAGCAGTAGAGTATTTGTAAGTTGAGGAGGTTTTGGAGCGGGGCGAGGTCGTTGATCTGCGTGGAGTTACAGTAGAGTATTTGTAAGTTTATGAGGTTTTGCAGGGGCGTCAGGTCGTTGATCTGCGTGGAAGAGCAGTCGAGTATTTGTAAGTTTATGAGGTTTTGCAGGGGCGTCAGGTCGTTGATCTGCGTGGAGTTACAGTAGAGTATTTGTAAGTTTATGAG
>Ga0209572_1000344_pt1 | contig 77486 bp, 85 predicted proteins | sample EBPBio232012_DNA_FD_185867 | JGI IMG/M metagenome (GOLD analysis project Ga0209572, IMG submission 185867) | Wastewater treatment Type I Accumulibacter community from EBPR Bioreactor in Madison, WI, USA - Reactor 1_1/23/2012_ DNA (SPAdes)... | ecosystem: Engineered > Bioreactor > EBPR >...
CACAACTGCTTGCGCTTGGCGCAGCTGCTCCACAGTTTGGGCGCAAGCAATGGCCTCACGCGCAAGAGCTAATACTTCATCGTCTCCACTGGCTGGACGCGACATGCCTTTCTCCATCAGGGTTGATGGAGAGTTATTATTACATTAATGAAATAGAAATGGAATTAGATATAATCGGATAACAAACCAGATATTCAGCCTAAAGAAGTTAGCATAACTGATTGATTTGAAATAGATTTTGGCTACGACCATACGTGAGTCCCATCGTAACCCGCTCCTGGCCCGCTTGGCTAGCCTTTGCGCCGGACCTAACCCAACTGCGGGTTGCCTGAAATGCCCAAAACGCCCGAACTCATCAAGCCCCCGATTCAAACCGCCTTCACCAACGCCTGCAACCAATCCTGCACCTCAACCCCGGTCCAGTCCACCGCCCCCTCTATGCGCCAGCGCCCACGCCCCTGGCGGTCGATGAGCCAGGTGCTGGGGAACACCTTGGCGCTCCAGTTTGCAGCCATCTCGCCGCGCGGATCGGGTAGCACGGGCAGGGTCAGGCCGCTTTGCTGCACGTAGCGGCGCAGGCGGGGCATCGGGTCGCGCACGTTGACGGTGAGAAACTGCAGTTGCGGATCGGCCACTTCGGCGGCGGTTTGCAGCGCGGGCATTTCTTCCAGGCAGGGCGGGCACCACACGCCCCAGAAGTTGATCAGCACGGCGCGGCCTTTGAGTTGGGCCAGGTCCCAGGCTTTGCCGCCCAGGTCGGTGCCGGCCAGCGGTGGCAGCGGCTGTTTGGCATCAAGCGCGATGCGGCGGTATTGCGGCGCGGGCTTGGCTTGCGCCCAGGCCGCCAGCGGCTGCGCTGTGCCCAGGGCGGCGGCGCTTAAGCCGGCCGCGCGCAGGCCGGTGCGCAGGACATCGCGCCGCCGCAGATTCACGCCCGCTCCGTCACCCAGCCCGGCACGCTTTGCAGCGCCTTCGGTAACCCCGACGCGTCGGTGCCGCCGGCCATGGCCATGTCGGGCTTGCCCCCGCCTTTGCCGCCCACTTGCTGGGCGACGAAATTGACCAGCTCGCCGGCCTTCAGCTTGCCCACCAGATCGGGGGTGACGCCGGCGGCCAGTTGCACCTTGGCGCCGTCCACGGCGGCCAGCACGATGGCGGCGGATTTGAGTTTGTCCTTGAGCTTGTCCATGGTTTCGCGCAACTGCTTGGCGTCGGCGCCTTCCAGGCGCGCGGCCAGCACGCGGATGCCGGCCACATCCACCGCTTGCGCCACCAGTTCGTCGCCCTGGGACGACGCCAGTTTGCCCTTCAAGGCGGCGACTTCTTTTTCAAGCGTTTTGACCTGATCGAGCACCTGGCCCAGGCGCGTTTGCACCTCGGCAGCGGGGGCGCGCAAGGTGCTGGCCACGCTGTGCAGGTTGGCTTCCAGGTCTTGCAGGTAATGCAGCGCGTTGGCGCCGGTGACGGCCTCGACACGGCGCACACCAGCGGCCACGCCGCCTTCGCTGACGATCTTGAACAGGCCAATGTCGCCGGTGCGCGCCACGTGGGTGCCGCCGCACAGCTCGCGGCTGCTGCCGATGTCGAGCACGCGCACGGTGTCGCCGTATTTCTCGCCAAACAGCATCATGGCGCCGGTCTTCTGCGCGCTTTCGATGTCCATCACGCGGGCTTGGGTGGCGGCGTTTTGCAGAATTTCGGCGTTGACGCGGCGCTCGATCTCGGTGATTTGCGCGGACGTTACGGGCGACGGCTGGGTAAAGTCAAAGCGCGTTTTGTCGGCATCGACCAGGCTGCCTTTTTGCTGCACATGGTCGCCCAGCACTTCGCGCAGGGCTTTGTGCATGAGGTGGGTGACGCTGTGGTTGCGCTGGGTGGCGGCGCGGCGCGCGGCATCGACCCGCGCGTTGACGGTGTCGCCGACCTTCAGGCTGCCCTGGGTCATCACGCCGTGGTGGCCGTACACGTCGGCCTTGATTTTTTGGGTGTCTTGCACGCCAAACTCAACCCCTTCGGCCACCAGCACGCCGGCGTCGCCGACCTGGCCGCCGCTTTCGGCGTAAAACGGTGTGGCATCCAGCACGACGATGCCGGTTTCGCCCTCTTTTAAGGCGTTGGTCGGCGTGCCATCTGCGTAGAGCGCTACAACTTTCGCAGCTTCCTGCAGGTGCTCGTAGCCGGTGAAGCGGTTGGCATCGCCCCCGTATTCGACCTGCTTGTCCATCTTGAACTTGCCAGCCGCGCGACCGGCGGCTTTCTGCTGGGCCATGGCGGCGTCAAAACCGGCCACGTCCACCGTCACGCCGCGCTCGCGGCAGACGTCTTGGGTCAAATCGAGCGGAAAGCCGTAGGTGTCGTGCAGCTTGAAGGCAACGTCGCCGGGCAATTGCTGCACGCCGCCAGCCAGGGCGTTGTCCAGAATCTCCATGCCGTTGGCCAGGGTCTCGAAGAAGCGCTCTTCCTCCGCCTTCAACACCTGTTCCACCCGCTTGCCCTCAGCCTGCAGGCGCGGGTACGCGGCGCCCATCAGCTCGACCAGCACGGGCACCAGCTGGTGAAAGAAGGGCTTTTTCTGACCCAGCTTGTAGCCGTGGCGGATGGCACGGCGGATGATGCGGCGCTGCACGTAGCCGCGCCCTTCGTTGCTGGGGATGACGCCGTCGCTGACCAAAAACGCGGTGGCGCGAATGTGGTCGGCAATGACCTTGAGCGAGGGGTTGGCCAGGTCGGTGATGCCGGTGGCCTGGGCGGCGGCGGCGATCAGCTTGTCGAACAGGTCGATCTGGTAGTTGCTGTGCACGTGCTGCAAGATGGCGGCCAGGCGCTCCAGGCCCATGCCGGTGTCCACGCAGGGGGCGGGCAGCTTGGTGAGGCTGCCGTCCTCGTGCATCTCGAACTGCATGAACACGTGGTTCCAGATCTCGATGAAGCGGTCGCCGTCTTCGTCGGGGCTGCCGGGGGGACCGCCGGGGATGTGGGGGCCGTGGTCGTAAAAAATCTCGCTGCACGGACCGCAGGGGCCGGTGTCGGCCATCATCCAGAAGTTGTCGCTCTTGTACTTGCCGCCCTTGTTGTCGCCGATGCGGATCACGCGCTCGGGCGGCAGGCCGATGATCTTGGTCCAGATGTCGTAGGCCTCGTCGTCGTCCTGGTAGACGGTGGCGGTGAGTTTTTCAGCCGGCAGGCCGTAGACGCGGGTCAGCAGTTCCCAGCCCCATTCGATGCTTTCCTTCTTGAAGTAGTCGCCAAACGACCAGTTGCCCAGCATCTCGAAGAAGGTGTGGTGGCGGGCGGTGTAGCCGACGTTCTCCAGGTCGTTGTGCTTGCCGCCGGCGCGCAGGCAGGCCTGCACGCTGACCGCGCGCACGTAGGGGCGCTTGTCGGCGCCCAGGAACACGTCCTTGAACTGCACCATGCCGCTGTTGGTGAACATCAGCGTGGGGTCGTTGCCCGGCACCAGCGGGCTGGAAGGCACCACGGTGTGGCCCTTGCTTTCAAAAAAATCGAGAAAACTCTTGCGGATGTCCGCGACGGACATGGGGGGGGTGGCGGTTTTCATAAGGTTTTTGGCCGGATGCCGGCGTGGATAAATCGTGGTCAGCTCAGCAATTGATAGCGCAGGCCGGTGAATTTGGCAAAGTCTTTGTCAAAGGTCAGCACCTCGGCCTGGTGTTCGATGGCCAGGGCGGCAATGTGGGCGTCGTTGGTCAGGTTGCCGGCGGTGCCGGCTTCGAGGAGCAGGCGCGAGACGATGTCCAGGTGGCGCGGCCCCGGGTCGAGCACACGCACGGCCGGATGATCCAGCCAACCACGCACGAAGGCCAGCGCCTGAGCCGGATCCAGCGGCTCGCTCATGATGACCGAGCGGGTGGCCAAGCGGACAAACCCAACCAGGGCCAGCCACGCCATGCCCACGCCGTGCGCGCCAGCAACCGAATCGTCCAGCGATTGGCGCGCGACCGCGTGAAACGGGCTGTTCTTGTTGACGGCGAACAGCAGCACGTTGGTGTCTGGCAGCTTCACTCTGGGCTGTTTTTCTTTTTGGCGACGATCTCAGCCTCCAGACGACGGGTGAGCTCCAGAAAATGCTGATCTTCCATCTCGCCCACGAGCTGATTGGCCTTGGTCAGGTCCACCAGCGGCACCCCCATGTCGTAGGTCTTCTGGATGAACGGCGGGATGTCTTTGGCCGCCACCTCCGGCTTGGCATGCAGCGGCACGATCTTGGCCACCGGCTTGTTGTGGCGGGTAATGATGACTTCCTCGCCCCGCTCGGCGCGGGCGACGTATTCGGACAGGTGGGTCTTGGCCTCGAACAGGCCAACGGCGGCGGTGGACATGGCGGGCCCCAGGAAGTTGGTTGAATCAACCAGATTTTAGCCGAAGACGCGCCGGCAGCGCGGGTGGGCTTCAGCCCGCGCTGCGCAGTTCGGGAAACAAATTGCTGTAAATTTGGTAGCGGCTTGGGCTGATTTCGCCAGCCTGGGCGGCCAAAATCACCCCGCAGCCAGGTTCGTGCAAATGGCTGCAGTTGTAGAACTTGCAGCCGGCCACGTGCGGCTTGAAGTCGGGCATGTAGGCGCCGAGCTGCATCGGGTCGATGTGGTGCAGGCCGAATTCCTGGAAACCGGGGGAGTCGATCAGCGCGCTTTGGTGCTGCGCATCCATCCAGTACCAGCGCGTGCTGGTGGTGGTGTGGCGGCCGCTGCCCAGGGCTTGGGAGATTTCGCCGGTCTGGGCCCCCGCGCCGGGCACCAGGCGGTTGATCAGGGTGCTTTTGCCGGCGCCCGATGGCCCCAGGATCAGCGTGACGCGGCCTTGCAGGTGTTCGGTCAGGGCGTGCAGGCTGGCCTGGTGCGCGCCCGGAGGGCCTTCGCGCGGCTTGGCGGCCAGCGGCAGCACCGGGTAGCCCATGGCACGGTAGGGGGCCAGGCGCTCCCAGGCCTGGGCGAAGGCGCCTGCCAGGTCGGCCTTGTTCAGCACGATCAGCGGGTCGATGTGCTCGGCCTCGCAGGCGATCAGCGCGCGCGCCAGCTGCTGCTCGGAGAAGTCGGGCTCGGCCGCCACCAGGATCAGCACCTGGTCCAGGTTGGCGGCAAAGGATTTGGTGCGCAATTCGTCCTGCCGGTACAGCAGGTTGCGCCGCTCGGTGATGCGCTCGATGGTGCCTTCGTCCTGCGAGGGCAGCCATTGCACGCGGTCGCCGACCACCACCGTCAGTTTCTTGCCGCGCGGGTGGCAGATGACGTGCTGGCCGCCAGACGCCTCCACCACGCAATGGCGGCCGTGGGTGGCGATGACCAGGCCTTCGCGCAGGGCCAATAACGCTTCTGATTTGATAGCTGCTCTGGATTTGTTCACGCCGGCCAACGCCTGTTTTGACTGCCCAACATAGGCTCAGGCCGCCTGCACCCGGGCGCCCATGCGGGCGATGCGTTCGCTGGCCGGCGGGTGCGAATAGTAAAAGCGCACGTACAGCGGATCGGGCGTGAGCGTGCTGGCGTTGTCCTGGTACAGCTTGACCAGGGCGTTGGACAAATCCTGCGCGCTGGCCTGGGCCGCGGCGAAGGCGTCGGCCTCGAATTCGTGCCGGCGCGACAGCCGCGCCATCAGCGGCGACAGAAAGAAGCTGAACACCGGCACCGCCAGCAGGAACAGCAGCAGCGCCAGCGCATGGTTGGGCACGGCGCCGCCCAGCGCGGCCGGCAGATTCGGCGTCACGCCCAGGCCGGCGTAGAACCAGCTTTGCTGCGCCAGCCAGCCCAGCAGCGCCAGCCCCAGGCCGCTGAAGGCAAACAGCCCGGCGATGCGCTTGGCCACGTGCCGGTGCCGGAAATGGCCCAACTCGTGCGCCAGCACAGCCTCGACCTCGGGCGGGGTGAGCTGGTTCAGCAGGGTGTCGAAGAACACCACCCGCTTGGCGCGCCCAAAGCCGGTGAAATAGGCGTTGGCGTGGGCGCTGCGGCGGCTGCCGTCCATCACGAACAGGCCTTGCGCCGCAAAACCGCAGCGCGCCATCAGGCGCGTCACGCGTTCTTTCAGCGCCGCGTCCTCCAGCGGCTGGAACTTGTTGAACAGCGGGGCGATGAACATCGGGTAGATGACCATCATCAGCAGACTGAAGCCCATCCACAGGCCCCAGGTCCACAGCCACCACCAGTCGCCGGTGGCCTGCATCAGCCACAGCACCAAGGCCGCCAGCGGCACGCCGATGGCCACGCCCAACAGGGTGGATTTGAGGAAGTCGGCCAGCCACAGCGCCGCCGTCATCTTGTTGAAGCCAAAGCGCTGCTCGATGACGAAGGTCTGGTAGAGCGAGGCGGGCAGATCGATGGCGCCGTTGATCACCGTGAAGGCCACCAACAGCGCCAATGGCTGCAGCAGCGGGCGCGGGCCGAGCAGTTCAAGCAGCGCGGCGTTCAGCGCGTCGAGCCCGCCGAGCACGGTCCAGCCCAGCAGCACGGCGGCGGCCAGGGCCAGCTCCAGCAGACCGAAGCGCAGCCGCGCCACGGTGTAATCGGCCGCGCGCTGGTGCGAGGCCAGGGTGATGGCGCTGGCGAATTCGGCCGGCACGGCGCCACGGTGGCCGGCCACGGCGCGGATCTGGCGCGAGGCCAGCCACAGCTTGACGAGCAGGTTGGCCAGCAGCGCGGCACAAAACAGCAGGGTGGTGGCCAGGGCAGAGGAGAGGGTGTCGGTCACGGAATGGGCAGAGCGGGGGAATTCCCCCAAGTTTAGGGCGCCTGGGGGCGAGGCAAGTTACACCCGGGGAACGAGCGTGGACAATCGGGCCCCATGACCGATACCGCCACCGATACCGCCGTCGCCGCCAACGACACGCCCACCCTCGCCAAATCCGACCAAAACCTGGTCTGGCTGGACTGCGAGATGACCGGGTTGGACCCGGAAAAAGAACGCCTGATCGAGATCGCCGTGGTCGTCACCGGCCCGCAGCTGACGCCGCGCGTGGAGGGGCCGGTGCTGGTGATTCACCAAGACGATGCGGTGCTGGACGCCATGGACGCCTGGAACACGGGCACGCACGGACGCAGCGGCCTTACCGAGCGGGTGCGCGCCTCGACGCTCGCCGAGGCCGGCGCGGAAGATCAGTTGATCGCGTTTCTGGAGCGCTACGTGCCCAAGGGCAGCTCGCCCATGTGCGGCAACACCATCGGGCAGGACCGGCGCTTTCTGGTCAAGTACATGCCGCGGCTGGAGGCGTTTTTTCATTACCGCAACATCGACGTCAGCACCCTGAAGGAGCTGGCGCGGCGCTGGCGCCCCGAAGTGGTGGACGGCTTCAAGAAGCAGCAGGCGCACACCGCGCTGGCCGACGTGCACGAGTCCATCGACGAACTCGAGCACTACCGGGCCAACTTCATCCGTGCATAGGGCCGCCCAGCCAGGTTAACGGTTGTTGGCGGTGCGGCCGCGCCGGAACATCTGTTCCAGCGGCGTGGCGTCGGTGTCGGCGGTGCCCGCCAGCACGTTTTCGATCGGCATGGTGCGGGTGTTGGGTTCGGTGTCGGCGAAAATCGGGACCGTCACCGGGGGGCGTTTGGCCTGCCCCTGGTCCAGGGTCTCGTTCAACTGGCTGCGCACCGATTCGAGCCGGCTGAATTCGGACGTGGGCGGCGGCGGCAGCGTGGCGCCACCACCCAGGAATTCGTGACGCAGCGCGCCAATGTCGGGCATGGCGTCGGTGTCGAGCAGGCGGTAGGCGATGCCGCACTGCGGCAGCAGCGAATCCTTGACGGCGCGCTGGGTGCGCGAGAGATTGCGGCCGCCGGATATATCCACGCAGCCGACCACGCGGCCGCCCTCGTTGACGATGGCGAAGGTGCAGTAGGTGCGGTTGAGCAAATCGATCCAGTCGTCGGCCGCGCCGGCCTCGCGCGCCACGGTGTAGCGGGCCAGGGGCAGCTTGGGGGCCACGTGGTATTCAGGAAAGGCCTGCATCAGCCATTTCCAGGCCCGTTTTTCGCTGGCATTGATCAGCGCCCGGGGCAGCATGGGCCACTGCGAGGGCACTTGGCGCGCGCGCCGCGATTGTTCCTGTTCGTCCTGGCGGCGGCTACGCAGCGCATAGACCCAGGCGACGGTGGCACCGGCGACCAGGCACAGCAGACCAATGACCGCGGTCAGCACGACGATGGGGACGGATGTTCCTACCATGTCAACTCCCTGATTGTGTTATTGATTGACGCAACTTTCCAGGTCAAATCCTACTTGAGCTGCTCCCTTTGACGCAAGTTGTTGAAGCTACGTATTCTTATTATTTCACTCCAAGGGCGGCGCTGCTCGAGCCAGCGCCAGGCCAATTCGCCCGCCGCCAGACTGAGCAGCCAAGCCACGATCAGGCCGCCCAGCCGGGCCGCGTCGGAGTTCGGCGCCCAGCGCATGACGGCGGTGGCGACCAGCAAGCTGATCGGGTAGTGCAGCAGGAATACCGCGTAGGAGATGCGCGCCAGCCACTGCATCAGGGGATTCAGCGCCGAGGTTGCCAGTGCCTGGCGCCCTGGTTGCCAGAGCAGCACCAAGGCCGTGGCGCCGGCCAGCAGCACCCGGCCGCGCCAGTCCATCGCCAGGGCCAGGCCCAGCAGACCGGCCAGCAGCAGCGTGGCGCGTGGGCGCCCGTCTTGTCCCCAGGCCGCCAGCACGCCCAGACCGTAGGCGCCAAAGAAAAAGGGCGCCCACATATCCCCATCGGGGCGCAGGTTGAAGTACAGCAGCGAGGCCACCACGGCGCCCACCAGCAGCGCCAAGCCGGTCGCGCTCTTGCCGCGCGGTGCCAGCACCGCCAAGGCGCCGAGCAGGGCGAACAATTGCAGGTCAATGGCCACGTACCAGACACCGGCGCTGAGCGCCGGCTGGCCGACGATGTCTTGCAGCATCAGCAGGTTGGCCGCCAATTGGGCCAGGGTGGGCGCGGCGGGGGTGTCGGGATCCTGCATGCCCACCCGGGCCACGGCGGCACACAGCAGGGCAGCCAGCAAGGCCAGCAGGTAGGTGGGCGCCAGGCGCGTCCAGCGCTGCGCGACCCGGCCAGGCCAGTCGCGCGCGAGCAGCCGAGGTCGGCCGGGGGAGGGCCACAGACTGCGCGCGGCCAGGTAGCCGCTGATGACCAGAAACACCTGCACGGCCCACAGCGCCCGTTGGTCCAACCAGTCCGCCACGGTGGGCAGGCGTTGGCGCAGGGCCGCGGGCAGCGGCCCGTAGTGCGCCAGGTGGTGCCAGACGATCAACTGCGACGCGATGGCCTTGCCCCAATCGATCCAGGGCAAGGGGGCGGTGGCGGCGGTCGGGCGCATGGCGAATGGGGAGGGTGGGGGGTGGGCGCGCGGTCAGGGCGGCGGAGTCTGACGCGGGCAACCCTCAATTACACCGCATGGTCGTGCAAATAAGCGCCCACAGGCGTGATATTTTGAAACCCGCCGTCGGCGCCGCGGGTGAGGTGCCGGACTCAGGGAAACTCAAGGAGCGGGCGTTTTTTGAGGCGTTTTGCAACAATTGTTGCCGGTTAATTCCCGGTGATTCGCGGCACTGCCGGTCGGCCGGCGCGATTACAACCAACCTCGGTTCTTGGCCAGCATCACGGCCTCGGTGCGGCTGCGCACGGCGAGCCTGCGGTAAATGCTTCGGGTATGGCACTCGACCGTGTGCGCGGACAAGCCGAGTGCCGTGGCAATCTCGCGGTTGGTCTTGCCTTGCGCCACGGCGTGAAGAATCTCGAACTGCCGGGGGCTGAGCTGGCTGCCCCGCGGAGCGCCTTGGGGGGCGCCGCCGGTGAGGGGCAGCGACGGGCCACTCGTCTGAAGCAGGCTCAGGATGCGGCTGGCCACCAGCGGATCGATGGGCGCGCCGCCGCGCTGGATGCTGGACAGCGCCCGTTCCATTTCCTCGTCATCGACGTTTTTCAGCAGGTAGCCTCGGGCGCCGGATCGAATCGCGGCAAGAATGGTGTCGGTATTCCCCCAGTCGGAAATGACGACGCTGACGATGGACGAACGGCCATGCTGAATTTCGGCCAACAGATCCAGACCGGAGCCGTCGGGCAGGTGCATGTCCACCAGGGCCAGTCCGACCGGGACGCGCTGGAGCATCTGGCGCGCCGCCAGCAGATTCATGGCGTGGTGTACCGGGGTGCGGGGGTAGACGCACGACAGCAGATGGATCAGGCGCGCTGCCGCGGAGGCGTTGTCTTCCACCAGCAAAATGGCGGCGGGCGTGGGGGGATCGTCGTCCAGGAGCAGGTCGTCGTCGTGCGTGTTCACGGTGCGCTGCTCGGGCCGGAAAAAGGCGGGATTTGGCCGACGGACAGCCTGTCGGCTGGGTGCGGCAGGGCGGTCAACCTTGGGGCAGGCGCCGCAGCGCTTCCTCCTGGGTCTCCACCACGTCGAGAATGTTCAAAAAACCGCTGATCTGGAACACCTCGTGGACCTGCGGCTGCATGCCGTACAGCACCAGCTTGCCCGACACCGGCTTCAGACGCTTGGCGGCCACCAGCACGACCCGCAGGCCGGCGCTGGAGATGTAGTCCAGTTGCGTGAAGTCGAACAGCAGCCGGTGCTGGCCTTGCTCAATCAGTGCCACGATGTCGCTTTCGGCGGTTCCCGCGTTGCCGCTGTTGAGCTGGCCAGACAGAATGATCAGCCGCGCGTTGTCGAGGGGTTCGTGTTGAAGCATGAAAAATAGGAAGCAAAGGGTTGGCGGCAAAGCCGTTCGGGCCAGGACATGATAACGTTGCCCCATGGTTCATGCCTATCCGTCAGCCGGGGCCGGGTCGCCATGAGCCGCACCCCGTGCGGCGCGGACGCGCTTGACATCCTCGCGCGGCTGGACCAGATCGCGGTCGCGTTGAGTTGGCTAGAGCAGTTGGCCGAGCGGGATGACTGGCCTTCACGCGTCACCTTCGGACTGACCCTCAGCGCGGATGAGGCGTTGACGAACATCGTGACGCACGCGTTCGGAGCCGAGGGGAGCGCCGACCGCCGGCTGCGCCTCAGGTGCTCAAGTCTTTCCGACCGCATCGTCCTGCGCATCGAGGACGACGGCCTGGCGTTCGACCCGACCACGGCCGTGCCAGACGCCGTGGCCGAGTCGGTCGAAGAGGCGGGGGTTGGCGGCCATGGTCTGCGGCTGATGCAGCATTACCTGCAAGCGCTGGACTACACCCGTGAGCAGGACAAAAACGTGCTGACCCTGGTTGCCAGCCGGACTTGAGGGGCTTGGCCGGACCCGTGCCGCGCGGCGTGTCCGCCACAGCCGATCAGAGACCGCCGGCGCTTGGGGGGTGTTTATCCCAGCGCCTGCTTCAGCCAGCCTTCGACGACCTCAGGTGGAACTGGCGATGCGCCCCGTGACTGGGCCTCAAGGAAGCGCTGTTCGAGCTGCCTGTCAATGTGTTCGCGCTGCGCAGGGAGCAAGCTCAAGCCTGCGCGCTCCAGGCTCGCGCAGACCCGGCGGAACTGGGGGCCATCGGCCACCGCGGAAAACTGCAGGCGGGTGAAAAAATCGACCCCTGACAGGGCCTTGTGCCCGGTTTCCGCCATGTCCAGCGCTTGTGTCACGGTGCGCGAGGACAGCGGTTGACCAGGGGACGGTTGAAGATCGAGTGCACGGGCGACGGCCTGACTGATGCCGCTGGAAAAAGACTGCTGTAGCGCCTGGACAAATACTGAAGTGGCGTCCGGTGGCACCTCGTCAGCGCTGACCCAGGCCACCTCGCGGCGGCTCTGCGGCATGACCCCCACGCCATGCACGCGCCAACTGCTGTCGTCCAGCGTGACGTGCACGGCATCGTGGCGGGATGCCTCTTGCCGGAAGGCGTCCAGCAACGGGGTGCCGTTCGCGCCGGGCGGTGGGAGGGGGTTTTGGATGCTCAAGATACTAAGGGGACATCGGACAGGCCGTTAAGGGCCAGGACCTCTGGCGGATCGTTCAGGCACTGAGTAACCCGAGCACAAGCTTAGTTCCATCAAATCGCATAATTTTTGACCAATTTCTGCTCTCGCGTCAAAAAGGCATGTAAATTCGGAGTCAGATCAAGAAACTCGAAGAAATGACTTGAAACATAAGAATAAGTGTGTCCTACCGGATTTCAGGGATGCCGGGGTGCTATCGCAAAGATAGTCTCGAATGGTCATGTGTCCTTCGTCCTTGTCCGTAACAGAATGTGGTGTGAGTGCGCCCTGTCCAGATGCTGTTGCCCTGGACTGCCTTCAGGCGGAAGACCGTGACATCGAAGTCCAGGGGGATGGCCAACGCGAACTGTTGTTCCGCGACCTGGTACGGGCGCACTGGACACGGCTGCATCGTTTCATCATCAAAAACATCGGCCATTCGGACGATGCCGAGGATCTGACCCAGCAAGCTTTCGCGGAAGCCGTGAACTCCTACGCCGGCTTCCAAGGCAAATCCGAGCTTTCCACCTGGCTCTACGGCATTGCCATGAATCTGGTGCGCAACTACCTTGCGCGTGCGCCCCATCGCCGTTACGACTTCAGTGCGGATGCCGCCGCGCTGGACGACCTGTCGAGCGAAAAGCCGTCGCTTGAGGAGGAGTTGATCCGGTCCGAGCAGGTGCGTGCCCTGTTGCGGGCGATGGAGGATCTGCCCAAACACATGCGAGAGATATTGATGCTGGTCGCGGTGGACGAACTGTCCTACGAGGACGCCGCGATGCTGCTCAGCGTGCCCATTGGAACGGTGCGCAGCCGCCTGTCACGGGCACGCAACGAGCTCAAGGCGAAACTGCGAGACCGTGGGGTAGAGCTTGAGTTCTGAGTCGGCCCGGCACGCGCCGCCCCTGACTGCGCCAAGCCTGCCTGATCTGCCTCCGGCACGGGACGACAGGCTGGGCCGCCTGCACACGCGCAACCTGACCACGGAAGATGTGTCGGCCGTGCTGCAGTTGCGTGACCAGGTGCTGACCCAATTGCCGCATCCCGACCTGTACGTCCGGGAGCCTGACGAAGAGCAGTTCGTGCGCACGCACATCGGTACCGGTGATTCCTTGACACGGGGCGAAACCATTGGGGTGTTCGAAGGGAACCAGTTGGTGGCGTATGCCATGCTGGGTTTGCCTGCCCCCGACGACCCCGACAACTTGGGCCGGTGCTTTACGTCAAAAATCACCGATCCGGCCCGCACCGCGCATCTGACCAGCTGCATGGTACTTCCGGCGTACCGCGGCCAGCGCCTTCAGCGCATGCTGCTGGTGGCGCGAATGGCCTTGGCGCGGGCCCATGAGCGAGATTTTTGCGTGGCCATGGTGTCCCCGCGCAACCACGTCAGCCGCCACAACCTGATGAGGGAGGGCTTGCGCATCGGGTGGGTGGGTGAAATAGACGGTTTGCGGCGGCAGCTGCTGGCGCTGTCGATGTCGCGGCGCTGGAGCTTCAACCATCAGACACTCCGGCTCGTCCATGGCCTGGACTGGAAGCGTCAGCGCCAGCTGACTCAGGACGGATGGTGGGGGATCAATGCCTACCAGCGCCGCCCTCAGGGCAATACCCTGGTGTTTGCACGCCTGGCCCGCGGGACATGACCACCTGAGGCGCTAATGGGCACACGGCTCAGGCCGTTTCTTGCGCTGCTCCCACATACCGCAGAGCCACCATGGTGATGTCGTCGGCTTGGGCCGCGCCAGCTTCGAAGTCGCGGACGGCTTGAAGCACGAACTGGGGCAAGTCCTCGGCCGCCACGCCGACGCCGGACCTGATTAAATCCATCAGCCTGGCGTCTCCGAACAGAGCGGCCTCGGCATTGGCGGCTTCCGTGACCCCATCGGTGTACAGCAGCAGGGTATCGCCTGGCGCGAATTGCAGCCTGGCCTGCGTGAAGGGCAGTCCGTCCATGACGGCGAGGGCCACGTTCTGGCCTTGCGGAGGGAGCGTTTCCACCGTCTTGTCCGCGCGCTGCAGGAGGGGGGCGCAGTGCCCGGCGTTGACGTACTCCATGGTGCCGGTCGTCAGGTCAAGAACCCCAAAAAAGGCCGTGACGAACATGGTTTGCTCGTTGTCGGCGCACAGCTCATCGTTCAGCCGCTCGATGACCTGGGCCGGCTCGCGCATGAAGCTGGCGATGCTTTTGAGCAGGGTGCGCGAGATGGCCATGAAGAAGGCGGCGGGTACCCCCTTGCCCGATACATCGGCGATGACCAGAGCCAGCCGTTGCTCGTCCAGCACGAAATAGTCGTAAAAGTCGCCCCCGACTTCCTTGGCGGGAATCATCAGCGCCGACACGTGCGCGGCCGAGGTGTCGGGCTCGGCGCGCGGCAGCACCGAAAGCTGCAGGGTGCGCGCGATTTCCAGCTCTTGCCGCAGGCTCACCAGCGCCGCCTGCTGAACCATGGCCTCGCGCAGTTGGTTCAGCAGCCCCACCAGGCGGTCCTGCTGGGACAGCACCAGGCCGGACATCCGCCCCAGTATGCCGGCCAGCTCCACCAGGCTGTTCTGGTCTTTTTCCGAGTCTGGGGCGGCGGTCGGCTCCAGCACGGAAAGCACTTCCGCCCGGGTGTCGGCGTCCAGGCTGGATGCCAGGCGGCGCAACTCGCGCCGGATCAAGCGTTCCTGCTGGGCGCCGACCCGCGCGCGTTCGTCACGCAACATCGCCAAGTTCATCATTTCATCGCGCAAGGCGGCGACGCCCCGCGCGATCTGCCCGGACTCGTCGGGCAGCTCCATGTCGCCTTCGTCGGGTGCCGCACGCAGATCTCCCTGCGCGAGGGAGTGAAGCACGCCGACTGAGCGCTGCAATGGCCGCATGGCATACCGCAGATAAAGAAAGGTCAGCCAGCCCAGCGCTCCGGCAAACAGCAGCGCCGCCGCCGCCGCCAGCGCCTCCATCCGAAGGTCCGCCAGACGCTGCTGGGTGGTGTCCCACATCGACAGCATGGCGCCCATCGGTCGGCCATCCAGGCCCTTCAGGGGCAGCGTGACCATCAACCAATCACGCTGATCCTTGCCGCGCAGGGTGTCGACACGCGCTAGCCGGGCGGTCCCGGCCAGATTTTCAAGGTCGATCAAACCGGGGAGAGTGCTGCTGACCTCGCGCCCACGAAGATTGATCAAGGCGCTTTGGCCCTGTACCGAGCCCGCCATCTCCGGCAAAAGCTTGTCCAGGCGCAGCCCGACGGTCAACGCGCCGCGGGACCCCGGCTCGCCGAACCCCTGTGCCACCACCAGGTAGTAGTCTTCATGCGAGGGCTGGCTCAAGCCCGACAGCGGGGCGTCGTCGGCAAGCAGGCGCGACAACCAGACTATGTCCACCAGCGAATTTTGCTGAAGCGCGCTGGAGCTGGATTGCACCAGGCTGCGGCGTTGGTCGAACCAGTCGATTCTCCAGCCCGAATGTTGGCCCAGCACGGGGTCCACGAGTTTGCTCAGGGCTTGCCGGTCCTGGGTGGCCCAGGCGCGCGCCAGACCGGGGTCGGCGAGCACGCCGGCCAGGGCCGCACGCAGATTGGCCGCAGCCTCGTTCTGCAGCCGGGTCCAGGCGATCGATTGTGACCGCAGCAGCATGTCGTGGTTTCGACGCGTCAACTCCTTATCGCGCTGCCAGGAGACAAAGCCCAGCAGCAGGCCCAGCGCCAGCACGGCGGCGATTACCACCACGGTGATGCGGGTTCTAAGCGACATCGGTGCCCTTGTCGTCCGAATCCGCGGATGTTCTCGCCTCGCCGGTCGACACGCCCATCCATGACAAGACCATCGCACCCAGACAGGCTGCGCACAGGCCGGCCACACCCCATGGTCCCAGGGCATCAAAGTCGGAGGGCGCCGCCACCCGCACCGCCAGGAGCATCGCACCGGGCCCCAGGGTCAGGCAACCGATCAACGCGCCAAATTTGCCCGAACTGTCGGGGTGCCACCAACCCAGCCGAGCCGCCAGCATCAGCACAACAGCCGCCATCGGAAAACCGGCCAGGGCAGCGACGACCCCGTAGATCCAGCTCAAGACGGCCACCAGCACCCACGCGCCCAGGCCCAGCAACACCCCGCGCCAGCGCAGCCGGGCCGCGTCGGCGGTGGGGTCAACCAGTCGCGCAGACGTTTTCGTGAACAGGTCGTCGACTTGCGCGGTCAGCAGAATCTGGTCCAGGGCCGCACGCCGGTTTGCGTCGGGCTCGGTGCGCCGCAATGAAGAGGCCAGGCGTTTGACGCGCTCCGACTGCTCGCTCAGGTGGCGCAGCTGTCCGCCCAGCCACGGCAGGCGGGTGTCGAACTCCCGACGTTGGACACGCGGGAGGCAAAAATCAAACCGTCCGGACAGAATGCGCCGGCACGCCTGGGCGACCAATCGGTCCCGGCGCCCGATCCGGGTGCTCAGGTCGTAGCGCAAGGCCTCCGAGGCGAGCGCGGCGGTCAGGAAAAACAAGGCCCCCAACGGCAGCGCCCAGGCCAGCATCTGACCGAGCGCGCTCGGCTGCCGCCAACGCAGCTCCACCTTGGCGATCTGTGTTGTGTACTGCAGCACCGGGGCACTGATGGAAAACGCGTCTGGGCTGCCGCGTGGGCGGTCGCGCACGTGCAGCAGCTTCCCGTTCGCGTCTTGCAACTGAATACTTACCAGATCATCAAAGATCAGTAGGCGGTGGTCGAACAGCGCTTCGACACCGACCAGCCGATCCAGCGGGACGCTGGCTTGCAGGGCGCGTTGCACCTGAATCACGACATCGTCGGCCACCAGGCGGGCGCGGGCGCTGGCCTCTCGCGCGCTGAGCTCCCGAAGTTGGAACACCGCCACCCAGCCCGCGACCACGAAGGCCAGCCCAAGCAGCAGCAACCCCCTCAGCGAGAAGCGCTTGCCCAGCCGCTCGGTGGTTGGGGCGCCGGGCATCATGCGGTGTCCTGAACTCGCCCGAGTTCGTCGAGCGCCTGGGAAAGGCGCTGGTCGGTGGACTGCAAGCGTGCCGTGGCCGCCATGCTGGTGGCGATGTCGCGCCGGGCGTCCAACGCCAAGGAAAAATTGCGCGCCAGAAGCACAAGCAGGGCGGTGAGACCGAGCCCGGACAGGGCGATCGCACCGAGCAGAGTCCAAGGCGTTGGCGTGGCCGGGTACTGCGAGGTGATGCAGACATCACCAACGCGCTCGCCAAATGCACTGCGCAGAGGCAGGCCCAGGGTGAAATCATCCCGCCCCATGACGCTCCAGGCCCGCTGGGATCCACCCTGGGCGGAGGGTGCGAGCCCGTCCTTGAGCCTGGTGCTGGCGACCGACCAACCGGCAGGCACCGGTTCGCCTATCGCGCCTCGGTCGGTGTTGAACAGCGAAATCCCGGAAGCGTCGAACACCTCCGCCGAGATCAGGGTCGAGTCATCGGCGAGCAACTCCTCGAGCATGGCTTGGGCACGGTGGTTGTCTCCTAGCTCGAAACCCAGGGCGAGGCCGGTCTCCAGCCGGTCGTTCAGGGCGCGCAAGGTGATTTCCAGCCGTGCCTGCCGCATCGCCAGCCCCTGCTCGTGCTGCAGTTTCACCAGCGTCGCGGCCAGCAGCGCCAACCCGCACAGGGCGATCAGCCACCAGCGCCACCCCAACTCCAGGCACGCGAAGAGATTGGTGTGGGGGCGAGGCCATTCGGCCCACGAGGGATTCACGGGATCACCTCGGCCACGCTCAGCAAGGCGAGCGGTGGGTAAAGATCCAGGGCTTTCGCGGTCGACATGTTGATCAGCAACGAAAACCGTTGCAGGGTCTGCGCCGGAATTCGGTCAGGGGGGACCCGGTCCTGCAGGATCTGCGCGGCTTTGTACGCCGCGAAGCGCCCCACGTTCGCACCGTTCGAAAAGAGGCCGAACAAACAGTGCGATTTCCTGACCACGCTTTCCGTGGCGCAAAAGGTAGGCAAGCCCGCGAACATCGCCGTTCTGGTCACCAGGTCCCGGTGCGTGAACGCCAGAAAAGTACTGGGGCCGATGTACAGGAGATCGGCGCCCCGCTCGCGCAGTCGTTGTATCAAGCCCGGCAGCGCGGTCGGATCGGGCCGACCTCCGGAGTTCAGGGGGATGCTTTCCTCCATCAGCTCAAACCCGTGGGTGGTGCTCATGCGTTTCAGTTGCTGCGCCACCAGAACCGTGTTCGACTCATCCGGGTTGATGATGTAACCCAGACGCTTGAACGAGCGATAGCCCTTGATCGCATTGAGTTGCACGGTCAACGGCGCGACGTGAGTGACCCCGGTTACGTTGCGTTGCGGTGGATCCATCTGACGCAACAAGCCCGAGCCGACAGGATCGGTGACTTCCGTGAAGACGATGGGCGTGTCCCGGATGTAGCGGTTGGGCTCCGTGGCGTCGTAGCGGCCGGCCAGCGCCAAGGTGGTGCCGGTTCCCCAGGAATAGATCAGATCGGGGCGCAGCGCGCGAACCTTTGTGACCAGGGTGGGGCCGTCTTCGGCGATGCCCGAAAACCTGACCATCTCGAACTTCACGCCCGGAAGGCGCTTGAGCAAGTAGTCCTTGAATCCGACCTCGATGTTCTGCTCTTCACGCGGCAGGACCATGACCACACGCCGCGTGGCCTCTTCCGCCAGAACGCCGACCCAGGCCCAGAGAACTCCGCTCAAGACCACACCACGAAACGCCGCGCGCATGTACTCACGCCACCCCATGCAGAATCCCCGAATGCGGTCTGTGGCGCAACCCCACAAGTGCGCCCACAGTGCCAATGGCCAGAACCAGACCGACCCCCACAATTGCCCCCGTCATCCCGAAGGTGCCGACGACAGGGGCAATCACCAATGGGGCCAGGATGCTACCAAAACGCTCCAAAAAGCGGAAAGCGGCCAACGCCTGTGTTGGGGTCGCGCCTTGCAACCGGCCTTCCGTCTGCTCGGCCGTAACCACTTCCGTTACCAGAGCCAACTGAGGTGCCGATTGGAACGCTTGCCCCAGGCCCAGCAGCCCACAGCAAAGTGTCGCCCCCCAAGGGCCCCCGACGACGATCATCAAACCACATGCCACGGCCGAAAGGGCGCAGCCCCAGATGACCCACGGGCTTCGCCTGCCGCTCAGGTCCGACCATCGGGCCACTGCGGGCGCGGTGACCATGAAGACCAGGAAATAGCCCAGCAGCACCCGACCCGTCACCGTGGCGCTTTCACCCAGCGAGCTCAGGTACAGGGGCGTCACCACCACCAGCAGGGCGACAGCGGCCAAGCGTGCAGGCATCGCCACGCACCATGTCACGACCATGATTTGGCGGTTGTGAAGAATGGCCATCATGCTTTGCCAGTTCGGCCCCGATGCCCTGGTGGCGGACTCGCCGGAAAGTACCGGCAATCTCAAGCTGACCGCAGATGCCAGCATTAAGCACGCGCCACATATCGCGAACACCGTGGCAACGCCCAGTCGGTCGACGAGCAAGCCCCCAAGAACCGGACCGCACACGCCAGCCGCAACGATGGCCGCCACCACCTCGACCAAGCCTCGCGCTCGGTTGTCTGTATGGGTCAGTTGGATGATCGCGGTTTGTGCGACGATCAATTGCAGGCCGAAAATCATCCCGCTTCCAGCCCGAAGTGCCATCAGCATTCCCACGTTCGAGACGTAGGCGGTGGCCAACAGCAGAAGCCCACCCACAAGCCCTGATGCGGCCATGACCGTTCGAAAGGGAAGGTGGCGCGTGATCACGGGCCCCAGTGGCTGGGCCAGTGTCAAGGTGGCCATGAACGCAGCGACGGGAAGTGCCGCCAAGGCCGTGGGTGACAGAGGGATGGCGATCGGTTGCACCTCGGACGCGAAGACCGTGAAGAACGGCCGCAACAACTCGTCCGACATGGCGGTCAGAAACACGATGAGCCGAATCCGTGTCTGCGCCAAGGCCTGCGGTGTAGGTGACTCGCCGCGCAGCCTGGCGTTGGCCTGATCAAACAGTCGATGCGCGCCGCCACGAACCTCCTCCCACCAATCGGCGAGTCGAGATTGAACGCCTTCCGTGGTCGATCTGGCTTGCTCCCACAGGCTTTTGGCCTGGCGGCGCCACATCGGCCATACGGCGGTGAAGTCAAGGTACGGCTTCAACGGCGAGCGCTGCCAGGTCGTACCCAGTGCTTCGCGCGCCAGGACCAGCCCGACCAGGGCGGCGAACGCCATGTCGAGCAAAACGGACAGCATCCTTTCGTCAATGTACTGGAGCGAAGTTCCCACGTTCAAGCGGCCGGCGTTGGCCCCGTCTTCAACAGAAGCCGACTCCAGCGTGCCCTGGTAGGCCCGCGGGTTGCGCGTGTTCCAGGACGAGGCACGGGCGACTTCCTCTAGCGACGTCGGCGCATCGGCTTGCACGACGACGGTCGGGGGAGCGTTAGCGGACGCTTGCCAGGTCGTGAAAGCGATCTCGGGCGCGGACTTCAGCTCGGACTTGAGCATCGACCCTACGCCCACCAGCTTGTCTGCAGGTACACCCAACGCCAAGGCGCGTTCGATCTGGTGTTCCGCCAGACTCAACACCGAACGCGCGTTCCGGTCCACCTGTTCCAGCAGCAGCGGCCGGGCCACTTGGCGCCCTTGCCAGGCCAGCGTGCCCAGCGCCAGGGCGGTGACGGCCACGGCGGCCCCAATCAGCACGGCCTCACGAATGCCGCCCGGCGCGTCGTGCAGCGCTTTCAGATCATCGGGTTGGGGCGTGTTGGCCCGATCCAGCTTCGCGCGCACCTGCTCCAGGCGCCGATGCACCAGGCGGCTCCACGCCATGGCCAGCAGGCCCAGCGCCAGCGCCAGGGAAACTCCCAGGATCAGGGCGTAGGGTTGCAGGGCCTTCCAGGCCGACCAACTCGCATCGCGCAGATCGCCGAGGTCGTACACGAGCCACAGCACACCGACCCGATGCCCGGTAGAGTCGGCCAGCGACGTACCCACGAACAACCGCTGATCCGCTCGACGGAACAGACGATCCACCGGAGCCCCGGCGTACGCCCCGATGCCCAGCAGCTGTGCCGACCAGATGGGTTTGGTCTGCGGCGCCTGCCCATCGCGACGCAGGTCCGCCAGAATATCCCCGTTGTCGGCCTGCACCCAGCCCGAGACAAGTGCCGTGTCCTGAGCCGCCTGCCGTTCCAGGGCCTGCGGCAGGCGAGTCTGATCGCGCAAGCCCAAGCCCATGTTGAAGCCCAGGGCGGCCTGCTCGGATATCTGCTGGGCGGCACGCGCGGCCCGGCCCTCGGTGAACTCCAGCATGAGCTGCTGAATGCGCAAGGCGATCAACAAGGTCGCCAGAAAAACCAGGATCAGCGCCAGCATCGTGGTGACGCGGAAAACCGCGGCGCGAGAGCGCGTCGCTGAGCTCACATCAAAACTCTCCGCTGGCGGGCATATGTTGGACGGGGGACGCTGAGTCTTGCATCTGCAAGCGCTCCGGCAGAGCTATCGTTGATGTCGGTGGGTTGATCAGCGGCGAGGCTGGACGGGTAGACACGTCTTCCGGGACTCTCGTCGGGTTCTGGACTGGCAATTCTCTTCCCGCAGGGGCAACGATTCTTGGGGCAGCTCCACCTGGAGTCGCCAGCGGCACGACTTCCGGCCCGGGTATGGTGACCATCCTGGGCTTGATGAGAAACAGGCGCTCCCGATTTTGGCGATTTTCCACTTTGTTGGAAAAAAATGCCCCCAGCAAGGGAATCGACCCCAGCACCGGAATGCGGTCGTTGGAATGAGTGCGCTGCAAGGTGTTGTAGCCGCCGATCAGCAGGGTCTGGTTCTCGCCCACGATGGCCTGGGTACTGACCGTGCTGCGCCGAACCGTGGGAAGGCCTTCCACGGTTCGGTCTTGGATCTGCCCGTCCTCGATATCCACATCGAGCTGGATGGTGGGGCCGAATCCCTCGCGCTCGATGTAATGGGGCGTGACCTTCAGGGTCGTGCCGACGGTGACGGGTGTCACGGTGGCCACGCGCTCGCCGTAGGTGCGGATGTAGAAGGTCTCCGACAAGTCCAGCAGGGCGCCGGTATGGTCGATCGTCAGAATGGAAGGGCGGGAGTGGACGGCCGCTTCGCCGATGCCTTCCAGCGCACGAATGCGGGTAATCAAGTAGTTGCCTACATCCAGCACCGTGGAGGTGGTGCTGATATTGGCGCCGCGTCGCGCGGCAGAGATGGTCAACGCCCCGGTGCTGGGAGACACGTCGCCAAAACCCGCCGCCGTGCCGCCTCTGCGGCCGGCCCAGGCGATACCCAGTTCGTCCAGTCGGGTGGTGTTGACGTCGATGATCATGGCCTCGATCTCGATCAGGGCCGTGGGCACGTCGAGTTGCTCAATCAGCGCCTTGTACATGGGCAAGCGGTCGGGCGTGTCCTGAACGATCAGCGCGTTCAGTCGAGAATCGGCCTGAATCGAGGGCACCAGCCGCCTGGTGCCAGCGACTGCATTCGGGTTGTAGCCCATCTGTGCAGGATCGGCCGCACGGCCTTCGGGCGGGGACCCATCGACCAGCGGGGGCGTGCCGGGCAGTTGCTGGGTGATCGGTGGAAGCACGCGAGCGGGCAAGTTTCCGCTGGCCCGCAACGGCGCCGCCAAACGGGTGACCGCGTCGCCATCGACACCTGGGGGAATGCTGGCCGAATCGCCCCGCACCAGCTCCCGAAGAACACGGGCCAGCCCGATGGTGGTGATTTCGCGGTCGCGGTAGGTGATGGTGCGGTCGTCGACCGAGGCGTGTTTCAGGCGAAAGACGGCAACTTTCTGGCCGCCGCCCAGCAGCGGCAGGTTGGCGACCGTGCTTTGAACCAGCGCCACGTAGGCGGGTGGGCCGGACACCAGAGCGACCGCCTGCTCTGGCAGCTCACCCCAGCCAAATCTGGCGTCCAGAACGCCCAGGCTGATCAACGCGCGACGCACAGCCACCATGCTGGCACCCGAGGCGTTGATGGAGGTGGTACTGACTTCACTGGTACGGCTGATGAACAGCGTGCCGGCATGGGTAAACCATTGAAACCCGTAGACACCACCCAATTGATCCAAAAACTCGCTCGGACTGCGCGCCTGAAAACGGCCATTCACGTTGCCGCTTACCTGGGGAGACAGATCCAGGGCCAGGCTGAAGGAGCTGGAAAAATCTTGCAACACCTTGGTCACGGGTGTGGACTTTTCCGCGTAATAGCTGAAGGGCGCGTCCGACCACGGCGGCGTACCGGCATGCGCGCGCTGCGATCCGACGCTGACCGAGATCAGCAGCGCCAAGCCGGCGACAAGGCTACGCGAACGACGGGCACGACCCAGGCGAGACAGCACCCCGATGACTGCTGGGCGCCTCATTCCTGCGGCACCACACGGGTCCAGAAAGCCAGTTCATTGACAAACCCGGCCACCAATTCATCCACTTCCTGGGTTGAGGTGGCTGGTGCCACCTGGCTCAACCACAGCGCGCGTTCATCGGCGTCCACCACGCAGGCAGCCGACGAGCGATTCATGGTGCCGCACGCCAACCGGCCCAGCGCAAGAATCAGTTGATCGCGCTCGGCGCCTGGCGCGGGCAGGGCACGCAGCCGGCACTTGGCCTGGACCCGTTGGTCTCCTTGCGGGCGCAGCTGAACACGGTACCGCCCGTCGATCGTCAGGGTGAGGCGACGCCCGGCAGCCGGATCGGAGGCGCCCAACAACTCGGCGTACCTTTGGACCAGGGCGGCGGCGGGCGACATCGTGGGCAGCGGAGTCGGCATGGACAAAGAGGTTTCGGGTGACATGTGAAAGGGCGGCAAGAAAGCGGTTCGCGTGTCAGCCGACGGGGTTCGAAGGCTTCGGGTTGACGTCGAATCGAGCGAGAAACGATGGGTACGAAAACAAGGTCATGGCCATCTCCTGATTCAAGGATGGGTTGTCGGAAAGCCATCCGGGCCCATCTCCCGCAGCAGGCGCAGCACTTCGGCCACTGGCTCGACCAGCTCCGAGGGGATGTATTGACCGGCCGAGGCCTGTTCGACCAGGGCACGCGCCAGGGGAATGTTCTGCATGATCGGGACACCGGCTTCGCGCGCGGCGCGCATCATGCGTTCGGCCAGGGCGCCTTCGCCCATCGCGAGGACGACGGGCAGCGGGGTTTCGTCGGCGTCGTAATGCATGGCCACCGCCAGGTGGGTCGGGTTGGTCACCAGCACCGTGGCCTGCCGCGCACTTTGCACCGCGCCTTCCTGCTGCATCTCTTGGTGCAGTTGCTTGCGCTTGTGCTTGATGTGCGGATCGCCTTCCATCTCCTTGTACTCTTGCTTGATCTCTTCCTTGGCCATCATGAGCTGCTTGCGATGCTGGAACCGCTGCCACCCAAAATCCGCCAGCGCGATGGCGGTGTAGGCCAGACCGATGTAAATCAGCAACGTCTTGATCAGAGCCCCCAGCACCTGCCCCATGCCCGCCAGACCCGCCTGCGGAATGCTGGTCATGATCGGGAAGGCGTCTCGCAAGACCAGCCAAAGCAAAATCGACAGAAAGACGATCTTAAATGTCGATTTAAGGAATTCGACCAGGTTCTTCTTGGAGAAGATGTTCTTCAAGTTGGTCAGTGGATTGAGTTTGTCCCCCGACGGTTTCAGCTTCTCGAACGCCAGGACCACGCCGACCTGAAGGGCATCGGAAAACACTCCCAGCACCAAAACGATGCCAAGAAAGGGCAAAATCATCAGCGCGGCCGCTTTCAAGGACTCGGTGATGACCACGTTGGCGGCATCGGCGAAGTTCATGTTCAGCACCCCGGCTGGCAGCAGAATCATCTCGGCCAGGGCTTCCAGCAGCCCGCCCGAAGCCACCAGCAAGTAGCCAAAAATCGCCACCACCAATACCGTCTGGGTGAAATCCTTGCTGTAGGCGACATCGCCCTTTTGCCGCGCGTCACGCAGCTTCTTGGCGGTCGGTTGTTCGGTTTTCTCGCTCATCACCGGCCCCACTGGGTGTTCAGAAAGGGCACCACGCCGCCCACGAACTCCACCAAATCCGCCCCGTAGTCAAAAAGGGAGCTGGCGTACAGGATCAGGATCAGCACCGCCAGACCACTTTTGATCGGCATGGCGACGAAGAACACCTGCAGCTGTGGTGCGAAGCGACTGATCAGGGCCAGGCCGAGTTCAGCCAGGAACATCGCCACCACGGCCGGTGCCGCTAGCAAAATCGCGGTGCGCATCAGGCGATCCAGTTGGTCCAGGAACAGGGGCACCGAGGCGGCCTTGAACTGAGGCGCCCAGTCCATCACCGGCCACAGCCGGAAGCTGTCGTACAAGCCACCCAGCATCAGGGAAAAACCGCCAGAGACCAGGAAGAACACGATGAACGCCTGATTGAACAGGATGCCCAGGGGGGATGAGTCGTTGCCGGTCAACGGGTTGAGCGTTGCCGAGATACTGGCGCCACGCTGGTTGTCGATCAAAAAACCGACCGCTTCGAAAATCCAGAAAGGCAAGGCCATGATCAGCCCGATGGTGAAACCGACGAACGCTTCCTTGGCGATCAGTATGGCCCAGACGCCTGGCGACACCTGATCGAACGCCCCCAACTGCGTATGGATCAGCGGGGCCGCAATCAGGCCCAACACGCCGGCGATGCCAAAGCGCAGCAGGCCAGGCACCAGTTGGACGTTGAACAAGGGCAGCGCGATGAACATGCTCAGAATGCGTGGCTGGGTCAAGCCCAACGCGATCAGGAAGGTTTTCAGCTCCTCTTGAGTAACCAAAGCGTTCATTGCGTTCCCTGGCTGGCGATTTTTTTTGCCATTCAACGCCCGACCAGGGCCAGGGCGTCGAATATCTGAACCCCAAAGTTGAACATTTCTCCCCCGATCCACCGCGCGGTCAGCAGCAGGGTGACGGTGACCGCGACCAGTTTGATGCCGAACGACAGGGTCTGCTCCTGAATCTGCGTCAGCGCCTGGAACAACGCAAACAGCGTGCCGACCAGCGCCCCCACGATGATCGGGGGCAGCGACAGCCACAGCACGAGATAGAGCGCCTGCGTGAAGTAGGAGACAACGTCAACCGCTTGCATGATTCAGATATAGGAGAGGACCAGGCTTTGAATCAATCGAGTCCAGCCGTCCAGCATCACGAACAGAAACAGCTTCAGGGGCAAGGAGATGGTGACCGGAGACACCATCATCATTCCCATGGCCAGCAGGATGTTGGACACAATCAGATCGATGACCACGAACGGAAGGTAGAGCAGGAAACCGACCTGAAATGCCGCCGTCAGCTCGGACACCATGAAGGCCGGCATGAGCACGAAGAAGTCGCGTTCGGTCATTCCGTTGGACAGATCAGGCCCCCACAGGCGGCGAGCGGTTCTGAGAAAGAAGTCCCGCTGCTCCACCCGGCTGTTGCGGGTCATAAACTCGCGCAGCGGTTCCGCGCCTTCTCGGACGCCGCTGATCAGGGCCGGCAGACTGCGCATCGCCTCAGGCTGCGCACCGAGCTTGTCGGCCATGTGCGCGCCCACCGGCGCCATGATGTACGCCGACAGGATCAGGGCCATGCCGTACAAGGCCAGGTTCGGGGGTACCTGCTGCACGCCCAACGCATTGCGCAACAAGGCCAACACCACGGCGATTTTGAGGAACGAGGTGGTCACCACCACCACGGTCGGCAACAAGGCCATCAACGCCAGGACCACGGCGAGGGTGATTGGATCGAATGAGGTGTTCATGCTCGCCTGCTACGCGGCACCAAGGCTCAGCGTGCGGATGCTGATGCCCAGTTGACCATCGATCTCGACCAGATCGCCTTCGCCGATCACGGCGCCATTGGCCCGTATGCGTACACCGCCGGACAGGGGACGGGCCAGCTCAAGGGTCTGTCCTGGACTCAGGCTTCGTGCCTGCCCCAGGGTCAGCGTCACCTCCCCAAGATCAAAAGACAGGTGGATCGGCAGACTGTCCAAGGAGCTGACATCGGTGGTGGGTTCGACGGGCGGCATATGGGTGCTCCAGGCTTGTACGACGGCGAGCGCGGGTGGCGTCGGGGAAATGTCGCCGACATCGGCAAGAGCCGGCAGTTGGGCTTGCAGCCCGGATTCACCGTCTTCGCTCAGCCACAGGATCCGCTCCGCGTGGATGTACGACGCTGATAACAGCACCGCGTCACCAGGCTGGAGGCTTTTGAACTCACTCTCGGACAGGTCGGTGAAACCGAACTCAGCGGGCAGGCGAAGCACCCAGTCATCGCCAAGATCTGGCGCCGAAGCCGGGCGTGGGGCCAACAGGCCCGCTATCAGCAACAAGCCCAGGCCGTCTGTTCTCAAGTAGGCCTCCAGGGCGGCCGCTGCCTCGGGCTGCATCACTCTCAAGTGAAGCACATGCGGGCAAGACGCCACCTCGGCTCGATCCTGCTTCAAGCTCAGCACATGCGGCCGACCGCGTCCCAGGGCCTGGAGCGTGGCGAGTACTTCGCCGAGGGCGGCTTCGAGCACCGCGGTCGCCAGCTCTGGTGGAAGGGCGGGCAGGGGCGAGCCGTCCAGCAAGGGCTCCAGCAACTGATTGATGGCCTCGGTCGGCACTTCCACAAAAAAACTGGCTCCGGCCCACTCCAGCTCCGTCGACCAGGTACCGGGGCGCGCGGGTGGCGTGGCCACGACCGGAACCAAATTAACGCACCAATCCGTATCGGCCATACGCAAGGCCAGTTGTTGACCTTTCTGCGCAATACTGGTGCGCGCCTGAGCCTCGTTTCTCGTCAGGCGTAGCGGGTGGAGCGCGGCGGGGGCCACGGGCATCTCATTCATGGATCTCGCGTTCACGCGCAGGAAGCCCGTGCTTCCACGGGGTAGGGGTCTTCTGGGTCGTCGGCCAGGACGCGCACCAGCACATCCGAGCGCAATCGCTCGGCCAGCCGATCGGCAAGCCATGGCGCGGCTCGGGCCAATTTCTCGCGCGCCTCTTCGACGGCGCAGGTGAACTGGGTGATCACCGCGCCTTCGTCGTGAAACACTTCCAGCAGCACGCCGGGCAACTGCTCGTCCGCCAGCTGCATTTGTACGCTGGCGCCGCCATGTCGCCCCTGTCCGACCAGCAAACGATCGACCGCCTGAGCAAGCTGTTGATCCAGCGCCGCCAGGTCATCGTCCGCCCGGGCGGCCGGTTCGCTCTTCGCCACGGGATCCGCCGGGTTGATGGGCGACTGCGCAAACAGATCCAGCGGTTTGGTCGTGGTAGGGGCGTTCGAGTCGGGAGGCAGCGCCCCGGGTTTCAGCAAGGCCTGAAAGCGCCCAGAATCGCTGGACGCCCGATATTCGTCACGCGAATCCCGGGTGGACGAGAACGCGGTATCGTTCTCCTGCCCCAAGTCGGAACGCGGAGGCATACCTAGATCCAGGCGGACGGAGCGTTCCGTGCCGCTCACGGTAGAGCCTCCTGCGGATCGTGGGCATCCCAGTCTTCCCGGTCGCGGCGCAAGCTGGCGACTTCCTCCAGCTCCAGCTCTTCCTTGCGTTCGCTCTCTCGCAACTGGCTGAGCTCGAAGTTCGCCGACAACTCGACAAATTTGTTCTTCTGCCGGGTGGCCTCGCGCAATCCCTCCCGGGCTTCGGCCAGGGCTTGCTCGGCCAGCCGCTCGCTGTCCAGGGCACCGCGCACCACGTCGTGCTGCAGGGCCTCGCGCTGCCGCAGGCTCGCAACCAATTGTTGTGCGTCCTCGATCTGGCGCAGGCGAACGATGCGCTGGCACAGCTCCTGGTACGCCTGATCCTCGATCCTGACGCCGTCGAACAGCAACTTGGTCAGCAAGGCTTCGGCGTCCTCTCGGGCTTCCCGTGCCTCCTGGGCTAGGCTGCGCTGATGCAATACCTGCAGCTCCGCCCGGTCTTCGCGAAACTTCTTGATGCGCAGCAAATCCCGAAATACGTTCATCGCCCACCTCCCGAACCCTGACCAACCAGTCCGGTCAAGCGCTCCAGGGTCTCGGCCAGCGAAGATCGCTCATCCGTGCGCTGTTTCAGGAAGGTCCTGATGGCCTCGATCTTGTCCACGGCCTCGTCGGTCGCGGCATCTCCACCGCGCTTGTACTCGCCAATCTTGACCAGCAACTCGACTTCCTCGTACTTTGCCAGCAGCTCACGCAGCCGGCCCGCCATGTGCTTGTGTTCTGGGGAAACGACCGCGTTCATCACGCGCGAGGCCGAGGAAAGAACATCGATGGCCGGGTAGTGGTTGACCGACGCCAGTCGGCGCGACAGCACGATGTGACCATCCAGGATGGATCGCGTCTCGTCGGCAATCGGCTCGGTCATGTCGTCGCCTTCGACCAGCACGGTGTACAAGGCGGTGATCGATCCCAGATGGTTCATGCCCGAGCGCTCCATCAGCTTGGGCAAGGTGGCAAACACCGAAGGCGGATAACCTCGGCGCGTCGGCGGCTCCCCGGCCGCCAGGCCGATCTCGCGCTGGGCGCGCGCGAACCGGGTGACCGAGTCCATCAAAAACAGAACCTTCTTGCCCTGGTCGCGGAAGAACTCGGCGATGGCCGTGGCCACGTAAGCGGCCTTGGCGCGTTCCATCGATGATTTGTCGCTGGTGGCGCAGACGATCACCGCGCGCCGCCGCCCTTCGGGGCCAAGTTCGTGCTCCAGAAACTCGCGCACCTCGCGCCCACGCTCACCGATCAGGGCCACCACGGTGACATCCACCGCCGCGCCCTTGACCAGCATGGCCATCAGGGTGGACTTGCCACCGCCGGCGGCGGCAAAAATACCCAGCCGCTGGCCTTCTCCACAGGTCAGTACCGAGTCCAGCGCGCGCACCCCAAGTTCCAGCGGCGCCTGGATAATTCGACGTTTCAGCGGATCCGGGGCATCGGCGAACACGGGGTAGTACTTGGTGGCCTCCAGCGGACCACGTTCGGCTTCGTCCAAAGGACGCCCCAGGCCGTCCAACACCCGCCCTAGCAACCCGAAGCCGACCGGCACCACATGCGCGCGCCCGGTGGGAATCACCTCGGTGGCGGCCGAGATGCCGTACATGTCGCCGATCGGGGTGAGCAGGGCGGCGTCACGCACGAAGCCCACCACCTCGGCCTTCATTTCGAAATCCTCGCCCGGATTGCGCAGCACGCACACCTCGCCCACCTTCACGGTCGGCACGACCGCACGGATGATGGTGCCGATCACCTGAGTCACTCGGCCCTTGATGCGCAGCGTGGGCGCGTCCTGCAGGGCCAGTTCCATCATCTCGGCGATATAGTCGAACTGGCGTCCGGTGCGCGCCACCGGGGTCAAAATTTCGGTGCCGTCGTTCATACGCGGTTGCCCAGCACTTTCTGGAACGCGCCTTGCAGCGCCGCGATCTGGCCCTCGATGCTGGCTTCCACCATGCCGATTTCACTTTCCAGGATGCACGCGGCCGGCTCCAGTCGCCCGTCCGGAAGAATGTCCAGGTAGCCAACGCCCGGGTAGGCGGCCAGGAGTTCGTTGACGTGGCCACGCACTATCTCCACCTGACTGGGGTGCAGGCGCAGGGTCATCTGTTTCTGATTGCGAACCACCGACAGAGCGTTTCTGACCACCGTCAGCACGCGCGCCTCGTCGTCGAATCCATCGACAATCTTGCGCACCGCGCTCATCACCAAGGCCACCATCTCCTGCTCGACCTGGGCAAAATAATCCACAGTGCGACTCACTGTGTCGATCATTTTTTCCGCCTGGTCCATCCGGGCTTCCGCCAAGCCCTCCTGGTAGCCGCGCTGGCGCTCTTGCTCGAATGCGGCGCGCGCATTTTCGACAATCGCGTCGGCCTGGGCGCGCGCCGTTGCCAACAGGGCTTCGACCTCCACCAGGGTCGCGATTTCCGAGGCGCGCACCACACGCGTGCCGGGCGGAATCCGGACCGACAGGCTGCGCGACGGTGTCAGCGGGTCTCGGGAAAGCAGGAAAGCCATTCGGGATCCGTTTCGGTTAGGCGCCGCAGACACAGCACACGGGCTTCGGTAGCGCCCAGGCCACAGACGCCGCGCGCCTGTTCAGAGTGCGCCTCCGGCGCAACCCGCCAGTCCGCGCGCAATCGCAGCGACTGCGGGGCATCGTGCCAAGCCAGACCAAGCAGGCTGGCGCCCAGAAGGTCGGCGGCCTGCGCCGATCCCTGTGGGGAGACAGGTGGGGCTTCAAGCAAGCCGGGATGCAGCTCGCGAGCGCCCTCGAGCGCCCAGCGCATACCGGTTTCGCCCAGCGAAGCCCGCACCGCCAAGACGTCGTCACGCAGGATCATTCGGCGCAGTCGGCGACCGAGCAGGGCGATTCCCAACTCCCGCACCAGCCGGTCGAGCTGCTCGGCCGCCATCAGGGCCAGCGGCAACGCAGGCTCCTTCAGGTTGACCACTGGCGATGCCGCAACGTTCAGCCGGGCCAGCAGCCGTTGGGACCACTGTCGATGCAGCGCGGCCTGCACGGCCGGGTGTCGGGCCGCATTGGTATCCATGCCGTTGGGTGGAGACAACAGTTTCACCTGACCTGGATGCAAAAACAGGCTGGGCAGCAGGTTGAACTGCGTCAACCGCGCCAAGACACCCCAATGCGTGCCCCGTGAAGGGATCAGCGCATCAACCATGGCCTGCCCCCAGGGAGGCCATGGCCTTGCCAGTCCATCTGAACCTGCGATCAGGCCGCACCGCGAGCCCCCTGTGGTTCCTCCTGCTTGCGCAGGGTGGGGCGCACATAGCGCCAGAACAACCCGCCACACAGGCCGAGCGCCACAGTCAGCATCCCAAGCAGACTCCACAGCAGCAGCGACAAGCCGGCGGCCGAGTCGGGATTGACTTCGAAACCGAGCACGTGTGCCCAGTGGGGTGCCGTGGTCGACGAGGTGATCGGCTGCGCCGCGACGAACACAATCGACACCCGTTCCGGCGTCAGGCCGGGGATGCTGTTTGTCACCAGGCGCCGCATCTGCGGCTGGATCAGTTCCAGGTTGTAACCGTCTTGGTGCTTGATGAACACCGCCGCCGTGGACAACACACCGGGTTCACCGCCCACGCCGCGCTCGGGCAGCACCACATGCACCCGCGCGTGCAGCACGCCATCGATTCTGGAAAGCGTGCCGGACAGCTCTTGCGACAGCGCGAAGATGTAGCGTGCGCGCTCTTCCAGGGGCGAGGAGATCAGCCCTTCCTTCTTGAACACCTGCCCCATGCCCGCATAGCGCTCGCGCGGCAAGCCGTTTTCGCGCAGCACCTGCAGGGCGCGGCCGACCTGCTGGCTGTTCACTTGCACACCGACCATGCCCTCCTTGCCGCTGGTTTTGGTGGCCGCGATATCGGCCTTGAGTAGGGCCGCCAGCACCTCGTTGGCCTCGTCTTCGGGAACCGCGCCCATCAGGTCCACGCGCGCGCCGCATGCGGCCAGAAAGCCGCAAGCCAGCAGCAGCGCCACGTACAAGGCCCGGCGCCATCGCGCCGCAGTCGGCTGTTCGGTCATTGGATACGAACCAATTGGTCAATGTTCTGGGTTGAGCGGCTCACGGCCTTGCCCAGCAATTCGTACTGCACGGCAATCTGTGTCAGCTGCAGTTGCAGTTGCAGCATCTCTGGCGCATCCATCGCCTTGCCGCCATACACCTTGTCGGATACGGTCTTCCAGGCCTGCTGCAGTTCACCGGACACATTCTGCATGCCCGCCAGCACCCGATCGCCCAATGACACCTCGCCGTCAACCGGTGCCAGCCCAGGGCCATGCGCGGCGCTTGAGGGGTCGACGGGGGCTGGGTTTGCCGTTGGCGGCGCCTCCATCAAGGCGCGGAACCGCGCCGCCGCCAAGCCGTCCGGGGCCACGACGGGCAGCGCCGGCCCGACCGCTTCAGCAACCGGTATCGCAGGAGGGGTCAATTGGGCAACAAGAGCGATAGCTGCGGCGTCCATGGCGAAATCCTTGCAAAAAGAAAAATCAGGTCGGGCCGTCTGGGTTGGTGGGTGCGACGGATGCAGCTCGCATGCGGGCTGCCTGCGCCGGGGAGCCGGTGCCCAGCAAACTGGCGGCCAATCGCACCCCCGCCGTCGATTCGGATGTGGAGGAGGGCGCCTCGGCAACCGCCTTCAGCACCCGATTGGCTTCTCCGGGACGTCGGTCTAGCTGCAGCGCCAGGCCGTGCACGGCACGCACCATTTGGTTCTCCTCCGTATCGGAAAGCACAGTTTCGGCAAGCCGGCTGGCCGCTTCCGCCGGCCGTCCGCGATTTATCAGGGCCATGGCCACGCCGACGTGCCCGACCGCCTTGTGCGGACGCAAGGACAAAAGCGCGCCGAAGATCGCTTCGGCGCGCGCAAGATCGCCTCTGCCGGCCGCGATGAATCCGATCGCGGACAGTAGGCGTATGTCGCCTGCACTGGGCAGGTCGGTTGGCTCAGCTGGCATCAATAGGCATTCTGGCGGATGCGGGGGAACTTGCCGACTGCGGCTTTTGCAATTGCTCCAGCAAGGCCCGCGTGCGCTGCTTCAGGGGGGCGTCGTCTTCCAGTGCGCTGTCCAGCTGGCTCAGCGTGGCGACGGCGCTGTCCCGATCACCCTGCGCAAGCTGACATTGGGCCACATGGATACTCGGCTCCAGCTGATCGGGAAACAGCACCAGCATCAACGAGTAGATGAGCACGGCCTCCTCAAGACGCTTCAGCATCTGCAAGGACTGCGCCAAGCCGGCCAGGTAATGCCGTCGCGTCGGCCCGTACTGCGACAAAAACGCAAAGATAGGCAATGCTTGAGACCACTGCTGCTGCCGGGCGTGTGAGTAAGCCAGGGCGTAAATGACTTCCAGTTGCTCAGGGGTGAAGCGGCGCGAGGCCGGCAGCTCGCTGTAGCCGGTTTGAAAATCGGACGCGAAACGTTCCGCGGCGGTCTGGGGGGCACTCATGATGGGAGTCTCCGTGATCTTGTGAAGCCGCAGTTCAAACGGCCGCCTGCCGCTTGCCCAGGTTGCTGGTGATCTGCGACATGCTATCGGCCGCGCTCTGCACCATCGAACTGACGACCTTCACGCCTTCCTCCAACTCCTGGATCAGCTTACGCAGCGCCTCGCGCTGGTCTTCCATGCTCTGGTTGATCATCTTCAAGAACGCCTCCAGCTCCTTCTTGTCGGCGAGGGCCTTTTCTCCTTCCTCGGCCAACTTGCCTTTTTCGATGCCGATCGCACCCTGGGCGATCTGGGTGGCACCGGTGACACCTTGCGCGACGGCCTGGGAAAGCGCCGTCGCCGTCTTCATCACCTGGTTGGTGACATCACTGACCGCTTTGGCCGCATTGAAGCCGACCACCGCAGTGCCGATGCCCACCACCAATGCCGCAGCCAGGGTAAAGCCCATGGTCAAGGCCATGGTGGTCTGGGCGTCGGCGCCCGCCAGTTGGGCAATGCCTTGCACCATGGTGCCCAGCAACTTGGGTTCCACCAGAAGGGCCACCGGCATCATCATCGCCAATGCGCCGGCCATGGTGCGCCCGATCTGTTCGGCTTTTTCCTTCGGCACGCCCATGGCCTCCAGAATCCCGCCCACCATCTTCGTCATCATGTTCGATAAACTGATTTCCGGCCCTCCGCTGGCTTGTGATATCTGATCGGCCAGCGACATGGTGGCCGCCACCAGGCCCACCACCGCCAGCGCGGTCAGCGCGGCCGCGGCGCCGCCGGTGAACGGAGTGGCCACCACCGAGGCCACTATGGCGACGACTGCCGCGATCACCGCGAAAATCTTGCCGATCCAGCCAAAAATCTTGCTCAGTTGGCTCTTGTTGGCTTCCTCCTGGCATTTATTAATCCATTCCTGGATTTTTTTCTGCTGGGCTTCGTTGTTTTTTTGGGCGTCGACGCGCGACCTTTCAAGGCCGAGCTTGGCTGTGGCCAACTGCTGGTCCTGGGATTTGCTGCGCATGTGCTGCAGCAAGGCAACCAAGTCATCGGCCGACAGCTGCATGTTCGGCTCAGCGATATTTGGTGCACCTTGTGCGTTCTTGACACCGTCGCCCTTATTCTCCAGGGTGCCGAGGGTCTTCTGTATCTGACTCAACAGCGCTTCCTGCATGCCAGGTGAAACTTTTTCACCTCCCTGGGCGTTGAGAATACTCTGCGCCTGCATTAATGCCGCCGGATTCACGCCGGGTGAGGTTGACGCCGTACCAGTGGGGGGTGTGGCTCCTGGTGCCGTGTTGGATTGTGGCGGCGACGGTGGCAGGACTGAACCAGAAGAAATAGATGTCATGACGATTCTCCACCTCAGATATTGCGGGCGATACCGCGGTTGGTGTCCAACAGCGATTGCTCGATCGATGCCAGTTTTTCGCGGATGTCGCGGATCACGTCCTGCATCTGCTGCATCAGATCTCCCGCCTGTTGCGTCGCGGTATCTTGCGCCTTGGCCACCGCCTCCAGTTCGGCTTTTTTCGCATCGTGCCCCGAGGCCTGCTGTTCCATGAGCCCGCTCGTAATCGTGCCCACAGCGTTGAGCATCGTGCTCGCCCCGCCGAAACCCGCCGTAATGGCGCCAGCCCCAGCCTGGTTGGTGGTGCTGACATTGGAGGCTTTGACCCCCCCCCCAACCTGCACCGCGCCAGCGGCGATTTGCATCACGCCAGACACCATGGCCCCCACCATCCGTTCATGGGCCGCGTCGCGGATTTCCTGCGCCGCGCTCATCAAGGACTTGACCTGCGCGGCCATTTCGCTGTGTCGCACTTCCCGGGCCGATGTCCGTTGCTCCTGGGCGATTTTGGCGAACAGCGCCAGTACGGCGTACATGTCGGCCACCATGCTCTGACCCGTCAGTTGACTCAGGGCTGCCGCGGCTCCCGCAGGCGTGCCCGTGGTTTCCGGCGGCGGCATCTCGGTCGCCGGCGGACGAGAAGACGGGGGGGCCAGCTTGTTTTCCTGACTGATGTCGACGAATGGCCGGCTACCCGATCCAGTTGTCTGGTCGGTAGCGAAATTCGTTTGCAGGGTGACCGGTGTTTGACCGGAGGGGCCTTGGACGCTCATGAAAGTCTCCTTAATCACATGAATGGACCGAGCCGCGGTGGCGAACTCAGTATCCGGCGGCCTCCAGCGGGGCCAGCAGGGCTTGCGCGCGACTGCGCACAGCGGCGTGCTGATCGCCAGCCATGTCCAGAGCCAGGCGCAGGGATTCCGCGGCGGCGGTGCTTTCCTGCAAGGCAATGCAGCATTCGGCGCTGTACAACAGGGGCGTCGGGTCGTCCAGCAGCAGCAGCGTGGCCGTGGCGTAGTGCTGCAGGGCATCGCGGTAGCGGCCCAGCATCTGTGCCGACGCGGCCAACGCCATCAGGTAGCGTGCCTCCAGATGGTCGTAGGTGACCAACATGGCGAACATGCGAAACGCCTCCTGGTAGCGCCCCTGGCCGTAAAACCCATGGCCCAGCTGGTACAGGCCTTCGCACTCCTGCTCGGTGACGCCGTGCAAATTGGCAAGCGTACCGCCATGCAGCAGAAAATCGCGCAGATCTGCTGTGACGGCCAATGCGTCGTCTGAGCTGAGTTCGGCAGTTGCTGATTCGGCCATGGTGAAACTCCTCGTATTATTGAAACGCTTAGCGCATATTTCCAAGGATGGAAGAGCGACTGTCCTGCATTTTCTTGATGAAGTTGGTCATGATGTCAAAAGCCTCGTTGCGCTTGTTGGTCAGGGATTGCAGGCGCAGCATGTCCATCTGATTGGAGTTGTTGGCCGCATCGATTTGACTTTTGATACTGTTGATCGCGGTATCCAATTGACCCACCGTGGTTCCGCCGCCGATAATTCCCTCTCCCGTCTGAATGGCATAACTTCCATTCGGCTGCTTCACCTGGCCTGTTCCTTGAAAGCCAAGGCTTGGGGAACCAGCGGCTTGTAGCGCGTCATTGGCCTTTTGTTCATAAATTTCCGAGTCTCCATTTTTTCCTGTTGAGGTGGCTTTATCCGGGCTTTTGTAGCAATTTTTGTATGCATTGAGAGCGGTCAGTGCATTATTCAGTGAACTAATTTTGTCGTTTCTACTTTTGACCTCGTTGATTTGGGAGGCCAACTGTTCCTCAAGCAAGTTGGCGCGCCGTGTTTGAACGAGCATAATCGCCGTTTCGAGATCCATGCCGCTAATGTTAATGGGGGACAAAGCGGCGGCGGCGGGATATTGGATAGCTGTGGCCATAATTCGCTCCTGCTGTTGAGTAATGAGAGAGAAAGTGATGGAGCCGCAGCTCACACCATGGGACGAGGCCGACGAGGTGGGGTGCCGGCGGCGGCAGCGTCTCGTGCCGCCTGTTCATGTGCCTGTTGTTCCACCTCTTGCATGTCTTGCTCAAACAGGCGCTGTGCTTCGGCACGCGACTTATCATCCAGTTTGGAGGCCAGGAAGGCCTGCGCCTTGTCGCTGTTCAGGCCGTTGTCCTCGAAGAAGCTCTTGCTTTGATTGAGGGCGCGCTGCGCGTCCTCAATGGCTTGTTTCATTTGCTCGGCGCGCTGTTCGGGCGTGGATGAAGGTTGCGACATGGGCGGGCTCCTGTGACGTGGGTGGATCGATGTTCAACACCCGGTGAGTAACAGCAGATCGGCCACGGTTCCATGGTTTGCGTTTTTTTTTCGACGGCCGGAAGGGAACCGTTTGGGGGCCACAGTTACTTATGCGCAAGATGCCCACGCAGCCGCGCCGGTGTCGACGTGTTTTTTTCGTGCTGAAGCACAGGAGATTTGCCCCGATGTCTCGCATTGACGCGCCCTTGCAGCCGCCTTCCCAGTTTGATCCTGGCCGGGGCGCCGGTGCCTCGGCCGACGGGCGCACCGGCATGCAGGGGCGCATGGACAACCAGCGCGTGGTGGTGGATACCGGCCAGTCGGTGCTGACCGATGCCGCCGAGGAGATCAGCCTGCACCACGCCGAGAAAGCCGAGGCCAAGCACTCGGCCGAGCGCAAGAAGGAACTGACGCGGCCGATGGAGCTGATGAACGCGGAGGCCATCGAGAACTACGTCAACGCGGCGGAGCCCGACCAGACCCCGCAACACCTCAAGGACCTAGCCAAGAAGCTGCTTTCTGGCCAGGGCGACCCGCTGCAGCTGGCGCGCCAGGCCATGCGGCAACCGACGTCGCAGTACCTGGCGCTGCAGTACGCGCTGGGGCAGGGTGAGCGCGAGGGCGCCTCCGACGACGTGCTGGAGCGCCTGCGCGAGGCCCTGGAAGACCAGGAGATGAGCCACGGCCCACGCATTCGGGCCGACGTGAACACCATCGCCGCGGCCAGCGAGGGCAAGGCCACGGCGGCGGACGTGGTGGACTTTCAGCAGACCTACGTCGACGTGGTGATGGGTGAAGCGACCCTCAACCAGACCCTGCTGCTGGCGCTGGACCGCTTTGGCGAAAACGAGCTGGCGGCCGGGCTGGCGCGGCTGACCCGGGCGCTTGGCCAGGATCTGGCGGCGGCACGGCCCAGCGCCGACCCGACTCGGTTGCAGAATCTGGTGCAAGACCTGTACCACCTGGGCGTGGCAACCACCGTGCTGGAGGGCTGCCAGAGCTTGCTGGCGGACCTGCGGGCGCGCCATGCCTGCGCTCCGGACCAGGGGGCGGTGGAACTGATGAAGGATTTGGTCGGGATCAGTGTCGAGAACTGGTTGTCGCCCAGCCGTTTTACCCAGTTGTCGGAGAAGTTCGGCGCCGCCGAGGTGGCGCCGCAGATTGTGTTCGTGGGCGGGGTCAAGGGTTTGTTGCACGGCATGCCGCCCAAGGTCTTCGTGGATGGCGAGCAGCGTTTTTCGGTGTTTCAGGCGGTGCAGCAGGCCCTGGATGCGGCCATCGACCGGGAGGAGTACTGATGTCACTTGAACAGGCGCTGGCCGATTTCGGCCGTGAAATCGGGGTGCAGTCGCTTGCGCCCGGCCCGGAAGGCACGGTGCAACTGCGCTTTGAATCCGGGGCCATCCTCGGCGTGGGGCGCCAGGGTGCGGCCGTGGTCGTGCACCTGGCCGAGCCCGTGCCCGCGCACGAGGCGGCCGATGTGCTGCTGCGGGCCATGAAGCAGGCCGCGACGCCGGACGCTGGCGCACCCGCCTGGCAGGTTGGCTTGTTCAGCGCCGACAGTCAGGACTGGCTGGTGCACGCCATGCACCTGCCAGAAGCGGGTTTCGACGCGCCAGCGTTGCGGCAAGCCCACGAGCATTTGCGTCGCTGCCTCGCGCAGTTGGGCATGCACGGCGCTTGAACCGCTTCGCAGGATGGCCAATGGCGGCGTTGGTACCTGGCCTGGCAGAGAATGCCCGCCATGCCAGGCCACCGGAGTGAAAGCCCGCGCGGCCCGATCCCCTGGGCTGCGCAGTCTACATTAGCCTGGGTAAACCCGGATCTGATGCCGCCGTTTGGCCTGTCGGCCCGATCCTTGACCCCAGGCGGGAGGAGGCTCGCGCCCCGGGAAATGGCCGCTTGGCAAACATTTATGTCTGAAAATGGAACTCTTTGCTGCCCGCGGTTACTCAGGGTGCAATAGCTGGCGCCAGCCATTGATCTGAGGATACACACAGGAGTTTCGCCATGGCCGACCTTCAGGTACGTTTACCACTGGCTTTCGACCGAGGCATTGAGCGTGTCACCTACACCCGGCAAGGAGATACGCCGGACCTGCCCCGGCGCGAGGAGGGCGCGCCCGCCGACGTGGCCGGACGCCCGCAAATGGAGACCTTGCTGGCACTGTCGACGTTGGACGACGCCTTGGATGCCAGCATTCGTCCGGAGTTGGAACACCGCGACCTGATGGTGCCGTCGCGTTTTCGGGAAGGTCTGGATGGCGTGCTGCAGCAGTTGCGCGATGCCGCTGCCAAGCTGCAGGAAGCAGGTCCGGGCCAGGACGCCGACCGCCTGCGCGTGCTCAACCGCGCCACCCGGCTGCTGAACGAGGAATGCCAGTTGCGCGACCTGGTGCAGATGTACCGCAGCGTGCTTTACCAGGGTTGAGTACTTGACGTCAGACAACGAACAAGATGAAGCTGGCGCCGGCGGCGCGCAGTCGATGCGCCAGATTGAGCTGATGGATCTGCTCGGCTACATCTACCTGCGGCACGGGCAGCCCGACAAGGCGGCGGTGCTGATGGCGGCGCGTGACGTGCTGGCCCCGGGCGACGCGCGCGCCTTGCTGACGCTGGCATTGGCCCAGGTGCGCTCGGAGCGCCCGGAGCGGGCGCTGGACACCCTGGAGCGACTGGCCCTGATAGGGGGCGTGGATGCGGGTTTTCACCTGGTGCGCGCGCAGGCGCTGCAGGCCCTGAACCGTGCCGATGAAGCCGCCAGCGCAATGCGTGCCCACGTGGCGGCGCGTGCCGCCGAGGCAGAGGCTGGCGCCGGAGCGGCGGTCCTGGCGCCGACCGGCGAAATCCGATAAGGCACCGGCACCATGGCATCACCCGGTACCCTGACCCCCAGCGGCGGTCTGTCGCGCATGCAGCGCATGGTGCAAGCGGCCACCAGCCGCAACGACCTGGTGCTGGCGGCCTTCCTGGTGGCGGTCATCTTCATGATGATCCTGCCGCTGCCGACCTGGCTGCTGGACATGCTGATCGGCACCAACATGGTGATCTCGGCCATCCTGCTGATGGTGGCCATGTACCTGCCGTCGCCGCTGTCGTTCTCGTCCTTTCCCTCGGTGCTGCTGGTCACCACGCTGTTTCGCCTGGGCATTTCGATTGCCTCGACCCGGCTGATCCTGCTGCAGGCCGACGCCGGACACATCATCCTGACCTTTGGCAACTTCGTGGTCGGTGGCAATCTGGTGGTGGGCTTGGTGGTGTTTCTGATCCTGACGGTGGTGCAGTTCGTGGTCATCACCAAGGGCGCCGAGCGCGTGGCCGAGGTGGCGGCGCGTTTCTCGCTGGACGCCATGCCGGGCAAGCAGATGTCGATCGATGGCGACATGCGCGCCGGCACCATCGACATGGAGGAGGCCAAGCGTCGGCGCGGCCTGGTGGAAAAGGAAAGCCAGCTCTACGGCGCCATGGACGGAGCCATGAAGTTCGTCAAGGGCGACGCCATCGCGGGCCTGATCATCGTGGCGGTGAATCTGCTGGGCGGTATCGTCATCGGCACCATGCAGCGGGGCATGTCGGCCGCCGACGCCATGAAGACCTACTCGATCCTGACCATCGGCGATGGCCTGATCGCGCAGATTCCAGCGCTGTTCATCGCCATCTGCGCCGGCATGATCGTCACCCGGGTGCAAGCCGGCGACGACCCGTCCAACGTGGGCAAGGACATTGGCGCACAGGTGCTGGCCCAGCCGCGGGCGCTGATGATTGCCGCCGCCGTGGCGCTGGGCATGGGCCTGATTCCGGGTATGCCGGTGCCGGTGTTCCTGGTGTTGGCCCTGGTCATCGGGGGGGTCGGCTACACCCTGATGCGCGGCACCCGCAAGGTGGTGGACGAAACCACCGGCAAGGTCACGGAAGTGCCGGCGATGCAGGCCGCTGGCGAAAAGCCGCGCAAGCCGAAGACCGACGGCAGCGATGAATTTGCGCCCACGGTGCCCTTGCTGATGGACGTGGCCGCCGGCTTGCAAAGCAGTTTCGACGCCGACACGCTGAACGACGAGTTGTTGAAGATTCGGCGCGCCCTGTATTTCGACCTGGGCGTGCCTTTCCCGGGTATCCAGCTGCGTTTCAACGAGTCGCTGCCCACGGAAAGCTACAACATCATGCTGTCCGAAGTGCCGGTGTCGCAGGGCCGGCTGCGCCCAGGCTTCCTGCTGGTCCGCGAGAGCACGCAGAACCTGGATGCGCTGCAAATCAGCTACCAAGCCGACCGCAAATTTCTGCCGCACATCCCGACCTTGTGGGTCGATGCCAGCCTGCGCGACACCTTGAAACGCGCCAGCATCCCCTTCATGGACGCCAGCCAGGTGCTGACCTACCACCTGGCCTTTGTGCTGAAGAAATATTCGGCCGACTTCATTGGCATACAGGAAACCCGATTTCTGCTGGGTGCGATGGAAGTGCGCTTTCCGGACCTGGTCAAGGAGTCCACCCGTGTGCTGCCGATTCAGAAAATCGCCGAAATTCTGCAGCGCCTGGTGTCGGAGGACATTTCGGTGCGCAACCTCCGGGCCATCCTCGAGTCGCTGATCGAGTGGGGCCAGAAAGAGAAAGACTCGGTGCTGCTGACCGAGTACGTGCGCTCGACCCTCAAGCGCCACATCAGCTACAAGTATTCGAGTGGGCAGAACGTGCTGCCGGCCTACCTGCTGGCGCCGGCGATCGAGGATCAGGTGCGTGGGGCCATCCGACAGACCTCGGCGGGCAGCTACCTGTCACTCGATCCGGCGGTGTCCAAGAAGCTGGTGGAGAACATCAAGAAGGCGGTGGGCAATCTGGACACCAGCGGCCAGCAGCCGGTGCTGCTCACCTCGATGGACATCCGGCGCTACATGCGCAAGATGATTGAACAGGACCTGTATGACCTGCCCGTGCTCAGCTACCAGGAGCTGACGCAAGAGATCAACATACAACCGCTGGCCCGCATCGATCTATGAGTCCCTCTGCCTGCTGGCCTCGTCCGGTGACGCAAATGCCGTCTGGCGCATCGTGCCTGGGCTGTCCCTTGAGGGAAGGGCGCCGCCCGTGAAGCGCGACGCCATGGCCATCGAATTGCGCGTGCTGAGCGGACGCCACGCCGGCGCCTGCGTGGCGGCACGCGACAACCTGATGCTGGGGGCCGGCGACGAGGCCGACGTGATTCTGACCGACCTGGCGTCCGACGCGGGTGCCGCGCGGCTGTACCTGGTGGAAGGTGGACGGTGGTTACTTTGGTCCGCCACGGAGGCCCCGGATGCCGAAGCGCTAGCCAAGGCGCCGCGTTGGGGCGTACCAGGGCATTGGGGCGGGGTGGCTCTTTGTGTGTGCGAGCCGAATACCGATTGGCCCGAACCGCCACCGGAGCCCGTACCGTCCCCTCGGCCCACGGTGGCGCCCGCCGAGACATCCGCTCCGGCCGACCCAGGCTCGACCGATGCCGAGTCAGACGTCCTGAGCGCCGCGCAAGCGGCTCCCGCGCCCGCAAGGCGGCCTGACACCAGAGCCGGACCCAGGAGGCGCACGAGCTGGGTCAGCGTGACTGCCCTGGTCCTGATCGTGCTGGTGGCGCTGGCCGTGACCGCCTGGCAGGCCCTCGGGCCGTCCAGCACGCCAGTGCCAGCTCCCCCGATCGAGCCGGTGGACCAGACCACCCGGGCCGAGGCCCAGATACCCGATCTGCAGTTGGCGATCGCCCAGGTCGATCCCGGCTTGCGGATGCGGCTGACGCCGCGTGCGGATGGCCGGGTCGACATTCAGGGCTGGGTGGCGTCCATCCCCGAGTTGGATCGCCTGGCGGGCGCTTTGTCCGCACGACGCCCGTCCCCCGTGCTGCGCGTGCGCGTGACACATGAGCTGCGTGCCGAATTGCGTGCGTTGCTGGCCGGTAGCCACGCCCACCTGGATTTCGCGCCGGATGGCCCGATCGGCATCCAGGTGCGCGGCATTGTCCTGGGAGAGGCTGGGCGACGCGCGGCCCTGGACGCCGTCCGGGCGGTGTTGCCAACGCAGTTGACCTTGCGGGACGGCCTGCGTCTGGCCGAGGACATGGCTGTGGACGTGCGCAATGCGCTGGTGCTGGCCGGCTTTCCTGACACGCGGGCACAGTGGAATGGCGACGAGATGGTAGTGACGGTACCTTTACCGGGCACCGCGCGCGGGCGCCTGGAAAACGCCCTGCTCGGGCTGACCGAGCGCTTTGCGGGCTTGCCGCTGCGCATTGTTCCCGAGCCGATGGCGCCGCCGCAACAGGCAAGCTTGTCGCCCGCCCCCTTCGCGATCCGCGGCGTCGTGGGCGGCCCGGCACCCTACCTGATCCTGTCCGACGGTGGGCGTGTGTTGCCGGGTGGCTCGCACGCCGGATGGCGCCTCGAAGCCATCGAGGACGACGTGCTGCTTTTCGATGCGCCGCGCCGCATCCGGGTGGCGCGATGAACACCAAGGAGCCGAACCCGATGCCCGAGACACCGAGCGACCCTCGGCCCAGCGCCATGATGCCTCCTGGGGTCGTCGACATTGGCGGCAAGTTGGGAGCGCTGAGCGAGCTTGAAGCCGCGTTGGCGGGCCCCTCCCAGCAGGCCCATGCGGCCTGGGCCGCGGCGTCGGCGCAGATGGCGGACCTGGCCTCACGCACGCGACTGGCCATGCGCGCCGGCTGCTCGCCAGGCCACTTTCAGACCCTGGAGGCGGTCTCCAGGGCCTGCGTCGCCGCCGAGGAATTACTGGCTCTGATCGTGCCGCCGGGCGATCAAGGTGCCACAATAGTCACCGGCCAATCCCCGCCAGCACGCCGGGGCTGAACAAGGAGAGCAACCATGGCAACCACCGTATCCACCTCCACGGGGATCAATTTCAGCATGCTGTCGAGCACCATTGGGAGCGTGCTCACCACCAGCGAGGGCAACCTGCGCGACAGAATTTCGAATCTGGGCGAGAACCCGACCCAGACCGAACTGCTGATGATGCAAGCCGATCTGCAGAAATGGTCCATGCTGATCCAGCTGCAGAGCACCATCACCAAGGAGCTCGGCGACGCCCTCAAGGGCATCATCCAGAAAGCGGCCTGATCCTGCCGGTGTTTCATCTGCACGCAGGACGGCCCGAGCCGCGCTGACGGTGGCGACCGCGATCGACCAGTTGCTGTTGGATATCGGCCGAGAGTTGGGTATCCAGGGCTTGCGCGTGGATGCGCAGGGTTGTTGCCGGCTGGTATTTGATGGCCGGCGCATGCTGGAGTTGCGTGCCGCGCCTGCGCAGCGGCGCGTGCTGCTGAGCTGCCGCTTGGACGGCGCGCTGCTGCAGGACAGCCAAGCGGGGCTGCTGTTGCGCGCCAATGCCTGGGGCGCGGGCACGGCTGGGGCCTGGTTCGCGGTGGATGAGGTGGGCCGCATCTGCCTTCAGCACGCGGTGGCGCTGATGGAGGATTCGGCGCGGCTGCTGCTGAACCTGATCGAAGGTCTGTTGGATGCCGTGGAGCGTTGGGAACAACGTCTGCGCGCGCCGCAGGCAGGCTCGCAGCCCGGGGGCATGGCGGCGTGGATGCAGAAAGTGTGACCCGTCGGGTCATGTGCCGCGCCGGCTGAATCGCGGTCACGCCACAAGCCAGCAGGTGGGTCGAATCTCTGCTCGCCACGTCCTCAGCTCAAGCTGCCGAGCAGCTCCTCGGCCGTCAGCGGCACGGTCAACGTGAGGAGGGTACCCCTGCCAGGCTCGGCTTCCAGGTGCAGCTGACCGCCAAGTTGGGCTGCGCGTTGGTGCATGCTGGTCAGGCCAAAGCCCGCGCCGCGCTCGTGCGATTGGGGCGCGAAACCTTGCCCGTCGTCACGCACCTGCAGCTCCAGCTGCCCGTTGGTCACGGACAGCCGCACCTGTGCCGTGCGGGCTTGGCTGTGCTTGACGATGTTGGTCACGGCTTCTTGCAGGATGCGCAGGATATTCAACGCGCGGCTGCCTTTCAGGCTGAGTTGCCGCAGGTCCTCCATCGACCATTCGGTGGTGATATCCCGCGCCTCCAGGCCGGTGACCAAGCGTCTGCGCAAAGTGGCCAGCCGTACCGACAGTTCGTCGGGGCCCTCCTGGCCCGCGCTGTCGATGATCAGGCGCAGGTCGTTGCTGATTTGCTTGAGCAGGTTCAGCGTGTCCGGCGCATCGACGCTTGGGCGCGGTGGCGAGCCGGCCGGGGCTTGCAACTGTGTGATGGCACTGGTCAGGGTGCCGCCCAGGCCATCGTGCAGATCCCGCACCAGTTCGAGCCGTTCCGTCTGGCGGGCACTGGCCACCTCCATGTCGCGCTGCCGTCCCAAGGCTCGGGTCAGGCGTGCGCTGGCGCGTTCGACCTGACGGCGCAGCTCCTCGGCGAAGAAGACTTCGCGCTCGAACGCGCCGCGCAGGCGCCAGGCCAACAGCAGGCTGATGCCGAACATGAACAGCACCGAGGCGCCTTGCGCGTAGTACCGGTTGTCGTCGATCAGGCCCAGCACCACCAGCACATCCCGTGTGCCGGCGACGGTGGGGATGAACAGGGTGATGGCCAAGGCCAGGCTCTGCACGCTGTGGTCGGACCAGGCATGGCGCCAGATGATCAGGGCCGCGACGAAGTACAGCACCAGGGCGCCCAGCATGAGCAGATTCCGAAACTGACTGGCCATGCTGGGTGCGCCGAACTCCAGAATCGCCCAGGCCGCGCCGACGATGGCCGGAAAGCTCAGTGCCAGCGCGGCCTCGGCGCGTGGCCAGGCGAGCCCCACGAAGCGCAGGGCGAAAAACGAGAAGCTGGCCGAGAACCCCCACAGCACCGCCATGGTGGCCAACTGCCAAGCCGCCGTGGTGGACAGCGGCCAGGGTGATGCCGCCACATAGTTGTACGTAAAGGCCGCCCAGAACGCCGAGGACAGGGCGTACCAGCCAAACAGCGACTCGCGGGGCCAGCAGATCCAGATCATCAGGAACAGCAGGGTGATGGCGATCTGAATGCCCATGCGCACCTGTGGCAGGCCGACGTTCGACCACCGGACGTTGCGGTACATCTCGTGCACCCCAGCCGCCTGCCCCACCAGGACCCTGCCCAGGCCGCCCTGGTAAGCGGCATGACCCCGCGCCTGCACCAGCAAGGTGTGCGTGCCGGCGCGCGCTGGGCCCTGGCTGGCGTTGCCCAGCAGCCAGTAGCGTGGCTGGTTCCAGGCCCGGCTCAACGGCTCCTGCAAAGACATGTCGCGCCAGATCAACGCATCGTCCAACCACACCGCCCCGGCCATGGTGATGGACTCCAGCATCAAGCCCACGTCGTGTGGCCAGTTCTCGGGCACCGTGAAGCGCAGGCGGTACCAGACCGCGCCGTCGTGCTCGGGCCAGCGTGTCGCCCACGCGTCCGGCAAGTCCACCGGCACCCAGCCTTCGGTCGGCGGCCGAAGAGCCGGCGCGTCGGTCAACACCGGGGCGCCCAGCGCGGTCTCCACGCTGTCCAGTGGCAGGCGCTGATCCTTGGGCATCGCGTTCAGCAGGACCGGGGTGTAGGTCAGCGCCAACGCCGCGCCCACCATCAACAGCACGACCAGGGTCAAGGCCAGAAACGTGGAGCGGCGCGAGCCCTCTGGAGGCGGCTCGTAGGCCAACGCACTGGGCGCAAAATCAGATGCTGGGGGGGCCATGCCAGGGCTCTGCGCGGTGGCGGAAGTCGCGGTCCGCGGACAAAGGTCGACACACCAACACGTCGTTGCCCGAACGAGCCGGCAGCGCGAACTCAGTGGCAGCGCCGTGGAAGGGGTGTCGCAGCATGGTTTCCCGGGAAGCCGGGCAGGGTGCACAGCCTGCGTTGAATATAGCCTTGAGCGTCGCGTGCCAGGGTCATGCACTTGCCGCCGGTCTGCCGCCGGCCTCCGTTCGTCCGGACCTTTGCTTGCGCGGGCGGCATCGGGCCATGGATCCGACCAACCAATACCGGGCGGTTTCGCCGGGAGCGACGAGGGCACATCCGGCGTGGCACGCCGCCGGTGGCTTGGGCTCCGGGCGCTGCCCCACAGCGCACTCCTAAATTTACGCGTTTTTGAGGTCCAGCCGGCGTCAACAAACAGGACTCTGCTATCGATAGGAGAGTTTCAGCCGGATGGCGTCTGCGCTACCATCTGGGCTCACTCGCCAACCTCCGCGCACATGTACCTGCCCCCTTACTTCAAGTGCGACGACCCCTCCGTCGCCGCCCGGTTGATGCGCGAGCACCCGTTGGCCAGCCTCATCACGGTGGACGATGCCGGGCTGCCGTTTGTTTCCCATCTGCCGTTGCACCTGCGCGAACAGGGGGAGGGCGCTTTCACCTTGCTGGGGCACGTGGCCCGACCCAATCCGCAGTGGCGCCACTTGCAGGCACGGCCTCGGGCCGTGGTCAGTTTTCTTGGTCCACACGGCTATTTGTCACCCCAGTTCTACCCCGATTTGGCCCGTGTACCGAGCTGGAACTACCTGGCGGTGCATTGCACGGTCGGCGCACGCCTGATCGAGCACGCCGAGGTGCACGACAAGGACGCCTTGTTGAAGCAGCTGATTGGTGACCACGAACCGGCGTACGCCCAGCAATGGAAAGACCTGGGCACCGATTTCCAGCACAAGCTGCTGGCCGGCATCGTGGCCTTCGAGCTGACCGTCGAGCGCTGGGAGTGCAAGCTGAAACTGAACCAGCACCGCCCCGAATCGCACGCCGCCATGCACGCCGCCTACGCCGCTGGCACGACCGATGAACAGGCCCTGGCGCGCTGGATGGAGGCACTGGGCATGGCAACCGGGAGTTCATGATGCGGGTATTCGGGGTACTGGGCTTGGTGCTGGCCGTGCTGATCGTGGGACTGCTGGCGCGCAACCAGCTGAAAAGCCTGCAGGCACCGATTCCCGCGCTGGCCACACCAGAAGGGTCGGCGGCGCCGGCCGCGGCGCCCACCGGCAACGTGCGTCAGCAAAGCCAGCAGTTGCAGCAGCAATACAAGCAGGCCTTGGAACAAGCCGTGCAGCAGCCCAGGCCCATGCCGGACGACATCCGATGATTTCAGTGCCCACGGCCGCTGAACCGGGCGACCCCGGTGCGGAAGACGACATTCAGGCCATGCGGCTGGCCTTGGCCGAGGCGCGCGCGGCGGCCCACGACGGCGAGGTGCCGGTGGGCGCGGTGGTGATGCGCGACGGCCAGGTCATCGCCACTGGCCGCAACGCGCCGGTCGGCGCGCACGACCCAACCGCCCACGCCGAGATCGTCGCCTTACGCGCGGCGGCCGAGCGCCTGGGCAACTATCGGCTCGATGGTTGCCAGCTCTTCGTGACCCTGGAGCCTTGCGCCATGTGCGCCGGGGCCATGTTGCACGCGCGCCTGGCGCGGGTGGTGTTCGGTGCGCCGGACCCACGCAGCGGTGCCGCGGGCTCCGTCCTGAACCTGTTCGATAACCCGCGCCTGAACCACCACACGCAGGTTCGTGGCGGCGTTTTGGCGGAAGAGGGCGGGGCGCTGCTGCGGGAGTTCTTTCAACCCCGTCGCACCAACCCGAGCCCCCTGCGCGAGGACGCCTTGCGCACCCCGGAGGCGGCCTTCGCCGACCTGCCCGACTACCCCTGGACGCCCCACTACATCAGCGATCTGCCCAGCCTGGCCGGTTTGCGCCTGCACTACCTGGATGAAGGGCCGGTGGATGCGGAAGTCACCTGGCTGTGCCTGCATGGCAACCCGACCTGGAGCTACCTGTACCGCCACATGATTCCGATCTTCCTGGCCGCCGGGCATCGGGTGGTGGCGCCCGATTTGATCGGCTTCGGCAAGAGCGACAAGCCCAAGAAGGACAGTGCCCATCGCTTCCTGTGGCACCGCCAGGTACTGCTGGAGCTGGTCGAGCGCCTGGACCTGCGCCGTGTGGCCCTGGTGGTCCAGGACTGGGGCGGTCTGCTGGGGCTGACCTTGCCCATGGCCGCCCCAGAGCGCTACCAGGCCACGCTGATCATGAACACCTGCCTGGCCGGTGGCGATGCGCCGCTGTCGCCCGGCTTTCTGGCCTGGCGCGAGTGGTGCGCCCAGAACCCGGGCTTCGACATCGCCCGGCTGATGCGGCGCAGCCTTGCGCATCTGAGCGCCTCCGAGGCCGCCGCCTACGCCGCGCCGTTTCCCGATGCCGGTCATCGCGCCGCCACGCGCAGATTTCCGGCCATGGTGCCGGCGCTGCCCGACGACGAAGGCGCCGAGATTTCCCGCCAGGCGCGTGAGTTCTGGCGCAGGCAATGGGCGGGCCGCAGTCTGATGGCCATAGGCGCCCAGGACCCGGTGCTGGGCGAAGCCGTGATGCGCGCCCTCGGCGCCGATATTCAGGGATGCCCTCCGCCCCGGATGCTGCCCGACGCCGGGCATTTCGTGCCTGAGCACGGGGCCGAGATCGCCCGACGAGCGTTGACCTGGTTGTCGACCTGACGCCGTGTTGAGCGCCACCCGGCTGATCTGCGATCGCGCCACGCCCGGCGTCTCCCGAATCTATAATTTTGATAGCTGCCCAGGCTTTTCAATCAAGCCACGGCAGGCGATTTGACTGCCCCTTACCCCACACGCGACCATGGCCCACATCTACGTTTACTCCCCCTCTGGCGCGGTGCGCGACCGCGCCGCCTTCCGCCGTGGCGTGCAGCGCTTGCAGGCCATGGGGCACGAGGTGGAGGTCGATCCGGCCGCGCTGGCCAATTGGCAGCGCTTCGCCGGCGACGACGCCACGCGCCTGGCCTCCATCGGCCGGGCCGCCGCCAGTGGAGCCGATGTCGCGTTGATCAGCCGCGGTGGCTACGGGTTGACACGCCTGTTGCCGGACATCGCCTACCGCCAGATCGCTCGCGCCATAGGCAAGGGCACACGCTTTGTCGGCCTGAGCGATTTCACTGTCTTGCAACTGGCACTGCTGCGCCAGACCGGCGCTGTCAGCTGGGCCGGGCCGGCGCTCTGCGAGGGCTTTGGGACCGCCGACACAGCCGACCTCAGCGATGGCCATGGTGGCGCGCCCACGCCGGGCGGCCCGGACGATATCATGCTGGCCTGCTTCGACGACATGCTCAGCGGAGCCGGGGAGGGCACCGGCTGGCGCCTGCCCGCCAGCGACATCACCGCGCTGCAGGGCCGCGACGGTTTACTGGCCCGAAAGGCGCCTTTGTGGGGAGGTAATCTGGCCATGCTCACCTCGCTGCTCGGTACCCCGTGGTGGCCCGAGATCCGCGGCGGTGTGCTGTTTCTGGAAGATGTCGGCGAGCATCCTTACCGCATTGAGCGCATGCTGCTGCAACTGTGGCAGGCCGGGGTGTTGGCGCGGCAGAAACTGGTGGTGCTGGGGCAGTTCACCGAGTACCGACTGACGCCGCACGACCGGGGTTACACCCTGGCCAAGGTGGTGGAACAGTTGCGAGCCCGGCTGCCACGTGTGCCGGTGTTGACTGGGCTGCCGTTCGGCCACGTGCCGACCAAGGTACTGCTGCCGGTGGGCACGTCGGTCGACGTGCTCGTGGAAGGCAGGGAAGCCTTGGTGCTGTGGGGCCACGCCGGGCATTGAAGGCGGCCCCGAGCCTGTGGGGGCGCCGGTTTTTCAGCCCCGCAGAGACACCGGACGCGACATCATGCCCCTGGGCAGCATGCCGTCGAAGAGCACGGACAGGCTGACCATGCGGGCACGGGCAATGTGTTCACCGTGCAGGGCAGCCAACGAGGTCATCAGATCGGAGCGCAAAAACCACAACGCCTCGGCATCCGCGGCCTGCCGGATGCGCCGAATGACCTCTGGGAACTGACGGGCACCCGCTTCACCGAGCATGTCGAGCATCGACAGCCGTATTTCCTCCAGGCGCGCAGCTTCTCGCTCGGGCGTGGCCCTGGCACGCCGCCACCGGCTGGTCAGCCCCATCACCGCATCGTTCCATATCCAACGCATCGCCTAAAGACCTCACATCCACAGCACGGTTCAAATCTCCCATCGGTCGATTCTTGTAATTTTCGTAGCTAGTTTAGCGGTTCAGACAGCTTTGCATCAGCCTCGCTTACCCCAGAAACGATAGCAATCTTGTAACGCTGGGTAAACCTATCCGGAACTTGTAGCTTCAAATGCCGCACCACCCAATCCCACGTGATGACCTGGCCCCACGGTCGGCCAGATTCCAAGTCACACGAATTTGGTCAGCAATGTGTTTATTAACATAATACACATCGTATGAAGTAAACAAACCGGCACGGCCAGCCCGGCATGTACTCCAAACCCTTGTCGCGCAAGGCCCAAAACTGCGCGCCATGTACCGCACCCTAGCTTGGGCTCGGGCCGATGGCGCGAAGTTCTTTCACGTCACTGAGCGGTGTGTGTAGTACCACCACCGGCGCGGGCGACCTACCATTTCCCCCTGGGGCCGCCGCGCTTCTGGTGGTCCCAGCGCAGTGCCGTCTGCAGCAACTCCACGGCGTTGGCACGTTCGGCGCGCTGGGCGAAGTCCAGCGCGGTCATGCCTTTCTGGTTGCGCACGTGGATGTCGGCTCCGGACTCGATCAGCAGCTTGACCGCCTCGGGCGAGCCGTACGAGGCGGCCATCATCAGCGGGGTTGTCCCGTTGGGCGATTGCGCGTCGATGTAGGCGTGGTGTTCGAGCAGCAATTCCATGATCTTCAGGTGCCCGTTGGTGGCGGCGTAATGCAGCGGTGTCCAACCGGGCTTGTTGACGTCGGCATCTTTCTCGATCAGGCGTTGCACGATCTCCTGGTAACCCTTGAGAGAGGCAATCATCAACGGGTTTTCGTCGGCGGCGTTGCGCTCCTCGGGGATCAGGCGCGGCGACGCCAGCAGCGCGTTGGCGGCCCGCAGCGCGCCGTCTTGCAAAGCCAGGGTCAGGCCCGAGGCGCCCGCGCCGTTGCGCGTGTTCGGGTCGAAGCCCTCGGCCAGCATGCCGCGCAGCGCCAAATCGTTGTCCTGCTTGATGGCACGGAAGAACGCGTCGGCGTCGGCGGCCCACGCCCACGGCGTCAGCACGGCCAGCGCCCAAACCAGCGCCGCGCGCCGGATGTTCAGCTTGATCATGATGCGGCGACCCTTGGAAACAGTCGGGTGAAGTTGGCGCTGGTCAGCGCCGCGATGTGTTCGACGGTGGTGGCGCGCAACTCGGCCAGACGCGCCGCCACGTACGGCACGTAGGCCGGCGTGTTCAGCTTGCCGCGAAACGGCACCGGCGCCAGGTAAGGCGCGTCGGTTTCGATCAGCAGCCGGTCGTCGGGAATGAACTGAGCCACCTCGTGCAATTCACGCGCATTCTTGAAGGTGACGATGCCCGACAGCGACACGTAAAACCCCAGATCCAACGCCGCGCGGGCCACGGCGCGGGTTTCGGTGAAGCAATGGAACACCCCGCCCGCCGCCCCCGCGCCGCCCTGCTCGCCCTCCTCGCGCAGAATGGCCAGGGTGTCGTCCGAGGCCGCGCGGGTGTGGATCACCAGGGGCACGGCGCAGTGCCGTGCCGCCCGGATATGGGTGCGAAAACGCTGGCGCTGCCACTCCAGATCGGCGATGCCGCGCCCGCCCTTGCGTTCTTCCATCTGATAGTAATCAAGCCCGGTTTCGCCGATGGCCACCACCCTGAGTTGGGCGGCGGCGGCCACCAACTCGTCCACGCTCGGCTCATGCACGCCCTCGCTGTCGGGGTGCACGCCGGCGGAGGCCCAGAAGTTGTCGTACCGCGCCGCCAGCGCCTGCACGGCCGGAAACTCCTCCATGGTGGTGCTGATGCACAGGGCGCGTGTCACGCCGGCCGCGGCCATGGCGGTGCGGACGCCCGGCAAGTCGCCGGCAAGTTCGGGAAATGTGAGATGGCAGTGGGAATCGGTGAACATCGAAAACTAGGCGCCCGCGACTCGGGCGCCGAGAGGCGCGGCACGCGGCGCAAGGAGAAAAAAGGGGTCAGATCGTCTGCGTGGAGCGCTCCGAGGCGATGGCGGCACCCAGGATCTGCTCGATCCTGGTCTTCAGGTGCTCCATCTTCTCGTCCTTCGGAAAGCGGATGCCCACCCCCTGGGTGCGGTTGCCCGAGGCGCGCGGCGGCGTGATCCAGGCCACCTTGCCGGCCACCGGGTAGCGCTGGGTATCGTCCGGCAACGTCAGCAGCACGTACACGTCGTCGCCCAGGCGGTACTCGCGCGTGGTCGGCACGAACACCCCGCCATCGGAGAAAGCCGAAATGTAGGCCGCGTACAGGGCGCCTTTCTCTTTGATGGCCAGCTGGATGACGCTGGGGCGTGGGGTGGCGGGGGTCGGGGCGGTGGACATGGACCTTGGGCGATGAAGCCTGTCAATCGTGCGAGTTTAGGGCCGAACGCGCCGTGCTGGCCAGAAACTCGGCCGCCAGCCCGGCATTCAGCGGGTGTTCGGCGGTGCGGGCGGCCTGTGTCAGTTGCTGCCACCAGCGCAGCAGCGCGGCGTGCGACAGCGGCCGAGTCGGCAGATCGCCCGGCGCAAAAAAGCGCGGTGCGGCACCCAATTGCACCGCCAGGGTGTCGTGGCAGAGCTTTTGCAGCCGCGCCACGGCCTCGGGCAGCGGCAGACCGGTCAGCACCGATGCGTCGCCGCCGGCCAATGCACGCGGCCACTGGGCCCAGCGCGTGGCCGCTTGCGGGTCTTCGGCCAGGGCCAGGGCAGCGGCCGGGCGTCCGCCGGCGGCGTGCAGCAAGGCCTGGCCCGACCCGGTGGCCACGCCCTGCCCGGCCAGCCAGCTCAGGGCTTCGGCCGACTCCGGCCATGCCAGGGTGTGCGCTAGGCAGCGGCTGCGGATGGTCGGCAGCAGCAGGTGGGCGGCGTCGGTGGCCAGCACGAAACGCACGTCGCCCGGGGGTTCTTCCAGGGTTTTGAGCAAGGCGTTGGCGCTCACCGGGTTCATGCGCTCGGCCGGGTACACCAGCACCGCCTTGCCGCGCCCACGCCCGCTGGTGCGCTGGGCGAACTCAATGGTTTCGCGCATGGCCTCGACTCGGATGTCCTTGCTGGGCTTGCGTTTTTTCTCGTCGATCTCGCGCTGCGCCTTCTCGGGCAGCGGCCAGCCGCGCACCAGCATCTCGGTTTCGGGCATCAGCACCGCCAAATCGACGTGGGTGTGCACGTCGATGCCGTGGCAGCTGGCGCAGCGGCCGCAGGCACCCTCGGGCGTGGGGGCGTCACACAACCAGGCGCGCACCAAGCCCATGGCCAGCTCGAATTGGCCCAGGCCCGAGGGCCCTTGCAGCAGCCAGGCGTGGCCACGTTGGGCCAGCAGGGCGCGCAGCTGGCGGTCGATCCACGGCGCGGTGGGCGGGGCGGCGCTCACAGCCATCCCCTGCCCTGCACCGCCGCGTGCACGGCCGCCCACACGGCCGCGCGTGGCTGATGGGCGTCGATGACCGCGAAGCGCCCCGGCGCCTCAGCCTGGCGGCGAGCGTAGGCGGCGCGCACGGCGTCGAAGAACGCAGCCGGCTGCGCCTCAAAACGGTCTGGCACCCGCGCGCCGGCCAGGCGCAGGGCGGCTTCGGCGGGCGGCAGGTCGAACCACAGCGTCAGATCGGGCTGCAGCGGGTTGGGCCAGCTGGCGGGCAAATCCAGTTCGGCCGTGTCCTGCGCCAGGTGCTCCAGCCCCGACAGCACCTGCCAGTCCATGCCGCGCCCACCGCCCTGGTAGGCAAAGGTGGCGTCGGTGAAGCGGTCGCAGATCAGCACTTCGCCGCGCGCCAGAGCCGGCGCGATCACCTGGCGCAGGTGGTCGCGCCGGGCGGCGAACATCAGCAAGGCCTCGGTCAGGGCGTCCATCGGCTCGTGCAGCACCAGGGCGCGCAGTTGTTCGGCCAGCGGCGTGCCACCGGGTTCGCGCGTCAGCGTCACGCTCCGCCCGGCGGCGCGAAACGCCTCGGCCAGGGCCTCGATGTGGCTGGATTTTCCGGCGCCGTCGATCCCTTCGAAGCTGATGAAGGTCCCGAGGGCGGGCTTGGGTGTCGAAAGGCTCACCGTGGGCCTCCCCCACCCCGCTGGAAGCGGTTGACGGCGCGGTTGTGCTCGTCCAGGCTCTGGCTGAAGTGGCTGCCGCCGTCGCCGCGCGCGACGAAATACAGCGCCTTGGTCGTTGCCGGCTGCACCGCCGCCATCAACGCCGCCTTGCCGGGCATGGCGATGGGGGTTGGCGGCAGGCCGCGCCGGGTGTAGGTGTTGTACGGCGTATCGGCGGCCAGGTGGCTGCGCTTCAGATCGCCATCGAACCGCTCGCCCAGGCCGTAGATCACTGTGGGGTCGGTCTGCAGCGGCATGCCGAGGTTCAGGCGGTTGATGAACACGCCGGCGATTTCCGCGCGGTCGTTGGCGCGGCCGGTTTCCTTTTCAACGATGCTGGCCAGGATCAGCGCCTCTTCGGGCGACTTCAGGGGCAGGTTCGGTGCCCGCGCCTCCCAGGCGGCGGCCAGGCGCTTGTCCATCAGCTGCATGGCCTGGCGCAGCACGGCCAGATCGCCCGACTTCTTGGCGTACTGGTAGGTGTCGGGAAAAAACCGTCCCTCGGGGCTGACACCGGCCTTGCCCAGCGCGGCCATCAGCTCGGCGCCGGACAGCTGGGCGGTGTCGCTGCTCAGATGTTCGGCGCGCGCCAAGGCCTGGCGCACCTGCTTGAACGTCCAGCCTTCCACCAAGGTCACCGTGAGCACGATGCGATCGCCGCGCACCAGCTTGTCGAGCAGATCGGCCGGACGCATGCCGCGCGTGACCTCGTACTCGCCCGACTGAATGGTCTGGTCGCGCCCGGCCAGCCGGAAATACCAGCGCAGCAACTCGGGCGAGGTGCGCACCCCGCCTTCCACCGCCTTGGCCGCGGCCGAGCGCAGCGAAGCACCGCGCGGCACGCTGACTTCGACCGTGTCGGCGGCCAGGGTCAAAGGCTGTTGGGTCCACCACCAGCCCGCCGCGCCCGCCGCAACGGCCATCACCACCAGGAAAGCAAGCAGTCGCCGCACAGCCCTTTTGACGTCATGAGAAACAGCCGGCCATGATAATTCAGCCATGACTGTGTCCGCCTCTGCCCTCCCCGCCACGGCCGCCGCCCTGAATGGCGTCGCCCCCCTGCCCCACCTGGGCGTGATCCGCGTCCGGGGCCAGGACGCCGCCAGCTTCCTGCAAGGCCAACTGACGCAGGATCTGGTGCTGATGGCCCCTGGCCAGGCGCGCCTGGCGGCTTTTTGCAACGCCAAGGGGCGCATGCTGGCCAGCTTCGTGGCCTGCCGCCGCGCGCCAGACGAGTTCTGGCTGGTCTGCAGCCGCGATCTGCTGGCGCCCACGCTGAAGCGTTTGTCGATGTTCGTGCTGCGTGCCAAGGCCCGGCTGGACGACGCGACGGCCGAACTGGCATTGTTCGGCCTGCTTGGGATTGCTACTAAATCAGTAGCTAATGAGGATGAATCCATGCCGACTGAAGCTGGTTTTGATGCCCCATTCATCGCCGAGCTGCCCCCCGCCGACGCCACGCCGCGTGCGTTCTGGCTGGCGGCGCATGACAGCCCGGCGCCGGCCGGCCATGCGCTGTCGCCCGAGTTGTGGGACTGGGCGGCGGTGCGCAGCGGCGTGGCCACCTTGAGCGCGCCGGTGGTCGAGGCCTTCGTGCCACAGATGCTCAACTACGAGTCGGTCGGCGGTGTCAACTTCAAAAAGGGCTGCTACCCCGGTCAGGAGGTGGTGGCGCGCAGCCAGTTCCGCGGCGCCATCAAGCGCCGGGCCTGGGTCGGCCAGGTGGAGGGCCCGGCGCAGGCCGGCCAGGAGCTGTTTGCCAGCGACGCCCCCGAGCAGCCCTGCGGCCTGATCGCCCAGGCCGCGCCGGCTCCCGGCGGCGGCACCGCCGTCATCGCCTCGGTGCAGCTGGCGGCCCAGGAAAGTGGCGCCCCCTTGCACGTGGGCGCCGCCGACGGACCGCGGCTGAGCCAGTTGCACCGGCCCTACGCCCTGATCGAGGTCTGAGGCCGCACCCCTGACAGCCTCTTGTCAGTCCCCCATGGTCCGATGGGGGCATACTGTCTTTTTTTTCCGCAACCCCTAAAGCAACTCTAAGGAGCACTTTCCATGGCCCGTGAAGTCGTTGTCGCAGCCGGTGTCCGCACCGCCATCGGTACCTACGGTGGCAGCCTGAAGGACATCCCCCCCGTTGATCTGGCCGCCATGGTGGTCAAGGAGTCGCTGGCGCGTGCCGGCGTGGAAGGCAAGGACGTCGGCCACGTGGTGTTTGGCCACGTCGTCAACACCGAGCCGCGCGACATGTACCTGTCGCGCGTGGGCGCGGTCAACGGCGGCTGCCCGATCGAAACCCCGGCCATGAACGTGAACCGTCTGTGCGGCTCCGGCCTGCAGGCGATTGTCAGCGCCAGCCAGGGCATTTTGCTGGGCGACTACGACGTGGCCATTGGCGGCGGCGCCGAGGTCATGAGCCGCGCGCCCTACGCAAGCCTCGCCACCCGCTGGGGCGCGCGCATGGGCGACACCAAGATGGTCGACATGATGGTCGGCGCCCTGCACGACCCCTTCCACACCATCCACATGGGTGTGACGGCCGAGAATGTGGCCAAGGAATTCGGCATCACCCGTGAAGACCAGGATGCGCTGGCGCTCGAAAGCCACCACCGCGCCGAAAAAGCCTGGGCCGAGGACCGCTTCAAGGGCCAGATCCTGCCGGTCATGCTCAAGTCCCGCAAGGGCGAGGTCGCCTTCGACAAGGACGAGCATTTCCGCACCGGCGCCACGCTGGCCGACTTTCAGAAGATGAAACCGGTGTTCGTGAAGGAAAACGGCACCGTCACCGCCGCCAACGCCTCCGGCATCAACGACGCCGCCGCCGCCGTGGTGCTGATGGAAGCCGCTGCCGCCAAGTCGCGTGGCGCCAAGCCCCTGGCGCGCCTGGTCGGCTACGCCCACGCCGGCGTCGAGCCCAAGATCATGGGCATTGGCCCGGTGCCCGCCACCAAGGCCGTGCTGGCCAAGACCGGCATGAAGCTGGACCAGATCGACGTGATCGAGGCCAACGAAGCCTTCGCCGCGCAGGCCTGTGCCGTCACGCGGGGCCTGGGCGCCGACCCGGCCAAGGTCAACCCCAACGGCTCCGGCATTTCGCTTGGTCACCCGATTGGCGCCACCGGCGCCATCATCACCGTCAAGGCGATTTACGAGTTGCACCGCACCGGCGGCAAGTACGCCCTGGTGACGATGTGCATCGGCGGCGGTCAGGGCATCGCGGCGATCTTCGAGCGCCTGTAAACCCCCTACTCACCCCGGCGCGCAGTATCGCACCCTGTGACAAAGCCCGTTCCGCTTGACCGCGGGGCGGGTTTTTTTATGAATCGCCGCCACGGCCAAATTGACCGAGGATGAAATCGCGCACGTGGACGATGCGCGGGTGGCGCATGGACGCCTTGCGCCAGACCAGATACAGGTTGTTGGTCGGCGCATCTTCGGCGGCGGTCAGAGAAACCAGCTTGCCCGACGCCAGGGCAGCGGCGCACTGGTAGTCGGGCAGCACGCTCCAGCCCTGCCCCTTGACGACCAGGTCCTGGATGATGCGCAGATCAGGAATGGTCAAGGCCGCCTGCAGCGTGGGCGCGAACTGAAACAGCGCCGTCCACACTGGGCGAAGCAGCGGCAGGTCTTCGTCAAAGGCAATAAGCGGCAGGCTCGCCAGCTGCTCCGCCGTGGGGTGTGGGCCGAGTTGCCTGGCCATCTTGGGCGCCAGCACCAGCAGAAAGCGCTCGGTCAGTAGCCGGGCGAATCCGTGTGCATGCTCGTCGGGCATCGAGGCGGTGATGGCCAGGTCGGCCGTGGCATCGTCCAGAAGCGCATAGATGCGATCGCGGTTTCCGGTGTGCACCCGGATACGAAAACCCTGGCCGAGCAAGGGCGCGAGCCCTGCCGCGATCTTGGAATAGATGAAGTCGGACGGCCCTGCGATATGCACGGTGCCGCCTGATTCGCCGCCCGTGCGGTACGAGGCCATTTTCATTTCCAGCCCGTCCAGCATGGGGCCGACGGCCCGAGCCAGCTCGTCGGCCGCCTCGGTGGCCGTGACGCCACGGGCGCGTCGCACGAACAAGGGCTTGCCCACAAAACTCTCCAGTGCCTGGATGTGCAAAGACGCGGCGGGCTGCGTCATCCCCAGGGATTCGGCGGCGCGGGAGAAGGACTGCAGCCGATAAGCCTCGATGAACGTGCGCAGATGGTCCAGATGGCTCATGAATGGCGTCCTGTTGTGGAGGGATGGCTTGCAAGCAGGCGTTCCGGCGATCTCGCCCCATCCAGCACCGGCGCGCAGGCGGCAGCCCACTCATCGCCTTCAAAAAGCACCGGCATAAATATAAAAATATTTATATCACAATACATAAATGATGATTTTTCATATTCGTCACATCTCCCTACGATGCATGGAAGCCGCGGCCCAAGGCCTATTTTTCCTACGTGATCGAGAGAGATTCCTATGCCATTCATCGTGTACATCTTTACGCTCAGTGCTTTCGCGCTGGGCCTTGCAGAGTTTGTTCCCATCGGTCTGACCGACGTCATGGCGCAAAGCCTGGGCGTCGATGTCGAGCAAGCCGGCCGCTCCGTCACCCTGTATGCGCTGGGCGCCACCTTCGCGGCGCCGGTGCTCACGGCGCTGACGGCCGGATGGTCGCGCAAGCAAGCCATGCTGATGACCGTGCTGGTCTTCACCGCGGGCAGCCTGGTTGCGGCCCTCGCCACCAGCCTGTCCATGCACCTGGGCGCGCGCTTTGTCGCCGGCATGGGCCACGGCCTGTTCCTCGCCGTCGCGTCCAGCACGGCGGCCTGTCTCGTGGGGCCGCAGAAGGCGGGCAGCGCGGTGGCGGTGGTTTTTGGCGGTTTCACCCTGGCCATGGCGATCGGCGTGCCGCTCAGCACCTACCTGGGTGGCGTGATCTCCTGGCGCCCGGTGCTGGGCGCGATTGCAGCGTTCGGCGCCCTGGGCTTCCTGGGCCTGCTGCTGGGCATGAAAGAGCCGCCCAAGCCACCAGCCCATGCGGGCGCTGATTCGGCTGGCCAGGCGCTGAGGGCCATCTTCCACCCCGCTCTGTTGTCTGCAGCTCTCGTCACCGTGCTGGGCTACGCCGGTTCGTTTACCGCCTACACCTACATCGCGCCCTTGCTCACCGACGTGACGCAGGTCAGCGCCACGACGGTCAGCGTCTTCATGCTGATCTACGGCGTGCTGGCCGCCGTGGGCAACGTGGTCGGCGGCAAGATGACTGATCGCCTGGGGGTGAACCGCTCCAGCGTGGTCGTGATCAGTGGCATCGCGCTCGTCGCGCTGGGCATGTGGGTGTTGGCTGCGTCCGCCCTGGCCATGGGCATCCTGGTCGGTTTGCTGGGCATGTTCACCTTCGCTGCGGTGCCGGCTTTGCAGGCACGCCTGATCGGTGTGGCCGAGCAGCACGCGCCGCATGCCCACGGCGTGGCAGCTGGCCTGAACATCGCAGGCTTCAATTCTGGTATAGCCTTGGGATCGGTCCTGGGCGGCGTGACCATCAGCACGGTGGGCATTGGCTACATGGGCCTCGCGGGCGCCGTTGTTTCGGTGCTGGGCTTGGTGCTTTTGCTGGTGCTGATGTCGCAGCACCGGGGTATGGATTACCGCGCGGTCGCTGGTGTGGGCCACTGATCCAGGTCACCGATCCAGCGGCCCAGCCACGAGTACCCACACAAGGAACAAGGACCATGCTCACGAGAGAGCGGCTTCGCAACGGCGCCTACCTGGACTCGTTCCAGGATTTACCAGGCCTGCCCTGCTGGTCGCGCCAGCGCATCGAAGCGTCGATGCACGAAGCACTCGCCGAGCGCCCGTCGGGCGAGCCCGTCTGGCTGTTCGCTTACGGATCGTTGATATGGAACCCGCTGCTCAAGTTCGCCGAGCAGCAGTTCGCTGTGCTTGAAGGCTGGCATCGCAGCTTCTGTATTCGGCTGCTCGCCGGTCGCGGAAGCTGCGAAAGCCCAGGGCGCATGCTGGCCTTGAAGGCCGGCGGTCAATCCGAAGGCATGGCCTTCAGGCTGGACGAGCAGGATCTGCTGGACGAGCTGCTGCTCGTGTGGACACGCGAGATGGTCCATGGGCTGTACCGCCCGGTTTGGGGGCGCGTTCGTTTGGCGTCCGGCGAGATGGTCAGTGGTCTGGCTTTTGTCGCCGACACCGCACATGGCGAGTACGAGAGCGACGCCACCGTCGAGACCGCGGCCCCTTTGATCGCCAAGGCCTCAGGGCATATGGGCAGCAACCGCGACTATCTGCAGCAACTTGAAGCCACGTTGACGGCGCACGGCATCGCCGACGAGTACGTCCAAAACCTCGCGGCCGCGGTGCGGGCGTACCCGAACGTGGAGAACGCCAAGTAAGGCCCCGCCGCCCGGCCACACAAAAACGCCCGCTTCATGCGGGCGTTTTGCTGCGTGGTGGGGGCCTTTAGCCCTTGCTCTGCACCGGGCAGGTGTTCATGCCCAGCAGGGTGTAGAGCGGGCAGAAGCGGAACAGCCCCGTGACCAGCGGCACGATGCCGATGTAGCCCCACCAGCCGATGTTGCCCATGGCGGCCAGGGCGATCAGCACGACGCCGACCACGATGCGCAGGATGCGGTCGATGCCGCCAACGTTCAGTTTCATGGAACAGACTCCTTGGGTGAAGAAAAACAGGTTCAAGCCGCCTGGGGGGCTTTCTCGCCCCCAAACTCCTCGTAGGCCGCCAGCGCATTGGCCGCGTACATCAGCCCAGGGCCACCGCCCATGTAGACGCACACGCCCAGCATTTCCTCCAGCTCGGCGCGCGTGCAGCCCAGCTTGACCAGGGCCTGCGCATGGTAGCCCAGGCAAGGGTCGCAGCGCGCGGCCACGCCCAGGGCCATGGCGATCAGCTCCTTGGTCTTGGCGTCCAGCGCGCCCGGGCGCAAGGCGGCCTGCGACAGCGCGCCAAAGCCGCGCATCGTCTCGCCGATGTCCTGGCGCAGGGGCGCCAGCCAACTTGAGGTGTGGCGGGTGATGTCCTGGTAGCTTTTGCTCATGGGGCTCAAATCCTTCGGGTGACGTGAAATTCAATTTATGATTTAATAGTATATAAATTTATAAATTGATTGCAAGCCCTACCCCGTGCATTCCTGGATTTCCATGCCCGACCCCATTGACCTGGACGCTCCGCCGCGCCTCGACCCCACAGCCATGGCCCAGGGCGCGCAGGCCGCCGTGGCCCTGCTCAAGCTGCTGGCCAACCCCGACCGGCTGATGCTGCTGTGCCAGATGACGCAGGGCGAACACAGCGTGGGCGAGCTGGAGCAGCGCCTGGGCATCCGCCAGCCCACCCTGTCGCAGCAGTTGGCGGTGCTGCGCGCCGAGGGCATGGTCAGCACCCGGCGCGAGGGCAAGAACATCTTCTACCGCGTGGCCGATCCCAAGGCGCTGCGTCTGCTGCTGACCCTGCATGAACTCTATTGCGAAGAAAGCGAGACCCCATGAGCGTGCTCACTCTTGAACCCGCCCAATGGCTGCCGGCCCTGTTCGGCGGGGCCTTGATCGGCGCGGCAGTGGCCCTGGTGGCCTTGACGCATGGCCGCGTGACGGGCATCAGCGGCATGCTGGGCGGCCTGTTGCCCGGGGCCGATGGCGCCCAGCGGCGCTGGCAGCTGCCCTTTTTGCTCGGCCTGGTTGGCGCGCCCCTGCTGTGGGTGCTGCTGAGCGGCCCGGTGGCGATGCGGCTGGACGCCTCGGCCGGCGTGCTGCTGCTGGCCGGCCTGCTGGTGGGCTACGGCACGCGGCTGGGCAATGGTTGTACCAGCGGGCACGGCGTGTGCGGCACCGCGCGGCTGTCGCGTCGTTCGCTGGCCGCCACCGGCTTGTTCATGGGCGCGGGCATGGCGGTGGTGGCGCTGGCGCGGCACGGTTTCGGGGCCTGAAGCGCATGACGTCGTCCCAAACTTCCTCCGCGCGCGCGCTGCCGCCCCTGGTGTCGGTGCTGGCCGGCGCCTTGTTCGGCCTGGGCCTGCTGTGCTCGGGCATGGTCGACCCCGCCAAGGTGCTGGCTTTCCTGGACGTGCTGGGCCGCTGGGATCCGCGCCTGGCCGGGGTGATGGCGGCTGCGGTGGCCGTGGCCGCGCCGGCGTTCTGGTGGGTGGCGCGGCGCGGCCGCGCCTTGAGCGGCGCGCCGGTCGAACTGCCGCCCACGCGCGGCCTGGACGCGCGCCTGGTGTGCGGCAGCCTGCTGTTTGGCGCCGGTTGGGGGCTGGCCGGGCTGTGTCCCGGCCCGGCCCTGGTGGCGGCCGCCCTGGGCAGCGGCGGCGCGCTGCTGTTCGTGGCCGCCATGCTGGCCGGCATGGGCTTGCACCGCCTGCTGCAAGGCCGCTCCGGCAACTCTTTGCGTGCTGTCAATGCCCCTTGATTACTATCTAATTAATAGCTACTCAGGAAACATACACGCCGACAAACACCGGTTTTAGCTTGGATCCTCGGCCGGGGAGCGCACCACCAGGGTGTTCAGCCGGGTGTGCGAGAGCACGCTTTGCGTGACGCTGCCCAGGATCAGCTTTTCCAGCCCGCGGCGGCCGTGCGAGCCCATCACGATCAGATCGGCCCCCACGCTTTCGGCCGCCTCCAGCACGCCGCGCCAGACGGTGTGCGACTCCACCACCCGGTTGTCGTGCGGCACGCCGGCCTGCTGCATGCGCTGGTTGGCGGCGTCCATGGCGGCGGTGGCCTCGCCCTTGGCGGCCACCAGGTACTGGTCTTGCGCGTAGGCAAAGTCGGCCCCGACGCCGGTGAAGGGATAGGGGTCGATCACGTAGACCGCCGTCACCGAGCTGCCGAAGGCCTGGGCCAGGGCGGCGGCCCGATCCAGGGCCAGCATGGCGGTGGCCGAGCCATCGACCGGAACCAGGATGTGCTTGAACATAGGGTGCTCCTTTGACGGGTGATGAGGTCCATTGTGCACGGCGGTGCCCCGTGCGAACTTGCCGACGGTCAATTTTCCGGCGCCGGGAAGCCCTCGGCCCGCAGTGTCACGACCAGGGTATCGCGGTGGCCCGCGCGCCCCGCCTCGGCCGGCTGGATGGGCGTGGATTCATGAATCACCCGGCTGTCGTCCATCAGCAGCACCGACCACGGTTCGTCCAGCGTGAAGCGCTGCCCGCGCGGGCCGTCCAGCTCGAACACGCGCGTCTCGCCCCCCTTGATGCCCTGGCGCCCGATCAGGAACACGGCCACCAGGTCGACCCCGTCGCGGTGCGCGCCCTCGGGCGTGGGCCGGCCGATGCCATCGGTGGTGTCGATGCGGAACTGGTGCGCCTCGCCATACCAGCGCCGGGCGCCGCGCAGCCCATCGGCCAGGCCGGCCAGCCACAGCAGCAGCGCCTGCCAGCCGGGCGCGCTGGTGGTGGCCGGCGCCACCGGCTCGAACCAGCGCTCCAGGCCGCCGTGCAAGGCGTTGTATTCCAGCGGTTGCCAGTGGGCGCGGTGCGGCACCTTGCGCAAGCTGCCGGCTTCGGCCAGAAAGGATGCGTGGCGGCGCTGGCGGTAGCGTCCGCCGTCGCGCAGGTGCAGATCGGGCGGCAGATCGTCCCAGTCGGCGGCAAAGGCCGCCAGCGCCTGGGCCGACACGCCGGCTTGCGCGCGCACGGCGGCGGCGTCCAGCACGACAAAGCCACGCGTGCGCAGACGGGATTGCAGTTGATCTGGATGGGACAGTGGGGGCGCGAACATCCGCCCGAGGATACCGCCTGGGGGTGCGTGCGGCATGACTTGCGTCAAGGCCCAGGGCGGGCCAGCCGGTTACCCTCGGGCCTTCACCCACGGCGCCGCGTGCCCAAGAAGGAACCCCCATGCCTACCCTGGTCTGGAACGATGAACTGAAACTCGGCGTGCCGGCCATGGACCAGACCCACGAAGAGTTCGTGGCCTTGCTGGCTGCGGCCGAAGCCGCGCCCGACGCCGAGCTGCTGGCCTGCTGGTCGCGCCTGGTCGAGCACACCGCCGAGCACTTCGGCAACGAAGACCGCTACATGCTGGCCACCCACTTTGCCGCCAGCAACTGCCACACCACGCACCACAAGATGGTGCTGGATGTGCTGCGCCAAGGCCTGACCATGGGCCAGACCGGCGATCTGGCCCCCATCCGCCAGATGACGCGCGAGCTGGCCACCTGGTTCGCGCACCACGCCGACACCATGGACGCGGCCCTGGCCATGCACCTGCAGCGCGTCGGCTTCGATCCGGCCACCGGCTCGCTGAGCCACGCCGCGGCCCTGCCCACCGAGATGATCCACGGCTGCGGCGGCGCCACCTGCGCACCCGACCACGCGCCCGAGGCGAGCGCCGACGCCGAGCCGGCCCGCGCCGCCGCGGCGTGAGCGCCCCGGGCCCGGCCGACGTCGCCCCCGAGGAGGCCCCGGCCTCCCTCGCCCACCGCCCCTACGAGGACGTGCTGGGCCTGTTCACCGGCACCCTGTTCGTGGCCCTGGGCGCGCTGATGTTCGCGCAGGCCAAGTTGCTGACCGGCGGCACGGCCGGCATCGCGCTGCTCATCAGCTACGCCACCGGCTGGTCGTTCGGGCCGGTGTTCTTCGTCGTCAACGTGCCCTTCTACCTGTTTGCCTGGCGCCAAATGGGGCGCGGCTTCACCTTGCGCACGGTGGCGGCGGTCAGCCTGATGTCGCTCATCGCCTGGGGCCTGCCGCTGGGGCTGGCCTTCGAGCGCCTGTCGCCCACGCTGGCGGCGGTGCTGGGCGGGCTGCTGGTGGGCACCGGGCTGCTGATGCTGTTCCGGCACCAGGCCAGCCTGGGCGGCATCAACGTGGTGGCCTTGTTTTTGCAGCAGCGCTGGGGCTGGCGCGCCGGCCGCGTGCAGTTGGTGGTGGACGCCGTGATCGTGCTGACCGCCTTCCGCGTCACCGACGCCTGGCACGTGGCGCTGTCGGTGCTGGGCGCGGTGGTGCTGAACATGACCTTGGCCATCAACCACCGGCCCGGTCGCTACATGGCGGTCTGAGGCGGGGGCGACAATAGCGGGTTGGAGTATGGAATGGACTGGCTTTCGCCCACCCTGGTCGGCACCGCGCTGCTCGTCGCCCTGGCCTGCAAGCCCTGGCGGCTGCTGGCCAACACCGGCCTGATCTCACCGCTGCTGGCGGCCCTGGTCATCACGCCCTGGCTGTGGGCCCTGCCCTGGATGCAGCACATGCCGGTGCAGCTGCAGCTGTCCGGCGCCTGCCTGATCGGCCTGGCCCTGGGCTGGCCGCTGGCCGTGCCGGTGCTGTGCCTGATCGCGCTGCTGGTCGGCCTGGTCGCGCCGGTCAGTTGGCAGCAGCAGCTGGACATGGCGCTGTGGCTGGGCGTGGTGCCGGTGACGCTGTCGTTCGGCCTGGGCATGGTGCTGCGGCGCTGCGGCTGGAACCACCTGTTCGTGTACATCCTGGGCCGCGCTTTCCTGGGCACCGTGCTGTGCATGTTCGCGGCCGGCGCGCTGGCGCACTGGTCGGGGCAGGCGCTGATGAGCGCCGTCGACCCCGAGCTGGCCCTGGTGGCGCGCTGGCTGATCGCCTGGGGCGATGCCTTCCTGACCGGCATGATGGCCGCCATCTGCGTGGCCTTCCGCCCGCACTGGCTGGCCACCTGGTCGGACCAGCTGTACCTGCGCGCGCCCACGCCACGTTCTTGACGCGGGTTTGATCCAGCGCAGCTTTCCGGCGATCGGCGCGGCACCGGCCGGTTCGGCCTTGATCGAGCGCAAGTGACCGGTGGCGGCGGCCCGGCACAGTGCCGGGATTGGCATTGAAAAAGAAAGGAACTGGCGATGAAACTCTGGCAAGACCTGCTTTCCACCGACTACGGCCTGCTCAGTCTGGCCGTGCTGCTGTTCATCCTGGTGATGGCCGGCTGGTACTGGCGCTTCTTCAAACGCAAGATGGCGCTGCCGCCCGGCCAGGAATAAGCCATTTTTTGGCCGCCAGCCGGCGTCAAATCATCCTGAGCAGCTATCTTTTTAAAAGCACTCAGCCGCCGGCCTCGGCCTCTTGCAGCAGCCGCCACATCACCTTGCCGCTGCCGCTCTTGGGCAGCGCATCGACGAACTGCACCACGCGCGGCACCTTGTACACGGCCATGTTGTCGCGGCACCAGTCGATGATGTCCTGCTCGCTGACCTGCCCGCGCTGGGCCGCCCGCAACACCACCACGGCCTTCACCGATTCGCCCCGGTAGGCGTCCTGGGTGGGGATCACGCAGGCCTCCTGGATCGCCGGGTGGCGGAACATGAGCGATTCCACCTCGGCCGGCCAGACCTTGAACCCGCTGGCGTTGATCATGCGCTTCAAGCGGTCGGTGATGAAGAAATAGCCGTCCTCGTCCACCCGCCCCAGGTCGCCCGAGCGGAAAAAACGCTTGCCGTCCAGCTCGAAGAACACCGCCTCGGTGGCCTCGGGCCGCCGCCAGTAGCCGGCGAACACCTCGGGGCCGTGGATGACGATTTCGCCCTGCTCGCCCTGCGGCACTTCCTTCAGCGTGAGGGGGTCGACCACGCGCGCATCGGTGCCGATGAAGGGCACGCCCAGGCACTGCTGCTTGGGGTGGTCCGGCGGGTTGTGGTGCGAGGGCGCGGCGGTTTCCGTCAGGCCATACCCCTCGCAGTAGCGCAGGCCGTAGGCCTCGAACAGGCGTTGCGCCACCGCCTGCGGCATGGCCGCGCCGCCGCCGCTGATGGTGCGCAGGCTGCTCAGGTCGAAGCTGGCGAAGTTGGGGCTGCCCAGCAGGTCGATGATCATGGTCGGGATATTGGTGAACACCGTCACCTTCCAGCGCGAAATCAGGCGCCCGGCCAGCTCGCGGTCCCAGCGCGGCATGACGATCAGGGTGGCACCCGCGTACACCCCGGCGTGCATCACCCCGACCAGGCCAGTGATGTGGAACATCGGCACCACCACCAGCGCCACCGAATCGGCCGTGCTGCTGCCCCACAGGGTGGCCGCCACGGCGTTGTGCATGATCGAGGCGTGCGTGTGCATGCAGCCCTTGGGCAGACCGGTGGTGCCACTGGTGTAGGGCAGCACCGACAGATCGTCCGGGCCGGCCGTGCAGTCGGCCAGCGGGCCTTCGAAGGCCAGCGCCTCCTTCCAGGCGTGCACCTGGCCGCCGGCGAGACTGGGCAGGGCATGGTGCGTCAGCAGCCAGTCGCGCCAGACCTCGGGCGGCGCGTCGTCGCCCCGCACATCGCCGTCGAAGGCGTCGGTGAACTGGGTCACGATCAGGTGGCGCAGGCGCTGGGCCTCGGGCAGCGCGTTGCTGGCGCCGGCCAGCTCGCCGGCCAGGTCGGCCGTGGTGATCGCCACCCGGGCCTCGGGGTCGGTGATGTAGTGCTTGAGCTCCTCGGCGCGGTTCATCGGGTTCACCGGCACCACCACCGCGTCGGCGCGCAGGATGGCGAAGTGGGCCATGATGAGCTGCGGCGTGTTCTGCATGTCCAGCAGCACCCGGTCGCCCTTGGCCACGCCCAGCGACTGCAGTTTGGCGGCCAGGCGCTCGGCGGCCTGCTTCAGCCCGGCGTAGCTCAGCACGCGGCCGAAAAACACGATGGCCGGCTTGTCCGGGTAGCGGCGCGCGCTGATCGCCAGGTTGTCCCACAGGCCGGTGGCCGGCGGCGTGATGGCGTGCGGCAGGCGGGCCGGCCAGAACTTGTGGTGCGCTCGGGTCATGCGGGGCGTCTCCTGGGGATGGGTGGTGGCGGCGATCCTAGCGCGAGTCGCCCGCGCTGGGGCCGTGCCACCCTCGGGCCCTTGTCACGGGGGTGACGGCGGCGCCCGGGCGGACTAACATTCGAGTTGTTACCCCCATGAGTGCCCCATGCGACCGCACACGCGCCGCTTCGTCGCGGCTTTGTTCTCATTTTTGGCCTTGATCCTGGTCGGCGGCCCGCTGGCCCTGCCCGGGCCGGCCCAGGCTTTTGACCTGCAAGGCCACCGCGGCGCGCGCGGCCTGGCCCCCGAGAACACCTTGATCGCATTCGAGTTGGCCCTGGCCATTGGCGTGACCACCCTGGAGCTGGACGTGGGCCTGACGGCCGACGGCGTGCCGGTCATCGTGCACGATCCGCACCTGCCGCTGGACATGACGCGCGACATCTGGGGCGAATGGTTAACCGCGCCGGCCCCCTTGATCCACAGCCTGACACGCAACCAGCTGGGCACCTACGACGTCGGCCGGGCGCGCCCGGACAGCGCCACGGCGCGCGCCTTTCCCGAGCAACACCCACGCGACGGCGCGCGCCTGCCGACCCTGGCGCAGCTGTTCGAGCGGGTGAACGCACTGGGCGCCGACCACGTGCGCTTCAATATCGAAACCAAGATCAACCCCACCCAGCCGGACGCCACCGCCAGCCCGGAAGCCTTCGTGGACGCCATCGTGGCGGCGGCCGAGCGCGCCGGCATGATGCGGCGCATCATGCTGCAGAGCTTCGACTGGCGCACCCTGGAGCTGGTGCAAGAGGTGGCGCCGGGGGTACCGACGGTGTTCCTGACCGTGCACTCGCCGACTCAGGACAACGCCGCCTCGCCGGACTGGGCCAACGGCATGCTGCGCGCCGAATTCCCCTCGGTGCCGCACATGGTGCTGGTCGCCGGCGGCCGCGTCTGGGCCCCCAACCACGCCAGCCTGACCCGTGAACAGGTGCAACTGGCGCGTGGCCTGGGCCTGCAAATCGTGCCCTGGACGGTGAACAACCCCGCCGACATGCGCCGGCTCATCGATTGGGGGGTGGACGGCCTGATCACCGACTACCCCAACCGCCTGCGCGAAGTGATGCAAGAAGTCGGCCTGCGGCTGCCGCCCCGCGTACCGCTGCCCGCGCCCTGACCACTCGATTGCCCCTTTGAAACGGCCGCGTAGCAGGCCAACCGAGCGGCAGCCGTGACCGGGGTTCCCCCGGTCAGTGGCTGCGCCCCCGGACGGGGGGAGGCGCAACAAGCCGAAGGCTGTGCAGCCTGGGGGCGAATGTTCTCCCCAGGGGCCGCTGCGCACGGCCGCTCCGAAGCGGCCGGCCCGCCCCCTGGGGGGAGGCGCCGCAGGCGCTTGGGGGGGGGGGGCTGTCACACCGCCGCGTCGTCCTCCTCACCCGTGCGGATGCGCACCACGCGGTCCACCGGGGTGACGAAAATCTTGCCGTCGCCGATCTTGCCGGTGCGGGCGGCCTTGACCACGGCTTCCACGCAGCGCTCGACATCGCCGTCGGGCACCACCACCTCGATCTTCACCTTGGGCAGGAAATCGACCACGTACTCGGCGCCGCGGTACAGCTCGGTGTGGCCCTTCTGGCGGCCAAAGCCCTTGACTTCGGTCACCGTCAGGCCGGTGACCCCGACCTCGGCCAGGGATTCGCGCACCTCTTCCAGCTTGAACGGCTTGATGATGGCGGTGATTTGCTTCATGGGGCTTCCTCTAGACTTTAGGCTCTGAACTTATTGGTTATAGGATACCGCCAATCCTTGCCAAAACCGCGGTGCGTCACGCGCGTGCCGACGGCGGACTGCTGGCGCTTGTATTCGTTGAACTTGATCAGGCGCGTGACCTTCTCCACATCGGCCTGGTTGAAACCCTCGGCCACCAGTTCGGCGATCCCCAGGTCGTTTTCCATGTAGCGCTCGACGATGGCGTCCAGCACCTCGTAGGCCGGCAAATTGTCCTGGTCGGTCTGGTCGGCACGCAACTCGGCGCTGGGCGGACGGGTGATGATGCGCTCCGGAATCGGATTGGCGCCGGTGTCATACGGGTCGTTCGCGTTGCGCCAGCGCGCCATGCGGAACACCGCCGTCTTGACCACGTCCTTGATCGGCGCGAAGCCGCCGCACATGTCGCCATACAGGGTGCAGTAGCCGGTGGCGTACTCACTTTTGTTGCCGGTGGTCAGCACCAGGTGGCCGTGCTTGTTTGAAAGCGCCATCAGCATCACGCCGCGGATGCGCGCCTGGATGTTCTCCTCGGTGGTGTCCTCGGATTTGCCGCCAAACAGCGGTTGCAGCGAGCGCTTGAAGCTCTCGAACTCCGGCAGGATGGAGATTTCGTCGTAGCGAACGCCCAGGCGGCGCGCCATGTCGCGCGCGTCTTCCAGGCTGATGCCGGCGGTGTAGGGGCTGGGCATCATCACCGCGTGCACCTGCTCACGGCCCAGCGCATCCACCGCGATGGCCATCACCAGGGCCGAATCGATGCCGCCCGACAGGCCCAGCACCACGCTCTTGAAGCCGTTCTTGGCCACGTAGTCGCGCAGGCCCATGACCAGCGCGTCCCACAAATCGGCGTCGTTCTCGCGCGCCGGGGCCAGGTTGGCGGCCAACTGTAGGCCGTCGTCGGCACGGCTGACGTCAACGTAATACAGCTCCTCGACGAAGCTCGGCGCGCGCCCGACCAGCTGGCCGTCGGCACCGACGGCAAACGAATGGCCTTCGAACACCACCTCGTCTTGCCCGCCCACCATGTGCGCATACACCAGCGGCAGGCCGGCGGCCTGCACGCGCTCGATCATCATGGCTTCGCGTTCGTAGCCCTTGCCGACGTGAAAAGGCGAGGCGTTGATGACCGCCAGCAGCTCGGCGCCGGCCTCCTTGGCCAGCTGGGCCGGTTCCTCGAACCAGGCGTCCTCGCAGATCAAGAGGCCGACGCTGATGCCGTCGACCTGGAACACGCAGGTGCCCTGCCCCGGCACGAAATAGCGCCGTTCGTCGAACACCTGGTAATTGGGCAGCATGCGCTTGGCGTAGTTCTCGATCACCCGGCCCTCGCGCAGCACGCTGGCGGCGTTGTAGCGCTGGGCGATGGTCAAGCTCTTGGAACGCCGGTCGCGCCCGACCGGGTGGCCGACGACGATGACCATGTCCTTCAACCCCGCCGTCTCCCGGGCGATGGTTTTCAGGGCATCATCGCAGGCGGCGACGAACGACGGTCGCAAGAACAAATCCTCGGCGATGTACGCGCAGATCGACAACTCGGGCGTCAGCAGCAGGCGCGCGCCCCGGGCGTGGGCCTGGTGGGCCGCGTCGATGATCTTGCGCGCGTTGCCCGGCATGTCGCCGACGGTGAAGTTGAGTTGCGCGACCGCGATCTGAAGCGTCATGAGAGACAGTGTCTGAAATCGAATTGAGCGCGCATCCTAACCGCCCGCGACCGCAGGTCGTGCACTCCCCGCTGGAAATCAACCCCGCCGCCTGGGACGCCCTGCTGGCGCGCCAGCGCACGCCCACCCCGTTCATGCGGCACGGCTACCTGGCGGCCCTGCACGCCAGCGGCAGCGCGGTCGAGGCCACCGGCTGGGCGCCGCGCTTTCAGCTGCTGTGGGACGGCGACGAACTGGCCGCCGCCTGCCCGCTGTACCTCAAAAACCATTCCTACGGCGAGTACGTGTTCGACTTCGCCTGGGCCAACGCCTACGCCGAGCATGGCCTGGCCTACTACCCCAAGGCGCTGATCGGCGTGCCCTTCACCCCGGTGCCCGGCTCGCGCCTGCTGGCGCGCGACGCGGCCAGCCGCCAGGCCCTGCTGCGCGCCGTGCTGGGCTGGTGCCGGGCGCAAGAACTGTCCTCGCTGCACCTGCTGTTTGGCGACGAGGACGATCAGGCAGCCGCCGATGCCGAAGGCCTCTTGCTGCGCGAACAGATCCAGTTTCACTGGAAGAATCAGGCCCCCACGCTCCCGGCTGCGCCTGGTTCGCTGCCCCCCGAGGGGGCTGACCCCGCCTTGGGGCGGCCCGGCGGCGGGTCGCTGGCCCCCACGCTCCCGGCTGCGCCTGGTTCGCTGCCCCCCGAGGGGGCTGACCCCGCCTTGGGGCGGCCCGGCGGCGGGGTCGCGGGACAGGGCGAAGGTCGGGCATTCGCCGATTTCGACGACTTCCTGGCCTCGCTGAACCAGGACAAGCGCAAGAAGATCCGCCAGGAGCGCCGCAAGGTGCGCGAGGCCGGCATCCGCTTTCGGCACGCGCAGGGCGTCGGTATTCGCCCGGAGGACTGGGACTTCTTCATCCGCTGCTACCAGCGCACCTATTGGGAGCACGGCAACGCGCCCTACCTCACGCCGGAATTCTTCCGCGCCCTGGCGCACAGCCAGCCCGAGGCCTGGGTGCTGTTCGTGGCGGAACACGAGGGCACGCCGATTGCTTCAAGTTTGATAGCTGTTCAGGATGATTCGGCGCCGACCGAAGGCGGTTTTGGCTCCAAAATCGCCTACGGGCGCTACTGGGGCGCCCTGGCGCGCGTGGACAGCCTGCATTTCGAGGCCTGCTACTACCAGCCGATCGAATGGGCGATTGCCCACGGCGTGGCGCGCTTCGAAGGCGGCGCCCAGGGCGAACACAAGATGGCCCGGGCGCTGCTGCCGGTGCGCACGCGCAGCGCCCATTGGCTGGCGCACCCGGCGTTCGCCGACGCGGTGGAGCGCTTTCTGGTGCGCGAAACCGAGGGCGTGGACCGCTACCTGACGCACCTGGACGGGCGCTCGCCCTTTCGCCAGGCGCCGCCGCTCAAGGCCGGCGGCTGATCATTCCCGGTCGGCGCGCCGCGCGCGCACCCCGCGCGGGGGCGCACCAGCGCCGACCTGCGCCACCGGGGTCGGCGCCAGGTCGTAATAGCGGTCGGCGGGCGGCCCGCAGTCGCGGTCGGCCAGGGCGAACACCATGGTGGCGTCGGGCCCGTAGCGGTAGGGCACGGTCTGGTGCAACTGGTAGGCCATGTCCACCGGCGGGGTGGAGCTTTCGGACAGGACTTCGCCCTTGGGCCCCAGGACGGTGTAGCACGCCGCCTGGGCGCCGGTGGCAAGGCAAAGGGTGGCGAGTGCGGCAGAGGCCAGGCTGATTTTCTTCATGGTGTGGAAGGGGCATGGACAAGCCCCGCGGAACTGTAGCGCCCCCATCCTGCCGCGCCGCGCCAGCTTGTCAAGCGGACGGCGCCGACAAAGCCGGCGGCGGGGGCGCGGCCAGCGACGCATCCGTGGCCTCGAAACGCGCGTCCAGCAGGCGCGCCAGCAGCTGCTCCAGCGCGCGCCGCTCGCCGTCGTCGGTGCCGCGCAACATGCCGCGCAGCGCGCCGCGCTCCCATTCGGGGTGGCCGCGCGCCGGCGACAGGGCGCGCACCAGGGGGTACAGCGGTGCGTCGCCCAGGCCGCCCTCGCCGCCCTCGGCCGCCGCCGCCGCCGCCGCGTGCAGGCTCAGCCGGCCCATGGCGGCGTGGCCGCGCCGCGCCAGCGCGCGCGCCAGATCCAGCAGGCGGTCGGCCAGCAACAGCAGCACCGGGTCTTCCACGGTCAGCTCCTGCACGCCGCCGAGGCGGTTTTCCAGCTTGCGCCACAGCGGGCGCCAGCCGCCCGAGGCGGCGCCGCCAAGGGTCGCGCCCAGGGTAGTGGCGGCGCCCAGCGACAGCCCGGCCAGGGCCACGTCGGCGACGGCACCCAGGCCCGCGCCGATGACCGCGCCCAGGCCCAGGCGCTTGCCGGCGTCCTTCAGCAGTTCGGGGTTGAACAGGTCGTCGGCCCAGCGGCCGGCCAGTTGCGGCAGGTCGGCCAGCTCGGCGTCGTCGGGGCGAAAGGCGAACACCGTCAGCAGCCCATCGACGGCGCCGCGCGCGTGGCGCCGCACGTCGTCCTGGAAAGCGCGCACGAAGGCCTGGCGCCGCGCCGGCTCGTCCACCTGGTCGGCCGGCAGGGCGCGCCGCATGGCGGCGACGTCGATCAGCGCGCCGGCGATCACCCGGCAGGCCGCCAGGCGGCGTTCGTCGGCCTGGCGCGCCAGGGCATCGACGATGTCGGCCAGTTGCTGGCGCCGGGTCGGCAGCAAGGTGGCCAGGTCGGCGTACAGCTGGCGCTCGGCGCCATGAAACGGCGCCACCACGTCGAATTCGACGCGCGCGTGCAAGTTGCTTTCCAGCAACGCCTGGTGCCAGGCGTCGCGCCGGCTGGCCGTATCGCGCACGAAGTTCAGCACCGGCAGGATGGGCCGCGCGCACCAGGTCAGGATGTCGATCTCGGCGCGGTACTTGGGCAGCACCGGCTCGCGCGTGTCGATGACGATCATGGCCGCGTCGGCCTGCTCCAGCAGGGTGCGCAGCACCTTGGCCTCCTGCTCGAAGCTGGCGCGCGCCTCGGGGCCGTGCAGGAAGGCGCGCACGCGCTCGGGGCGCGACTCGCCGGGCAGGCCTTGCAGGTAGTCCAGCAGCGCCACCGAATCCTCCAGGCCCGGCGTATCGATGAAACGCACCGCCACCTGGCCGTCCAGGCGCAGGTCGATGGCCTCGGCGTGGCGGGTGGTGCCGGGGCGGTCCGACACCTCGCCGAAATCGACCTGCCGGGTCAAGGTGCGCAGCAGCGAGGTCTTGCCGGCGTTGGTGTGGCCGACGATGGCGATGCGCAGGGGCTCGGTCATGCCGCGGGCTCCTGGCTGTTTGCTATCCACTTGATAGCTGACGTGGCAGTTTCCACGCCGGCCAACGCCTCAAAATGCTCGGAATCGAGCCAAGCGCGCCAGCGCGCGTTGGCGCGCGCGTCGCCGGCCTGCGGCCAGAGCGCGCCGCGCCCGGCCAGGCGCGTCGCCTCGCGCACGAAGCGCGCGGTGCCGCGGTCGGGGCTGGCCGGGCCGTGGCACACCAGCAGCAGCGATTCGGGCCGCGCCGCCGCCAGCTCGGCCAGCACGGCCTGGCGCTCGGCGGCGCTGCCGGCGATGCGCGCCAGCGGGTGCGCGCTGGCCAGGCGCTCGGCCGGCAGACCGGCCGGCGGCCAGGGCGCCTCGGGCGGCAGCTCGAAGCCGATCACGGCCAGCGAACCGGGCGCGCCGGGCGGCCCGGCCGGGCGCGGCGGGGCCGCCAGCGGCGCCGGGCGCTGCTCGGCGTCGATGACCTGGGGCGGCGGCTCCAGCGCGTCGAGCCGGGCCACGATGCGGCGCACGTAGGGGTCGGTCTTGTCCAGCTCGGCCAGGCGCGCGCGCCCGGCACGCCAGCGCCAGGCGCTGAACACGCCCAGCAGCAGGCGCGGCAGCAGGCCGTACACCGCCACGCTGCCGATCAGCCACCAGGCCCAGGCGCGCTGGCCGGCGTCTGGCCCGGCGCCGCCGCTGGCCGCGGCGGCCTGGCGCACGCTGGCCGCGTCGGGCACCGGAAAACCCAGCTGCCCCGGCAGCCAGCCGCTGAGTTGCACGAAGCGCTCGAAAAAGGTACTGCTGAGGATGGTGGTCTCCCAGGTCAGCTGGTAGGCGTGAAAAGCGAAGCCGAAGGCCAGCATCGCCAGTATCAGCACGAAAGCCAGGGTCCACACGCCGTGGCTGACGGCGCCCAGCACCCAGGGCAGCAGACGCTGGCGGCGCAGCAAGGCGGCGCCGGCGTGCAGCAGGGTCAGCGAATGCGGGCCGCGTTCCAGCGGCAGCCGGGCCGTGAGCCACAGCGCCAGCCGCCCGAGCGACAGGCCGCCACCGCCGTCCGCCCGCCCGCGCAGCGACCACAGCAGGCCCAGCCCCCACAGCAGCAAGGTCAGCCCGTGCAGCCCCAGCGTGGCGACGAAGGCGGCAATGGCGTTGATGTCCCGGCCCTGGCCCAGCACGGTGCGCGCCACGGCCCAGCCCGACAGCACCATGGCCAGCGCCAGCGCCAGCACCACCCAGCCGCCGACGTGGCGCCAGCGCGCCAGCTCGCGCGGCAGGCCCAGGCGCTCGCCGAGCAGCCAGGCGCGCTCCAGAAACTGCGCCTGGCGCGTCGGCTGGCTGCGAAAGGCCTGGCGCAGCTCGGCCTCGTCGTGCAGCGGGCCATCGGCCTCGATGCGCTCGACGGCCTCGGCCACCCAGGCCTGCAGCCACGGCGTGCGGCGCGGGGCGGTGTCGGGGTCGGGTCGGGTGGCGGGCATGGGCGGGTAAAAATACGGCTGGCTGGGATTATCCCCGGGCCGTCCCGGGGGCGTGGCGGGCACCATTTTGCTATTAAAAAAATAGCTGACGTGGAAGATTCCACGCCGGCCAACGCCCTGAAACACT
>Ga0209572_1000345_pt1 | contig 77237 bp, 79 predicted proteins | sample EBPBio232012_DNA_FD_185867 | JGI IMG/M metagenome (GOLD analysis project Ga0209572, IMG submission 185867) | Wastewater treatment Type I Accumulibacter community from EBPR Bioreactor in Madison, WI, USA - Reactor 1_1/23/2012_ DNA (SPAdes)... | ecosystem: Engineered > Bioreactor > EBPR >...
TCTTGAGCAAAACAATTCATCCCAATAAAAAGCACAAATCCTAAAATTAAAGCTTTCTTTTTCATAAGTTTTTTACCAAAAATAGAAAAATTACACAGATTATAGTATACTAATTAACAAGTAGGCAAAAGTCTCTACTTGTCTCTGCTAAAAAATACTTATTTTTGCAAGATATATACCTAAATTAAAATGTTAGAAAATCCAAAAAGATATACCATAACGGCAGCATTGCCTTATACCAACGGACCAATTCATATTGGCCATTTAGCCGGGGTTTATGTTCCATCAGATATTTACGCTCGCTATTTGAGATTGCAAGGAAAAGATGTTGCGTTTATTTGCGGAAGCGATGAACACGGCGTTGCTATTTCGATGAAAGCTAAGAAAGAAGGCATTACACCACAACAAGTTATTGATAAATACGACGGAATTATTCGTCAATCGTTTCTTGATTTCGGAATTTCATTTGATAATTATTCAAGAACTTCGTCTAAAATACATCACGATACTGCTTCAGATTTTTTTAGAAAATTATACGATAATGGCGACTTTATTGAAGAAGTAACTGAACAATTATATGATGCTAAAGCCGACCAGTTTCTTGCAGACCGTTTTGTAATTGGAACTTGTCCAAAATGTGGCAACGAAGAAGCTTATGGCGACCAATGCGAAAAATGTGGTTCGACACTAAATGCAACTGATTTAATCAATCCAAAATCCACAATTACTGGTGAAACTCCTATTTTAAAATCAACTAAACATTGGTTTTTACCTCTAGATAGATACGACGATTTTTTGAAAGAATGGATTTTGGTAGGTCATGCAAAAGATTGGAAAACAAATGTTCTTGGACAAGTAAAATCATGGTTGGATGACGGATTAAAACCTCGTGCAGTAACACGTGATTTGGATTGGGGAATTGATGTTCCGGTTGAAGGTGCAGAAGGAAAAAAATTATATGTTTGGTTTGATGCTCCAATTGGTTACATTTCGTCGACGAAAGAATGGGCAGCTCGTGAAGGAAAAGATTGGGAACCGTATTGGAAAGATGCCGATACAAAATTAGTTCACTTTATTGGGAAAGACAATATTGTTTTCCATTGCATTATTTTTCCTGCGATGTTGAAAGCTGAAGGAAGTTTTATTTTACCTGATAACGTTCCAGCCAATGAATTTTTGAACTTGGAAGGAAACAAACTTTCTACTTCTAAAAATTGGGCCGTTTGGTTGCACGAATATTTGTTAGATTTTCCAGATAAACAAGATTCTTTGCGTTATGCCTTAACATCAAACGCTCCAGAAACTAAAGACAACGACTTTACTTGGAAAGATTTTCAGGCAAGAAATAATAATGAATTGGCTTCTATTTTTGGAAATTTCATCAATCGTGTTGTTGTTTTGACTAACAAATATTACGACGGAATTGTTCCAACGCCAAATGAATTTACAGAAGTTGACGAACAAACTTTAGCTGAATTAAAAGCTTATCCTGCGGTAATTTCATCTTCAATTGAACGCTTCCGTTTTAGAGAAGCACAAGGCGAATTGATGAACGTTGCTCGTTTAGGAAATAAATATTTAGCCGACGAAGAACCATGGAAAATGGTAAAAGAAAATCCAGAACGAGTAAAAACTCAAATGTATGTAGCATTGCAAATTGCAGCTGCGTTAAGAGTTTTATCTGAACCTTTCTTGCCATTTACAGCTTGCAAATTATCAGGAATTTTAAAAACAGATTTGAATTTGAGTTGGAAAGATGTTTCTGAAAGAAGTGATTTAATTCCTGCTGGTCACAAAATTGGTGAAGCTGAAATCTTATTTGCCCAAATTGAAGATGCCGAAATTCAAAAACAAATAGACAAACTAGAAGCTACAAAAGTGGCTAACAAAGCCGAAAATAAAGTGATTGAACCACAAAAAGAAACATCAACCTTTGAAGATTTTTCAAAATTAGATTTACGTGTTGGAACTATTTTGGAAGCCGAAAAAATGCCAAAAGCCAACAAATTATTAGTATTGAAAGTCGATACAGGAATTGATGTAAGAACTATAGTTTCGGGAATTGCAGAACATTTTTCACCAGAAGAAGTGGTTGGAAAACGCGTTACGGTTTTAGTAAACTTAGCACCAAGAGCATTACGTGGAGTAGAAAGTCAAGGAATGATTTTGATGACCAACAACGTCGAAGGAAAATTAGTTTTCGTAAATCCTGATGCTGATGGAGTTGAGAATGGTGCGTTGATTAGTTAAAAGAAAATTACATGAAAAACTTCATACAAAAACTCCCAAAAGCAGAACTTCATTTACATATTGAAGGTTCATTTGAACCCGAATTGATGTTCGCTTTGGCACAAAGAAATCAAATTGACATTCCATATAAAACAATTGAAGAAGTTAAACAAGCTTATAAATTTTCTTGTTTGCAAGATTTCTTAAATATTTATTATGCAGGCGCAAGTGTGCTTATTCACGAGCAAGATTTCTACGAATTGACAATGGCATATTTAACCAAATGTCATGAAGAAAATATTGTTCATACTGAAATCATGTTTGATCCGCAAACACATACACAACGCGGAGTTGCTTTTGAAACGATAATCAAAGGAATTCAACGTGCAAGAAATGAAGCACAAGAAAAATGGAATATTTCTTCTTTGCTAATCATGAGTTATTTGCGTCATCTTTCTGAAGAAGATGCTTTTGAAACCCTGAAACAATCGTTACCTCACAAACATTTAATCAAAGCGGTTGGTTTAGATTCATCCGAAATGGGAAATCCACCATCTAAATTTTATAAAGTTTTTGAAGCTTCGGCTAAAGAAGGTTATGTCTTGTTAGCACATGCTGGCGAAGAAGGTCCAGCCGAATACGTTTGGGAAGCAATTGACGGATTGAAAATTGAAAGAATCGATCATGGAAATAATTGTTTGACTGATGAAAATTTGGTCAATGAAATTATCAAAAGAGATATGGCTTTGACGGTTTGTCCGTTATCAAATTTAGAATTGAAAGTCGTTACCGATTTAAAACAGCATCCTTTAAAAACCATGTTGAACAAAGGAATCAAAGCAACTGTAAACTCAGATGATCCAGCATATTTTGGTGGTTATTTGAATCAGAATTTTACCGCTATTCAAGAAGCATTGAGTTTGTCTAAAGAAGATTTAGTGGTTTTAGCAAAAAACTCTTTTCAATATTCTTTATTGGATGACAAAAGGAAAAATGAATTATTACGTTTAGTTGATGAATATTCAATAAACAATTAAAAAAAATATTATGAAAAAATTACTATTCGCCTTAGCTTTACTTATCACTTCTATTTCTTTTTCGCAAGAATTAGTAAAATCTGTTCCTCTAAAAGTTGCAAAAAAATCGGATGTTTTTCAAGTTGTAGATTCAGAAAAAAAGCAAGTTTTATTGTTTTTTAGTAACAAAGATGGTGTTAAAACAATTCGATTTAACGATAATTTTGAACTTCTAGATTCATTATCTGGAAATCGTCCTTATCAAGAATATGACGATATTATTGGGTATAGTATTTCCAACAACAAGTACTATTCTTATTGGGCAAGTTCTAATAGTAAAGAGATTGCTTACCAGTGCTTTGATTTTGAAAACAAAAAAATTGAATTTAAAACCTACCAACTTGAATTTATCAAAGAGAAACCTATAGAAAAAATTACCGTTAATAATGTTTTTTATCTTATTACCATTTTAAAGAACACAAGTACATTAAATTTTTATGTATTCAAAGACGGAAAAATGGATAAGAAAAGTATAGACTTATCTGGCAAAACTTTTATTGATGGAGAAAATAAAAAAACCAATCTTTGGGATCTTGTGAGTCGCGGAACTGAATTTCAACCTTCTTTAAATATTCAAAACATATTAAACGAAACGCCTCCTTCATTAACTTTTAGTGCCAACAAAAGGAAAGCCTACGTTAATGGTAGTAATCTGATTTTTACTTTTGACGAAAATACAGGATTCACTCAAGTATTAAATTTTAATTTAAATGATTTTTCTGTGGAACAAAAATCATATTCTCAATCCTATGTTGAAGAAACTGAATTTGGTGGTTTAGAGTCAAATTCTTTTTTATTGAGTGACAAAATAGTTCAGCTAAAATTAAATTCCAATCTTATGAAACTTTCTGTTAAAGACTTGGAAGGAAATGTATTGAAAGAATATGATGCCTATGCAGAAAAGGAAATAAATTTTAAAAACTCAGAAATTATTCAAGAAAACGGAAAAATCAAAAACACTCGAGTATTAGATAATTCAAATCAATTATTAAGAAAAATTTATAATCTTAATCCTTCTATTTCGTGTTATAGCTTGAATGATAAAGTATATTTAACTTTAGGAAGCGTTTCTTTAGTACAAAACAATAATGCAGCAATGTATGGTGGTATGATTGGTGGTTTTACAGGAGCATTAATTGGAGCTGCAATATCGTCAAATTACTCTGTTAATAATTTGAACTCTTATGAAAAAAGAAAAGTTGTTTATGTAAATTGTCTATTTGACAATGACTTCAATCATATTGATGGAAAACTAAAAAAATTAGCTTTTGATGAACTTCGAGTTTTTGCAGATAATAATGACTATTTAGTTTGTCAAACCGTTTTTAGATTAAGCTCTACTCTGTTTTATGGTGGTTATGATAGAGAAAAAAGCAATTATTCTTTCTACAAATTTAATGACTAACTAAAACATGAATCCAAAGATAATAGCATTCGATGCCGACGATACTTTGTGGCATAACGAACCGTATTTTGATGAAGCACAAGCAAAATTCTGTGAACTATTTGCCGATTATGCTTCCAATCAAGAGATTTTGCAATTGATTTTGAGTCATCAAGTCAAAAATCTTCCTCTTTATGGTTTCGGAATTAAAGCGTTTGTTTTGTCTATGATAGAATCGGCTTTAGAACTGACCAATCATCAAATCTCAGGAAACGGAATCGAGAAAATCATCAAAATTGGAAAAGATTTATTGCAAAAGCCAGTTGAACTTTTGCCAGAAGTTGAAGATGTTTTACAACAGTTGAAAGGAAAATATAAGCTTGTTGTTGCTACCAAAGGCGATTTGAAAGACCAACATAGAAAATTACACGATTCTGGAATTGGACATTATTTTCACCATATTGAAGTAATGAGTGATAAAAAAGAATTAGATTACGAAAAAATGTTAGGTCGTTTAGATACAAAACCTGAAGATTTCATCATGATTGGAAACTCTCTAAAATCAGATGTTTTACCTGTTTTAAATATAGGTGGACATGGTTATCATATTGCCTATCACACCACTTGGGAATACGAAAAAATTGATTTTGAAATAGAACATGATAACTTCAAATCATTTGAAAAAATCTCAGACGTTTTACCATTATTATTACAATAATTGAAAATTATTTTAACCGCAAATTCGCAAATTATTTAAAAATGAAGAAGACAAATTTGCGAATTTGCGGTAAATTATTTTTTTATGAAACAAAAACTCAACTTAGAAACCTGGAATCGTAAAGAACATTTTCTGTTTTTCAAACAAATGGAAGAACCTTTTTTGGGTGTTACAATTACAGTTGATTGCACCAAAGCTTATGAAAAAGCAAAAGAAATGGGAGTTTCATTTTTTACCTATTATTTGCATAAAACCTTAGCTGCTGTAAATTCCATCGACCCTTTTCGTTATAGAATAATTGATAATGATGTTTATATTTTTAATAGAATTGATGTTTCTTCAACCATCTTAAGAGAAGACAAAACGTTTGGATTTTCACAAATTGAATATGCAGAAGACTTACATCTTTTTGCAGAAAATACAAAAATAGAAATCGCAAGAGTTCAATCAACAACAGGACTTTTTACTAGAGAATATTCCGAAAATCTAATTCATTTTTCTGCATTGCCTTGGATTAATTTTACTTCTTTTTCACATGCAAGAAGTTTCACTTGGCCTGATAGTTGTCCGAAAATATCTTTTGGGAAAATGATGGAAGAAAACAACAAAAAAACTATGTCAATGTCCATTCACGTTCATCACGGAATAATGGATGGATATCATGTTGGAGAATTTGTAAAGCTATTTCAAGAGTTAATGGACTATTAGAAGAAATAAGTCCAATTAGCACCATCACTTACAACAATAACTGTTTTAAGTAGTGCATTTGGAGGCATATTAAGCGGAGAAGCAGTTAGAGTACTTGAATCTTTAGAAAAGAAGTTGCCCCCAAAAGTATATATCTGAGCGGTAATAGAGTTTGAAATATTTCTAAGTATGTATATTCTTCCAGGAACATCAACAGCATTTGGTAATATAAATTCTTGATTACCCGATGTAGGAGTCAATGAAATATAAACCCCATCATTAATTGGTGTAGCGCTTCCAGATGGTCCACCATTGAACACAGCAGAACCTGCAACATTGGTGTTAATTATTCCTATTTCCTTAATAGTCAAATTTCCATTAATATCTAATGTACTCATTGGTGTTGATGTATTAATCCCAACTTGAGAAAATCCGCTTTGAAAAAAGCTGCCAAACACCATTAATAAAAGCATTTGTTTAATGTTGAACATTTGTTGGAGTTAATTATTTATTGATTACATAATAAAGGTATTAAAAAAATAGCTAGTTACTAATATATTCTTTACCGAAAACGTTTTCGTGTTAAAAACTTCTCGGTTTTCGTAGCATTGCTTCTACATAAATAAAAAAAAGCGACAGAATTTTACTTCCATCGCTTTGTTTAAAGTTCAATTAATTTTCTTAAAAAGCATTCAATACCGATAAGATATCATCTCCATAATTTAAGGTTCTCGATTCTCCAAAACCTTTTACTGTTTTAAGCTCGTCTAAATTTTGTGGTTTCGATTTTACAATAGAAATCAAATGTGAATTATGGCAAATTCTAAAAGCCGACCAACCTAATTTTTGAGCTAAATCATTTCGCCATTGTTTCAAGGCTGTGAAGATTTCGTTCTCTTGTTCATTAAGTTCTATCACTTCGGTAGGTTTTGAATCACTTTTTTTCAATTCATAGAAAACTACTGCCGACCAAAAATCTGTTGTTCCTGTGGTTACAAAATTGGTTGAAGTAAGCTTCACCTCTACCGAATCTAGAAACGCATTCATACGAGATTGATCTTGCTGGCAATTTTCTTTATCTAAGCGAATATTAAATACTTTGATGTTCATCGTGACACTTTTTTACGTTAGACTATTTGCCTAAAAGCAACAACTCGTTGGCAACAATTTCAGTGATGTAACGCTTGTTTCCTTCTTTGTCGTCATAACTTCTGTGCGTTAGTTTTCCCTCGATAGCGATTTCTTTACCTTTGATAACATATTTCTCAATAATGTCAGCTACTTTTCCCCAAGCGGTAATTCGATGCCATTCTGTGTTCTCAACTTTCTCACCTTTGTTATTCGTGTAACTCTCATTGGTAGCAATAGTAATATTAGCTACTTTCTTTCCTCCATCAAACGTTTTGATTTCTGGTTCTTGTCCTACGTGTCCGATTAATTGTACTTTGTTTTTAATTGCATTCATGGCGTGTAAATTTTTAATTGTTTTTGTTATTTGAAAATTATTCTTGATTTGAAATTGTAAATTATTTGCTCATTAAAACAAGCTCGTTTACCATTACTTCTGTTATGTAGCGCTTGTTTCCGTCTTTATCATCATAACTTCTGTGGGTAAGTTTACCTTCAATGGCGATTTCTTTTCCTTTAGTTACATACTTTTCGATAATGTCGGCTGTTTTTCCCCAAGCACTTACTCTGTGCCATTCGGTGTTTTCTACTTTATCACCGTTTTCTTTGTAATAAACTTCATTAGTAGCAATAGTAAGGTTGGCTACTTTTTTTCCTCCTTCAAATGTTTTGATTTCTGGTTCTTGACCTACGTGTCCGATTAATTGTACTTTGTTTCTCATGGCGTGTAAAAATTTAAATTGTTATTTTTTTAAAGTTATTTTTTGTCTTATTTGAAATTTGAAATTGCTATTGAAATTGATTTTTGCAATTGTTGTTTCATTTCGACGATGCAAAGTTGTGGCGGCTTGCAAACTTTATTCGGTTGATTACCATTTAAAATCGGGTGTAAATATTTGTAAACGTTTGTAAACGGAAATTTTTTATTATATTTGACTGATTTTAAAAGAATTAAACATGTCAAAAAACTGTTTAGAATGTAACGAAAAAATTGTTGGTCGTGAGGACAAAAAGTTCTGTAGCGATGGTTGTAGAAATGCATACAACAACAAAATTAACAAAGACAGCAACAATTATATGCGCAATGTAAACAACAAATTGCGTAAAAATTACCGCATCTTGAGTGAAGCTAATACCGAAGGAAAATCGAAAATTACGAAGACCAAATTGTTGAGCAAAGGATTTGACTTTGATTATTTTACCAATATTTTAAACACCAATACAGGAAATACGTATTACTTTGTGTACGATCAAGGATATCGTTTTCTAGAAAATGATTTTTATATGTTGGTGAAGAAGGAATATTAAAAAAGTTAAGCACTTCGACAAGCTCAGTGTGACAGTTGCGAGTTAAAAAAATTAAAACAAGTTCAGTATAAATGAAAAAAAACTACTCTTCTCTATATTCCATGTTGGTGCTTGTGGCGCTATTGTTTGGCATTTTTTATTTTATGATGCCTCAAAGTTATGACACAACTGAAGCGCCACTTTCGGAATTTTCTACAAAACGTGCTTTGGCAAAAGTGAAAGAAATGACTACTAAACCACATTATGTGGGTTCACAAAATCACGAAGTTGTTGCGCAATATTTGGTCAAAGAATTACAAAATTTAGGACTGCAAACATCGCTTCAAGAAGGTTTTACAATGACGGAAAAAGGTACTTTGGTAAAATCTAAAAATGTTTTGGTTAGAATAAAAGGCACTTCTAATACAAAAGCATTGTTATTACTTTCTCATTATGATTCGGCGCCACATTCCTACTCTCATGGTGCAAGTGACGATGCTTCTGGAGTGGCAACTATTCTTGAAAGCATTCGTGCTTTTTTACATACTAAAACAAAACATAAGAACGACATCATCATTTTATTTTCTGATGCTGAGGAATTGGGATTGAATGGCGCTGCACTTTTTGTAACGCAACACCAATGGGCAAAAGAAGTAGGTTTGGTATTAAATTTTGAAGCTCGTGGCAGTGGTGGACCAAGTTATATGTTGATGGAAACCAACGAAGGAAATGCTAAAATGGTTGATGGTTTTTCTGATGGAAAATTACGCTATCCAGTTTCGAATTCGTTGATGTATAGCATTTATAAAATGTTGCCTAATGATACCGATTTAACTGTTTTTAGAGAAAGTGGTAAAATTCAAGGATTCAATTTTGCCTTTATAGACGATCATTTTGATTACCATACTTCACAAGATAAATACGAACATTTAGATCCAAAAACCCTGGCACATCAAGGAACGTATTTGTTTCCGTTGTTGAAACATTTCTCTAATACTGATTTGACCAACTTAAATTCCAAAAACGATAAAGTTTATTTTTCTATTCCATTTTCATTTGTGAGTTATCCTTTTGAATGGATTTTGCCGATGCTGATTATTGCTTTCGGACTATTTCTAATATTCATTTTCATAGGTTTAGGAAAACAACTTTTACGTTTAGACGAGATAATTAAAGGATTTGTTCCGCTATTAGGTTCGTTAATTGTTGGTGGTGGAATTACTTTTTTGGGATGGAGAACATTACTTGCCATTTATCCACAATACAATGATATTCTCCACGGATTTACTTACAATGGACATGATTACATATATGGATTTGTATGTTTAACGTTAGCGATTTGCTTTTTGTTTTACGGAAAAACGGCCAAAAAATATTTGGAAATGAATCAGATGATTGCTCCATTATTTATTTGGTTATTATTAAATATTGGCATTTTCTTAAAACTTCAAGGCGCAGGATTTTTAATTATTCCAGTAATTTCTAGCACATTTATGTTGGGTTATTATGTGATTACTCAAAAAACAAATTCGATTTTAAACCTTATTTTGGCACTTCCAACTTTGATAATTTTGGCGCCATTTATTCAAATGTTTCCTATTGGTTTAGGATTGAAAATATTGGTAGGAAGTTCGGTTTTAACGGTTTTGAGTTTTGTTTTAATGTTGCCGATTTTTGGTTCGTTTACACAAAAGAAGCTTTGGGCAACTTTGTTCTTTTTATTGGCCATTGGTTTATTTATAAAAGCACATCAATCGAGTGGTTATGTTTATGGAAAAGCAAAACCTAATAGTTTGGTATATGTTCTAAATGCTGATTCAAATAAAGCAAATTGGGCAACTTACGACACCAACTTAGACGAATGGACAAAAGGCTATTTGGGTGAAAATCCGAAAGATGCCAAATCATTAAATACTAATAAATTGTACAGCAAATATGGTTCAGAATTTACCTTTATGAATGATGCACCTCTGAAAGATATTGCAAAACCAACCATTGAATTCCTGAAAGATTCTGTAATTGGAACGAAACGTTATTTGAAAATTAAGCTGTCGCCAAATAGAAAAGTAAACCGATATGATATCTTCTCCAATACAAAAATCAATAATCTAAGAGCCAATGGAGTAAAATCGATTGACTTAGAAAGTAAAATTTCTGGAAAAATAACCAATAAGATTTTAAGTTATTATGTGGTGGATAATTTACCTTTGGAATTAGAATTTTCGATTTCGAATAGTGATAAACTAGATATGAATTTTGTGGAAAGTTCTTTCGATTTGATGACGAATCAATTATTCAGTATGGCAAAAAGACGTAATTGGATGATTCCAACGCCATTTGTTTTAACCGATGCTGTAATTGTGAAAGGAAAAGTGAAAGCAAGTGAAAAACTTGAAATTATGGTTGGATATTTGCCTCCAAAAACAATAATAAAAGATACAATTAAATAAAAAATTATGAGCAAAATGATTTTTCTAAACCTGATACTTTTAATCACTATGATTTCATGTCAAGACACTAATGAAAACGATACTACTTCGGATGAAATTTTATACACAATGCCCGAAGAATCTGAACATCACGAAGGAACTTGGCTGCAATGGCCACATCATTATCAATATGGGTTAGCTTATCGAAATGAAATTGATCCAACATGGGTTGCCATGACACAAGCATTAGTTACAAGCGAAAAAGTTCATATAATTGCATATAACGAAACCGAGAAAAATAGAATTATTGCTTTATTGACCGCTGCAAGTGTTTCTTTGAATAATGTAGATTTTAAAATTTATCAAACTGATGATGTTTGGGTTAGAGATAATGGACCAATTTATGTACGCGATAAAAACGGAAATTTAGTAATTGAAGATTGGGGTTTTAATGGTTGGGGTGAAAAAGCTGACTTTGAAAAATGTGATTTGATTCCGGCAAAAATTGGAACTGATCAAAACAGAACGGTTATAAATTTAAACAACGAAATGGTAAATGAAGGTGGCGCAGTTGAAATTGATGGAAATGGAACTTTATTAGCTACAAAAAGCGCTATTTTGAACACAAATAGAAATCCAGGATTGACACAAGCAGATGCTGAAGCAATTTTTAAAACTTATCTTGGAGTTACTAATGTAATTTGGCTTGATGGCGTTGCAGGATTAGAAATTACAGACATGCATATTGATGGTTTTGCTCGTTTTGGTAACGCTACTACAATTGTAACCATGAGCAATGCAAGTTTATTAGAATGGGATGTAACTCAAGCCGATATTAATAAATTATATGCTGCCAAAAACAAAAATGGTACTGCTTATACTTTTGTGAATTTACCACTAACACAAAATAATGTTACTACTGCAACCGGAATTAATCTTGGATATAAAGGCTCGTATGTAAATTATTATATTGCCAATAATAAAGTTTTGGTTCCAAATTATAATGATGCCAATGATGCAGTTGCCAACCAATTAATTCAAAATTTATATCCAACACGAACTGTTGTAGGCATTGATGTTAGAAACTTATATGCAAATGGAGGAATGATTCATTGTGTTACGCAGCAACAACCTGTAAATTAATGTCTCAAATTAGTATTTTAGGTTGTGGTTGGTTGGGATTCCCATTAGCAAAATCGTTATTAGAAAAAGGGTTTTCAATTAATGGTTCTACAACTTCTTTGGAGAAAATTGATGTTTTAGAAAAAGCTGGAATTTCAGCTTTTCAGATTAGTTTATTTGAAGATAAAATTGAAGGAAATCTAGATTTATTTTTATCAAATTCAAATGTTCTAATTATGGATATTCCTCCAAAATTGAGAGGAAGTTATCCTGAAAATTTCGTTACTAAAATCCAAAATATAATTCCGTTTATTGAAAAATCATCGGTTGAAAAATTGATTTTTGTGAGTTCTACTTCGGTTTATTCTGATGATAATTCGATAATTACTGAAGAAACAAAACCAAATCCTGATACCGAAAGCGGAAGGCAATTGCTCAAAGCGGAACAACTTTTGCAAAGCAATAGCAATTTTCAAACAACAATTGTTCGATTTGGTGGATTGATTGGTGAAGACAGACATCCAATAAAATTTTTAGCTGGAAGAAAAAATATCGAAAATCCTGAAGGTCCAATAAATCTTATTCATCAAGTAGATTGCATTGGAATTATTGAGGCGATTGTTTGTAATACTGAGCTTGTCGAAGTGTTTAATGCTGTTGCTCCTTTTCATCCAACTCGAAAAGAATATTATACTCAAAAAGCAATCGAACTAAATTTGCCTTTACCTGAATTTGATGAAAGTAAAACTTCTATTGGGAAAATGGTTTTGAGTGATAAAGTTGTATCGGTTTTGAATTATGAATTTAAAAAGAAAACCTTATGAATTCAAACGATTTAATTGGAACTATTGGCGTAGGAATAATTCTTATCGCCTATTTTTTAAACATGTTTTCATTGATTCCAAATAATGGAAGGTTATTTTATTTACTCAATATTATTGGCGCAAGTATTGCTTGCTTTGCATCTTATCTTATTAATTATATTCCTTTTGTAATTCTAGAAGGAACATGGGCTTTGGTTAGTGTGGTTGGGTTGGTTAAGAGTTATAAATCTAATACTTTGTTGTAGGAAGTCCTCTTTCCTCTGCCAATCTATTCATTTCAATTAAAAACTCTTCTTCTGTAACCACTTTGCCTTTTGTTGGCTTTTCTAAAATAAACATTGGCATTTTTTCTGGAGAAAGAATTTCAGTACAATAATACTTTCTTTTTTTATCTGTTAATTCTAAAATTAATCCATCTAATCCTCCAAAATCTTGCGGTCCAATTTGATATTTTAATGCTGGTGCATACCAGGCAATTGTATAAAATGTTTTGTTTTCTCCTTTAATTAATTTTACTTCTGTTGAAACTGCTTTATAACAAGTGTAACCTAATATTTCTTTAGTTTCATTATACAATTCCCATTTAAAGTCTTTTTGTTTTTTGTTAACGATAAAGTAATTATCCAAGAATAACCTTTGCTCAATATAGTTATTAGTTGCAATGTCAAAAAAATAACTATGATCTCCACCTAATGCTTTTCCCATATGAGCCGCAGAAAATGACATTTTATCATGTAAAAACCACAATGATTCTTTTCCATTAATTCTCAATGAATAAGTCAAATCTTCTAACTGTTGTTCCATTTTAATAAGATATTCTTTAATTAATTTCGAATTTTCATCTGTTGGATCATACATAGAACCAACACTGGTTACTTTGTAAACAAATTCCATTTTTTCTTGAGAAAATCCAGAAAAACCAATCGCCAAAATCAATAAAAAAATTTTCTTCATTGTTATACTATTTTTAATAAAACGAAAAAAGGTACAATTTCTTGTGCCTTTAAATATTTTACCAAATCTTAACTCGATTTTCTGGTTTAACATACAATTTATCTGTTTCCTTTATGTCGAATGCTTTGTAAAATTCATCTACATTCAATAATGGCACGTATGCACGATATTGTCCTGGCGAATGTGGATCGGTTTTTACTTGATTTTTAATGGCTTCATCACGCATTTTACTTCTCCAAATGGTTGCCCATGAAATAAATAAACGTTGCTCTGGTGTGTAACCATCAATTAATCCAGGATTTCCATTTTGCTTTAAATGTATTTGTAATCCATCATAAGCAGCATTTATTCCACCCAAATCACCAATGTTTTCTCCTAATGTAAATTTACCATCTACAAAAGTTCCTGGCAATGGTTCTAATGCACTGTATTGAGCTGCCAATGCGCCACCAAGTCCTGTAAATTGTTTTAAATCATCTTCAGTCCACCAATTAATAAGGTTTCCATCAGCATTATAACGTGAACCTGAATCGTCAAAACCATGTGAAATTTCGTGTCCAATTACGGCTCCGATTCCACCATAATTTACAGCTTCATCGGCTTTATAATCGTAAAATGGTGGTTGTAAAATTGCTGCTGGAAATACAATTTCATTATAAGATGCATTATAATAAGCATTTACCGTTTGTGGTGACATACCCCAACGTGTTTTATCAACTGGTTTTTGTAAATCGGCAATATTTTCTGCAAAACCCCATTTTGAAACACTTTTCATATTATCATAATAGTTTCCACCTTCTTCAATACTTTTGATTTCTAATTTGGAGTAATCCTTCCATTTGTCTGGATAACCAATTTTTACTACCGATTTTCTCAATTTATTGATAGCACCTTTTCTAGTTTCAGGTGTCATCCATGGTAAATTATTAATTCTATTTTCAAACGCTAAGAAAACATTTTCAATCATTTTTTTAGCTTTTTCTTTAGCTTCGGCTGGGAATTTTTGTTCCACATACAATTTACCTAAAGCTTCACCAACTGTTCCATTTACAACTTGCAAAGCTCTTTCTTCTCTTGGACGTTGCGCTTTTGCACCTTGTAAAGTCTTGCTATAAAACTCCCAATTTGCCTTTTCTAAATCGGTAGATAAAACATCTGAAGATTTATTAAGTAATGACCAACGTAAATAAGCTTTCCACTCGTCAATTTTATTTTCTTTAAAAATAGTTTCAAGAGCCGTCATGTATTTTGGTTGTGATACAATAACCGAATCCAATTTTGAAATTCCAACTCCTTTAATATAACTATCCCAATTTACCGATGGTGCTAATTTTTGCAAATCAGCAACCGACATTGGATTATAGGTTTTTCTTCTATCTCTGCGTTCAACTCTATCTAATCGTGGTGTCGCCATTGCTGTTTCAATTACTAAAACTTTTTTAGCATTTGCTAAAGCTACTTCTGGTTTATCACCAATAAGTTGAAGCATTCTTGCAACGTGAGCAACATATTTTTCACGTTTTTCTTTAGAATCAGCATCTTCAGAAACATAGTAATCTCTGTCTGGTAAACCCAAACTTCCTAGCCCAATATTTACAACATTTCTGTTACTGTTTTTTGCATCTGGACTAACTCCAATTCCATAAAAACCTAATCCACCTTGAGGTTGCATTTCAATAATTAACTTATTCAAATCTCCTATTGATTTTACAGCCTCAATTTTAGCCAAAATTGGTTTTATCGGTTTTATTCCAAGTTTATTTCTTGAAATAGTATCCATATATGTTTTGTAAACATTAACTGCTTTTGCTTGATCTGATTTTGGATCTAATTTTTTGGAAGCAGCATCTTTCAAAATTGCTAATGCATCTTTATCGGTATTCTGACGCAATTCGTCAAAGCTTCCCCAACGTGTTCTATCGGCAGGAATTTCAGTTTTGTCAAACCATGAACCATTTACATATCTGAAAAAATCATCTCCAGGTTTTACTGACTTATCCATTAAATCCAGATTGATTCCAGGATTCTTTTGTTGTGCATTGATTTGATTAAGCGCAAACAAACTTGCTACAACAAAACCATATTTAATTTTATTTTTCATATTTAATTTGATTGTTTTCACAAATCTATTCATTTTTTCATTAATCAAATGTTAAAAATCACTTAATCGCAATCATATAAGCTAACTATATTTGATGTAAACAAAAGTTGTTTCGTAATTTCGCAAAAAAAATAAGTATGCTTTCCAAATTAAAACAATATAGAATTTTCATTGGCTTTTTTGTGATATTTTCAATCATTACAATTAGTGCTTTTTACACTGTTTTAAAACCTAAACCTAAACTTCCTATATTCAATCCAAGTGATGTAAATCCTGAATTAGTGGATTCTACAATACAATATGTTGCTTTAGATCACGAAATTGCTGATTTTAAGTTTACCAATCAAAACGGCAAAGTTGTAACCCAAAAAGATTATGAAGGAAAGATTTATGTAGCCGATTTTTTCTTTACCACTTGCCCAACAATTTGCCCGAAAATGACTAATAATATGGTTTGGTTACAAAATCAAATCAAAAATAATCCTAGAGTGATGCTCTTGTCACATTCGGTTACACCAGATATTGATAGTGTTCCTGTTTTGAAAAAATATGCTTTAGAAAAAGGTGTTATTGATAGCAAATGGAACCTAGTTACAGGCGATAAAAAAGACATTTATTACATTGCAAGAAAATCATATTTGGCTGTAAAAACTGGAAAGCCAGAGGAAATGTATGATATGGTTCATACAGAAAATTTTGTGTTGGTCGATTCTAAAAGAAGAGTTCGCGGATTTTATGACGGAACCAATCTTGACGGACCAACAGAACCCGGAATTAAAAATGTAAAACAACTTTTGGAAGACATCAACTTACTTTGTGAAGAAGAAAAGTAATTAAGCCTCAAATCTAACTCCCAAAATTATCGTAAACAAGGTTAAATAAAATCTTAAACTTGACAATAATCATGTTTTTTACATTTCAAATTCTTACTTTTGTATTTTAATTCAATCTAAATAAAGCTTTGGAAACCACTATTGCTCATCTTAAAATTGGTCAAAAAGGAATCATATCCGATTTTAATATCGATGAAATTCCTTTGAAACTCCTAGAAATGGGCTGTCTTCCTGGCAATACTGTTGAGTTAATTCAAATCGCACCTTTTGGTTGTCCGCTTTATTTTAATGTCAATGATTCTCATGTGGCCATTAGATTGGAAACTGCAAAAGAAATTAATGTGGTCATTGAATCTAAAAATTAATGGCACAAGAAAATATCAAAGTAGCGCTAATTGGTAACCCTAACACTGGAAAAACATCTGTTTTTAATCAGCTTACAGGCTTACACCAACAAGTTGGAAACTATCCGGGAATTACTGTTGAGAAGAAAATAGGCTCGTGCAAACTTTCTGAAAATACAAAAGCTACTATTTTAGATTTACCTGGAACTTATAGTTTAAATGCTAGTTCAATTGACGAAAATGTCGTGATTGAATTGCTTATGAACAAGAAAGATGAAAATTTTCCTGATGTTGTTGTTGTAGTTACAGAGGTTGAAAATCTTAAAAGAAATTTGCTTCTTTTTACTCAAATAAAAGATTTAGAAATTCCAACCATTTTGGTCATCAACATGAGTGACCGAATGAAATTAAAAGGAATTGAATTGGATATTCCTCATTTAGAACAAGAATTAAAAACTAAAATTGCTCTTGTAAGTTCTAGAAAAAATTTAGGTATTGATAAAATAAAAGGTTTAATTCTTAATTATAAATCACTTTCAACCGAGCCTTGTTTAAATGCTTCAAGTATTGATGTTGAGTATTTTGACAAATTAAGAAAAGCTTTCCCAAATCAATTAGTTTACAAACTTTGGTTGGTCATTACACAAGATGTAAACTTCCTAAATTTAGATAGAAATGAAATGAAAAGTTCGTTTACAAAATCGCATGCCGATTTGAGACGACTGCAACAAAAAGAAACCATAAAACGCTATCAATTCATCAATGATACTTTAAAAATTGGTCAAACCATTGACAATTCTAAAGCATCAGATATTAGAACTAAATTAGATAGAGTTTTAACCCACAAAATTTTTGGTTACCTAATTTTCTTCTTTATCTTGTTTGGAATATTTCAATCTATCTTTGATTGGTCAAGTATTCCAATGGATTTTATTGATAGTTCATTTGCAAATTTGGCTTCTTATGCAAAAACACATCTTCCTGCAGGTGAATTTACAGATTTAATAAGCGAAGGAATAATTCCAGGAATTGGCGGAATCTTGATATTTATTCCACAAATTGCCTTTCTATTTCTGTTTATTTCTGTTTTAGAAGAAAGTGGTTATATGAGTCGTGTAGTTTTTTTAATGGATAAATTAATGCGTCGTTACGGACTTTCAGGTAAAAGTGTTGTACCTTTAATTTCGGGAACTGCTTGTGCCATTCCTGCCATTATGGGAGCAAGAAATATTGAAAATTGGAAAGAGCGATTAATCACCATTTTAGTTACACCGTTTATAACATGTTCGGCTAGATTGCCAGTTTATGCTATTCTCATAGCCTTAATAATTCCTGAAGAACGCGTTTTGGGATTCATAAGTTTACAAGGTTTAACTTTAATGGTTTTATACCTTTTGGGATTTGTTGTAGCCATTTTTTCAGCTTATATTTTAAATAAAATTCTGAAAATTAGCTCCAAATCTTACTTTGTGGTTGAAATGCCGAGTTATAAAATTCCATTATTTAAAAACGTAGCCATCAATGTTTTAGAAAAAACGAAAGCATTTGTTTTTGGAGCTGGAAAAATTATTTTAGCCTTATCAATTATTCTATGGTTTTTGGGTTCACATGGACCAGATAAAGATTTTGAAAACGCTCAAAAAATTGTAGAACAAGAAGTTTATTCGAGTCCTACACCAATAAATCCATCTGTAATTCCTGATAGAGTTTCTGAATATAAATTGGAACATTCTTATATAGGATACATTGGTAAATCTATTGAACCTGTAATAAAACCATTAGGATACGATTGGAAAATTGGGATTGCTGTTGTAAGTTCTTTTGCAGCTCGTGAGGTTTTTGTTGGAACTCTTGCTACAATATACAGTGTTGGAAGTCATAGCGATGAAGAAGCCACTATAAAAAACAGAATGGCAGCCGAAATTAAACCTGATGGAACAAAAATTTTCAACTTTGCCACAGGAATTTCATTACTCCTTTTTTATGCTTTTGCAATGCAATGTGTTAGTACTTTAGCCATTGTAAAAAAAGAAACTAACTCTTGGAAATGGCCAATAATTCAATTGGTTTTCATGAGTGGATTTGCCTACGTAACTGCGTTAATAGCGTATCAATTTTTGAAATAATGGTACAAGAAATTCTAACTTATATTGCTTTGGCTATTGCTCTACTTTTTTTATATCAAAAGTTTTTTGGCAAAAAAAAGCCTAAGAAAAATTGTGGGAATGATGATTGTGGATGCAGTTAATCATTATAAGTAATAGATATAAATTGCTTTTTAGGTTTTACAACAATTCCTTCTTTTGGGTATGGTAAAACGGTAATCCATTTTATATTTCTAGAACTTTCAGGTAAATAGTTCACCAACCATTTTATATTTTCCTCTTTATTTTTTGAGTTCAGTGTCAATCTTTTTTCTTCTATCAATTGTTTCTCTTTATAAACTTCAATTATCACAGAAACTTCTCCTGCCCATACACAAGTCACACCTTCTGGACAACGAGAATCGTCAAAAACACTTTTCAATTTTAAATGATATCCTTTTTTTGGAATGCATTTTTTTGGTGTTATTTTCTCTATTTTCTGTGAAAAGAGAGAGAAACTGAAAAGTAAAAATGAAAGTAATACTATTTTTTTCATAGTTCAAATATATCATATTTTATCCTAAGGCAACATCCAAAGTCATCATTACAATAAATCCGCCAATTAATCCCAAAGTAGCAATATCTGTATTTTTATCCTGTTGGGTTTCAGGAATTACTTCTTCAACAACGACAAATATCATTGCTCCAGCTGCAAATGCTAGAGCGTAAGGTAAAAGTGGTGTAAAAAAAGTTACTGCAACTGCACCTAAAACTCCAGCAATTGGTTCAACCAAAGCTGAAGATTGTCCATACATAAAACTTTTCCATCGGCTCATTCCCATTCTTCTCAATGGCATTGAAACTGCAATTCCTTCGGGAAAATTTTGAATTCCAATTCCGATGGCTAACGTTACTGCACCAGCAATTGAAGCTTCGGGAATTCCAGCAGCAACTCCTCCAAATAAAACTCCAACAGCTAATCCTTCGGGAATATTGTGTAATGTAATGGCTAAAACCAACAAAGTTGTTCGTTGCCATGGCGATTTTACACCTTCAGTTTCTTGGAAATTAATGTGTAAATGAGGAAGAATTTTATCTAAGCCAAAAATAAAAAGTGCACCTAAAGCAAAACCAACTGCGGCTGGAATTACTTTTATAAAACCTTCACCTTTACTCATTTCTATTGCTGGTGATAGCAAACTCCAAAAACTGGCTGCTATCATAACGCCTCCAGTAAAACCTAGCATTCCATCTAGAACTACTCGATTCATATTCTTAAAAAAGAATACGAATGAGGCTCCAAATGCTGTTAAAAACCAAGTAAATAATGTGGCATACAAAGCTGCTAAAATCGGGTCAATACTCTCGAAATAATCTAAAATAGTTTGAAACATATTATTTTACATATAAATTATTAGCAATTTTATTTGATATAGTTAACACTCTTGAATCAATTTCAACAAGTAATGTGTCATCAAAACTTTCTTTCTCTTTGACTGTGATTTTTGAACCTAAAGCAATTTTTTGCTTATCTAAATACTGTAAAAAACTAGATGAAGAATCTTTAACTCCAACACATTGATATTCTTTATTTAATTCAGTTTCGGATAATAATAATTTGTTGATTTTTTTAATTTCTCCGTCAGCATTCGGAATTGGATCTCCATGCGGGTCGAACGATGGGAAATCTAAAAAAGCATCCAATTTATTAATCAAATTTTCCGATTTTATATGTTCTAATTCTTCTGCGATTTCGTGAACCTCATCCCAAGAAAAATTTAATTTATCAACTAAAAAAACTTCCCATAAACGATGTTTTCTCACAATCATTTTTGCAGAATAAAATCCTTTTTCAGTCAATGTTACGCCTTGATATTTTTGATAAGCAACCAATTCTTTTTCAGATAATTTCTTCAACATATCGGTTACCGATGAGGCTTTGGTATCTAACATTCCTGCAATGGCATTGGTGTTTACTCCTTTTGGAGAAACCAACGATAAATGATAGATTACTTTGATATAATTTTCTTCCGAAATAGTCATTTTTAATCAATATTTTGACAAATATAAACTATTTTATATTTATTCTAAAATATTTTTTAGTTTTGTCTAAAAATTAATTTATGAAAAATAAAATTTTACTACTATTCTTACTCTTCTCATTTTCAATTCATTCTCAAACTATCGAACCCATTCAAGCTGATAGACCAGACCAAACCGAAACTCCTGCCATTGTTCCGAAAGGAATGTTTCAAGTAGAAACTGGATTTACTTTTCAAAAAAATGATGCTTTTAGTAAATCTTTAAGTTTTCCATCAACTTTGTGGAAATATGGTGTAAATAAAAATTTCGAATTGCGATTGATAACCGAATTTTTATCGGAAGAAATAAATAATGAAAAATTCAACGGAATTACACCAGTATCTGTTGGTTTAAAAGTTAAATTAACTGATGAAAATGGAATCATTCCTAAAACATCTTTTGTAGGACATATTTCGTTACCAAATGCTGCATCGAAAGAATTTAAAACGGAATTTTTTGCACCTGAATTTCGATTTGTGATGCAACATACTTTATCAGAAAAAATATCATTTAGTTATAATCTTGGAGCAGAATGGAATGGGTTTTCGGCAGAACCAACTTTTATTTACACCAATGCCATTGGATATTCTATTACGGAGAAATTGGGAAGTTATATTGAAATTTTTGGTTTTATACCACAAAAAGAAAAGTCAAATCACAGTTTTGATGGCGGAATTACCTATTTGATAAATCCTAATTTTATGTTAGATTTGTCATCAGGCATTGGAATTTCAAAAAATGCTCCCAAAAACTATTTTGCTTTTGGTTTTTCATTTCGAATATAAATGCAACACTACTACTACATTTTCACAGGTTCAGGATTATCGGCTTTAATGACCGTTTATGAAATGATTTTGTCTGGAAAATTTAAAGATAAAACTATTTTATTATTGGATGAAAATCCAAAAAAGTCTAATGATAGAACTTGGTGTTTTTGGGACAATTCTACCCAATTTGATGAAATTGTATCCAAAAAATGGGATGTTGCACTTTTTGCAGATGAAAACTTCCGACGAAATTTAGATTTGAATCCGTATCAATATAAAATGGTTCGTGGATTGGATTTTTACAATTTAATTTTCGATTTAATTTCTAAACAAGAAAATATTGATTTTGGAAATAAAAAAGTGATTGATTTTGAAGAACTCGGAAATCATTGTATTGTTAAAACAGAAAGTCAAAACTATACTTGTAATAAGATTTTCAACTCAATTTATAACCCAAATCTTGTAAAAGGTCAAACGAAATATCCTTTATTACAACAGCATTTTATTGGTTGGTTTATCAAATCGAAAGAAGATATTTTTGACCAAAACAAAGCGACTTTCATGGATTTTTCAGTCGAACAACGAGGAAATACAAGATTTATGTATGTTCTTCCAACGTCTTCAACCGAAGCTTTATTAGAATATACTTTGTTTTCTAAAGACTTACTTTCTAAAGAAGAATACGAAAATGAAATTCAGAATTACATCCAAAAACTTGGAATTACAGACTACGAAATAGTAGAAAAAGAACAAGGAAATATTCCGATGACGAGTTATAAATTTTGGAAACATAACACCAAAAATATCATAAATATTGGTTCGGTTGGCGGATGGACAAAAGCAAGTACGGGTTATACATTTAAAAATACCACCAAAAAATCGAAAGCATTAATTGAGTTTTTATCCAAAGAAAACGATTTTAGAAAATTTCATAAAATGGATAAGTTTTGGTTCTATGACTTATTATTTTTAGATGTTTTGTATCGAAGAAATGATTTGGGTTCAAAAGTATTTTCATCTCTTTTCAAAAAAGGAAATCCAACTCTAATTTTCAAATTTCTAGACGAAGAAACTACGTTTTGGGAAGATTTACAAGTGATTTGGAAATGCCCAAAAGGGTTGTTTGTTAACGCGCTGTTAATGAGGATTTTTAAATAATCATTTTTCTATCTTTATCAAAATTTATAAAGATGAAGAAAATCATTTTACTAGTTACTCTCTTTTCATTTTCAATTTCATTTGCTCAAGAAGGTAAAAATGCAGCGCAGGAAAAAATTATTGAAGAATTTCTAACCAATTGTGCGCAACGATACAATTACAATACAAGAATGTCAGATTGGCAAAATTGTTTAGATAATGGATTAGCAAAAGACAGCACAATTGCCTACTTATGGCAACAAAAAGCGATGCCCTATTTTAAAGCAAGAAAATATGAAATTGGAATGCCATTTCTTGACAAAGCTGTAAAATATAACGCAGAACGATGGCAACCTTATCGAGGTTTTATGAAATGTGTTTTCTCGAAATCTTATAAAGATGCCATTGAAGATTTAGAAGATTGTAAGAAAAAATTTGGTAATGGTTATGTTATGGATCATACGTATGATTTTTATATTGCTATTTCCTATTTACAATTGAACGAATTTGAAAAAGCTGAGAAAATTCTTCAAAATTATGTTGATGAAATTTATAAAGATCGGGATAAACTTGAACATCCAACAGCATACTTTTATTTAGGAATTTCAAAATTTGAATTAAAAAAGTTTGATGAAGCCATAGCTGTTTTTGACAAAGCATTAAAAATTTATTCTAATTTTTCTGATGCAAAATTTTATAAAGCAATTTGTTTAGTGCGAAAAGAAAATTTTGAAGAAGCAAAAACATTATTAAAAGAATCTGAAGAAGATTATAAAATTGGTTATAAATTGAATGAAGATAACACCATTTATGAAACCTATCCTTATCAGAAAAAATGGGACAAATAATAACATCTATCAAACGATAACAAATGTTTATGATTTGATTGATTCTAAAAATTAGAATTCTATTTATCTTTGTAAAAGATTTTCAAAATCTAAATTTTATATCTAATAGTTAAAAATTAAAAAATATGTATCCAGAAGAAATGGTAAAACCAATGCGAGCAGAACTTTCTGAAGCAGGTTTTCAAGATTTATACAGCGCAGAAGAAGTAAAAAATGCAATTAAAACGGAAGGAACAACACTTGTAGTTGTAAACTCAGTTTGTGGTTGTGCTGCAAGAAACGCTCGTCCAGGAGCAAAAATGAGTTTGGACGGAGCAAAAAAACCAGATCATTTAGTAACCGTATTTGCAGGTGTAGATAGAGAAGCGGTTGATGCTGCAAGAGAAGAAATGTTTCCTTTTCCTCCATCATCACCAAGTATGGCATTGTTCAAAAATGGTGAATTAGTTCACATGTTAGAACGTCACCACATTGAAGGTCGTCCTGCTGAAATGATTGCAGAAAACTTGAAAGACGCTTACGCGGAATTCTGTTAAGCTTGCCACAAAGACACTAAGTCACAAAGAATTATTTACCGCAGATTCAGAGATTTTAAATTAATCTCTGAATCTGCGGTTTATTTTTTTATATCCTTGTGAACTTTGCGAAAAAACTTTGCGCCTTTGCGATAAAAAACTAACTTTGCACCCGAATTCTTCCATTTAGAATTCAAAAATATTTCTCACTTAAACGTTTATAGCATGCAACTGTATAACACCTTAAGCGCAGAAGAAAGAGCTCAATTAATTGATGAAGCCGGAAAACAACGTCTTACATTATCTTTCTATGCGTATGCCAAAATTGAAGATCCCAAAAAATTTCGCGACGATTTATTTATCCAATGGAACCAACTCGATGCTCTTGGTCGAACTTATGTAGCCAAAGAAGGAATAAATGCTCAAATGAGTGTTCCAGCAGAAAACTTTGAAGCTTTTAGAGAAACTTTAGAAGCTTATGAATTCATGCGTGGCATTCGTTTGAATGTTGCCGTAGAACACGATGACCATTCCTTTTTGAAATTAACCGTAAAAGTTCGTGACAAAATAGTAGCAGATGGTTTGAACGACGAAACATTTGATGTAACCAATATTGGTGTGCATTTAAAAGCAAAAGAATTCAACCAAATATTAGAAGATCCAAATACTATTGTTGTTGATTTTAGAAATCATTACGAAAGTGAAATCGGTCATTTTAAAGGTGCGATTACTCCTGATGTGGAGACTTTTAGAGAAAGTTTACCGATTATCAACGAGCAATTAAAAGACTTTAAAGAAGATAAAAATCTAGTGATGTATTGCACCGGAGGAATTCGATGTGAGAAAGCTTCTGCCTATTTTAAACACCAAGGTTTTAAAAATGTATTCCAATTGGAAGGCGGAATTATCAATTATGCTAAACAAATCAAGGAAGAAAATATCGAAAGTAAATTCATCGGAAAGAACTTTGTTTTTGACCATCGTTTAGGCGAAAGAATTACAGACGATATCGTTTCGCAATGCCACCAATGTGGAAAACCTTGCGATAATCACACCAATTGTTTGAATGATGGTTGCCATTTATTATTCATTCAATGTGATGATTGTAAAGCTGCTATGGAAAATTGTTGTTCTACAGAATGTTTAGAAATTACGCATTTACCATTAGCCGAACAAGTTAAACTTCGTAGAGGAATTCAAGTGGGTAATAAAGTGTTCCGAAAAGGAAAATCGGAGAATTTGAAATTCAAACATTCGGGCGAACTATCCGACAAACCTTTAGCTGTAGCTAATAAATCGAATGATATTCGTCAGAAAATAAAAGTCAAAAAAGTACTTCTTGGCAACGTTCAACATTACTATGTAAAAGCTCAAGTTGGACTGTTCATCATTGAAAATAACGAATTAAACATTGGCGATAAAATCTTAATTTCGGGTCCAACAACAGGAAATCAAGAATTGGTTTTAGAAAAAATGTTGGTGAATGGAAACGAAAATCCTGTTGCAAAAATTGGCGATAAAGTTACTTTCGAAGTTCCTTTTAGAGTAAGATTGTCAGATAAATTATTTAAAATTATCAGCTAATGACAACTTCAGGAAAGATAGAATTAATGGCTCCAGCAGGAAATTTCGAATCAATGCAAGCCGCTTTAGACAATGGTTGTGATTCGATTTATTTTGGTGTGGAACAATTAAACATGCGTGCAAGAGCCACAGTAAATTTCGTTTTAGATGATTTACCTGAAATTGCTCGCCGATGTAAAGAAAAAAAAGTTAGAACTTATCTAACTTTAAATACAATTATTTACGATCACGATTTATCCATCGTAAAAACACTTTTGACCAAAGCTAAAGAAGCTGGAATTACTGCTGTAATCGCATCTGACCAAGCAGTGATTATGACGGCTAGAACAATGGGAATTGAAGTTCATATTTCTACTCAATTAAATGTTACCAATATTGAAACGGTAAAATTTTATGCGATGTTTGCAGACACAATAGTATTGTCAAGAGAATTGAGTTTGCGTCAAGTGAAAAAAATCACCGATGATATTGAAAAAGAGCAAATCAAAGGTCCGAATGGCAATTTGGTAGAAATCGAAATCTTTGGTCATGGTGCTTTGTGTATGGCGGTTTCTGGTAAATGTTATTTGAGTTTGCATTCGCATAATTCATCGGCAAATCGTGGAGCTTGCAAACAAAATTGTCGTAAAAAATATACTGTAATTGACCAAGAAAGTGGTTTTGAAATTGAAGTAGATAACGAATATTTAATGTCGCCAAAAGATTTATGCACCTTAGATTTTCTAGATCAAGTTATCGATTCTGGGATAAAAGTATTGAAAATTGAAGGTCGTGGACGTGCAGCAGATTATGTGGCAACTGTAATAAAAACTTATCGCGATGCAATCGATTCTTATTACGAAAGAACTTTTACCAAAGAAAAAGTCACTACTTGGATGGAATCGTTATCAACGGTTTACAATCGTGGTTTTTGGAGTGGTTATTATTTAGGGCAAAAGTTAGGCGAATGGTCAGACAATCCAGGTTCGAGCGCTACGCAAAAGAAAGTTTACGTTGGAAAAGGAGTCCATTATTTTGCAAAATCCAATATTGCGGAGTTTAAAATTGAAGCTTACGATATCAAAAAAGGAGATAAAATTTTAATTACTGGTCCATCAACTGGCGCACAAGAACTGGTTTTGGAAGAAATGTTTGTAAATGACATCCATTCTGAAAAAGCTACTAAAGGCGATAGTTGTACAATGAAAGTGCCGTTCCGAATTCGATTATCCGACAAAATGTATAAAATTGTAGAAAACTAATGGTCATTGTAACACTACAAAGAGACAAATGTATTGGTTGCAATTATTGTGTCGAAATGGCACCTGCACAATTTCAAATGTCAAAAAAAGATGGAAAATCTGTATTGATAAAATCTTCAAACAGCAAAGGATTTTACACTTTAAAATCACCCGATCACACCATTGTCGAATACTGTGAATTAGCTGAAAAAGCTTGTCCTGTTCATATAATTTCGGTCAAAGAAACTTAAAATCAATTGTTTGCAAACTGTTTAAATTCCAAATTCTAAAGGATTATTTTACCCTTAGTTTTTGGGATTTTTTTATTGGAATTTATTTTATAAAAATACTATCTTTACCAATTAATCGTTTTATGAACTTAAATTGCTTTCTAGCAATACTACATATATAATTATGGCATGTACAAGTTGTTCAACTTCTGATGGCGGTGCGCCTAAGGGTTGTAAAAATAATGGGACTTGCGGCACCGATAGCTGCAACAAATTAACCGTTTTTGATTGGTTGGGAAATATGAATTTGCCAACAGGAGAAGCGCCATTTGATTGTGTTGAAGTACGCTTTAAAAATGGACGTAAAGAATTTTATAGAAATACTGAAAAACTTACTCTTAGTATCGGAGATATCGTTGCAACTGAAGCTTCACCAGGTCATGATATTGGAATTGTTACTCTTACTGGCGAATTGGTAAAAGTACAAATGAAGAAAAAAGGTGTTGACCATAAAAGTGCTGAAATCGCTAAAGTGTACCGAAAAGCTTCTCAAAAAGATATCGATATTTGGAGTGAGGCTCGTGATAAAGAAGAACCTATGAAAGTGAAGGCAAGAGAAATTGCTATTGCTTTAAAACTCGAAATGAAGATTTCTGATATTGAATTTCAAGGTGATGGTTCAAAAGCTATTTTCTATTACACGGCAAATGATCGAGTAGATTTTCGTCAGTTGATTAAGGAGTTTGCACAAGTTTTCAAAACGCGTATTGAAATGAAACAAGTTGGTTTTCGTCAAGAAGCATCGCGTCTTGGTGGAATTGGTTCTTGTGGAAGAGAGTTGTGTTGTTCAACTTGGTTAACCGATTTTAGAAGTGTAAATACATCGGCCGCTCGCTACCAACAATTATCATTAAATCCTCAAAAATTAGCAGGACAATGTGGTAAATTGAAATGTTGTTTGAATTATGAATTGGATACCTATCTTGATGCATTAAAAGATTTTCCAGATTTTGAAACCAAATTATACACTGAAAAAGGTGATGCAATTTGTCAAAAACAAGATATTTTTAAAGGATTAATGTGGTTTGCATACACCGATAATTTTGCCAATTGGCATGTTTTAAAAATTGATCAGGTTAAAGAAATTATTACTCAAAATAAAGAAAAAATACGCGTTTCTTCCTTAGAAGATTTTGCTATTGAAATTATTGTTGAGCAAGAAGCAAACTTTAACAATGCCATGGGACAAGAAAGTTTAACTCGATTTGACCAACCAAAAAAGAGCAAGAATAAAAATAAAAACAGAAATAAAAATAAAGCTCAAAATTCAAACACTAATCAAGGAGAAAAAACCGCTTTAAACCCTAATTCAAAACCAAATCAAGGTCAAAATCCGAACGAGCGAAAAAGAAATGACGAAGGAAATCAAAAACCACAAAATAAAAGACCTATAATTATTAAAAAGAATGAAGATAAAAAATAGCATACTGTTTATTTTAGTAGCGCTTTTAGTTATTTCGTGCGATAAAAAACGTGTTTTCGACGAGTATAAATCGGTTGGAAATTCTTGGCATAAAGACAGCGTTGTAACGTTTAAGTTACCTCAATTTGATAGTTCAAAAAAGTATAACTTGTTTGTAAATGTTAGAGATAATAACGATTATCCGTTCAACAATTTGTTTTTAATTGTCGCATTAGAACAGCCTAACAAGAAAACATTAGTTGATACATTAGAATATCAAATGGCGAATCCAGATGGAACACTTATGGGAGAAGGATTTTCTGATGTAAAAGAGAGTAAACTTTTTTATAAAGACAAAGAAGAATTCAAGTTAAAAGGAGAATATAAAGTTCACATCAAGCAAGCGGTAAGGCAAACTGGAAAAGTAGCTGGAGTTGAAAACTTAAAAGGAATTACTGAAATAGGTTTTAGAGTAGAATCTTTAGACTAAAAATTATGGTACAAAAAACTAATACTCAAAATAAAGGTCAAGTAAAAGACATAAAATATTATTCAAAAAAGTTTTGGAAATTATTTTTTTACACTCTTGGCGGACTTTTTCTTTTCTTTCTATTTGCTTCATGGGGTCTTTTTGGAAAGATGCCGTCATTTGAAGATTTAGAAAATCCAGATTCTAATTTAGCTACTGAAATCATTTCTTCTGATGGAGTTACTTTAGGTAAATTTTATAACGAAAATAGAACTGCTATCAAGTACAAGGATTTACCAAAATCACTAGTAGATGCACTTGTTTCAACTGAAGACGAACGTTTCTACGAACACTCTGGAATTGATGCAAGGAGAACTTTTGGTGCCGCACTAAAACTAGGAAAAGATGGAGGAGCGAGTACCATTACTCAACAATTAGCAAAAAATCTATTCCATGGAGAAGGTTCTAAATTTCTTCCTTTTAGAATGGTACAAAAAGCTAAAGAATGGATTATTGCAATTCGTTTAGAAAGACAATATACCAAACAAGAAATTATAGCTCTATACTTAAATCAGGTCGATTTTGTTAATGGAGCTGTTGGAATTCGCTCTGCTTCAAAAGTATATTTTAGTAAAGAACCTCGCGATTTAACTGTTGAGGAAAGCGCTTTGTTAGTAGGAATGTTAACAAATCCTTCAAGATTTAATCCAAATCGTTTTCCGGAAAGAGCTCTTAAAAGAAGAAATATTGTACTTGGTCAATTGGTTCGAAATAAGCATCTAGAAGAATCTGCAAAGAAAATTTTAGAGAAAAAACCAATAAAATTAGATTTTCATCCTGAAAGTCATCTGGACGGAACAGCAACATATTTTAGAGAATATCTTCGTGATTACATGAAGAATTGGGTTAAAGAAAATAAGAAACCAGACGGAGAAGAATACGATATCTATGGTGACGGATTGAAAATTTACACTACTATTGATTCAAAGATTCAAGAACATGCAGAAGAAGCTGTATTGGCTCATATGAAGAATCTACAAGAAGAATTTTGGACGCAACAAAAAGGAAATAAAAATGCTCCATTTATAAATATTACTGATGCTGAAACAGATAAAATCATCAAACAAGCAATGAAAAATTCTGAAAGATGGAGAATTTTAAAAGCTGATGAAAAAACAGATGAAGAAATCATTGCCTCTTTCAGTAAAAAAACCAAAATGACTGTATTTACCTGGAAAGGTGAAAGAGATACCATTATGACTCCACTGGATTCTATTAGATATTACAAACACTTCTTGCAAGCTGGATTAATGTCTATGGAACCTCAAACTGGCCAAGTAAAAGCTTGGGTTGGAGGAATAAATTATAAATATTTTCAATATGATCATGTTGGTCAAGGTGCACGTCAAGTAGGTTCTACATTTAAACCATTTGTTTATGCTACAGCTATTGAGCAATTAGGAATGTCACCATGTGATACTATAATTGATGGTCCGTTTATGATACGAAAAGGACGTCATCATGTAACAGAAGATTGGGAACCAAGAAATTCTGATCAAAAATACCGAGGAATGGTTACTTTGAAGAAAGCATTGGCAAATTCTATCAACACTATTTCGGCAAAATTAATTGATAAAACCGGACCAGAAGCTGTTGTAGAATTAACCAAAAAACTTGGTGTTACAACAGAAATTCCTGTGCAACCAGCTATTGCACTTGGAGCAGTAGATATTACGGTTCAAGATATGGTTGCTGCTTATAGTACATTCGCAAATCAAGGTGTTTATATAAAACCACAATTTATATCAAGAATTGAAGATAAAAATGGTGCTGTTATATATGAACCAGTTCCTGAATCTCATGACGTATTAAACAAAGATGTTGCTTTTGCGGTTATTAAGCTTCTTGAAGGTGTTACTGAAGGCGGCTCTGGTGAAAGACTTAGAACTGAAGGTGGCGGAAGTGGTGATAATCGTTGGACTGGCTATCCGTATATGTTTAAAAATCCGATTGCAGGAAAAACCGGAACAACACAAAATCAATCTGATGGTTGGTTTATTGGAATGGTTCCAAACTTAGTAACTGGTGTTTGGGTTGGTTGTGAAGATCGTTCGGCTCGTTTCAAAAGTATAGTTTATGGTCAAGGAGCTACAGCAGCTTTGCCTGTTTGGGGATATTTTATGGAAAAATGTTATGAAGATAAAGACCTTCAAATATCGACAGATGAATTTGAGCGACCGGATAATTTTGCCATAAAAGTAGATTGTTGGACAGCTCCAAAGCCTTCTGTAGCAACAGATTCAACAGATACAGAAGAACAAAACACTGACGAATTTGGTCTTTAAAATTTAGAAAATAAAATTCATAGTTAAAATTATGATTAATAAAAAAGTAAATTCAGTTCAAGACGCACTTCAAGGCATTGAAGATAATATGACTATTATGTTAGGCGGTTTTGGACTATGTGGAATTCCTGAAAACTCCATTGCAGAGTTGGTTAAAAAAGGAACAAAAAACCTAACTTGTATTTCCAATAATGCTGGTGTTGACGATTTTGGTTTGGGATTATTATTACAACAAAAGCAAATCAAAAAAATGATTTCGTCTTACGTTGGTGAAAATGCCGAGTTTGAACGTCAAATGCTTTCAGGTGAGTTAGAAGTTGAATTAATTCCTCAAGGAACTCTTGCGGAACGTTGTCGTGCAGCGCAGGCAGGAATTCCTGCATTCTTCACTCCTGCAGGTTATGGAACCGAAGTTGCTATTGGTAAAGAAGTTCGCGAATTCAACGGAAAAATGCATGTAATGGAACACGCTTTCAAAGCCGATTTTTCTATTGTAAAAGCATGGAAAGGCGACGAAGCAGGAAACTTAATATTCAAAGGAACCGCAAGAAATTTCAATCCATCAATGTGCGGCGCTGGAAAAATAACTATTGCTGAAGTTGAAGAATTACTCCCAGCAGGAAGCTTAAATCCTAATGAAATTCACATTCCAGGAATATTAATTCAAAGAATCTTCCAAGGCGAAAAATTTGAAAAAAGAATTGAGCAACGTACCACTCGCAAAAGAGCATAATCATGGCATTAGATAAAAACGATATAGCAAAAAGAATAGCTAAAGAAGTAAAAGATGGCTATTATGTAAACTTAGGAATTGGTATTCCAACATTGGTTGCCAATTATGTTCGCACTGATATTTCAGTTGAATTTCAAAGTGAAAATGGTGTTCTCGGAATGGGACCATTTCCATTTGAAGGTGAAGAAGATGCCGATTTAATCAACGCAGGAAAACAAACTATTACTACGTTGCCTGGAGCAAGTTTCTTCGATTCTGCATTCAGTTTCGGAATGATACGTGGTCAACACGTAGATTTAACCATTCTTGGCGCAATGGAAGTTTCAGAAAACGGAGATATCGCCAATTGGAAAATTCCAGGAAAAATGGTAAAAGGAATGGGTGGAGCAATGGATTTAGTTGCTTCAGCAGATAATATTATTGTTGCCATGATGCACGTTAATAAAGCTGGCGAAAGTAAGATTTTAAAACGTTGTACTTTGCCTTTAACTGGTGTTGGCTGTGTTAAAAAAGTAGTTACTGAATTAGCCGTTTTAGAAATCACTCCAAAAGGGTTTAAATTATTAGAACGTGCACCAGGAGTTTCTGTAGAACACATCATAGCTTCAACCGAAGCAGAATTAATCATTGATTGTGATATTCCTGAGATGATGATTGATTAATAAAAACATAATCCTTTAAATAAAAAACCACAAAATTCGATTGAGTTTTGTGGTTTTCTTTTTATTCTAATAATGCTTATTTTCTACTTTCCAAATACTCCAATAAAACTTCATTGGCATTCCCAAAGGTTGGAAATTGTTCCACAAAACTCACAGCTCGTTTTTTATTCAATTTGTAAGTCAAATCAAATTCTGTAGTGAACAAAATTGCACTTAAGAAAGGATTATTTATAAATTCCAACAATCTATTGAAAGCCTTATCAATGGAATAAATTTCAATAATTTCTTCCTGCTGAAATTTGAATTTTAATTCCAATTTCAAAATATCTTCATCCATTATTGGACGCACGTAAATATTCATCAATTCAGCATTTCCGATGGTTTTTGCTAAGGTTAATTTGGCAAAAGTGCCATCTTCTAAACTCGATTTAACTTTAGAATAAAACTCTGAAAAGGTTTCTTTAAAAGGCATTTGATTGGTTTTAATAGCCACAGATTCACAGATAGCGTAATTAATCGATGAATCTGTGGCTAATTATTTTTATAAGTTAGCAAAGAAATCGTTTCCTTTATCATCAGTGATAATAAAAGCTGGGAAATCTTTTACTGTAATTTTTCTTACGGCTTCCATTCCCAGCTCTTCGAAATCTACAACCTCAACTTTTAAAATATTATCTTGAGCTAAGATCGCAGCTGGTCCACCGATGGAACCTAAATAGAATCCTCCATAAGTTTTACAAGCTTCCATCACTTCTTTGGTTCGATTTCCTTTGGCAAGCATAATCATACTTCCGCCAGCTTTTTGGAATTCTTCAACATAAACGTCCATTCGTCCTGCTGTTGTTGGTCCGAAACTTCCTGAAGGCATTCCGTCTGGAGTTTTTGCAGGTCCGGCATAATATACTGGGTGGTTTTTGAAATATTCTGGCATTGGTTTTCCTGCATCCAAAAGCTCTTTAATTTTTGCATGTGCAATATCTCTAGCAACGATTAAAGTTCCGTTTAATTTCAATCGTGTTTTAATTGGATATTTAGATAATTCAGCTAAAATTTCTGCCATCGGACGATTCAAATCTACCTCAACTGCTGCCTCTAAATGTGGTGGAACAGCTGGTAAAAATTGTTGCGGATTTACCTCTAATTGTTCTAAGAAAACACCATCTTTTGTGATTTTTCCTTTAATATTTCTATCCGCAGAACATGAAACTCCTAATCCAACTGGACAAGAAGCAGCATGACGTGGCAAACGAATAACTCTGACATCATGTGCAAAATATTTTCCTCCAAATTGTGCTCCAATAGCACTTTCTTGACAATATTGCAATACTTTTTGTTCCCATTCTAAATCACGAAAAGCTTGACCAGCCATGTTTCCAGTAGTTGGAAGATGGTCAAAATATCCTGCAGATGCTTTTTTAACTGCTGCTAAATTTGCTTCAGCAGAAGTTCCACCAATTACTAAAGCTAAATGGTATGGCGGACAAGCAGAAGTTCCTAAATCTTTGATTTTTTCGCGCACAAACTCTTCCATTGACTTGTCATTCAATAGCGATTTTGTTTTTTGATATAAGAATGTTTTGTTCGCAGAACCACCACCTTTTGTTAAAAACAAAAACTCATACGAAGCTCCTTTTTTAGCATAAATATCAATTTGTGCTGGCAAATTCGAACCTGAATTTTTCTCTTCAAACATCGAAATCGGAACAATTTGTGAGTAACGAAGATTCTTATTTTGAAACGTGTTGAAAATTCCTCTTGATAACCATTCGGCATCATCAACTCCAGTGTAAACATTTTCGCCTTTTTTAGCCATAACAATTGCGGTTCCAGTATCTTGGCAAGATGGTAGTTGACCTTCAACGGCTACAGATGCATTTTGTAATAAATTGTAAGCTACAAATCGGTCGTTATCAGTAGCTTCCGGATCGGTTAAAATATTGTTTAGCTTTTGCAAATGAGCTGTTCGCAACATAAATGAAACATCGTTCATGGCTTCTTGCGCCATCAATTCTAATGCTTTTGGGTCAACGGTAAGAATTTCTCTGTCGCCAAATTGCTCAACTTTTACGTAATCTGAAGTAAGTTTTTTGTATTGCGTATCGTCTTTTAATATCGGATACGGATCTTGATATATAAAGTCCATTATGAAATATTTTTGAAGTGTAAAGTTACGGAAAGTTGGTGGATTGAAGAAAATTAAGTTTTAGAATAAAGTATAAAAAAAGTAATGACAAGAAATATAAAACCTATCCAAGAATTATCCTTTTTTGCAACTTCATCTATTGTTTTAGAACCAAAATTAAATATCCACATTAGAATGTTTCCAATAAAATGGCATATTAATTTTGAATATAACATTTCTTACTATTTTACAAAAAACCAACTAGCCACAAAAATTGCAGTAATCACACAAATTACATCTACTAAAAGCATTGTTCCTAAAGCATATCGGGTGTTTTTTATATTAACCGAACCGAAATAAACCGCTATAACATAAAACGTACTTTCAGCACTACATTGAAAAATACTACTCAATCTTCCTGTCATTGAATCGGCTCCAAATGTATTCATAGAATCAATTAAAAAACCACGTGAACCTGCAGAACTAAAAGGACGTAGCAATGCAACAGGTAAAGCATCGGTAATATCTTTACTTACACCCATATTTGAAAAAATAAAAGCAATCCAGTTACTTATAATTTCAAATAAACCGCTATTTCTGAACAACGAAATAGCAACTAACATTCCTAAAACATAAGGAAAGATAGTGACTCCTGTTTTAACTCCATTATTTGCTCCAACCACAAATGCTTCATAAACCGTGGTATTGGCTTCAGTAAATTTTTTCTCTTTTACGAATGATAATATCAATGTGAAAACAATAATTACAACCAAAATCAAAGCGGAAAGATTGGAAGTAAAATAATTTTTACCTATTAAATCCAAATGATTTACATACATCAATAAACCAATAATTGCACCTATCATTCCCATTAATCCTGCAACTAAAGACGCACTTTTGAAGTTAATTTTTTGTTTAATTCCGACAATTAAAAACGCAGCAATGGTTCCAATAAAAGAGGTAATTATACAAGGCAACATCACATCAGCAGGATTTGCCGCGCCTGCAGCAGCTCGATATCCAATAATTGAAGTTGCAATTAAGGTAAGTCCAGAAGCATGTAAGCACATGAACATGATTTGTGCATCACTAGCTTTATCCTTTTCTGGATTTATTTCTTGTAAACTTTCCATGGCTTTTAATCCAAATGGTGTTGCTGCGGAATCTAATCCTAGAAAATTTGCAGCAAAATTTAAAGTCATATAAGATATTGAAGGATGATTTTTTGGAATACTTGGAAAAACTTTTACAAAAACTGGGCTTAATATTTTTGCCAATTTTTGTGATGCGCCAGAAATAATTAACAATTCCATCAATCCACAAAAGAATGCTAAATAAGCCATAAGTGGTAAAATCAAATCGAGCAAAGTGCTTTTGCAAGTTGGCAATAATCCATCTGATTTTTGTTTTCCACTATAAATTTTAACAACTTTATTAGAAAAAACATAAGTAGAATCAATGTTCAAAGTATCACGATTGATGACCATTGTTTTATCTGGAGCCTTTTCGATACTGTCTTTTATAAAAGCAGGTAAATCTTGAAGGTATTTTTCTGAAACTAAAATTGGATCATCTTTTTTTCCGTTTAAAACGAAATCAATAGTGTAGTTGCTTCCAGAGAATAAACTAAAAATCACGAAGACAATTGATGAAATAAAGATAACGAGCCAAAATCTACTTAATACCATGATTAGTTTGTTTTTTGTAAATGTACTTATTCAATTGCAAATTCAAAAATCAAATTCAATATCAATTTTAAATATGAATTATCTCGTCTTCAACCAATAAATCTTCTTTTCTAAAACGAAGGAAAACTTGAGCAACAGCAATGACGTCTTTTTCGCAATACAACACAATTCTATCGATGTCTTTTTCTACATAAAAAACGTGACCAACTTGGCTTCCGTCGATGTCTCCTTTTGGAGAAGGAATTCCGAGGATTTTGGTTAATAATTTTAAAGAAGTAAAATGCTTATAATCACCGAATTTCCACAACTCTAAGGTGTCTAAATGCTGGATTTCCCAAGGTTTTTTTCCGAATAAATTGAGTTTGTTTGGAATGGTAACTTGATTGATAATCATTCTTCTAGCAATAAATGGAAAATCAAATTCTTTGGCATTATGACCACAAAGAATATTTTGAGAGCCATCAAAATGATTGTTAAGAAGGTTATTGAAATCTAATAAAATTTTCTTTTCTTCACCAAAAAAAGAGGTTACTCTAAAGTTTCGAATATCACCTTTTGTTGTAAAATAACCAACAGAAATACAGACTATTTTTCCGAATTCGGCCCAAATTCCTGCTCTGTCGTAAAACTCTTCGGCAGTGAATTCTTCTTTTCGTTGATATTGTGTTTTTTGTTCCCAAAGTTGTTTCATTTCATCGTCAAGCGAGTTGAAATTTTCTTCTAATGGAACGGTTTCTATGTCAAGAAACAAAATGTTGTCTAAGCGGATTTTTTCAATCATAATAAGAATTTATATGGCGTTTATATTTATTAAATTACCCTGATTAACACGTAATTAGGTTGCGAATATAATTAAAATGACTTTAAATTTCCAAATTAAAATAAAAAAAACTCCTTGAATAAGTTAAAACAAACTTTGTTGATGGCTAGGTGTTTCGTGTTCAAGAAGCCATTTTTTGCGCCACAATCCGCCGGCATATCCTGTTAATGAACCATCTGTTCCAATAACTCTGTGGCATGGAACTACAATCCAAAGTGGGTTTTTACCATTAGCAGATGCTACGGCTCGAATAGCTTTTACATCTCCGAGTTTTTTGGATAAATCTAGATAAGACATTGTTTTTCCAAAAGGTATATTGAGTAATTCTTGCCATACTCTTTGCTGGAAATCGGTGCCTTTTGGATTCAATTTAAAATCAAAATCTTTTCGCTTTCCGTCAAAATATTCTTTGAGTTGAGCCACTGCAATTTTTAACTCTTTTGGAATCGTTTTGGAAATTTCTCCTTCTGCTAAAACGGAAATTATAGAAACTCCGTTTTCATCGCCAACAATTTTGGTGATTCCGAGTGGTGAATTTATGAAAGCAGTTTTTGACATTGTTTTTTAGAAAGTCTAAATATAAAAAAAATCACAAAGCAAAAAGTAAAAACTCCTCACTTTGTGATTTCAAATTAAACATGAAATTTTATTTTACTTGACTGTAAATGTATTGTTCTAAAGATTGTAATTCTTCGTCGGAAAAAGTTTTTGTTAAAGCAAAATTCGCTTTCATCACTTCAAATTGTGTTGGGTCAACGATTGGCTCGCCTTCACCTTTTAGAAATGTTACCATATTAGCGTTTTTCTCTTTGTAGATTTTGGCAATGTCTTGCATACTTGGTCCAACTAATTTAATATCTGGTTTGTGGCAAGTAGCACAAGTTCCTTTGCCTTCAAAGATTTCTTTTCCTTTTTCGGCTAATGGAAATGCAGATGTTTCAGGTTTGGCTACTTCGGTTTTTGTTTTATCGTTTGAAACTGGGTTCCCAAATTTATCTGTTTTTTTGTCACCGCCACAACTCACTAAAATTAGTGCTACTAATAAAGTTAGTGATTTTAGAATTGTTTTCATTTTACCTTTTTATTAAAATATGACCAAAGGTAATCTCGAAAGTTTGCAGAAAATATGATTTTTATCAGATAACAAAAAATCAATACAAATACTATTTAGCCCCGATTGAAACGGAAATTTCGTTTCGTTTTTTTAACGAGACGAAATTGGAGAGTAAAGCGGGAATATGGCTTACTGATAAATCCCGAGCCATTCGCTCTTATTTATTCAAAATAATTGCTGCTTCTTTTGCAAAATAAGTTGAAATTAAACTTGCTCCAGCTCTTTTAATACACATTAATTGTTCCATCATTATTTTGTCGTGGTCGAGCCAACCTCTTTCGGAAGCGGCTTTAATCATGGCGTATTCGCCCGAAACGTGGAAAACGGTAACAGGAACATTTACGGCATTTTTTACTTCTCGAACGATATCAAGATAAGCAATTCCTGGTTTTACCATAACCATATCTGCGCCTTCTTCTACGTCCATAAGTGCTTCTTTGATGGCTTCAATGCGGTTGGCGTAATCCATTTGGTAGGTTTTTTTGTCTTTTGGTACTTCGACAGGCTCAGCATCCAAAGTAGTGTCTTTTGGCGCAGAATCTAAAGCATCGCGAAAAGGTCCGTAAAAAGCTGAAGCGTATTTTGCTGAATAACTCATAATGCCCACATTTTGGAAACCTGCAGCATCTAGACCTTGGCGTAAACGCAAAACGCGTCCGTCCATCATGTCGCTTGGCGCAACGAAATCGGCTCCTGCTTGTGCGTGAGAAACTGCCATTTTTACAAGTGCATCGTTTGTGGCATCGTTTACAACATCACCGTTTTCGATAATTCCGTCGTGACCGTAAATAGAGTATGGATCTAAGGCAACATCGGGCATAACAATCATTTCTGGACAAGCTGATTTTATTGCTTTGATAGCTCTTTGCATTAATCCATCAGGATTCCAAGCTTCTTTACCGGTGTTGTCTTTTAGTGATTCATCAACTTTTACGTAAATGTTTACTGCGCGAATTCCTAACGCAAAAAGTTCTTTAACTTCTTCAACGGTTAAATCGATAGAACGACGAAAAATTCCTGGCATTGATGGAATTTCAACTTTATAATTTTCGCCTTCTGCAATGAACATTGGAAACATAAAATCACTTGGACTTAATGTTGTTTCGCGAACTAAAGAACGAATGGATTCGTTAACGCGTAATCTTCTGCCTCTTTGTAATGGGAACATAATATTTTTGATTTTAGATATTAGATATTAGATATTTTTCAATCTAAATCCAATCAATAGGATTTTCTAATACTTTGATTAATTTTTCTTCTTCGCTACCGATTTCTGGATGATGATCGTAAACCCATTGCACATTTGGTGGTAATGACATTAAAATACTCTCAATTCTACCGTTGGTTTTTAGTCCAAAAAGCGTGCCTTTGTCATGCACTAAATTGAATTCTACATAACGACCACGACGGATTTCTTGCCAAGTTCTTTGTTCTGGTGTATATGCTAAATTTTTTCTTTTTTCTACGATTGGAACATACGCTTCTAGAAAACTGTTGCCCACTTCGGTTACGAAATTGTACCAATCTTCCATTTTCATAGTTTCGGTTTCTTTGCAATAATCGAAGAATAATCCGCCAAGTCCACGAGCTTCATTTCGATGTGCATTCCAAAAATAAGCATCGCATTGTTTTTTAAATTTTGGATAAAACTCTGGATTGTGTTTGTCGCAAGCAGTTTTGCACGTTTGATGAAAATGAATGGCATCTTCTTCAAATAAATAATAAGGTGTTAAATCTTGTCCTCCTCCAAACCAACTATTGATTACATTTCCGTTATTATCGTACATTTCAAAATAACGCCAATTAGCATGGACTGTTGGCACCATTGGGCTTTTGGGATGAATTACCAAACTCAATCCGCAAGCGAAGAAATCGGCTTCACCAACGTTGAATAATTTTTGCATTGAATCGGGTAATTTTCCGTGAACTGCCGAAATATTTACGCCACCTTTTTCAAAAACTTTTCCGTTTTCGATAACTCGTGTTCTTCCACCGCCACCTTCTGGTCGTTCCCAAATGTCTTCACGGAATTTGGCAACACCATCTACTTCTTCCAATTTGGAAGTGATTTGGTTTTGTAGGTTTTGGATGTATGTTAGGAATTTATTTTTCATTGTATAATTCATATAATTCCATATCTAATGGTGTTTCATTAGTTGGAGTAAACTCGTTTAGTAAAGTTTTTTGCCAAACAAAACCGTTATTAACTGCTACTTTTACACTCCCTAAATTGGATTTGTGTGCAATAATTTGAAGTGTTTTCAATCGCAATTCTTCAAAAGCAAATTTAGTCATTTCTGCTACTGCAAACGAAGTAATACCTTTTCCTTCAAATTGTGAACCGATGCAATATGCAAATTCACCTTGTTTTTTATCCCAATCTATTTTCTTGATTATGATTAAACCAACTATTTGAATATCATTATTTCTAATAACATATGTAAAATTAGTCCTTTCTGATATTTCTTTATTTTTTACTGTAATGTATTCTATTGATTTCTCAAGTGTTTCATTGTCTGAAAGTGTTTTTGGAAAATAATATTTCAAATGCTCACTATTGTCACTAATAAACTTATGCAACTTATTGGCATCTGTTGAATTTAGAGGATTAATTGTGAACTTTTGTGATGTCATTACCTATTATACTCCTTAACCGCCTCAACAAAAGCCTTTGCGTGATCCACAGGAATATTTGGTAAAATTCCGTGACCAAGATTTACGATGTAATTGTCTTTTCCGAATTCGTCTATCATTTCGTGTACCATTTTTTTGATAGTTGGAATTGGAGAAAGTAATCGACTTGGATCAAAATTTCCTTGCAATGTGATTTTTCCGCCTGTTAAATAACGTGCGTTTCTTGCTGAACAAGTCCAATCTACTCCAAGTGCTGATGCTTTAGATTGTGCCATTTCATTTAATGCAAACCAACATCCTTTTCCGAAAACAATAACTTTAGTGTCTTCAGCCAAAGCGTTAACAATTTGGTTGATGTATTTCCAAGAGAATTCTTGGTAATCCACTGGCGATAACATTCCGCCCCAAGAATCGAAAATCTGAACTGCGTTTACTCCTGATTTTACTTTTTCTTTTAAATATAAAATAGTAGTATCGGTGATTTTTTGCAATAATGTATGAGCCGCAACTGGATTTGAAAAACAAAAACCTTTGGCTGTATCAAAACTTTTTGATCCTTTTCCTTCTACGCAATAGCAAAAAATTGTCCAAGGCGAACCTGCAAAACCAATAAGCGGAACCTCATCGTTCAACATTTCTTTGGTCAATTTGATTGCATCAAAAACGTAACCTAATGTTTCATTTACATTTGGTACAATTACTTGATTCACTTGTTCCATTGTACGAATCGGATTTGGAATAATTGGTCCCAAATTGTCTTTCAGTTCTACGTGAATTCCCATAGCGCGTGGTACAACCAAAATATCTGAAAATAAAATAGCTGCATCTGGTTTTACAATTCTAATTGGTTGAACTGTAATTTCTGCTGCTAATTCTGGAGTTTCACAACGAGTGAAAAAATCGTATTTGTCACGTAAAGCTCTAAATTCTGGTAAATATCTTCCGGCTTGACGCATCATCCAAACTGGTGGACGTTCTACGGTTTCGTTGTTTAATGCTCTTAAAAATAAGTCGTTTTTAATCATTAGTTTAAAAGTTTATGAGTTTAAAAGTTTAAAAGTTGTTGCCTTTGAAACTTAAACTAATTTTTATAGTATTCTATTACTTCTGTAATTACATTTTCAACCGTTGGTTTGTCTGCAATTATGATGTTTTTAATTTTCTTGTTTTCTAATGCTTCTGCTGTGGTTTCGCCAATGCAAAAACATGTTTCCTCTTTTATGGTATTCAATTTAAAATAACTTTCTACTGCCGATGGACTGAAAAATAGTATTCCATCTAATTTATTTGTGATTTTTTTTGAAGTAATGTTGGTTTCATAAACTTCAATTTCATTGAATTCAATTCCGTTTTCTTTTAAGGTGTTTGGTAACACATCTCTACGTAAATTTCCACTGAAAAAGGTGTAACTTTCTTTACTATAAATCAATGAAATGATTTCTGCCAAATCGGATGCGTAACCTGTATATGCGATAACATTAAAACCGTTTTCTGTTAATAAATTCTTGGTTTTCATTCCAACCGAAAAAACATTTTTCTCCCGAAGTTTCGGGATAAGTTCGTAGCACTTTGGATGTTGTAAAACGCTTTGAACTGCATTTTGACTAGTGAAAATCAAATTATCATTTACTTTAGAAAGTTCAAAACTCTTGAATTTAGTTTCAATGAAATCCTCTTCTATTAAGGCAATATTGGCGTCGAGTAAAAGTTGCTTTTGATTTGGTAAAAGCTTTTTGGTAGATAATATGTTGATTTGTTTTGTCATTCTTTATTTTAAACTTTTAAGGTATTAAGAAAAATTAAGAGCAAAACTTAACAAAACTTGATACCTTAATGGTTAATTTTATTTTTTCAATTGTTTTTTTATTTCTGCCATCAATTCTGTGCCACCATTATTTAAAATTTCTTGCGCGGCATTGAACCCTAATTTTTTCCATTCTGAAATATCAACATTTTTTTCGATTTCTAATTTTTGTTTTCCGTCGATTGATAGTAAAACTCCTTTGAAATCTATACTATCTTCCTTTTCATTATAAGTTGCAATTGCTCCGATTGGTGCTGTACATCCGCCTTCTAGTGTTTTTAGAAATTGTCTTTCTATATAGGTGCAAATTTCAGTTTCAATATGATTTAATTGTGAAAGAGCGTCTAAGGAAAATTCATCATTTGCCATAGCAACCACAACCATTGCTCCTTGTGCTGGCGCTGGAATCATCCAATCTAAATTGATGTAATTATCTGGTTTTAAGTTGATTCTTTCTAATCCTGCTGCTGCAAAAACGGCTCCGCTCCAATCATTTTCTTGAAGTTTTTGCATTCTGGTATTCACATTTCCGCGTAAATCGACTACTTTATGATTGGGATATTTATTCCACCATTGTGCTTGACGACGCAAACTTCCTGTTGCAATAGTTGCATCGGTTTCAAGAAAATCAGTGTTTCCTTTATGAACTAAAATGTCTAAAATATTGGCTCTTTCCAAAACTGCTGCTTGTACGATTCCAATTGGTAAAGCCGTTGGAACATCTTTCATAGAATGTACAGCAATATCTACTTGACCATTAATCATGGCAATGTCTAATGTTTTAGTAAAAATTCCGGTAATTCCGAGTTCGTAAAGCGGTTTGTCGAGAATGATATCACCTTGTGATTTTACGGCAATAATTTCGGTTTTATAACCTAAATCGTTGAGTTGTTTTTGAACGGTGTGTGCTTGCCAAAGTGCTAATTCACTATCACGAGTTCCGATACGTATTGTTTTTTCAGACATTTTATTCTTTTTTGAACCATTAAGGAATTAAGGTTCATTAAGGTTTATTATTGCGAAATTTTATTTTTAAAAAAATGATTTCTCTTGTTCTAACTGAAAGACTTTTTCAATCCATTCAATTCCTTCTTCCATTGAGTCACCATCTTTTAAGTGGTTTACAAAATGATTTGTTATTTTTTGAATGATTCTATTACTGATTAATTCGGCTTGTTCTTCGTCAAAATTAGCTAATTTTTTACGTTGAAAATTCAGTTCACCGTCTTTGATTGCATTTAATTTTTCTTTTAGAGCATGAATGGTTGGCGCAAACTTTCTGTTTTTAGTCCAAGCTATAAATTCTTCTTTGATTTCCTCTATAATTGCTTCCGCTTGAGGTATATGCAGTTTTCTGTTTTCCAATGTTTCATCCGTCATTTGCGACAAATGATCCATGTGAATTAAAGTAACACCTTCGATATCTTTTACATTCTCGTTTACATTCTTTGGAATTGATAAATCTAAAATCAACAAAGGTTTTTTAAGATTCAAAATCGCTTTATCAACTGTAGGATTTTGAGCACCAGTTGCCACTACGACAACATCTGCTTTTTGTAATTCTAATTGTAAATCGGAGTAATCTTTTACAATAACATTTAACTTTTGAGCTAGTTTTTCTGCTTTATCTTTGGTACGATTGATTAAGGTAATTTGCTCATGTTTAGTATGTTTTACTAGGTTTTCGCAGGTATTTCTTCCGATTTTTCCTGTTCCAAAAAGAAGAATGTTTTTATTAGAAATATCTTCTACATTTTTGAAAATATATTGTACAGATGCAAAAGAAACAGACGTTGCACCAGAAGAAATTTCGGTTTGTGTTTTAATTTTTTTACTCGCTTGAATAACCGAATTAACCAATCTCTCTAGAAATGAATTAACCATTCCGTTAGATTTACTTTCGTTAAAAGCGGTTTTTATTTGACTAATAATTTCAAAATCACCAAGAATTTGACTGTCTAAACCTGTTCCAACGCGAAACATGTGATTGATTGCTTCTTGATTTTTATAAATATAGGCAACTTCCTGAAATTCTTCTACAGAACCTTGACTATTAGCACATAAAAGCTTGATTAATTGATATGGATGTTGTGCAAAACCATAAATTTCAGTTCTATTGCATGTAGAAGTAACGATTAAAGAATCTATTCCTTCAGCTTCGGCTTGTATGAGTAAAGTTGCTTTTGCTTGAGCATCTAAACTGAATTTTCCTCTTATTGCTGCATCGGCTTTTTTGTAGCTAAGGCCTAATGCATAAAAAGTGGCGTGTTTCGACATGTTAAAATTTTCCATATTTGTACTTTACCTAAAAGTTCCACAAAAATATTACTATACTATTTATAAAAGTAACGCTCAAAGGACTTTTTGTGTCGCTATGCGATTTTTTAAACCTTATTCGACTTTTTAGCGTTATTTATTATAAATTTGCAATGAAATCAAGTCTTTCAGAATAACTTATATAGATTAATTCTAAATAAGTGGATGACATGATTCCAAAATCATATACGAAAAAATATCGCTATGGGTTCACAAGAAGAAATAAAAATTGAAAATGATTTTACCTTAATTCGTTTTCAAAATGATGGAAATGAGAATTTTCACGTGAAAAGACATGTTAATCAAGGCCTTATTCAATTTCATTTTGGCATCAAAGGAAAAGCAAAATTTGTCTTTAATGATGGGAATTATGCTTTAGATTTGAGAGAAGAAAAAGCACTTTTATTTTACAATCCACAAAAAGAATTGCCTTTGAATTTAGAAATCGCTCCAAATTCTTGGGTAATTTCAGTTATAATATCCATTCAAAAATTTCACGGTTTGTTTTCTACAGAAGCTGAGCATATTCCGTTTTTGAGTGAAGAAAATAAGGATAAAAAATATTATAAGGAAACTGATATTAGTCCATCGATGGCAATTGTATTAAGTCAGTTGTTTCATTATAATTTGAATCCATCCATAAAAAATCTTTACTATAAAGGTAAAGGATATGAATTATTGAGTTTATATTTCAATCGTTCGGAAGATCCAAACGCAGAGCAATGTCCGTTTTTGATAGATGAAGAAAATGTTTTAAAAATCAAAAAAGCCAAAGAAATCATCATCCAAAATATGGCAGAACCACCAGGTTTGGAAGAATTAGCAGAACAAGTTGGTTTGAGTTTGAAAAGACTAAAAATGGGCTTCAAACAAATTTATGGCGATACGGTTTACGGATTTCTATTTGATTACAAAATGGATTACGCTCGACAATTATTAGATTCTGGTTCTTATAATGTAAACGAAGTTGGATTGAAAATTGGTTACAGCACCGGAAGTCATTTTATTGCTGCGTTCAAGAAAAAATTTGCGACAACGCCGAAAAAGTATTTGATGTCGATAAATCCGAATACATAATGAGAAAAGTTATAGTGTTATTTGCGTTTATTTTATGTTTTACTTCTTGTAAAAAAGATCCGTTTTTTTCGAATTTTGATACAATTGAATATTATCAACTTACTACTGAAGACACTATAGTTGAAAGAGTTTTAATAGAAAATAAAGATTCTGTTTTGGTTAAAACTATTAATGGAACATTACCTAAAAATTTAAAAGACGAAATCTTTTTTTCAGAGATAAATTCAGATAGATTTATAAAAAGAGTGTTTGCATCTGATGATTTAAATAATTTTATAAACCTTTTTAATTCTAATGTTTTTTTAAATTTTAACACAACTGCATGTGAACCTATTTATAGAGATTTTTTAATATTAAAAGAGAATAATAAAATTGTTGGAATAATAAATATTTGTCTAGACTGTCAAATGCATAATATAAAAACCAAAAACAATAATTTTGGTGGAGGCATTGAAGGTTCTGAATTGGAAACTTTGCTTAAAAAATATCAAACCCAATAAATTTCGTATATCAAACAATCGATAAAAAAAACATAAACATAAAATCTTAAAAAAGTAGATTAGTTACTTTTACAAAAAATTGCAACAATGAAAGGAGTATTATTAGTAAATTTAGGTTCGCCAGAAAGTCCAACAGCTAAAGATGTTAAGCCGTATTTAGATGAATTTTTAATGGATAAATATGTAATTGACGTTCCGTTTTTATTACGTGCCTTATTAGTTAGAGGTATTATTTTACAAACAAGACCAAAAAAATCGGCTGAAGCTTATGCTCGCATATGGACAAGTGAAGGTTCTCCTTTAATTGTACTTTCAAAAAAAATGCATCAAAAAGTTCAGAAATTAGTTGATGTACCTGTGGCTTTAGCCATGCGTTACGGAACAATGACCATTCAAAAAGGGCTGCAAGAATTGAAAGATAAAGGCGTAACCGAAGTAATGTTGATGCCTTTATACCCGCAACATGCTATGGCATCGACCACTACAATTGTGGTTTTGGCAGAAGAATTGCGTCAGAAGTTTTTTCCTGAAATGACTTTTACCAATGTTCCTGCATTTTACAACAAACCCGATTATATTCAGGCATTGGCCAATTCAATGAAAAAACATTTGGAAGGATTTGATTACGATCATTTACTGTTTTCGTATCACGGAATTCCGAAACGTCATATTCGTAAAACCGATGTCACCAAATCACATTGTACTATTGATGGTTCATGTTGTAGCACACCTTCGCCAGCACACGAATTTTGCTACCGCCATCAATGTTATGAAACAACAAGACAAGTGGTAAAATTGTTAGGAATTCCAGAAGGAAAATACAGCCAAACCTTCCAATCAAGATTGGCTGGTGACAAATGGTTAACGCCTTACACTGATATTGAAATTAACAAAATGCCAGAACAAGGAATTAAGAAATTAGCCGTTGTAACTCCAGCTTTCGTAGCCGATTGTTTAGAAACTTTGGAAGAAATCGCAATGGAAGCTAACGAACAATTTTTACACCATGGTGGCGAAGAGTTTATGGCGATTCCATGCATGAATGATGAAGACGAATGGTGCGGTGTTGTGGCGAATTGGATTGAGGAGTTTAAGAGAAAATAGAATGAAAAATAAAATACTTAAAGCAATTCCATTTTTATTAAATCTAATATTTATTGGGTTAATTATTTATTTTATCATACAAACAGATTCTGATAAATCACCTATAATTTTTATAATCTTATATCCTATCCTATTTTTATTAAATTTAATTACTCTTATAATTTTTAGTGTTTTAAAAAATAAAATTTATTCTAAAATAATAAGACACAATATTCTTTTACTTTTGATATTGATTATACCAATGATTATTATAATATCTTCAATTTAATGGAACTCTACAACTACATAAAATCACTGCACTTAATTTTTGTAATAACTTGGTTTGCAGGATTATTTTATATTGTTCGCTTATTTGTTTATCAAATTGAAGCCAATGAAAAACCTTCACCAGAAAGAGAAATTTTACTAAACCAATACAAAATAATGACTTATCGCCTTTGGTTTATTATTACATGGCCAAGTGCAATTTTAGCAACATTATTTGCAGTTTGGTTACTAATTTTGATGCCGGCTTGGTTGCAAATGCCATGGATGCACGTGAAACTCGGATTTGTTTTGGCGTTGTTTTTGTACCATCTAAAATGTCATCAAATTTATAAGCAATTGCAAAACGACAAATTCAACTATTCTTCTAATTTTATGCGCCTTTGGAATGAAGGTGCCACAATTATTTTATTTGCTGTAGTTTTTTTAGTAATTTTAAAAAATGCTTTCAATTGGATTTTTGGCGTAATCGGAATTTTTGTGTTTTCGATTTTAATTATGCTTGGATTCAAATTTTATAAAAAAATAAGAACAAAGAACAAATCTTAAATGTTTAAAAACTTCAAATTTTCAATGCTGTCACTTCGAATTAGGATTTTCCTTTCGATGATTGTATTGATTTTGATTGCTTCGATCCTAATGGCTTCGATTTCTGTGATTCAGTTTAAAAATGAAGCTCGAAATTACCATCAAGAACGTTTAGAACGTAAAGAAGACGCTGTAAAAGAACACATCAATTACATTTTATCTAACACCACTTATCCGTTAACGGAAAAAAATCTGCCGTTAATTTTTAAAGACAAAATCCACGAACTTTCAGATATTCACAATGTTGAAATAAACATTTATAGTTTGAATGGAAATCTTTTAAAATCCTCAAAAGCTTCATTCTCTGTTGATAGTATTTCGCCTCCTATTCCAAAATACATTATCAAATTAGTGCAATCGTCTATCGAAAAAAGGTATGTCGATATTAAAAGTGTGGATGGAATCAAAAATCGTTCTTCCTACACTCAAATTAAAGACGACAAATTCAAACCACTCGGAATTTTGAATTTACCTTATGTTGACGACGATAGCTTTTATGAAAATGAAATTCAAGAATTCTTAATTCGATTGAGTCAAGTTTATTTTTTCATGTTGATTATTGCTTTTGCCTTGGCTTACTTTTTAGCATCCTACATCACGCAATCTTTAAAAACCATTTCCGATAAAATCAACGAAACTAGTTTGAATCAAAAGAACGAAAAAATTGTAATTGAAGCCAACAGTCGCGAGATTAATTCGTTGATAAAAGCGTACAATGCCATGGTTGATAAATTGGAAGAAAGTGCCACCATGTTAGCACAAAGCGAACGTGAACAAGCTTGGCGTGAAATGGCAAAACAAGTTGCTCATGAGATTAAAAATCCGCTTACGCCAATGCGATTGACGGTTCAAAGTTTTGAAAGAAAATTCAATCCAGAAGATCCTGATTTGAAGCAAAAACTAAACGATTATACCAAAACATTGATTCAGCAAATTGATACGATGACTTCGGTTGCTTCGGCTTTTTCAAATTTTGCTTCGATGCCAGCACAACAAAATGAAACCTTAAATGTGGTTGAAGTGGTAGAATTTTCATTAGATATTTTCAATGAAGAATACATCACATTTGAAAGCGAAGAAGAAGAAATTATCACGATAATGGATCGAACGCAGTTGATTAGAATTATAACTAATTTGGTCAAAAATGCTATTCAAGCCATTCCGGAAGAACAAACCGAAAAATCAATTTTGGTTGCCGTAAAACGAGAAGAAAACAACGTAAATATTACCGTTAAAGACAACGGAATTGGAATTGAATTAGAATACATTGAGCATATTTTCGAACCAAAATTCACCACAAAAACAAGTGGGATGGGTTTAGGTTTAGGAATTATTAAAAACATTATAGAAAATTACAAAGGAACTATTACATTTGAAACTGAATTCGGAAGAGGAACAACATTTAAGGTTTCGCTTCCAATAATTGAAAAATAAAATCATGAACTTCGAAAACATACTTATTACTTCCGAAAACGGAATTGGTCAAATTACCATTAATCGTCCATCAAAATTAAATGCTTTGAATGTGGCAACAATTCAAGAATTGCACAACGCTTTTGAAACATTAGATGCCAACGCTGACACTAAAGTTATTATTGTAACCGGTGAAGGTGAAAAAGCATTTGTTGCTGGTGCTGATATTTCTGAATTTGCTAATTTTTCTGTTGAAGAAGGCGCGCAATTAGCACAACAAGGACAAGAATTGTTATTCGATTTTGTAGAAAATTTAAAAACTCCAGTAATTGCAGCTGTTAACGGATTTGCTCTTGGTGGCGGATTAGAATTGGCAATGGCATGTCATTTTAGAGTAGCGTCAGATAATGCTAAAATGGGTTTACCTGAAGTTTCACTTGGAGTAATTCCAGGATATGGTGGAACTCAAAGATTACCTCAACTAGTAGGAAAAGGTCGCGCCATGGAATTAGTAATGACGGCAGGAATGATTGATGCAGAAACTGCAAAAACCTATGGATTAGTAAACCACGTTGTTCCTCAAGCAGAATTAATAGAATTCGCAAAAGGAATTGCTTCTAAAATTATGCGTAATTCTCCAGTCGCAATTGGATTTGCCATAAAAGCAATAAATGCCAATTTCAAAGACGGCGTTGATGGTTATAAAACCGAAATTAAAAACTTTGGAAAATGCTTCGGAACAGAGGATTTTAAAGAAGGAACAACAGCTTTTTTAGAAAAAAGAAAAGCTAATTTTAAAGGAAACTAAATTAATAAAAAGAGAACCAAATTTGGTTCTCTTCTTATTTTTCCCCATCCCATTCTGCATAAAATTGCGACAAGAATAATTCCATAAATTTATGTCTTTCTTGAGCTAAAATTTTACCTGTTTTCGTGTTCATTTTATCTTTTAGCAACAACAATTTTTCATAAAAATGATTGATTGTTGGTGCTTCACTTTTTTTATATTCTTCCTTGCTCATATTGAGTTTTGGAGCAATTTCAGGATTATATAATTGTCTGTTTTTGAATCCGCCGTAATTGAATGTTCTTGCAATTCCAATAGCTCCGATAGCATCTAATCTATCGGCATCTTGAACAATTTCTAGTTCGATTGAGTTGAATTTCTTTTCAAAATTTCCTCCTTTGAAAGAGATATTTTCGATAATGTTTACAACATGAACAATGATTTCTTCAGAAACTTTTTGAGATTCTAAAAAAGCTCTGGCAACTTTTGGTCCGATGGTTTCGTCACCATCATTAAACTTACTATCCGCAATATCATGAAGAAGTGCTCCAAGTTTTACAATTTGAATATCACAAACTTCATCTTGAGCAATTAACAAAGCATTTTTATACACTCTTTCAATATGAAACCAATCGTGACCAGCTTCAGCATTTTCGAGTTTTTGCTTTACAAATAAAATCGTGTTATCTATTAAACTCATATTACATTTTATAAAAAATTCCAAACTCTAAATAAATATTGGAATTTGGAATTTTAATATTACTATTTTTTGAAAGTTTACTTTATCAAAGCAGGTTGCACCCATTTAAAAATATAATTTTCTTCAGGCAAAACTAATCTTTCAGAAATTTTTGCCATTCTTGCAGGTAATTTCATCAAATAATCTCTTGCTTTTTCGGCTTCATCAGTTAATCCAGAGATTTTGTCTATTTGCCATTTTTCAATTAATTTTTGCATAATATCAACATAATCATTGGCTGTATAAACACCCAATTTTTGTGCAGAATCTGAAAACTGATTGAAAGCGGTACTTATAGATTGTCCTGATTCTCTCAAGAAATGAGCAGGCATTGTGATTTTTTGTTTCATCATGTATTGAAAAGCCAACATCATTTCGGAAGGATCAACTTTAAAAATTTGATTAACAAATTCAGAGTATGCATGATGGTGACGCATTTCATCGCCAGCAATTAACTTGCAAGCTTTTGATAATTTTTTATCGCCATAATCTTTAGCAATTTGCGAAACTCTGTTATGAGAAACATAAGTAGCTAATTCTTGAAAACTAGTGTAAACAAAGTTTTTATAAGGATCTTTTCCTGTGCCAATATCAAAACCATCGTTTATTAAATGTTGTGTTGTGATTTCAACTTCACGCATGTTAACTCTTCCCGATAGATAAAGATATTTGTTCAATAAATCTCCATGACGGTTTTCTTCACCAGTCCATTGACGCACCCATTTTGACCAACCATTTCTTCCTTCATTATCAACTCCTTCTACTTCCATTAACCACGATTCGTAGGTTGGAAGTGCTTCTTCGGTAATAGTGTCACCTACCATTGCTACCCAAAAATCATAAGGTAAATCTTTAGCAATTTCTTGCAATTCTTTTACTTCTTCGAAGAAATTTTCGCTTTGTGAATCAGGAATTAAATCTGAAGGTTGCCATATTTTTTCAATCGGAATTAAAAATTGATCAACAAAGTCATCAACCTTGTTTTCTAGAAATTGCATCACTTCCAGACGCATGTTTTTTATTGACATTTTATTTGTATTGTAGACTTTAGATTTGAGACAAAATAAAATCTGATTATTATTTTAACGATTGAACAACCGCTTTTTCTGTTTTTTGCATTAATTCTTCAAATGAAAAATCTTTTACAGCCATTGGTTCATGAATGATAAACTCCAAACGATTTCCTAAACCCATTGGGAAAGCACCAAATTTAACCATTTTCCATGAATTATTTATAGAAATTGGCACAACATAGGCAGAAGGTGCGTATTTACATAGTATTTTCAATCCACTTTGTGCGAATTCTTTTGGTTTTCCGTCTTTACTTCTAGTTCCTTCCGGAAAAATTACTGCCGAACGTTTGTGTGTTTCAATATATTCTGATAAACCTTTAATGGTTGGAATAGCTTGTTTTGGATCTTTTCTATCAATTAATACCGAACCTCCATGACGCAAATTGTAAGACACACTTGGAATTCCTTTTCCTAATTCTTTTTTACTTACAAACTTGGCGTGAAATTTTCTTAAATACCAAATCATCCCAATAATATCATACATACTTTGGTGATTGGCAACAAAAATTATGGGAACATCTTTAGGGATTTTGTTGATGTTTCTAAATTGAAACCAAGTTCCTAAAAGATTAGTACATTTTACAAGAAAAAAATTAAGATAATCTACACTTTTTTTGTGTGCTTGGTAGCCAAACACATTGAAACATATCCACTGAATTGGATGAAAAATTACCAAACACAATCCAAAACATAAGTAATAAATAACCGAAATTGGATAAGAAATTAGCTTTTCCATAAGTTGAAAAAAATTGTTGGCTAAAGTAATAAATATATTTTGGATGGAATTGTTTAAAACTCATTTATATAAACTTCATTTACATTCTTTTTTTAATTATTTTTACAACTTTAAAAGCCAAAAATATAGAAAAGATGAGTTCAGAAAAAGATGCAAAATTAAAAGCGTTACAACTTACGCTTGACAAATTAGACAAAACCTACGGAAAAGGAACCGTAATGAAAATGGGCGATAAAGCCGTTGAAGAAGTAGAAACTATTTCTTCAGGATCGTTAGGTTTAGATTTAGCTTTAGGCGTAAATGGATATCCAAAAGGAAGAATTATAGAAATATATGGTCCAGAATCTTCAGGTAAAACTACTTTAACCCTTCATGCTATTGCAGAAGCTCAAAAAGCAGGTGGAATTGCAGCATTTATTGATGCAGAACACGCTTTTGATAGAAATTATGCGGAAAAGTTAGGTGTTGATATTGAAAATTTAATTATTTCTCAACCAGATAATGGTGAACAAGCATTAGAAATTGCAGAAAATTTAATCCGTTCAGGTGCTATTGATATTGTGGTTATTGACTCGGTTGCTGCTTTGACACCAAAAAGTGAAATTGAAGGAGAAATGGGTGATTCTAAAATGGGATTACACGCTCGTTTAATGTCACAAGCACTTAGAAAATTAACAGGAACTATTAGCAAAACACATTGTACCGTATTTTTTATCAATCAGTTGAGAGAAAAAATCGGAGTAATGTTTGGAAATCCTGAAACTACAACAGGAGGAAATGCATTGAAATTTTATGCTTCTGTTCGTTTAGACATTCGTCGTTCATCACAAATTAAAGATGGTGAAAATGTTATTGGAAACAGAACAAAAGTGAAAGTGGTTAAAAATAAAGTTGCACCACCATTTAAAACTGCTGAATTTGACATTATGTATGGAGAAGGCGTTTCTAAAACAGGAGAAATACTTGATTTAGCTGTTGAATTTGAAGTAATCAAAAAAGCTGGTTCTTGGTTTAGCTATGGTGAAACCAAACTTGGTCAAGGTCGTGATGCAGTTAAAACATTGATTAAAGACAATCCAGAATTGGCAGACGAATTAGAACTGAAAATCAAAGCATTGATCAAAGAAAATAACGCTTAAAAATAAATTATCCGCTTCGGCGGATTTTTTTTTATATTTATACGCAACCTTTTTATCTTTTTTGCATCTAACAATAAATGAATCATTTTATTATGAAGAAAATAGTTTTTTTAATTGCGTTTTCGTTTGTGTTTTTCTCATGCGATGTGAGTGACGAACAAACTTATACTTATGAAATAAACCCTGTTTATCAGGTTATTATGCCTACAGAATTTGCTAAAGACAGTATAACGAATATTACAGTAAAATATAAACGCCCATCGTCATGTCATTTATTTAGTAAGTTCTATTATGAATCCTATGGCTTTGAAAGAAGTGTTGCAATAGAGAATATTAAAGTTGAACAAGATAATTGTCAAACAGATAACGAAACTGTTTTAGAAATGCCGTTGAAGTTTCTTCCAAATGCAATAGGAACTTATCATTTTAAATTTTGGACTGGAACAGATACGCAAGGTGTAGATCATTATTTAGAATATGATGTAGTAGTAGACCATTAAAATAAAGCTCTTGAGTTTAGAACAATTAATACATGATTGTAAAAAAAATGATATCAAAGCACAAGAACAATTGTACAGGCAATACGCTCCAAAGATGTTCTCAGTATGCTTAAAATATTCGCGCAATTATGCAGAGGCTCAAGATAATTTACAAGATGGATTTTTATTAGTTTTTGATAAAATTAATTCGTTTGAATTCAAAGGTTCGTTTGATGGATGGATTAAGAGAATAATGGTAAATCAAGTCCTTCAACAATATAGAAATAAAAGTTTTTTAAGCCCAATAGACGAAGATATTGCCGAAGAAGTTGAAGTTGAAATAGAAGATAGTGTATCAATGGATTTTTTGATGAAAATTATTCAAGAATTACCAGATAGATATCGATTGGTTTTTAATCTTAGTGTTTTTGAGAATTATTCCCATCAAGAAATTTCCGATTCATTAGGAATATCTGTAGGAACATCTAAATCAAATTTGTCAAGAGCAAAAATGATATTGAAAGAAAAAATTGAAAATAATACCGGCAGTGTAAAAATGCCTTTTATAAAATGAGTGAAAGAAAAAATATAAACAATCTCTTTCAAGAAAAATTTGAAAATCATGAGGTTACTCCAGAAGAGTTTATCTGGGAAAACATCGAACTCAAATTAAAAGAAAAGAAAAAAAGAAGAGTAATTCCATTTTGGTGGAAACTATCGGGTATTGCTGCTGCTTTAGTAATTGGTTTTTTTGCTTACAACAGTTTGAACACAACTAATGACAATGAAAATTCGGTTGTAAATCAGGAGAAAAATGATAAAGAAAATACAACTGATTCTATAAATAAAAACACAAATCCAGTTGTTACTAATGGAAGTAAAACCATAAATTTTGATAATTCAAAAACCATTTCATCTGATAACAACGTAAATAATGTAGTTGTTGTAAAAGAAACGAATTCGCAATCTGAAAAGAATAATAAAACAAATTCTAAAATAAATAAAATTAACATTAAGTCAAATAATGGTACTCAGGTTGCTAATTCTGAAATCAATAAAAAACCATTGGTTGAAACTGATAAAATTAAATCAAATTCAGACAGTCAACTTGTAAGCAATGGTTCTAAAAAAGATAAGAAAAGAAAAACATCTTTGAAATTGAGCAACATTAATCCTACTAATGAAATTGCTTTTGAAAAAAATAACGATTTAAAAGAAAAAAATAAAACTAATAATTCGTCAAGTAACGAAGTTCTAGTTCAACAAGAAACCAAAGAAAAAGAAAAAAATAATATTGTTATTGATAAAGTTGTAAATCTATCAAAAGAGAATAATTCTATTGTAAAGAATACAACATCAGATAGAAAAACTTCTGTTTTAACACCAAAAACAGATGAACCAATAATTAAAAAAAATGACTCAACATCAATTGCTAGTGTTGAGCCAAATGCGCTGGAAGAATTGCTAATTGAAAAAGAAAAGCAAACAGTTACTGAACAAAAAATAAATAGGTGGCAAGTTACCTCTAATGTTGCGCCTATTTATTTCAGTTCAACTTCAAATGGTTCGCCACTTGACAGTAAATTAGTAGATAACGATAAAGTCTATTCAGCTGAGAATATTAGTTATGGTATTGGTGTAAATTATGCAGTAAATAAAAGAGTTAAAATAAGAACAGGAATAAACATTTTAAATGTTGATTACGATACTAATGGGATTTTGTATTATCAAACTCCAACAGTAAGCAGTAGATTAAGTGGATTAAATCCTAATGTGCCTGGATCACTTTTAGTTATTGAAAGTTTGAGTAATGTAAACACTTTGTTTAATAGACCAATTCAAAAATTTGAAGGTAGTTTAAATCAAAAATTAGGTTACATAGAGATGCCTCTGGAAGTTACCTACAAAATTTTAGATAAGAATTTTGGAATTGATTTAATTGGAGGAATGAGTACATTAGTTCTTAATAGAAATGAAATTTACCTTCAATCATCGGAGTTGAATTTGAAAATTGGTGAAGCAAACAATTTGAACAATGTTCACTTTAGTGGTAATTTAGGATTAGGATTAAAATATGGTTTCTTTAAGCGTCTTGAGGCACGCATCGAACCCGTTTTTAAATATCAAATAAATACATTTAACAACGATGCAGGAAATTTCAAACCATTTGTGTTTGGAGTATACTCAGGAATAAATTATACTTTTTAAGTTAGGTTAGATTAGTTTAAAATTAGTTAAGTGGTGTTATTGCTTTCGAGTAATAACGGAAAAGAGCGCTTTAGTTAGGCGCTCTTTTTTATTTACTGTAATCTTCCAATTGTTTCAAAATAATGGAATGAATCTCGTCTTTTATAACTTTTTTATCTTCTAATGTTTTCCCTTTTGTATCGAAAAACTTATGAACTTTTGCTCTCATAATTCCTGGGCTTCCACTTAAAAAAGTATAAGACATTCTTGTTTTATTATCGGCAAAGGTCATTGGAACTATTGGTATTTGATGTTCTATAGCTAATTTGAAAGCGCCATCTTTGAATTCATCCAACATTATAGCTTCATCAGGAACACCGCCTTCAGGAAAAATACAAATACTTAAACCTTGATTTAATCGTTTTTGAGCTCTTGCAAAAACTTCCATTCTACTCTTTTGGCTACTTCTATCTACTAAAATACAAGTACGTTTGTAAAAAAATCCAAAAAGTGGAATTTTAGATAATTCTTTTTTTCCAACAAATACAAAAGGATTTTGAGCAATAGAAAGCATCAACATTATATCAGTCATTGAAGTGTGATTGGCTACTAACATATAACTTTTACCTTTTTCTAGCTCTTGCTCTCTTTCAATTTTAGTATAAAAACCCATTCCTAAAAGAATGCCTTTAGCCCAAATTCTTGCCATTACAAAAAAATAAGGATACCATTCTTCTTTCAAAATAGAAAGTAACAGAAATGGTAACATTATTAAAATAAGCGCACCCATTAAAATGTAAAACCAAACGCGCCAAAGGACCCAAAAAATAATTTTTAGCAATCTCATAGCGTCAAAAATAAGTAATAGTATGCAAATTATACTACAAAGGTTTAACTTTGCATCAAATAAATTTTGATACTGAAATCAATTCAGCAATTATGGCAAAAATACTTACAGGCGTACAAAGCACAGGCACACCACATTTAGGCAATTTACTTGGAGCTATCATTCCGGCAATTGAGTTATCTAATAATCCTGATAATCAATCGTTTTTGTTTATAGCCGATTTACATTCCATTACTCAAATTAAAGATGGTGAAACGCTAAGAAAAAACACTTATAGTACTGCTGCAGCATGGCTTGCTTGTGGATTAGACATCAATAAAGTAACTTTTTATCGTCAAAGCGATGTGCCTCAAACGGCAGAATTATCTTGGTATTTAAGTTGTTTCTTTCCGTTTCAAAGATTGACATTAGCACATTCATTTAAAGATAAAGCCGATAGATTAGAAGACGTAAACGCAGGATTATTTACTTATCCAATGTTGATGGCTGCCGATATTTTATTGTATGATGCAAACTTCGTTCCTGTTGGGAAAGACCAAATGCAACATATTGAAATTACTCGTGATGTAGCTTCAAGATTTAATCATCAAATGGGTGAAACTTTTGTTATTCCTGAAGGAAAAGTGCAAGAAGAAACCATGTACATTCCTGGAACTGACGGAAATAAAATGAGTAAATCTCGCGGAAATATTATAGATATTTTTCTTGATGACAAAGCTTTGCGTAAACAAGTAATGTCAATTGAAAGTGATAGTACGCCACTTGAAGAACCAAAAAATCCAGATACTTGCAAAATATTTGCTCTTTATAAATTACTTGCTAATACTGAGCAAATTGCAAGCATGAGACAAAATTATCTTGGTGGAAATTATGGTTATGGTCACGCCAAACAAGCTTTGTTTGAATTAATCTGCGAGAAATTTAAAACCGAAAGAGAAAAATATAATTACTACATCAACCATCTTGAAGAAGTTGATTCTTTGTTACAAAAAGGTGCTCAAAAAGCGCATATAATCGCAAATGAAGTTTTAGGAAGAGTTAGAGTAAAACTAGGATTTGAGTGATTAAACATCACTCATTCCTTTTTGATTTCTTCTATTATCACTTCTTGCTCTTTCTGAATCTGTTTAAAACTTTGCTCTTTTATACTTAATCCTTTAGACTCAATAACAATTTTTCCGTTTCTCTCAACTATTATTACATCTTCTTTAAAAGCATAATCTTCTTTCAGAAGTTCTTTAGCACCATTGGCAAGTATTGTAAATCTAGGCTCAACAATTGAATTACCATGTATGTATAACTTTTCTTTACTATTGTGAAAAGATGCCAATTTTTTTCCAACATAAAAATTAAATGTTCTCTTAAATTCACTGGTTAAATCCAATTTAAAATCCTGTTTAGATTTTATATAATAAGCTTGCTTAGAAATATTTATTGTATCGTAAGCAACTGCATTTTCTAACAAAATGATATCATAATTTGTTTTATTTGTAAACAACCTGTAATTATATGAAGTTGAAACAAACTGATTTTTATAAACATTAGTGAAAGGATTTTGACCTGTCTTTATAGTATCATTGTAAGTCAGATTATTCTTTTCTGTTTTGTCATAATCGGTTAAAAACATTTTGAATGTGTCTATTTTGGCTTGAGATTCTGTATAATATGGGTCTAATTCAGCTGGTGTTTCTTCAATTTGGACATTATCATATGTGTTATTATCGTAATTATCATAAGTTGAATTAGAATCTGAAGAACATTTATTAGAGAAAAAAGCAACTTTTAATAAAATCACTAAAATGATAAAAAATGTTTTCCACGAAAAAACAGATTTTTCACTTCTACCTTCTCTACCATTAATATTATCAAGAACTACTCTCTTATTTGAAGCGATTGTATCCATCAATTCATCATCAAACGAACGGTAATTCGACATTGAAATCATAATGGCTTCAGCAAATTCAGAACTTTTGGTTACATTATAAATATCAACTATAGCATTTAAAAGATGATTTATTTTATCGTCTAATTCTGAACTAACAAAATGAGATAAAAAGGTAAAAAAGTGAGATTGTTTTACAAAAAGTAAAGGAAAATAATTAATGTTTTTTGCATGTAAACTTGATAATACAAAATCTAATTTCCCTTCAGCTCTTTTTGCAACTTTATACAACAACTCTTCTGGAAAATATTCTTTGTAAATTAGAAGGTCGTTCATTTCTTCATACTTGTTTTCAATAATCTTTTTATCAAAAAAAGTAGTTAAATCTTCTTGGAGGTATTTTTCAATAAATAATTTTACTTTATCCTTATTTACTTCAATATTTTGTGCTGGTAAATCATCTCTTAAGAAATTTTTTCTGCTAAAAAAATTGTATAAAACTCTAATATTAGCAATAAATTGAAATTCCGTTGGAAAATATTTTAAAGCTTCAATTAAGTTATTGGCAACATTAACATCAATATCAGGGTTGATTTTCTTTTCTACATTAACCTGTTTTTCAATTCTAATAATCTCTTCAAAAGTAATTTGAAGAAGTGAGGATTTATCAATATTTAAATTTTCAAATAATTCTATGATATTCATGCGCTTGTAAATTGAAGAAAAACAAAAGTAAAATTTTAACGCTTTATTTTACTTGATTTTATTGAAAAAAATAAAATAATTGTAAATTGCCTACATATTCAAATTAAGTAATAATTCATGGAAGCCATCATCAACCAATTATTTGAAATCGAAAAGAAAGCAACCGAACAAAATCTAGATATTTTTGAACGTAACCTGAACAGGATTCAGCACGAACTTGAAGAGTTAGGTTATAAAATTATTAATCCAATAGGTAACCAATATGATGAAAGAGACGCTTCGATTGAAGCCAATATTCTAAATCCAAGCGCTAAAAAAATTACTAAAGTTTTAAAGCCTGTAATTTATAAAATGCAAAATGACAATTATATTCTATTGCAAAAAGGTATCGTAATTGTAGAATAATTTCTAAAAAAGCTATGAAAAACATTAATATAGGAATTGACTTGGGTACAACCAATTCTGCCATTGCTAAATATGAAAACGGTAAAGTAACCATTTATAAAAATCCTGTTGGGTTTAAAGATACTATGCCTTCTGTGGTTTCTTTTAGAAAAGGTCGTATTCAAATTGGAGACAAAGCTCGCGAACATTTTTTATCCAATTCTGAAAATGTTTTTGCTTCTTTCAAAAGGAAAATGGGTTCTGATGAAACTTACTTTGTAAAAGATTTGGACAAACAAATTGCTCCAATTGAACTTTCATCAATGGTTCTAAAAGAGTTGATTAATTTTACTCAAAATGAAAATCCGAAATCGGCGGTAATTACTATTCCTGCTTCTTTTGATACCATTCAAACCAATGCTACAAAGAAAGCTGGATATGAAGCTGGATTTGCAGAAGTCGTTTTACTTCAAGAACCCATTGCGGCTTGTTTGGCTTATTCTAATTTTCAAAATTTAGATATTTCTTCTGAGAAAAAATGGTTGGTTTATGATTTTGGTGGAGGAACTTTCGACGTGGCTTTAGTAAAAATTGACGAACGCGAATTAAAAGTAATCGATCATAAAGGGAATAATTTCCTTGGCGGAGTTGACCTTGACACCTTATTTGTAGAAAAAGTTATTTGTCCAAAAATTGAAGCGCAATCTTCAGAAAATAACCTTTGGAATAAAATGATTTCTGGCGAAGATGCGATTTATAAAAAACTATATTTCGAATTACTTTTTAAAGCAGAAGAAGCTAAAAAAGAACTCTCCTTAAAAGAAAAAAACAACATAGAAATCGAATTTGACGAACTTGATTTATCATTAGATTTAGAATTATCAAAAGCAGAATTTGAGGCTATTATTGCTCCAAAATTTGAGGAATCTTTTCAACTTACACATAAGTTAATTTTAGAAAACAACTTGAAATTTTCTGACATTGAACGCATCATACTTGTTGGCGGAACGACTTACATTCCTTACATCAGACAAGAATTAGAAAAAAGAAGCCAAACTCATGTAGATTCAAGTATTGATCCAACGACAGCAGTAGTTTTGGGTGCCAGTTTTTATGCTGGCTCAAAACCATCTGAATATATTGAATCTGAAAAAGAAGTGGTTGTTGAACAAGAATCTTTATCGGTTGAACTTATTTTTGAACCTCATTCTAAAGATAAAGAAGAATTGATTGTTGCTATTTTACCAACCGATTTTAATGGATTTTATAGAATTACTAGAAGTGATGGCGGTTTTGATACAGGTTTGCTTGCTGCAAATAAAAAAATTGCGGAGTTCGTTCCACTTTTAGAAAAAGCTACCAATATTTTTTCGTTATTTTTATTTGACCAACAACAAAATCAGGTGTATCAGCATACTTCGATTCAAATTACGAATGGACTTTATAACATTTCTGGTCAACCTTTGCCAAACGATATTTGTTTAGAAGTTGATGAAGAAAGTGGTAAAACCTTCATGGAACGCATTTTTAAGAAAAACGATATTCTACCCTTAAAAAAGACCATTTACAAAACGTGTTCTAAAAATATCCTAAAAAATTCTGACGACAAATTAATCATCAATATTGTTGAAGGTAATGCCGGAAGCATGATTGGTAGTAACTTAACTATTGGTTATATAGAAATTTGTGGCAAAGATTTTCATCAAGATTTATTAAAAGGAATGGATGTTGAGTTGAATTTCAAAATTTCTGAATCGCGCGATTTGAGTATTACTGTTTATATAAGTTCGTTAGATTTAGAAATAAAAGAAGTATTTAATCCGCATGAGCGAACCATTTCTTTATCTAAATTAACCGAAGAAATTAAAGTAGTTCTCGATGAAGTTTCGGAAGAAATTTACGATAACGAAGAAGATGAAAACTATGAATATCTTGCCAAATTAAAACGAATAAAAGATCATTTAGCGGTTTTATACAATGAATCTTTAGAGATTGTTAATGATAAATCTACCGATAAAAAGTATCAAATTGATGAGATGAAACGTTTAACGATTCAGGAATATGACGATTTGGTGCGCCACAAACATGTCTTGAATGAATTGAGCGAATATCATTATTCTAAAGAAGTTTTCCAAACGTATGTAGAGCAAGCGAATCCACGTCAAATGGAAGAATATGAAAAAATTATTAAAAATGAAGCAGAGTTTTTACAATCAAACAATAAATATTTAATTCGTAAAAAAACTAAGGAATTAGACAGTTTAATTGATGCTGTTTATCTAAAACAAGAATCTCGTTTTATTGATTATTTCTATTATTATCGTTTTAAAGACGAAGACGAATTTACGAACAGAGACAAGTTTTTAAAATTAGTAGAATTGGGTGAAAAAGCTTTAGAGAACCATAGTATGGCCGAGTTAAAATCTATTTGCAGTCAGTTTTGGGAATTGTTAAAAGTAAAACCAAAACTAAAAGATGACTTTAATAGCTTTGATGGAAATTTAGGGTTGAAGTAATTTCTAAACCACTTCAAACAATTTTCCTGGTAAAGGTCGAATAACACCTTTTAGTTCCATATTCAATAAAATAGATGCGGTTTTAAAAACTGGTAAATCACAATCGAGAGTAATTACATCTAGTAGTTGCTTTCCGTTTTTTATAAGATAATCGTAGAGTTTTTGCTCGTCGCTTTCGAGAGAAACGAAAAGCTGTTTTTGAATTACTTTTTCTTCCTTGGGTTGTAATTCCCAATTGAGAATGTAAAGAATATCAGCTGCTGATGTTAGTAAATGTGCGCGTTGGGTTTTAATCAAATTATTGCAACCTTGACTAAATTTATCAGAAATTCTTCCTGGAACGGCAAAGACATCTCTATTGTAATCATTGGCTAAATTGGCTGTAATTAGTGAGCCACCTTTTTCGGCACTTTCTATTACAATTGTAGCTTCACTCATTCCGGCGACAATGCGATTTCGTTTTACAAAATTTTCCTTTTCAGGATTTGAAGTGCTCCAAAACTCAGTTAAAAAACCTCCGTTTTCTTCCATTTTGGCAACATACTTTTTGTGTACTTTTGGATAAACTTGGTTCAATCCATGTGCAATCACACCTATGGTTTGCAAATTATTATCCATAGCAGCTTTGTGAGCAACGATATCAACTCCATAGGCAAATCCGCTAACGATGATTGGATTTAATGGTGCTAAATCTTCGATTAATTTTTTACAAAATTCGGCACCATACGACGTAACTTCTCGAGTGCCAACAATACTGATTATCTTTTGATTGTTCAAATCCATTTTTCCAGAAGAAAACATTAAAAGCGGACTATCAATACAATGTTTGAGTCGATTTGGATATTCTTTATCTTGATAATAAATCAAATTAATATTGTTGTCTTTGATAAAACGAAGTTCTTCTTCGGCTTGTTTAAAAACCGTTTTATCTTTCAAACTTTTAATTAAAGTTTTACCAATTCCGTCAATTGAAGTTAGTTTAGAGGCTTTGGTTTTGAAGATTGATTCGGCATTTTCGCAATGAGAAAGCAATTTTTTGGCAACAATATCGCCAACGCCATCTACTTTTAGTAATGCCAATAAGTGCAGTAATTCTGTGTCGTTCATTATATTAAATCTGTATGGTGTGTATAAATATGACTCCAAAAGTAAGAACAATAAAAATTGTTAACAAAGTTTGTTGATAAAATTTTGCATTCCACATTAAATAATTAAATTTGTCATTATGAAGATGGATCAATACATATCACAATTATTATATCGTTACCAGTGTGTAACTGTTCCGGGATTTGGTGCTTTTTTAACCGAAATCCAATCGGCGCAATTGCATCAAGATTCACATTCGTTTTATCCACCAAAGAAATTGATTTCTTTCAATGCTTATTTGAAAAATAATGACGGTTTACTTGCTAATCATATTGCTCAAGCTGAAAAGATGAGTTATGAAGTAGCTGTTACTATTATTGAAAATCAAGTAGCTACTTGGAAATCTAAGTTGAATGATTTTGGTACTATTACCATTAAAAATATTGGTGACCTTACTTTAAATGCTGAACGAAATTTAGTTTTTGTACCTTCAGATCAAGTTAATTATTTGACTTCTTCTTTCGGATTAACGACATATGTTTCGCCTGCTGTAAAACGTGAAGTTTACAAAGAAGAAATTGAAGTTCTTGAGGAAAAAGCTCCGATTGCTTTTACTCCAGAAAAAAGAAGTTCGGGTAATTTCTTAAAATATGCAGCCATTTTTGTTCTTGGTGCTGGATTACTTGGTGCTGGTGGTTTCTTTGGAAATCAATACTATCAAAATCAAATACAACAAGAAACTTTAGCGGTTCAAACAAAAGTTCAAAAGCAAGTAGAACAAAAAATTCAAACAGCTACTTTTATCATTAGCAATCCACTTCCTGCTGTAACGCTTACCGTTTCTGAAGGAAAAATGCCTTACCATGTTGTAGCTGGTGCTTTTCAAATGGAGAAAAATGCTGAGAAGATGTATGATTTACTTCTAAAATTGGGTTATCCTGCAAGAAGAATTCCTCAAAATAAACATGGATTATTTCCTGTAGTTTACAAGAGTTTTTCTTCCTATACAGAAGCTCAGAATGAAATGCAAAGAATAAAAAAATCACATAATCCAGAAGCTTGGTTATTAATTCAAGAATTATAGAAAAGTCCCGATTTGTTCGGGATTTTTTGTTTTTTGTTCCTTTATTAAAATACTATAATTACTACCTTTGCAAAAAAAACTATGACTCCTAAACATCCTATAGATTCTTTAACAACGTTAACCGACTTAGTGTTGCCAAGTGAAACCAATCCATTAAATAATCTTTTTGGTGGTGAATTATTAGCTAGAATGGACAGAGCGGCAAGTATTGCAGCAAGAAGACATTCTAGACGAATTGTGGTAACTGCATCTGTCAATCACGTAGCTTTCAATCGTTCTATTCCTTTAGGAAGTGTAGTAACTATTGAAGCCAAAGTTTCAAGAGCTTTTACATCATCAATGGAAATTTTTTTAGATGTTTGGATTGAAGATAGAGAATCTGGAAATAAAACCAAGGCAAATGAAGCCATCTACACTTTTGTAGCCGTAGACGAAACAGGAAACCCAGTTGCCGTTCCACCATTAGAACCGCAAACTGAGGAAGAAAAATCAAGATTTGACGCAGCTTTAAGAAGAAAGCAGTTAAGCTTAGTTTTAGCAGGAAAAATGAATCCACACGATGCTACTGAATTGAAAGCATTGTTTTTGTAAATAAAAAGTCCGCTAATTGCGGACTTTTATTTTTATCTACTTATCCATTGCGATGGATTGGTATAAGTTGTATTTTGAGAAATCATAAACTTCAGCACTGTTTTACCTTCGGCATTGGTTCGTACTTTTCCTAACACTTGTTTAGTCGATACTTTATCACCGGCACTTACATTTACACTTCCTAAATTTTGATAGATAGTAAAGTAATCTCCATGTTGAACAAAAACAGCTTTGTTTAAAGGTGAAAGAACAACAACATTAGTTACAACTCCACTAAAAACAGCTCTTGCGCTTGAACCAGATTCAGTAGTAATCTCGAGACCACTATTGTGAATAATTAAGGATTTATATACTGGATGTGGTTGATCACCATATCCTAAAGTAATAGTTCCTTTTTCTACTGGCCAAGGTAATCTTCCTTTGTTAGCTTTAAAATTATTCGAAACCAATTGTCCTTCTGGTGTTAAAACAATTTTGGTTGATGTTTCAATTTTCTTAGTTTCAGCAGCTGTTGTTGTTTTTGGGTTTGCTTTTGCTTTTGCTGCTGCTGCTTTTCTATTAGCTTCAGCAATCGCATCACGAATCAACTTTTGAATTTGAGCATCAATTTTTCTATATTCTTGTTGCTTTTTCTTAATCTCAGCTGTAATTTGTTTTTTATTTTTCTTTAAGCTATTGGCGATTTTTTCTTGTTCCTGCTTTTCTTTTTCTAAATCTTGACGTTGCTTTTCTTGCTCAGCAAGTAGCTTTTCTTTTTCCGTTTTTTGCCCACTTAGTTTTTTATTGTAATCTGCAAGTTTATCTGTTTTATCTTTGATTTCAATACCTTGCATTTTTCTGTAACTAGAATATTGTTTCATGTATTGCAATCTTTTATAAGCTTGCAAGAAATTTTCTGAAGATAACATGAACATAGCACGACTCTGTTGCGAACGACTTTTGTAAGACTTCAAAATCATGCTAGCATAATCGTCTTTAAGAACTACTAATTCTTTTTTTAATTTATTAATTTGCACTTGATTAATGTACATATCATTACTCAACAACTTCGTTTGCTTAGCTGTTGTATTGATTAGTTTCTCTTTCAATCCGATTTTCTCTTTTTGAATTTGAAGTAATTTTACCACCGATTTTTCTTTACCTCTAACTTCTTGAAGCATGCGTTCTTTTTCACGAATTTCTTCTTGAATTTTAGCTTTTTTCTGTTCAAGTTCTTCCTGACTTTGTTGGCTCCAAGCAAATGAAGTAAGTAAAACTAAAAATAATGTGACTAATTTTTTTTGCATAACCATTATATCTTATCAATGTAAATTCTATCATAACCTTCAGGAACGCTATAAGGAAACGATAAATCTTCGTTGAACGTAATCGTTTTATATTCTATATCAATTTTTGTATTCCCTTTCTTTTGTCGAGCATCAATTGCCAAAGATAAAGGTAAAATCATTTCGTTGTGTTTTTTATAATCTGGATAAGCAATTTGCAACGTTCTATCTTGAAAAGGTTGATTGATTTCTTGTCTTTTTATTAAAAAATTTTCGCTTTCAAAATAAAAAGATTTGTTGGTTTTCTCCTCAGGCTTTGATTCTAATTTATACAGTTTTTCCATGATTGAAACGGCATATTTTTCTTTATGCAAATCATCCAATGCTTTACCTAAGAACATGTTTTGTACTTTGTTGTAGTCTAAATCGGTTCCAAGCCATTGGCTTAATCCTTCATAATTGCCTTCAAAATATTTGTTCCCTATCTTTTCATAATATTGAACTGATGTTGGAGTAATTAAAGCTTTAGCCATAGTAATTCCTAAAACCCTAATACTTACTAATATTTTTTCATCTTTCTTTATTCTTATTTCTGCTGTAACATTTTGAGTGTTTTTCTCATCTTCATATCTCGCACCAGCTTTAATATATAATGTAGAAAAATCTGTTTTATTGTTGTAATGATTCTCTATTATTTTATCTGCAGATAAGGTATTACTTGCACTACCTTCTGCCAAAACTGCTTTAGGTTTACAAGATGCTAGAAAAATAACAACTAAAAGGACAAAGTATTTTTTCATGAATAATCCAACTGAATGGCGTGTTTACTATTTTCTTTTTTGTTTTTCAATTAATTGGTTGGCTTTAGAAAAATATAAATCTTTCTTCTTCATATCTCCCAATCCATTAGACGCTTCACCTAATTGAAGGTTGAAATTGATTTCTAAAACTGTATCGTCAATTATAAAATCGATTCCAGATTCTAAAACATCTTTTGCTTTTTTATAATTTTTTAATTGATTGTTTGCCAATCCATTATAATAATACAACTGAGGTTGTGTTGGAAACAATTGCAATTGCTCTTCAGATATTTTTGCTAATTTATCAAACTGCAAATTCTCTGTATAAGCTTGCATTAAAAGTAGAATGGTTTCCATATCATCTGTTGCATTTTTTAGATGCATTTCATAATACTTTATTGCCTTGGTCCAATCTTTTTTAGATTGATAAAATTTAGCTATTTCCTTAGCAACTTTTACTTCTTTATCGTTATCAAAATAACCAATTGCTTTGTCTAAATCTTTATCGTATTGTGGATTATTTTTTGAAAAAATTAAAAACTCATTCAAAATACGATGCTTAATTTTCTTATCTATTTTATCACTTGCTAAAACAGTATTCATTGATTTTACTGCTTTATCTCCGTCATTATTATTAATATGAAACTTAAATAAACTTACTTGAGCCCAATCGGAAGTTGGAATTTCTTTTTCTAATTGCTTGGCAATTTCTAAAGCTTTTTCCTCTTGATTGCTTTGAGAATACATGTAAATTAGAGCAATATAATTAGCTTCATCTTTAGGATTCTTTTTTATTTTATCGATAAGATTGGCTTTTTCAGAACCTTGGTATTTAGCATCGCGTAAGATATCAGCTTTATATAATTCGCGTTTTTCAGATTTTCCAACGGTTTCATTTAGTTCGTTTATCAAATCTAATGCTTTGTCAAACTGCTGCGTATTCATGTATAAAGAAGTCAAATCTTCTCTATATTCAGGTTTGAACTCAACTAATTTTTGAACTATAATTATTGCCTGATTATAATCTCTTGTGTCGTAACAAACGTCATACATTCCAACCCAAGCCCAACGATTTTTGGGATCAATTTTGGTTACTTTTTCAAAATTATCGTAAGCATCTTTATACTTTTTTTGAGAAAGATAATTTTTACCTAATTCAAAAAACACAATTGGATTTTCTGGTTGAATATTTTTACACTTTTCTAGTGCTTCAATAGCTTTGTCATAGTTTTCGATGCCTTTTTGTTTCAGAGATTCGTAATAGTAATTTTCAAATTCATCAGAAACTGTGGCAACGTCTTCTGGTTCGGTTTGAGCCAAAAGAACGTTTGGAATGAAAAACATTCCGAAAAGAAAACTATATAAAACTATTTTTTTCATTTTTAAAGCTGAATTAATTTCAGTTTCTCTATTCTAAAACGGAATAATCTCCAATACTAATACTTGTAAAATTACCATCAAAACTAACGTGATTTCCTATCATCGCATTATCAAGATTAGCATTTTTAATATGAGCATGAGTTTGAACCAAACTGTTTTTAATGGTACTATCAATTACATGGCATCCTTTTCCTAAAGATACATTTGGACCAACTGTAGCATTAATTAAAACCACATCTTCACCAATATAACATGGTGGAATGATTGTTGAATTCTCTTGTTTAACATCGTAATCAACTAAATGAATTCCGTCATTATGAAGAAAATTTAACATTCTGTTGTTGGTGTCAACCGTTACATCTTTATTTCCGCAATCCATCCATTCGTCTACTTTACCAGGAACAAATACCATGCCTTTTGCCATCATTTGTTTGATTCCATCATTAATTTGATATTCACCTCCATGAATGATGTTATTATCAAGTACTGATTGCAACTCATTTTTTAAAACGGCAACATCTTTAAAATAGTATATTCCAATCACTGCTAAATCAGAAACAAACTCCTTTGGTTTTTCAACTAATTCGATTATTTCTCCATTGGAATTCAAATTTACAACTCCAAAAGCTTCAGGTTGATCAACTTGTTTTACCCAAATTACACTATCAGCATTTTGATCTAAATCAAAGTCGGCACGAATCAAAGTATCTGCATAAGCAATTACTGCTGGACCACTTAAAGAATCTTTTGCACACATTATAGCATGACCTGTTCCAAGCGCTTCATTTTGATAATAAATTGTTCCTTTTGCGCCAAGTTTTTCGGCAATTGCAATTAATTCTTCTTCTACTTTTTTGCCAAAACTTTCGTGAATTACAAAAGCAACTTCTTCTATTGGTTGATTTAAAACACCAGCAATATCTTCAACTAAACGGTGAACGATAGGTTTTCCTGCAATAGGAATTAATGGTTTTGGAATCGTTAATGTGTGCGGACGTAATCTTGAACCACGACCTGCCATTGGTACTATTATTTTCATATTTTATGTTTTTTACCACAAAGACACAAAGTTTTCACAAAGTGCACTAAGTTATATTATTATTTCTCGCAAAGTCGCCAAGGCACAAAGCATATATTATCGATTAACTGAAATCTATTTTACACCAGTTGAACCAAAACCACCTTCACCACGAGAAGTTTCCGATAATTCTTGTACTTCAATCCATTCAGCTCGTTCATGTTTGGCTATAATTAATTGGGCAATTCTTTCTCCATTTTCGATTACAAAATCTTCATTGGATAAATTTACTAAAATAACTCCGATTTCGCCACGATAATCGGCATCGACTGTTCCAGGTGAATTTAAAACAGTGATTCCTTTTTTTGCAGCTAGTCCGCTTCTTGGTCTTACTTGCGCTTCGTAACCTATTGGTAATTCAATAAAAAGTCCTGTTTTTACGATAGTTCTTTCTAAAGATTTTAAGGTAATTGGTTCTGAAATATTAGCACGTAAATCCATTCCTGCAGAGGCAATGGTTTCGTAATTAGGTAGTTCGTGTTGTGATTTATTTATAATTTTAATCGTCATGATTTATTGTTTTCGTTTAATGATTTTTAAAAGTGTTTTCTTTTCGTTTCTATAAATGAAATATAAAAATAGCGAAAGTAAAACGATTTTCACAAGATAATTTTCTCTCAAATAAGGAATGTAAAAAGCAATAGCTGAAAAGGCAATGGATAAGCCTAAATATTTCAGAATTGTATTTATTTCATATGGAATTGGATACTTTTTTTGTCCCATTTTGTAAGATATAATCATCATGGTTCCATAAGCTGCCAATGTTGCAATTGCTGATCCATAATAACTGAATTCTTTGATTAATAAATAATTCAATGCCAAAGTTACTATTGCTCCAATTATGGATATGTAAGCACCGATTTTTGTTTTATCAATTAACTTATACCAAACCGATAAATTAGTATAAATACCAAGAAAGAAATTAGCTAAAACTATTAACGGAACCACTTTTATAGCATCCCAATATTCTTCACTTGGGACTAATAACAGTTTTAATAAATCAATAAAAATAATAACAAAAAGCGTGATAAACGACCCGAAAATAACAAAATACTTTGTAATCGTTGCGTAGGTTTGAGGTGCGTTTTCATTGCTTGCATGACTAAAGAAAAAAGGTTCGATACCAAGTGTGTAACCTGTTCTAAATAAAACCATGAACATTCCAATTTTATAACAGGCAGAATAAGCTCCAATATCTGCTTTTGGAACATTCATCCAATCTAAAAGAATTTTATCAAAATGTTCGTTAATGGCAAAAGCTATTCCAGCAATCAAAATTGGATACCCATATTGCATCATTTGTTTCCAGAGATTGAAATCGAATTTCCAATTTATCTTGAAATAATCTGGAGAAAGAACAATAAAAGTTAACAAACTTGCAATTAAATTAGAAATAAAAATATAACCTACTTGAAAGTTTTCAAAGTAAATAGTATTAAAAAAACCCTCCGGATTTGACTCGGCAATTTCAGGTAAAAAAATTAAAAAGAACAAATTTAAAAGCATCATTAAAGACACATTAGCAATTTTAATAATTCCATATTGCATTGGTCTTTTAGTTGCTCTCAATCTCGAAAAAGGTATGATTACTAGTGCATCGAGAACTAATATCCAAATGGTGTATGTTATGTATTCGACTTTTATTTCTGCCCAATGTGATAATGTGTTTCTAAAAATCAAGGCAAGAAACAAAAATGAAATTGACGACCAAAAAATAGATACAGTAGCAGTTGAAATAACGCTTTTCTTGTTTTCTTCTTTATTATAAAATCGGAAGAATGCGGTTTCCATTCCGTAAGATAAGATTACATTAAAAAAAACCAACCAAGCAAAAACAATAGAGACATCGGCAAACTCTTGTTTTGGTAATCTATCAACGTATAATGGATTAAGCATAAAACTTATCATTCGAGGCAAAACAGTTGCCAAACCATAAATTAGTGTTTGCTTAAAAAGATTTTTATATAAATTCAAGGTGATTTTATTTAATGTGAAACAAAAATAGTTATTAAATTGATGTAATAAAAAAATTGCCTATAAATGTGAGAATTGATACATAATAATAACTGATAATTATATATTTGTATAAACATCACATTACATGAAACGATATCATTTATTTTTTTTAGTTTTTACTACTTCTCTTTGTTTTTCTCAAAATATTCCTGTCACAAAAAAAGTTACTAAAACTCTCGAAAAACATGATGTAAAAATACAAGATGACTATTCTTGGTTAGAAAATTTAAAATCTGATGAAGTGACCGGTTGGGTAAATGCTCAAAACGCCTATACTAATGCTGTTTTTGAAAAAATTAATGTGAGTAAAATTGCCTCTAAGATTAAAGAATATGATTATTTATCAACTAATTCTTTGCCTATAAAAATTGGTAACTATTTTTATGGTAAATACAGAAAAGACAAAAATCAACCTTCGATACTTTGTTATAGAAAATCTTTAAATGAAAATCTAATAGAACTCGTTAATCCATTCAAAATTTATAAGGATGAAAATGTGGTTATAGATGGCTATTATCCCTCAAAAAATTCAACTTTAATTGCTTATGAAATAAGTATTGATGGTAGTGATCGAAAAGAAATAAGGTTTTCAAGTATTGATAAAAGAGAAGTATTAAAAGATATTCTAAAGGATTCTAAATTTTCAAATGTTGCTTGGAATATTGATAAAGGAGTTTTTTATAAAAAGAATTCCAATAAAAATATAATGGCTAAAGATTCAACCTTTCAATTATATTACCATGTTATCGGAACCAATCAAGAAGATGACAAATTAATATTTGATGCTTCTAAAAAAGAATCAAACATTTCATTTTTTACTTCAAAAAGCAAACTTTTTATAACTGAAACAAGTAAAGATGAGCTCTCTAAAAGTATGTATTATATAAATTTGGAAAATGATACTTTTGAAAAAGAAATTATTTTTGAGAATGATACAACAGGTTTTACATACTTAGGTTATCAAAACAATAAAATTTATATCTCAACTAAAGAATATGAATGGGGCGAGGTTCGTAGTTTTGAAATAAAAAATAAAACAGATATTAAAGAAGTAATTCCTCAGATTTATAACAATCTCCTTGTTGGATGTTACTTCTATGATAATTTTATTATTTGCAAACACAAAACCCTTAATAGATATTATCTAAGAGTCTACGATATTGATGGTAATTTTATAAGGAAATTTGATGCTCCAGAAAACATGAATTTTTCTGTGCGTTTTTATAACTCTGAAACAAAAGATTTATTTGTAACTTTTTTTTCAGAAGTAATTTCAGCTCAAAATTTTAAATTAAATATAGATACAGGTGATATCCGTCATTTTTATAATGATTTTATTAGGCCATTACCAACTATTTTTCCTTTAAATCACTTTGTTACCAAAAAAATTACTTTTAAAAGTAGAGATAACAAAGATGTTCCTATTACTATAATTCATAAAAAAAATATTGTTTTAGATGGAACGAATCCAACACTTTTAAAAGCATATGGTGGATTTGGAGTTGTATCTGGTCCAAATTATGATACAGGATTATTGTACTTTCTTGAGCAAGGTGGTGTTTATGCCTTTGCTGAAATTCGTGGTGGTGGAGAAAAGGGATTAAAATGGCATAAAGACGCAGTTGGTTTAAAAAAAATGAATTCTTTCAATGATTTTATTGATGCGTCAGAATTCTTAATTAATGAAAAATATACTTCACCCAACAAACTAGCCATTTCTGGAGGTTCTTATGGTGGATTGGTTGTTGGTGTTGCTGTAACTCAAAGACCAGATTTATATAAAGTTGCTATTCCTGAAATGGGTGTGTTTGACATGTTGACCTATTCTGATTATTCAGTTGGAAAATTTCATATAGATGAATTTGGGGATCCTGAAAAAAAATCAGATTTCAACTACTTGCTTGGATATTCACCTTATAATAAAGTAAAAGAAGATGTAAATTATCCTACAACCTTATTAATAACTGGAGAAAATGACGATAGAGTTCCACCATTTAATTCGTATAAATTTGCAGCTGCACTTCAAAATAGAACTGCTCAAAAGAATTCTGTTTTTCTAAAAACTTTAGGAAATTCTGGACATTACGGCAAAAATTCAACTTATCAAAGTCGAATTAATGAAAGTGCTGAATTTTATGGATTTTTATTATACTACTTAACCAAATAAAAAAGAGCCAACAAATGTTGACTCTTCCTTAATTTTATTTTGAATTAAATTATCCTTTTAACGCTTCGCATTTTTGAAGATTTGAAAAAATTAAAAATTTTTCCTTATCCTTTCAAAGCTTCTGCTCCACCAACGATTTCTAAGATTTCGTTAGTAATTGCAGCTTGACGTGCTTTATTGTAAGTTAATTTTAATTGATTTCTTAATTCAGTAGCGTTGTCAGTTGCTTTATGCATTGCTGTCATACGCGCTCCATGTTCTGATGCAAATGAATCACGAATTGCTTTGTACAATTGTGTTCTTAAAGATTTTGGAATTAGAGTTAAAACAATTTCTTCTTTAGAGGGTTCAAAAATATAATCTCCTGTTGAAACTGGTTTATCAGATTTAACTGGTGCTAATGGCAAAATTTGTTCGGTTTGAACTATTTGAGTTGCAGCATTTTTAAACTGATTGTAAACAATTTCGATTTTATCATACTCACCAGAAGTAAACTTTTGAGTTAATTCTTCAGCAATTTGGGCAACATTTTCGAATGTTAAGTTATCAAAAATAGAATTTTGACTTGCTAAAATAGTATTTGTTTTAGCTAGTACATCACCACCTTTTTTGCCAATAGCAAAAACATCTACTTGTTTTCCTTGATAAGATTCGGCAATTGATTTTACTTGCTTGATAACATTGGTATTGAAAGCACCACACAAACCTCTATTAGAAGTTACGGCAACAATTAATACTTTTTTCACTTCACGTTGCGATGTAAAACTTCCGCCTACTTCACCATCAAGTGTTGCACTTAAACTTTGTAATAATTCCGTTAACTTCTCTGCATATGGACGCATTGCTGTAATTGCATCTTGTGCTTTTTTCAACTTTGCAGCAGAAACCATTTTCATCGCCGATGTAATTTGCATCGTTGACTGAACGGAAGTAATTCTATTACGGATTTCTTTTAAGTTTGCCATTTTTTTCTAGTAATTAGTAATAAGTAAATAGTAATTAGCTTTTTACTAATCACTATTCACTTTTCACTTATAATTAATTATATTTCGCTGAAATTTCTTTAGCTGCTTTTTCTAAAACATCAGTAATGTTGTCATCCAACTTACCAGCTTTAAGAGCATTAAGCGTATCTCTGTGTTTGTTATTTAAGTATTCGATATAATCATTTTCGAATTCTTTAACTTTATTTACAGGAACATTTCTTAACAAGTTTTTAGAACCAGCGTAGATAATTGCTACTTGGTCTTCTACTGTATAAGGATCGTTTACAGCTTGTTTTAAGATTTCAACGTTTCTTCTACCTTTTTCAATTACGTTTAAAGTAACCGCATCCAAATCAGAACCAAATTTAGCGAAAGCTTCTAATTCACGGAATTGAGCTTGGTCTAATTTTAGTGTTCCAGCTACTTTTTTCATTGATTTAATCTGTGCGTTACCTCCAACACGAGATACCGAAATACCTACGTTAATTGCAGGACGAACTCCAGAGTTAAACAAATCTCCATCAAGGAAAATCTGTCCGTCAGTAATCGAAATTACGTTAGTTGGGATGTATGCAGATACGTCACCAGCTTGAGTTTCGATAATTGGTAAAG